>Ga0070707_100005828_pt1 | contig 11488 bp, 10 predicted proteins | sample KBSK5502metaG_FD_65468 | JGI IMG/M metagenome (GOLD analysis project Ga0070707, IMG submission 65468) | Corn, switchgrass and miscanthus rhizosphere microbial communities from Kellogg Biological Station, Michigan, USA - KBS K5-50-2 metaG | ecosystem: Host-associated > Plants > Roots >... | reverse complement strand
CTTCTCCACGCGGGCGTCGAAGCGCTGGGGATGGAATCGGTGGACGACCTGGCCCGGGCGGTGGCACAGGGAACCGCGCCTTCGGCGGTCGTGCTGGACGTCGCCGGGGAAGGCGCCGCGCTCTCCGCTGCGGCGCCCCGTGCGGCGCTTGCGAGCCTGGCCCGGGGTGTGCCGATCATCGTAGTGGCTTCGCGAGTCGAGCCGGCTCCGCCCCTTGAGGGTGCCGCAGCCGTGCTCTACCGGCCGGTGCGCGTCGGCGAGATCGTCGCGCGCGTCCGGCAGCTCCTCGAAGGGCAGGCCGCCTAGCCGATGGCCCCCACCCCGCCCGTCATTCCTCCATCGCTCGAGACACCCGAATCGCCGACGCCGCGCCTCCCCCTGGAGCTGCTCCTGGCGCCGGGCCACGGGTGGTTTCGCGCGCTCCGCCACGTCGAGTATCGCGTCTTCTGGACGGGCAATTTCGTCTCCAACATCGGCTCGTGGATGCAGAACGTGGCGCAAGGCTGGCTGGTGCTGCAGCTCACCAACTCGCCCTTCTGGCTGGGCCTGGTGGGCTTCGCGCAGCAGATGCCGGCGCTGATTTTTTCCCTTCTGGGCGGAGTGATCGCCGACCGCGCCTCGCGCCGACGCCTGCTGCTGGCCACCCAGGCCACGATGATGCTGCTGGCACTGGGTCTGGCCGTGCTGACCAGCCTGCACTGGATCACCGTGCGCCAGATCATCATGATCGCCTTCCTGGCCGGCACAACCATGGCCCTGAACGCGCCCTCCTACCAGGCAGCCATTCGGGACCTCGTGCCTCGCGAGGACACGCTCAACGCCATCGCGCTGAATTCGATTCAATTCAATATGTCGCGTGTGCTGGGGCCGTCGCTGGCCGGATTCGCCATCGCCGGTCTGGGCGTCGCCGCCTGCTTTTACCTGAACGCCCTGAGCTATGTGCCGCTGCTGTTTGTGATTGCTCGGGTAGCTTTCCCGGCGCGCGAGGTGCGCGCAGCCAGCTCCATCGCCGCAGACGTCGCCGAGGGTTTTCGGTATGTGCGCAACCATCGCACGATTCTGATGCTGGTCGTGCTGGTGGCGATGGTCAGCATGTTCGGCCTGCCCTATCTGGTCATGATGCCGGCCTTTGCCCGCGACGTCCTGCGCGTGGGCGCCGCGGGTCTGGGGTATCTGGTGGCGGCCGCGGGCGCCGGAGCGTTGCTTGGCGGGATCCACCTGGCCATGCTGAAGCCCCATCGGCGCCGCGGGCCTTTGGTCCTCGGCGCCGAGCTGGTTTTCTTTACAGCCCTGCTGCTTTTTTGCTTTTCGCGCCGGCCGGCGCTCTCGGCGCTGCTGCTGGCGGTGGTGGGCGGCGCAGGGGTCAGCTCGGTGGCCACCATCAACAGCCTGATCCAGACCCTGGTGCCGGATTCGGTCCGAGGACGCGTGCTGAGCATGCATACCATGGCCTTCCTCGGCTTCACCCCGCTGGGCAGCCTGCTGGTGGGCGAACTGGCCGAGCACTGGGGCACGCCCGCCGCTCTGGCGCTTTCCAGCAGCTTCGCGCTGGTTCTGACTGCGGTCATCGTTCTTACGGCGCCCGGTGTCCGGCGCGTGCAGTAGCGAACCCGATCTGCGACGCTTGCGCGCATGTGCTAGAATCCCGGCATGAGCGAGCCGCAGAAAAGCGAAAGCAAGTCCGGGACCAAGCCTCGGCCTGTGATCCACCGCGTCTGCATCAGTTGCAACAACATGTTCCGCGTCACGCCGGAAAACTACGAAGCCAAACATTGCTCCAAGTGCCATAAAGCCTGATGCGGGCTTGCGCCGCTGACGTTCCGCCGGCCCCGGGCGGCCGCTCGTCATCCCCAATCCAATTCCGCGAGCAGTTCGGCTACAATCGGCGCCATCGCGGAGGACTCAGGCGATGAAGGTCCACAACGATTACATCACTGTGCAGACCAAACAGAAGCGCGAATTCATGAACATCACGCCCAACGTGAAATCCGCCATGGAAAAGAGCGGCATCCGCGACGGCATCGTGCTGGTCTCGGCGCTGCACGTCAACGCCGCGGTGTTCGTCAACGACGAAGAGCCGGGCCTGCTTCAGGACGTGGACCAGTGGCTCGAGAGACTCGCCCCGCACCGCGACGACTACAAGCATTTCGGGAAATTCGAAAGCAACGCGAGCGCCCATCTGCAGAGCCTGTTGGCCCGCCACCAGGTGCTGGTGCCGATCAGCGAAGGCAAGCTCGAGCTGGGCCCCTGGCAGCAGGTGATTTATGCCGAGCTCGACGGCCAGCGGCCGAAGCGCATCCTGCTCAAGGTGATGGGGGAATAGCGGTTTGCGCTGCGCCGAGCGCCGGCGGTCAATTCGCTGTCTTGCGGAGGTTTCGGCGCCGGGGAATGGCTCGGCATGATTGAAGCGCAGCACCTCTCCAAGCACTTCCAGGACAAGAAACGCGGCCAGATCCGCGCCGTGGATGACGTCAGCTTCTGCTGCCAGCCGGGACAAATCTACGGCCTGCTCGGGGCGAACGGCGCCGGCAAGACCACGACGCTGCGGTTGCTGGCCACGATCCTCGAGCCCACCGGCGGCACCGCGGTGGTTGCCGGCTACGACGTGGTCGCCCAGGCGGCGAAAGTGCGCGCCCACGTGGGCTTCCTCTCCACCGCCACCGCGCTCTACGGGCGGCTCTCGGCGCAGGAGATGGTGGAATACTTCGGCCGGCTGCACGGGCTGGACGAGGCCGCGCTGCAGCGGCGCATCGCCGAAATTTTCCAGCGGCTCGAGATGCAGGAGTTCCGCGACCGCCGCTGCGACAAGCTCTCCACCGGCATGAAGCAGAAGGTTTCCATCGCCCGCACCCTGGTGCACGACCCGCCGGTAATGATTTTCGACGAGCCCACACTGGGGCTCGACGTGATGACCGCCCGCATCATCGTCGGCTTCATCCGCGAGTGCCGCCAGGCGGGCAAGACCGTCATCTTTTCTACCCACGTGATGACCGAGGCCGAAAAGCTGTGCGACACCATCGGCATCATCCACAACGGTCGGCTGATGGCCGAAGGGACCCTCGCGGAGTTCCGCGAGCGGTACGGCCAGACCGATCTCGAGGACATCTTTGTGCGTGTCGTGGGCGATTGAACTCTTTTCCCGGTAGGGGTGGCGCTTGCCCCGCCCCTTGCATCGAGCGAAACACGGAGCGAAAACATGAGCCTGCGCAACATCGGGACCGTTTATCGCAAAGAACTGCGGGATTCTCTGCGGGAGCGCCGCACGCTGATCTCCATGATTGCCGTACCCATCCTGCTGATGCCGGCTCTGACCGTCGGCATGGGCTATCTGGCCTTCCGGCTGATCAGCGAAGCGCGGCGCGAGCCCTCCCGGTTGATGGTCCTGGGCGGCCAGGATTCCCCGGTTGTGATGGCCAGGCTGCGCGCCCTGAAGATGGTCCGCCTGGTGCCCTCCAGCCCGGATTACGCCGACCAAATCTCCGACAAGAAAATCCGCATGGCGGTGGAAATTCCCCCGGGGTTCGACGCCGCCCTCGAGCGCGGCGAGCCCACTGATGTCAAGCTTTATACTTACGAGGGCGACGTCAAGTCCGCCATCGCCACCGAGCGCGTGCGGAGCTTTTTCCGCGAGCTGCGCGAGCAGACCGTCAACGCGCGGCTGGCGACGCGCAAGCTGCCCGAAAGCATGCTGCAGCCGTTCAAGGTCAGCGAGATCAACGTGGCTTCGCCGGAAAAGGTTTGGGGAAGCATTTTCGGCGGCGTCGCAACCTATATGGTCATCCTGCTCTGCCTGACCGGGGCCATGTACCCGGCGATGGATCTGACCGCCGGCGAGAAGGAACGCGGCACCATGGAGACCATCCTGTGCAGCCCGGTCTCGCGCACTCACCTGGTGCTCGGCAAGTTCCTGACCGTCCTGACGGTTTCCGTCGCCACCGCCGCCCTTTCCATTGCCTCCATGGCGCTGACCGTCTTCCTGGCACAAAACCTGACCAGCGGGCTCGACCCCCACAGCCCCTCGATCGTGCGAGTGACGATGAACCCCAAGGCGGTGGTCGCCGTCTTTGTCATGGTGCTGCCGGTTGCGGTGCTGTTCTCTGCCGGGCTGCTGGCGATTGCGCTGTTCGCCAAAAGCTTCCGCGAGGCGCAGACCTACATTTCACCGCTGACGATCGTGGTGGTGATGCTGGCGGTTGTGGCCGTCCTGCCGGGAATCGAGCTGAACGCCAGGCTGGCGCTGCTCCCGATTGTGAATACCAGCCTGGTGAGCAAAGAGATTGTCACCGGTACCTACCACTGGAATTACATCGCCACGATTTTTGTCTCCTCCTGCGTCTACGCCGCCCTGGCGCTCGCCGTGGCCGTAAAGCTGTTCCAGCGCGAAGACGTCCTCTTCCGCGCCTGATGGAGGCAAGCAGGCAAGGAAGGGAGAAAGACGCAGGTCAGCGCGGAAGGAAGAGTAGGACTCGCCCCCTTCACTTTTAGCGAGGGGCACCAGTACAACCACCCACTCCCTGACCGCCATCTATCACTTGGCTGGGGGAGCCGCCGATTCTTTCCGGGCGGGAGCCATCCTCACCTGAATCCTGCATGAAGAATGATGGTTCTGGTTCCCATGTCTTGTCGGTTTCGGCTCCCCCAGATTGTTGGTGCTGGTATGGAAAGCAACGCGCAAGAATTGATTCCCTAGCTGAGAGAATTCGTGTTTACTTTGGGCGGGGTTATAGAGGCTTTTCCGAAAAACCAGAACACAGGAGGATCGATTCCATGCGGAAGATAGTGTTGCTGTGCGGGTTGCTCCTGGCGCTGTCGCTCCCGGCGATGGCCCAGGATCTGCCCAGGTTCGACGTTTTTGGCGGCTATTCCTATGTGCACTTTAGCATTGGCAGCAGCGGCGGTAATATCACCTCCAATCTGAACGGGGGGAGCGGCGCGGCGGCATTCTACCCGAGCACACACCTTGGGGTTGTTGCCGACTTCGGCGGCTACAAGATCTCCACCCTAAAACAGGGAAGCACGAGCCTCGCCGTGAGCGGCACTACCATCAGTTACCTCTTCGGCCCGCGCATCCGTTACGGGACTGGGGCAGTAACTCCTTTCGCCCAAGTCCTTTTTGGAGGGGCTCATAATGGCAACATAACCACCAACGTCGCCGCGGTGTGTGCACCGGCGGCTGCGCCTTGCACGATCACGAACTCTGACAACGCGTTTGCCATGACCGCTGGGGGTGGAGTCGACGTCAAGGTGGCCCGCCATTTCTCCATCCGCGGCCAGGCCGAGTACCTGATGACGCGGTTCAAGCAGGGTGGTGGTGGCGGCGGCACGCCGACGAGGGGAACGCAGAACAACGCGCGCATCTCGGCCGGGATCGTCATCCACTGACGTAAAGACCGCCCGCGTTCTGTTTAGGAAAAGGGCCGGCCCTTGGCCGGCCCCTTTCTTTTCCTCCTGTCTCGAAACTCCAGCCGTCCGCCCTCTCAAGCGTCAAGCCCCAGAGACCGCCATGCTACAATTCACGCTTCGATGTCCGTCGAGCCCCTCATCGTCGTCCGCGAGCTTTCCAAACACTTCCGCACCTTCCGCCGCCGCGAAGGCCTCTGGGGCGGGCTGCAAAACCTGTTCGTCCGCGACTACCAGACCGTCCACGCCGTGGACCGCATCTCGTTTGCCATCGAGCGCGGCGAGATGGTCGGCTATATCGGGCCGAACGGCGCCGGGAAGTCCACCACCATCAAGATGCTCACCGGCATCCTGGTGCCGACCTCCGGCGAAGTGCGCTCGAACGGCTTTGTGCCCTCGCGCCAGCGCACCAGCTACGTCAAGACGATCGGGGTGGTGTTCGGCCAGCGCACCCAGCTCTGGTGGGACATCGCCGTGGTCGAATCCTTCAAGCTGCTGCGCCGCATCTACGACGTGCCTCGGCGCGAATTCGACGAGCGCATGGAGCTGTTCAACCAGATCCTGGGCATTCGTGACTACCTGCACACGCCGGTCCGCAAGCTCTCGCTCGGCGAGCGCATGCGCTGCGACCTGGCGGCTGCGCTGCTCCACAATCCGCCCTTGCTCTTCCTCGACGAGCCCACCATTGGCCTGGACGTCGTCGCCAAGGACCACATCCGCCAGTTCCTGCGCGCCATCAACCAGCAGTACCAGACCACCGTCCTGCTCACCACGCACGACCTGGACGACATCGAGGAGCTTTGCCGCCGCATTTTGATCATTGACCACGGGCGCCTGCTCTACGACGGCCCGCTCGCCGTGTTGAAACAGAAGCTGCTGCGCACCAAGCAGGTGAAGTTTGCGCTGCGGGATAGCGAGCAGGCCGCTTCGGTCAGCGCGCTCCAGCGGCTCGAAAACGACGCGCTGAAGCTCGAGCAGGTGGACGAGCTCACCTACCGCATCCGCTTCGACCGCAGCCGCGTCTCCACCGCCGAGCTGATCCGGCAGATCCTGGCTTCGGTCGAGGTGCGCGACCTCCTGATCGAAGACGAGCCCATCGAGGAGATCGTCAAGCGCATTTACGCCGGGCGCGCTCTCCAGGAGGTCGGCGCCTGAGCCCGCTTCGCCCATGAGCACGCTCGCCCAACCCGTCGCGGCGCCTCCGGCAAGGTGGGGCGCGCGTCTCGCGCCCTACCTCGAGTTCATTCGTATCGGCTTCGTTAACATTCTGGCCTTCCGGCTGCGCTACTACACCGGGATCGTCACCTACCTGATCAACGTCACCGTGTATTACTTCATCTGGCGCGCCGTCTACGGGCCCGCGGCCGGCGCGACGTCCACCCTTGCCGGATATGATCTCGGGCAGATGCTCACTTACGTCGCCGTGGGCTGGATCATCCGGTCGTTTTATTGGAACACGATTGATCAGGAGATGGCCTACGAAGTCCTGGAAGGCAAAATCGCCATGCAACTGATCAAGCCCGTCTCCGTGCAAGGCATGTGGCTGGCGCGGGCGGTGGGCGAATCGGCCTTTCGCCTGGGGATGCTCACCGCGCCAACGGCCGTCGTCGTGGCGCTGGTATTTCCCGTGCGCCCGCCGGCCTCGGCGCTCCACTTCACCCTTTTCCTGGCGGCCGTAGCAGGCAGCTTCCTGCTGATGGGCGCGATCAATTTCATGATTGGGACGTGCGCGATCCCGCTGAAGTCCATCCTGGCGCTGATCCGGGCCAAGTACTGGCTCATCGAGCTGCTCTCCGGGCTGCTGATCCCCATTAGTTTTTTCCCGGAGCCGGTGCGCAGGGTGTCGGCACGGCTGCCGTTCGAGCACATCGCCTACACCCCGCTGCAGATCTATCTCGGCAAGCTCACCGCGGCCCAAGCCGCTGTGGCGCTGCTTACTCAATGGATGTGGGTCGCGGTGCTGCTCTGGCTCGGCAACCTCTGGTGGCAGCGCGCCACGCGCAAGATCACCATCCACGGAGGGTAGCGTGGCTCGAGTTCACACATCATCTGTGCGGCGGCACCTGAGCCTGCTGCTTGCCTATTTCGGGCAATATGCAAAGGTGCGCGTCAGCTATCGGGCCGACTTCTTAATCGGCCTGGCCACCAGCCTGGCAGCGACGGTGTTTGCGCTGGGGTTTGTGCTCGTCCTGTTCTCGAAGATTCCGCGGCTCGCCGACTGGCGATTTGAAGAGGTGCTGTTCCTCTACGGCTTTTCGCTGATCCCCTTCGGCCTGTTCAATGTCCTGAGTATGAACCTCTACGAGTTCGGCAGCGCCTACATTATCGAGGGAAAATTCGATCGCGTGTTGCTGCGGCCGGTCGGGTCGCTTTTCCAAGTGCTGTTTGAGACCTTCCGCATCGAATCCTTCCACGAGGTGCTCATCGGACTGGTCGTGGTCGGCTGGGCCTCGCGGCGGCTGGCGATCCACTGGACGGCCGGCGATGCGGCGCTGCTGCTCGGCTTCAGCCTGTGCGGCGCAGTGATTTATGTCGCGGTCTTTCTGCTGCTCACGACAGTGTCGTTCTGGTTTGAAGACCGCATTGGCATCCACCCGCCCGCATGGAACCTGATCGCCTTCGGGCGCTACCCGCTCTCTATCTATAGCGGCTTCATCCAGTTCTTCCTGAGCTGGGTTGTCCCATTCGGATTCGCCACGTTTTATCCGAGTGTTCGGCTGCTCCACCGCGCTGAGTTCCGCAGCTATGCGCCCCTGGTGCCGTTGGTCGCCGCGGTTGCCTTGGGACTGGCTGTGTTTGCCTGGAGCCAGGGCGTTCGCCGCTACGCCTCCACTGGCTCGTAACTCCCGCGCGCCCCGGAGGCCAGAGATGATCGAGCAGAGTACAGAAACGCGCGTGGAGAAGGCTCGATCTGTGAAAATGAATGGTCCGGTTGAGGTCGCTCGGGGGCGGATCGGGCTAAGCCGAACCGGCGTGGTCGTGGCGGCTTTCCCAGGCATTGCTCAGCCGGCGGACGGTCTCGCGCAGGCGCACTGCCAACTCGGCGATGGTCTGCAGGCGCTGGAGCGCGGCGGGCGGCAGATGGTCGCCGTTCTTTTTCCTGTACTCGGCCAGCAGTAGCTCGGCATTGCCAAGGATTCCGGTAAGCGGATTGTTGACCTCGTGGCGCAGGACTTCGCCGAAATCGCTGGCCGCATCGTAAGCGGAAAAACCTGCTGAACTCTGCGCCTGCTCGGCCAATCGTACGCGGCGCTCCAGCAAGCCCACCGCAACCGGAAGAAAATTGCCCAGGCGGGCGACGAAATCGGCGGCGCCGGAGCTGATCAGAAAGGCCACTTCGGCCTGATGGTCCGGGGAGGCCACCACGATCACTGGAGCCCACTCGGAGAGTCGTGCCGCCGACGACTCGAGCGAGTCGCTTGCGCTTTCGTCGGGCGCCCGGGAGAGAGAGACCGCCGACTCGTCCAGAAGAATGGCCGCAGGAGTCACCCGGCGAAAGGCCCGGCGCGCTTGCGCCACGCTGGCCGCCAGCGGCAGTTGGTAGTTCCCGCCGGTGGCCACAAGTTCGCGGATGAGTTCCTGCGTCAGCGCCGGATCAGCGCTCACCAGGAAGATCACTCGCTCGGATGCGGTCATCGCTTCCTCAGCGCGTCCTGCGGCCAGCTACGCGGCCGTGTCGGCGCGGGATCGGCCTCGCCGCCCGCCGCCAGCGACACCACGGAGATCGAGAACCCCAGCGCGTGCTGCACGGCCAGCTTCAGCTCTTCGACCAGGAAGGGCTTGGCCAGATACGGCAGGCCGGTGCTGTCCAAGAACTCCAGGGTATGAAGCGCCAGGGTGTCCCCGGTGACGAAAATAATCCGGTGTTGGAGCGAACTGCCGGTGCGCACCAGAGCGCGATAGAAGGCCCGCCCGTCGAGGTGAGGCATTTTCAGGTCGCAGATCACCAGGTCGAACTGCTGCCGGCTGAGGCGGTCGAGGCCCTCGCGGCTGTCCAGCACTGTGTCTACCAAGTGACCCTCTCCTCGAAGGACGTCGGCGATCAATTGCGCTACAGTGGGCTCGTCCTCGACCACCAGGATACGCCCGCGATGCGCCGCGGCCGGGCGGTCGGACTCGGCGGCCACTACTGTGAGAGCCGGCGCGGCGGGCGCAACCTCGCCCTCGCTCGCCTCCGCAGCCGCGGCAGCTACAACAGGAAGCTCCACAAGGAACGCGGCGCCTCCTCCGGGTGGGCTCTCGACCGAAATCTCACCGCCATGCTCCTGCACGATCCCGTACACGATGGAAAGACCCAGGCCGGTGCCCACGCCGACCGGCTTGGTGGTGAAGAACGGATCGAAGATGCGCGAAGCAATCTCAGGCGGGATGCCAGGGCCGTCGTCGGCCACTTCGAGCGCTAGCCGCTGCGGTGAGATGCGTTGCGTGCGCACGCGGATGTGGCCTTGTCCGCGTCCCTGCTGGATGGCCTGTTCGGCGTTGACCACCAGGTTGAGCACCACCTGCTGCATCTGGAGGGCATCGGCGAGCGTGGTGGGCAACTCGGGATCGAGCTCGAAATCGACGGTAATGTTCTCGACCTTCAGTTCGTAGCTGCGCAGCGCCAGAGTCCGCTCGACGACCTCGTTCAGGTCCATTGGGCGGCGCTCGGGCTTCGCTTCACGGCCGAACAGGAGCAGGTTCTTGACGATCCGGCTGGCCCGCTCGGCTTCCTGGAAGATCAGGCGGGCGTCGGTTGCTCGTTCGAGCCCCGGCTGGCGACCCAGCAGAAGTTGCGCGTAGCCCATGATGCTGGTCAGCGGGTTGTTCAGCTCGTGCGCGATGCCGGAGACCAGTTTCCCTAGCGCCGCCATTTTTTCCGTCTGGAGCAGCTTCGACTGGATCAGCCGCTGGTTGGTGATGTCGCGGTACACCTCGAGCCAGCCGATTCGTTCGCCTTCGGCGTCCAGGACCGGCCGGGCGAAGCGCTCGAGCACCTTGCGGGTGGGACGCATCAATTCCAGCTCGTCCCAACTGGACTCATCCCCGCGTCGAACCCTCTCGCGCCAGCGCCCGGCAAACGCTTGCGGCTCGCGGAAATGACCCGCGACGGCTTCCACCAGCGCGTCGAACTCTCCCAGTTCGGCGACGCGGCGCGCCTCCAAGCCCAGCAGTTGTGCGAAGCGATCGTTCACCAGGCGAATGTGATTGAAACGATCGAACAGCAGCACGCCGCTGTCGACCGAGTCCAGCAGACTGCGCAGCTCCGCTTCGGCCTGCCGGCCCTTCCGCTCGGCCGCCCGCAGCGGGGTCAAGTCCTCGATTGCCACCTGCCAGCGAGCTTCTGCCTGCTGGCGACCTGGCAGGCTGCCCCGCAGGTGCATGCGCACCGTCAGGCCGTTTGCCAGCGCGCCTTCGAGTGGCTCGGCGATCCCGCCGGCCGCGGCGCTCGCTGCAAAGGTGCGCCACGCCACCACCGCTTCGCAAGCGGCCGGGGAGAACATCTGCTCGAGTCGCACGTGGCCGAGGCGAGCCGGCTGCAGGCCAAGATTCTTGAGGGCCGCCCGGCTGGCCTCACAAACCACACCCTGGTGATCCAACAGCAGGATCCATCCGGGGGTCGACTCGAGCTGGGTCCGCTGGAAACTCTCCAGGTCAGTGCCGGACTCGCCGCGATGCTCCTCCCACAGCGCAGCGGCTGCCAGCATTGCATAGGACTCTAACCGCTCAACTCCGGCAACCGTTTCCGCCGAATGATCCAGCGCCGCCAGCAAGACACCCAACCGGGCTCCGCGAGCCTCGAGCGGGATGGCGATCAATCGAGAGAGGCGTTCAGAATGGAATAGCTCGGAGTGAGGCCGGCAGTTCCACAACGCTTCTCCGCCGACCTCGACGGGCCGCCCTTCCGCCACTGCCGTTTGCCAGACATCGGAGATGGGTTTGTCGGCAAGCAACGAGAGCAATTCCCGCGGCCCCTCGAAGAACTCGAACGGTTGCTGCGCAGCTCCGCCGCGCCCCAGCGCCACAAACAATGCGCCCGTGTGCCGTGCCGCCTCGGTGGCGATGCGGGGAAGAATCTGGTTGGCCGGTGTGCCCTGCAGGACCGCTT
>Ga0070707_100005825_pt1 | contig 11493 bp, 11 predicted proteins | sample KBSK5502metaG_FD_65468 | JGI IMG/M metagenome (GOLD analysis project Ga0070707, IMG submission 65468) | Corn, switchgrass and miscanthus rhizosphere microbial communities from Kellogg Biological Station, Michigan, USA - KBS K5-50-2 metaG | ecosystem: Host-associated > Plants > Roots >... | reverse complement strand
GCCGGGGGCGATGTCGGTGGTCAGCGGGCCGAGGGTGTAGAACGGCGCTTCGTCGCACCACTCCAGCTGCTTCTCGACGTTCTCCTTGATGAGGTGCATCGGGATGTGGCCCGGTCCCTCGTTCATCACCTGGCAGCCGTGCTCCCACGCGATCTTGTTCAGCTCGCCCTGCGTTTTCAGCTCGGCGAACTGCGCTTCGTCGTTCGCGTCGGCGATCGATCCGGGACGCAAGCCGTCGCCGAGGGAGAAGGAGACGTCGTACGCGGCCATCACCTCGCAGATCTCGGCGAAGCGCGTGTAGAGAAAGTTCTCCTTGTGATGCGCGAGGCACCACTTGGCCATGATCGAGCCGCCGCGCGAGACGATGCCGGTGAGACGCTTCGCGGTGAGCGGGATGTAGCGCAGCAGCACGCCGGCGTGGATGGTGAAGTAGTCGACGCCCTGCTCCGCCTGCTCGATGAGTGTGTCGCGAAAGATCTCCCACGTCAGCTCTTCCGCCTTGCCGCCGACTTTCTCGAGAGCCTGGTAGATCGGAACGGTGCCGATGGGAACCGGCGCGTTGCGCATGATCCACTCGCGCGTCTCGTGGATGTTGCGTCCGGTGGAGAGGTCCATGACCGTGTCGGCGCCCCAGCGGATCGCCCACGTCATCTTCTCCACTTCCTCCTCGATCGACGACGTCACCGCGGAGTTGCCGATGTTGGCGTTGATCTTCACCAGGAAGTTGCGGCCGATGATCATCGGCTCGCTCTCGGGATGGTTGATGTTGGCCGGGATGATGGCCCGCCCGCGCGCGACCTCCGCGCGGACGAAGCCGGTCGGCATCCCTTCGCGGACGGCGATGTACTCCATCTCCCGCGTGACGATCCCGGCGCGCGCCTGCTGCAGTTGCGTGACGTTGCCGGTTCCGCGCAGCACGCGGCGGCGCGGCGGGAGGGGAAGGCTCGGATCGCTGTGCCCCGGCACCGGCCGGTAGCTCGGCTCGCACTCGGCGTACGTGACCCCGTTGCGCTCAGCGATCCACTGCTCGCGCAGACGCGGCAGTCCGCGCTCGAAGTCGGCCTCGGCCGACGGATCGCCGTACGGGCCGCTGGTGTCGTAGACGCGCAGCGGCGGGTTCTCTTCGATGCCACCGCCCGGGAGGCGCGTCGGCGAAAGGGTGATCTCGCGCATGCCGACGCCGTCGACGTACACCTTGCGCGAATTGGGGAACTGCCAGTGCGGCGAGCGATCGCGCGTCGGTGTGCGCTCGGCACGGTCGCGGCGAATGGGCACGATGTCGGTCATGACTCCTCCACAAATGAGCAGCCGGCATCGGGTCGTTTTGGATGTTTCCGCTCCCTACGCCGGCATTATCCGGATCAGGTTTCGGGGTTGACGCTGCGGCGTCTCTCAGCCGGGAAAACCAGCACCCCCGCGGCCTTGGTCATCGAGTATAAGTCACAAACATGGATCGAACCGAACGCGACCTCCTCCGCCACACGCTCGCCACGCTTTCGTACCGCGCCGCCAAGACGATTCACGAGGCCCCGCCGGAGTTCGCCACGTTCGACGGCGGCGGCCGCACGCCGCACTCGATCGTCGGCCACCTCGGCGATCTGATCGAGTGGGCCCTCTCGATGGCCGACGGCCGCCGCGTCTGGCAGGAGGCGGTGCTGACGTCATGGTCGCAGGACGCCGCCCGCTTCTTCGCCGCGATGCAGAGCTTCGACGACTACCTCGCCTCCGACCAGGAGCTCAAGTGCGACGGCCGCAAGCTCTTCCAGGGCCCCATCGCCGACGCCCTGACCCACGTCGGCCAACTGGCGATGCTCCGCCGCATGGCCGGCGCCCCGATCGTGACGGAAAACTACTTCGCCGCTGAGGTGACGACGGGACGGGTGGGAGCGGATCAGGCGCCGCCAAGAAGGCCGATTAAGTAGGAGGAAGCCTGCTACCGTTAGAATCGCGCGATGCTTCGAGACATCGTTTGTCCCGTGTCGGCCGAACGGCTGAATAAGCGAGCGTGTCGCGTGGCCGCGGCCCTCAATGCCGCGTTGCTGATCGTGTTCTTCGTGACGAAGTGGTGGGTTGTACTGGCGTTCATCGTCGCGGACTACGTCATAAGGGTCTTTTCGAGTCGAACCGCTCCGATCGCTCTATTCGCGAATGGAATCCTGCGCGTACTGCGGGTCGCCCCAATTCCAATGGACAAGGCGCCGAAAGTGTTTGCGTGGCGCGTGGGATTTCTGATGGCCGCAGCTTCGGCGGTGGCGTTTCCATTCAGCGTTACCGTCAGCGCCTACACCGCCCTCACGCTGGCCGCATTCAACATTCTTGACGGAGTCTGCAACTTCTGCGTCGGTTGCATCATTTACACGTACCTCATATTGCCTCGAGTCCGTCCTATGGCAACGGCAGCCGCGCCGCTCGAACGCGTTACCGAGGAACGCTACTAAGGCGGGGGCTACTTCAGCGTCAACGCCACCTTCGCCCCCACACCCACCCCATCCTGGAACGCGATCGGGTCGTGGGGGTCGTGGGTCATCGGGTCGCCGTCCATGTCGAGGCGGGCTTCGATGCGCATTTTTTCGGGGAGCGTGCCTGCGCCCATCATCGAGTCGGCGGCGCTGAGGTCGACTTCGATCGGGGCTGACGACGGCGTGGCGCGCTTGACGGCGAGGGGCGGGCCGCCGGCGGTTCCGTCGGGGCGGGCCATCACCCAGATCACGGCGTTCGCGGGGACCTTCACGTTCGGCGCGAGGGTGACCGAGACGTGAATCGACGGGCCGGCGGCGGCCGCGGGGGCGGCGGTGGGGACGGTCGGGTGTTTTTGCGCGGGGGCGGCGGGGATGTTCTTCTGCTTCGCGCGCATCTCGGCGAGCATCCCGTCGAGGCGTTGCTTCTCGGCGGGATGGCGTTTTGTCGCTTCGTCGATCACGCGCTGCGCGTCGGCGTCGCGGCCGGCGATGACGTAGGTCCACGCCAGCATCGCCGAGGCGTCGATCAGATCGGGATCGGCGGCGGCGGCGGTCTCGAGCATCTGCCGGGCCTGATCGGCTTCGCCCATGGCGATGCGCACCACTGCCTGGTACGTCAGCGCCTTCGGATCTTTCGGTGCGCGGGCGAGGACGTACTGCGTCTGCTCGAATGCGGCCATCGCCTTGCCGCCGTCGAGGTAGAGCTTCGCCAGCTCGGTGCGCTGCGCGAGATCGTTCGGGTTTTTCTTCACCGACTCTTCGAGCGTGCGCACGGCGGGATCGGCCGGCGGCTCGGACTGCGTCGGAGCCTGCGACATCGGCGGCGTCATCGCCGGCGCCTCATCCGCTTTCGGTTTCGCCGACTGCGTGACGAACCAGAAGATTCCGCCGAGGACGCCGAAGGTGAGCGCGCCCCAGGCGAAGCCCTTCATAGTCGCGCGCGTCGCACTGACCGGGATGGGCGCGGGGGCGGGGGCGGCGGCGGGCGGCGGTGCGGCGACCGGCTGCTGTCCCTTCTTGCGAGGTTTCGCGTGCGCGTCGATCGCCTTCAGCACCTCGGCGGCCTCGCGCTCGAGGCGCGTGCGCTCGTCCGCGGGGCCGCCGGTGTCGTGCAGCTCGCGCAGCGCGGCGAGCAGCGTGTCGCGCCTCGCTTCGAGGTCGCGCAGCTCCGTGTCGACTTTCACGTCACGGCGGCGCATCGAGTAGACGAACATGAAGCCGACGATGAGGCCGGCCAGCATCATGCCGATGGCGGCGAGCCATTCGACGCTCATGATTTCTCCACCAGCTCGCGTACGCGGGCGACGTAGGGATCGACCGTCTCCGGCGTCGCGTCAGTCGCGGCGGCCGGCTCCTCCTCGAGCTTCTTCGCCTTGCTGAACACCACGACGGCGCCGAAGATCAGCGCCGCGATCGGAAGCAGCCACACCAGCGCGGCCACGCCCTGGAACTTCGGCTTGAGCAAAACGAACTGCCCGTACGAGCGCTCGAAGAAGGCGAGGATCTGCTCCTGCGTGTAGCCGCGCGCGAGCATGTCCCGCACCGACTGCTTCATGTCCCGAGCCATCAGCGACGGCGAGTCGGCGACCGAGAGTCCCTGGCACACCGGGCAGCGCAGCAGCGCCGCCACTTCGTTCGTCCGCTGGTCGAGCATCGCGCCGGCGACCGGCACGCCCTTCGGCGGACCGACGAATTCCTGCGCGTCGGGAACCTTCACCTGCAGCATCGTGAGGAGGAAGAGGATGATCATTTCATCGCCTTTGCGAGCTCGGACTGGAGCGCCTCGGTGGTCAGCGGGCCTTCGTACTTCGCCACGATCTGTCCCGCCGCGTTGAGGAAGAACGTCTCCGGCACGCCGCCAACGCCGTACGCCTGCGCGGTTTTTCCCTGTGCATCGAGCAGCGTCGGATACGCGGAGCCGCGCTCGTTGAGGAACTGCTGGATTTTCTCTTCGGTGTCGTTGAAGACGATGCCGACGAACTGCACGTTGCCGCCGAGCATCTTCGCGCTCTGCACGAGCGTCGGGTGCTCCTGGTAACACGGCCCGCACCACGTCGCCCAGAAATTGATGATGGCCGGCTTGCCGCGCAGGCTGGCGACGTCGAGCGTCTCGTGCGAGCCGATGGCCTGCAGCGCGAATTGCGGCGCCGGCTTACCGATCAGCGGCGATTCGATGTGCTGCGGGTCCTTCCCGAGACCGACGAAGAGGATGACCACGATCGCCGCGGTGAGGACAAGGCCGGTGATGAGGACGGTGCGGTTCATGTGGTGGCAAGGCCCTCGGCTTCGGTGAGCGGGTCCTTCGCTGCACTCAGGATGACAACCTTGCGTGAGGGGATGAGGGCCACGAGGCCGCCGATGCCCATCATGATCACGGCGATCCAGATCCAGCCGACCATCGGCTCGGTGAGCACGAGGATCCCGATGCTGTCGCTGTCGATGTTCATGATGGAGACGTAGAGGTCACCGGTGATGGTCGAGTAAACCGCCGGCGTACCGATCGGCTCGCGCATGGCGACGTACTGGTTCATGCGCGGCTCCATCGTCGTGACCGGCTTCCCGTTCTTCGTGACGGTGAAGTGCGCGATGGTCGCCTGCCGATTAGGCTCGGCGCGCTCTTCGGTACCGCCGAAGAGAAACGCGTAGCCGGCGATCGTCACCGACTCCCCTTTGTGCAGCTTCACCTCGCGCGACGTGCGCATGGTGCTGCTGACGGCGATGGCGATCAGCACGATCACCATGCCGGCATGGACGATGTACGAGCCGAAGCGACGGCGTCCGCGGCGAAGCTGTCCGTTGACGAGCGCGCTGCCGAATCCTTCACCGCGACGCAGTCGCTGTACGAACGGCAGGAACATCTCCACGAGCGTGACGTGGGCCGCATAGCCGCCGAAGAGGAGCGTGACCAGGGTCCAGACGTTGGTCACGCCCATCGCCCATCCGATCGCGAAGAGCACGCCCCCGGTGATCAGCGGCGGCAGGAGCGCCTTGAGCATCTGCTGCCGCGAGGCGCGGCCCCACGGGAGCGCGGGACCGACGCCGAGAAGGAACAACAGCGCGGTACCGGCGGGAACGACCATCGAGTCGAAGTACGGACGGCCAACGCTCATCTGCTTCCCTCTGACCGCTTCGACGATGAGCGGGAAGACCGTGCCGATCAGCACGGTGAAGGTCAGCAGGACGAAGATCAGGTTGTTGACGAGGAACATCCCCTCGCGGCTGGCGGCGCTGTCGATCTTCCCCTCCGCCTCGAGTGAATCCATGCGCAGCGCGAGCAGCGCTACGGAGCCGAGGAGGATGACGGCGAGGAATGCCAGGATCGTCGGACCGATAGCGCTCTGCGTGAAGGAGTGGACGGAGTTGAACACGCCGGAGCGCGTCATGAACGTGCCGAGGATGGTCAGGAGGAAGCTGGCCTGGACGAGCGTCACCGTCCAACCCTTCAGCACGCCGCGGCGCTCCAACACGATCGCCGAGTGCAGCGCGGCGGTGGCGGTCAGCCACGGCAGCAGCGACGCGTTCTCGACCGGGTCCCACGCCCAGTAGCCGCCCCATCCGAGGACTTCGTACGCCCACCAGCCGCCGAGCATGATGGCGATGGTGAGGAAGCACCACGGCAGCAGGAGCGCCGCGCGCAAGGGGCGGAGGAAGCTCTGTCCGAGCTTGCCGCGCATCAGCGCCGCGCAGGCGAACCCGAAGGGGATGGTCATGCCGACGTAGCCGAGGTAGAGGAACGGCGGGTGGATGATCATCAACACGTGGTTCTGCAGGAGCGCGTTGGGGCCGGGACCGTCGAGCGGCGGATTCACAACGGTGGCGAACGGATTTGCGGGCGCCGCGAGGAGGAAGCTGAAGAACGCGCCGCACGCCAGCCAGGTGCCGATCGCGTACGGCATGTAGTCGGGATGATCGTTGCGCGTGAGCCACGTCGCGCCGGCGATGTAGAGGCCGAGGACGAAGCCCCAGAAAAGGATCGATCCTTCGAGCGACGACCAGAGGCTGACGATGGTCACCCACGTCGGCGTGGAGAGCGATCCGACCTGCGCGACGTAGCCGACGGAGAAGTCGTGCTTGAGCAACGCGTACTCCATCGTCGCCGTCGCCAGGAACATCAGCGCCGCGAACGCATACGCGAATCGCTGCGCCCACCGCACGCCCTCGGGCGAGTTCTTGCGCCCCGCGGCGAACGAGACCATCGCGCCGATGGTCGACACCATCACCGACGCGAGGATGAGGTAACGTCCGATTGTTGCCGTCATGGAGTCCTTTTCGTACGCAGGCGAGACGCCCGCGGGCCAGCCGGCGAGACGCCGGCGCTACCTAGTCCTTGAGCCCTTCCGTCGTGCGCATCAGCTTCTCGAGCTCTTTCTTGTCCATCCGATGGCCGGCCTTCGGCGCGCGGTATTCGTTGCTGTGCGACACCATCAGCCGGTTGCACTGGAAGTAGCCGCCGCGCGTCATCGTCCCTTCGACGACCACGCCGATGTTCTCGCGGAACATCTGGGGCGGCACGCCGTTCGACTTGACGTGGACGATCTTCCCGGCGTCCTTCACGTCGAACTCCAGCCCTGACACGCCGGTCGGCCGTTTGACCGACCCCGACGCCACCATCCCGCCGAGGCGGATCGTGGCGCCGTAGGCCTTGTCGCCGGCGGAGAGAAGGTCGGTCGGGGTCCAGTAGTAGACGAGGTTCTTGTTGATTCCGCCCGCCGCGATGACGATGAATGCCACGATGGCGACGGCGAACGCGCCGGCCATGAAAATCCGTCCGCGACGGCGCATCTGCTGGGTAGAACTAGGGGTTGCGCTCACGTTTTCCATTGTTTTCAGCGCTCCTCCGCTGCCCTACTTCTCGCGTCACGAAGCCTTGTGATCAGGCTCACACCGTAGAGTACGAACACCGCCGCGGTCACGGCATACGCGGCGACGACGAAGTTCCAGCCACCGGTAACGTTCCCGGTCATACGACCTCCCCGAGCTGCGCCTCGACCAGCGGCGGCGGCGCCAGCTCCTGCTTCAGCCGCAGTGCGGAGATCCGCGCCCGCAGCATGATGAAAGCGGTCATGAGAAAGAGGATGCCGATCGCGTTTGCGCGCAGCGGCAAATAGAACTGCTTTGAAACTGTGCCGGGGCTCGACTGCGTCTGGTGCAGGGAGTTCCACCATTTGACTGAGAAGTAGACGATCGGGACGTCGACGTAGGCGATGATCGTCGCCACCGACGACCAGATGCCGCGCTTCACCGGGTCTTCGACGAAGCGCCGCAGCGCCAGGATGCCGAGGAACGCGAAGAGGAGGACGGCGGTGGTGGTGAGCCGAGGATCCCAATCCCACCAGACATTCCACGTCGGCTTCGCCCAGATCGACCCTTGCGCGCAGAGAAGGAAGGCGAAGACGACGCCGACCTCGATCGAGCCTTCCATCACCGCGTCCCATTTCCAGTCGCTCTTGAAGAGGAAGACCACCGCCGAGGCGAACGCCACAGTCATCGCCAACAACGCGTTCCACGCGGTAGGCACGTGGACGTACATGATTCGCTGCACCTCGCCCATGTGCTGCTCGGGCGGCGCGACGAAGAGTCCGATGTAGCTGCCGATGAGGAAGCAGATGATGCCGGCGACGAGCAGGATGTTCGGACCTTTGGCGCTGGTCTCGACGTCGTCGACGATCAGGAAGCTGATCGTGCCGGCCACCGCCGCGATGGCTGCGATCGCCGCCTGCAGCCCTGTGGCCAGTCCGAATCCGAGGTTGATGTTGTTGAACTCCGCGAGTGCGACGACGAAGCCGAAGTAGGCGCCGATCGCGAGCAGAACCAGTCCGGGAACGTAGCGGCGGACGAATAGCGACTTGGTTGTGGACATTAGTGACCTACTCCTCGACGACTCGATCGAAAAGAAGCCCGCAGAGGGACCAATAAATTGCATCGAAAGCGGTTAGCAGCTTCATCCATGCGGAGAGCTGACCCATCGGATCGCCGAGGATGATCAGCGATGTCAATTTCACCGAGGCCAGCAGCGCGGGGACGATCAACGGAAAGAGGAGCAGCGGCAGCAGCGTCTGCCTCGAACGAACCTGCGAGGTCATCGCGGCGTAGAGCGTTCCCGGCGCCGAAAGGCCGGCCGTGCCGAGCATGATGACGAGCGCGAGCTGCGGCAGCTTGGTGGTGCCGGCGTCGTAGAGGATGACCATCACCGGCACGAGCGCGAATCCGAGGAGCACGAGCTGCAGCCAGTTCGCAATCGCTTTGCCGTAGTAGATCGTGCGCGGATTCACCGGGAGCAGCAGCAGCCCTTCGAGCGCGCGGTTTTCCATCTCGGCGTGAAAGCTCTCGGCAAGGGTGAGCGTCGACGACAGCAGGAGGCCGAGCCACATGAAGCCGGCGGAGAACTGCCGCAGGATCTCGGCATTCGGTCCGACGGCGAAGCTGAAGAGGAGCAGCGCCGAGGCGCCGAAGACGAAGACGGCCATGAACTGGGCGCGCGTCCGCCACTGCAGCAGGAGCTCTTTGCGAAGGGCAGCGATCACTCCAGCGCTCCCGCGGTAGCGATGACGCGGCCGGCCTCGAGGGTGATCGAGCAGTCGGCATAGCCGGTGACGTGCTCGACCTGGTGCGTGGCGACGAGAACGGTGGCGCCGCTCTCTTTCAATTCGCCGATGACCTGATCGACGAGCGCGAATCCCTCGGGGTCGAGCTGGCCGTACGGCTCGTCGAAGAAGACGATGCGCGGCTGCTGCAGGAGGACACGCGCGAACGACAAGCGCTTGCGCATCCCGGCGGAGAAGGTGTTGACCGGATCTCCGGCGCGCTGCGCGAGGCCGACGCGCTCGAGCAACGCCGGCGTCTGACCGCTGTTGCGAAGGACATCGAGGTTTTCCTTCGCCGTCAGCGCGTCGTACAGATATGAGTAGTGCGACAGCAACGCGGACATTCGTCGCACATCCTCACGCTCGTGCACGACGTCGAATCCCGCCACGCGCGCTTCGCCGCGATCGGGACGAATCGCCGTCGCCAGCACGCGCAAGAGCGTCGACTTCCCCGACCCGTTCCTTCCCGCGACCATCATCACGCGCCCCGGAGCGAGGCGGAACGAGACGTCGGCGAGCGCCCAGCGACGCCCGTAGCGACGGGCGATGCTCTCCGCCTCGATTGCGAATTGCGCCACGCCGCGGATCATAGCGGCTGCCTCGCCGCGTGGCGCCACCCACCGGTATGGGCGGCGTCCCACCCGGACTATCATCGACAAATGCGCCGAACGATCGCTGTCGCGCTGTTCCTGGCGGGCTGCAAACTCATCGTTCCTTCTCAACCCGCCCCTCCCCCGCCCGCCCAGCCCGCGGAGCCGTTCGGCTTGTCGGTCGCCGAGGAGGCGCAAATCCTGCGGCTCGAGGACCGGCGCGAATTCGACGCGGAGCTGGTGAGCGATTGGCTGCATCGCGTCAACGCGCCGCATCGCGCGCGGATGGCGCTCGCGCTCGGGCGCATCGGGCAGCACACGTTTGTCGACGCGAACGGGAACGGGCAACGCGATGCAGGCGAGCATCAGGCCGGCGTCGACGCGCTCGCGCCGCTGGTCACTGATCCCGATCCGAACGTCCGCGCCACCGCGGCATTCGCGCTCGGACAGATCGGCGACGTCGCCGCGGCCGACTCACTGCTGATGCTCGTGCGCGATCGCGACGGCACGGTCGGCGGGGAGGCGGTCGAAGCGATGTCGAGGCTCGCGCCGAGACTGCCGCTGGCGAGTTACGCGCCGTGGACGAACGATCCGCGCGTCGGCATCCGCGCCCGGGCGATCAAGTTCCTCTTCCGCTACAAATCCGACGAGGCCCTCGGCATCGCCGCCGGCGCGCTCGATGCGGCGTCGGCGGAGATTCGCCGCGACGCCGCGTACGCCCTCACACGCCGTGCCTATGCCCCGGCGCGCCAGCGGCTGGAGCTGTTGATCAACGATCCCGACGTGGCCACGCGCGCATACGTCGCGCGAGCCCTCGGGCAGATCGCGTCGCCCGAATCGCTGCCGCTGCTCGCAAACGCGCTGCTCGATCCGCATCCGTGGGTGCGGACGAACGCGCTGGCGGCGCTGAGCCGCATCGCCACGAAGACGCCGCACGCGATCGAGCGCGAGGAGATGTCGAAGGACGTCCTCCGCCTCGTCGGCCTGAGCGACGATCCCGATCCCGGCACGCGCGCCACGCTGATCGACCTCCTCGGCGCGTACGCGGTGAAGAGCGAGGTGGCGCGCGGGCGGCTGCTGGAGATCGCCGCGAACGCCTCGCGCTGGGACCGCGAGCTCGCCGCCGCCGCGATCGCCAAGTGGCTCGGCGACGAGAAGCTGCTTCCCGCCGACATGTCCGACTGGGCGAAGGTGCGCGTACTGGAGACGTCGACGCCGCTCGCCGAGGCGATGCGCGCGCGGTGGGCGCACGATTCCTCCACGCTCGTCCGCTTCACGGTGTTGAACACCATTCCCGACGAAAACGTCGACGCGAACATCGCGCTGATCCGCGCCGCCCTCGACGATCCCGACCCGGTCGTCCGCGGCTACGCGCTCGATCGCTTCGCGCATTCGGCGGCGACTGACAAGCCGGCCGTTTTCGCCGCCGCGGAAAAGCACGCGCGCAACGACAAGCAGAACGACGCGCGCGTCGCGGCGGTGCGCGGCATCAGCGACGAGGCGGCGTTGCGCGCGCTACTCAACGACTCGGACCCCGTCGTCCGCCGCGCCGCGGCCGATCTGATCGAGGAGAAACTCGGCAAGCCGCGGCCGCAGTTCACGCCGTTGCCGGTCGAACGGCCGGCGGCGGAGTACGCCGAGATCGTGGAGTGGTCGCGCCGGCCGCACACGGCGACGATCCGGATGCCGCGCGGCGCGGTCGAGATCGCGCTCACGTCGCAGGCGGCGCCGATGACGACGTGGAACTTCGCGAAGCTCGCCAATGCGCACTACTTCGACGGCTCGACGTTCATGCGCGTCGTGCCGAACTTCGTCGTGCAGGGGGGCGATCCGCGGAACGATCAGGAAGGCGGCCCCGGC
>Ga0070707_100005824_pt1 | contig 11496 bp, 9 predicted proteins | sample KBSK5502metaG_FD_65468 | JGI IMG/M metagenome (GOLD analysis project Ga0070707, IMG submission 65468) | Corn, switchgrass and miscanthus rhizosphere microbial communities from Kellogg Biological Station, Michigan, USA - KBS K5-50-2 metaG | ecosystem: Host-associated > Plants > Roots >... | reverse complement strand
TTTTGGAACAACTGGCCCATCTCGAACGTTGATCCTTTACTGTGACTTTGTTATATGCTGGCAGATTTGGGTTCCCTTCCCTAATGAGATCAAGACGCTCTGTTACTATCTTCTTAGTTTGTGCGAAATACCATCGCTTGACATCATCCTTATATCTGCGTCTATCCTTGACATGAAATGTTATAGCTTTTAGGTTATCTGAAACTATAACGGACCGTGTCAAATCTTTAGTTATTCGAAGAGTGTATCTTTTGCCTAGAAAAGAAATTGTGTTTAATTCTAGATTCTCCTCACCGTACTCATTCCGTAGCCTCCCATAGTATTCTGATGTTTCTAAAATCCAACCTTTTTTGTTATCTAAGAATTTCATCACTTCATCAATTGCATAATTCATCGTTGGAACTACTACATAAATTCCAAAAATATTTGCTTTCAAGCATAATTGCTTTGCTCTTTTACTTTTCTTAACTTGTACGCTTAGTATTCTACCATTTGAGAGATGCACTGACAAAGACGACAAGTTTTCCTTTCCTTCTTTACTGCATTCTTGAAGCATATTTTAATTTTTTAAATGTAGTATCATGGTTACATTCTCCTTCCTTCCGATTGTCCACGGAGTTATTGTGAGCCTCTCTCATTGTCGTTAACGTGTTCTAGCCTTTATTGGTTAATTTATGAAAGTCTGCGGAAATTATGCATTAAAATTTATGAAAAAATAATTCTCTAGTGTAGTGTCACTTTAGCCTGGAGACTTTCAAGACATATAAGAGAGTTATCAAATGTAAACGTGAACAATCAATCCTGCGAACAATGATGAATATACATCAGAAAATGAAAACGATACTCACTATATGTAGAAAACACCGTTGTTACCATCTGACCATTCACTACTTTCAATCCTTTAATAATACATTCAAATCCTTTGTCATCTACTGCTGAATAAGGGAGGATGTCTCAGTCCTTTAATAATACGATTCAACCCGTAAGCGAAACGACAGGCATAAGTGAGACACTCCATAGATAACTTTAAGCAAACTTTACAAGTAAGCTAGAGGTATCACCTTGAGGAGATTAAATCTTAAAATGGCCTCACTGATTTTGGCTGCAATTTCAATCTGTATACTTGGATATCATGGGATCATTATATCACTTGGCTAGAACACTTGCCACCATACGGAGAATAGAAAAATGTCACAAGGACAACAGGGGCAGGGACAGCATGATCAAGAAGTGATCCTATGGCTAAATGAAATAAGGAAAAGCGTTTGGCATAAACTGCACACCAAACATACTAAAATAGTAACTCAAACTCAGGAAATTACGAATTATAACGTTGTCCTAAGCCGAGATAATGAAGGTACAATAAAAATTCCGCTGGTAGAACTTGACGAGGTGCTGATAATGAATAATCGTAGTGTTAGTCAAGGCAGTTATAGCAGGTTTTCGAGTGGTAGGTATTTCAGGCCTTATTATGGTTTTAGTAATTCCAACTCTAGACAAGTCGGAGATTTAGTCTTTTTGCGCGGTGGCAAACCAGAAATTATCTTTCACAACATATCCGCGCCGGGCAGGGTTCAAAGTCTCGTTAATGCTGAAATGAAAAGATTGCAGCGGCACCAAAAAACTAAACCAATTCCAACTATCACCACCATAAGACCACAACAACACGAGAAATTTTTGACCTACCATTACCGGGACTTTAAGATAGATAGACCCCATAATTGGGTCGTGATCACTGACCATAAGACCATAAACAAAAACTATGTAGTAGTATTTAAAAATCTACCACTTGACTCTATAGCGGCTTTAGGAATTGCAATAGAAGATAATACAAAAAATACTGCATTAGAAGATCTCTCGGAACTGTACCTTAAAGGCCTAAGACACGATAGCCCTAACTTTCAATTGATTGAGGCAGCTGATAAAATCATTTGGGGAGGTCAAGCCGCATATAAGATAGTGTACGACGAGTTAATCCACAATACACTAGCCAGACATATCCAGACATTCACAATCAGAAATACAAAGATATATACACTGTTATTTAATAGCGAAGTGGATAAGTTCTCTGAGTGTTTGCCAACTGTAACCCGCATGATCGAGTCATTCAGCTTCATAGATAAAACAGGAAAATAATAATCTTAGCAGTATCAATAATTATGCTGACGGTAGCATATACACAATGCAATTATAAATATAGAAAAGAGAGTTTGCCAATTGAATAAGAACTAAACAAATAACTAATATAGTGATAAGTGAGGACCAGTTAATAATGTGACTTCTTAGGTAGCTGATTCAATCAATCGGAGTTTAATATTAGATAGTCGTAAGCAAAATCGATTGGTAGACCTTTTGCTGCATTTATCACCATTATTTATCCAAATCATGGATTTGTTTGGTACGATGGCATTTGCTGTGACCGGGGCGTTTAAAGCTATTGAACATAAAGCAGACATTGTGGGGGTTATCATACTTTCTACTATTACCGGAGTTGCTGGAGGAGTAGTCCGAGATATAATCTTTGGAATATTCCCACCTACTGCAATCATCAATCCTTCATATGTTATAGTGACAGTAGCTAGTGGGATCGTTATTTTCTGTCTTTATCCCTCCCTAAAAAGACACTGGAATTTGTTTTTGAAATTTGACGCCGTAGGCTTAGGTGTATTTACTGTCATTGGAGCCACTGTTGCTTACAATCTGTTTGGATTGAACTTTCTTGTTATGGCATTTGCAGGGACCCTGAGTGCAGTCGGTGGAGGAATATTGAGGGATGTCTTCGTAAATGAGATACCACTTGTTTTCGTTAAAGAGCTCTATGCTTCTGCGAGTTTTGTAGGAATAGTGACCTTTTTTATATTGTTAGTAATAGGTATTAATTTGAATATTGTCACCATCATCGTGTCAATACTCGCGGTAATATCACTTCGTCTTGCAGCAATGAGATTTAACTGGAATTTACCGAGAGCACGAACTTGATAGTATAATTGATATTAAGATATTTAGCGATTGCACCATAATAAGCCGATTCCGCAAAATTCTATCGACCATAACTTTCTTACGGTATTGCTGCAATGCTTGTAATAAGGTGTATCTCGGCCCAGTTATTGTTTCGCGTATCCAAGACATACGAGCCTGTAACTGTTACATGACTGCCTACTGGTGGAATACTTAGAGTTGGGTGGTTAAAGTTATCACAGGCTGATCCTACTTCTGACCGTGATACCGTGTTTTGACATATTGCTTCTAGCACTAAATCGCCATTCTCGAATTTGATGTTTGCTTGATTAATTAGGCTGCTATTATCTGCTAACAATTTGATATGAAAGTCACCGTCGTTTTCCACATGTATGCTTTTGATTACTCCCGTAGCGCTTATACACGAATTCACTATATGTAGTCTAGTTGGTAGGAATACGTGTTGCCATAATGATTTGTCGCATGTTGGCGTTACTGCTGCATGCGCTGTTGAAGAAGATAATACTGTTGCAATAATCATAACCATTAGAGTCAATACTGCGATCTTGCTATTCATAAACTGGCAGATAGTCTTGGCTTATTTATACGAATCTGTGTCCTAAATATGATGCGGCTTGAAAAACTATAAACATTATTACTGTATAACATGATGAAAAAGACCGATTGATCAGACGATATAACGTATAACTCTGGGTCGGAGTAGCATCTTTTCTGGTGTTAGTACTTGAGTGATAGTTTTTATTGATTCTATACGTATTTCAGGAATGTTTGATGTATTGTTTATGACTCTGTTTAAACTGTGGAGTTATATCCTCAGCTTTCATACCATGTACTTTTATTATATGCCCTGTACCATCTCTCCAAAGTTCTTCTTCTGTCATTCCTCTAGCAACAAAATCGCAGTCCATCACTCCTGCGTCACCGCATGCTAATGACAGCATATTCTGTCGTGTTTATCATTATGCATTCCTTTTTAATCTTATGGTGTATTCGTCTAATGTATCGGTTAGAAATTAAGGGTTATTATTATCATTAATGCAGGTGTACTATCGTTAGCTCAATATGCAAATGATAGTATTGGGAATTTATAACAGTCTAAAAGACTTTAAGCTTATCGCCACCACCTTGTTTATCATCTTGATAGCAATTCAGAATGATTTTAAGTTACTTGAAATTCGATCATAGAGACAATGAACAAGGGAATGTTAATCACCATAATCGGCGGTGCGCTAATAGTCATCGTCACTTCAATTTTTTCGTTTACACCAAATTCTGCCAATCAGTCGTCAATTCCCGCTCTCAAAGCGTATGCACTTGCTGTGATTAACAACGAACGAACTAAATTTCATGTTCAACCTCTAGGAGAGGGTGCTGCCATATCTGCAGATAATCAAGCAAGATTTCTTCTTACACAACTCACCTTAACCCATCTTGATTCCTCCGGTAATACTCCTTCAAAGAGATATGCTTTGAACGGCGAAGTTGGATATGTTGCAGAGAATCTTTCTGTTTATCACTGTGGAGATGTTGACGCGTGTAAAACTGCTATAAGTCTTGCAGTAGATGTTATGATGAAAGATAAAGAATCACAGGCAAACATATTGAACCCAGATCTCACACATGTCAGTACAGGAATCGCAGTAGGTAATGGCAAAGTCGTAATGGTATTCGACTTCGAGGCAAGAAGGTCATAGGCCGGAGACTAGGCCGTACCCTCCGGGGGAGGGTACAACATTGATTTTCGTACTTTTTGTAACAAGTTTTAAAAAGAAATGTTACATATGAGCAGACGGAAATCTGTTTTTGATGTTATTGAACATTGTTCTACGGAGGGAGATTTACCCCTGGTCGATTGACCAGGGTAGGTAAAAAAGGCAGTACTTTCGTTTTAGTACTCGCTCATCAGGGGAGAAACTAACAATCTTTGTCAATCTGTACGACAATACAGACTTGCATGCCGTCTACCTCCCGGGAGGTAAACGGCATACCATCGAATTAGGCTCTAGGTGAAGTTGGAGACCATTAAGATCGACTGGGAGCTCAAAACCCATGCAAAATTCAAACTATGACGGATTAGATTATCAACAATATCGCTAGTGATTTTACGCACGAAATTGCATAAAAATACGCCGTCAGGGTTAGTCAGGCTAACCATAGTACTAAATCTAATCCTAATTTTTTTATCATCTATACTCTGGCGTAATTCTGTATCTTCATTTTATATTATTTCAGATTCACAGATTGATTTTGTACTATGGTTACTATGGATACCCTGACGAGTAGGATATCGCTAGTGATTTGTGCGTAATTTTAGTAGTTGAATCAGCAAATTCTAATCAGTCAGGGTTGGTAGAAAACCACTTCTAATGTCGTAATGAATTATCAACAAAAAATAACAGAATCATACTTCCAATGTTTATTGTATGGATTCAATAGCATACTTTTTCTGCCAATTTTATTCCTCTCCATAACGTCTCCCTCTTTCCTGACGATTCTCTCCCTTCTTGAAACTTATTCTTCAGCATCTTGCCTAGGCTCTCTTTGGCTCATAGTGAAGAATAACTATTCCGCAGTCAAACGCTATTGACTTAACCAGTATGAATTTTTGGATATTGTTCAAGTCTTTGAATATTGTCATGCCCTTCCCAATTGCAGCAGGATTGATGAACAAATGAAAATCGTCAATCAGTCCTTCTTTAATCAAGGAAGAATCAAGTGAGGCACCACCATAAACGATGATGTCCTTGCCGTTGAGTCTTTAGCTTCATGATTTCTTCCGTAAGGTCGCCTGTTGCAATGTCCGTATTTGCCCACTGCGATTTTTGTAGTGTTTTGGTGAAAACAACTTTTGGTGTTTCTATCATCTTTTTGGCAAACGCATAGAAGGGGTCATCAGGTTTGGTCATCACATCTGACCAATATGAAACAAAGCCGTCTGTCATCTTTCGGCCCAGAATAATAGTATTGACAGGATCGGTTAATTCGAATACATAATTTTTGAGTTTGTCATCCCAATTCCAAATCCTCCAATCCATTTCACCGTTGGGCCCTGCAATGTAGCTGTCGACTGACAGTTGCACTTGTAGTTTTAATTTTCTCATGGTACTCTATTACCCCGCGTATGCCTTCCTCAAGCTTTGTATGTCGATTTTCTTCATTTGAAGTAATGCCTCCATGACTAGTTCCGATTTCTTAGCATCTTTGTCTTGCAACATGTCGCTCAAAACATTGGGAACGATCTGCCATGACACGCCAAACTTGTCTTTCAACCAGGCACACTGCTCTTTTTCTCCGCCTTCGGAGAGCTTTTCCCACAAGTCATCTAGTTCTTCTTGTGTTTCGCAGTTAACTAAGAATGATATGGCTGGTGAGAATTTGAAAACCGGGCCGCCGTTCAACGCCATGAATTGTTGTCCTTCAAGTTCAAACGTCACGGTCATTACCGTTCCCTCGAGTCTTCCGGAGGCCGCTGCCGCAGATTCTCCGTAATGGGCGATATCTATGATTTTTGAGTTTTTGAAAATAGAGATGTAAGATTTAGCTGCTTCCTCGGCATTGTTGTCGAACCACAAAAATGGGGTGATTTTTTGCATGATGGTTTTGTTCGTAGGTGCCCTATAAACAATAATATAAAAGGGAATAAATATCAATTATGCTCTAAAATGATACGTGTGTATTCTTCTCAATTTATGAATCAGTTGACGTGATGGTAATGTCGCTTAGATACGGAGATCATAGTGAATTACAGGAACCAATTAAGACCTTCACTAACTACATCTTCAGGGTGTGGACATCCAGACTTATTGTTTCTCATCCTATATTAAGAATGAAATGAGATGGTTACATATAGACACGTACTTTTTACGTCATATGATAAGTAATAAGAAATGGACGCATATTTAGAGGAAGAACTTTACGACTATCTTACTTATTGCATCCAAAATCCAAATGGTTCAGATTTTGGAGCAAAAAAGAAAAGAGCCGTGCAGATTGGTAGTGAGTTGTACGCAGATGGAGGACTAGATGCCATGGAGAATATGTTTTATTCAATTGAATTTAGAGTAAAAGAAGAGATTGGTAAGGATGCCAAACCATATCGTGCCTGGTGGAATAATATAACCGAAGAATGGAGGTATTAAAAATGGAGGTATTAAAAAATCTGGCTCCGGTTCAAGTAATTGCACCACACACTGAATAGCTAGCCTTTATTCAAAGGTCCCATCTTGAGCCTTTCCATCCTAGAAAGCATAGCTGCATCCAGTATATGACTACTAATATCTTTATTTGGTCTTCCTATAATAGTAGAAAGTCCCATAGCATGACGAGCAAAAGAATTTGGAAGTCCAGCTTTCCTGTTTTTATCATATATTGCATCAGTTGTAAAACAAGAAGAACCGTCTACTAGGTTTTCTTGAATATTATCAGAAATTACAAGGCCGCAGTTACTACAATTGATCACTCCAGAGTCATCCGACTTGTCTTACTCTCTGGTTAGCAGTCATGCGTAAATATCCAGTTGTTCCTCTGCTATGATTTGACACTCACTATAGGGCTGACGCTGATGGACTAATAGTGATTTATGCGCTAGAAATCAGATTCAAAACTAGTTATAACCTACTACTTCAACCCTAGATTGGTTACCGTCTTTAGTTACTCGGTATATTTTATCCACAAAACTCTCTAATTCACGCTCATGAGAGACCATTATTATCTGTGCAGAGTTTAATTCATTTAGAACTTGTCTTAACCTAATTAACTGTTCTTTTCCAAAGCCATCAGTGGGTTCATCTAAAATTAGCAAAGCATTATCCATGCCTGCAACCTTCTTAAGCATAGTGTTTAGTGCAAGTCTGTATGCTAAAGCAACTGATGTCTTTTCTCCGCCGCTTAGACTATTAACACTTAGAGAATAGCCACTCTGGGTGATAATTGGAGTAAAATTTGAGTCTGCTTCTACATTAATATCGCCTGTCTCCATTAAAATATTGAACCACCTCTGAAATAACTGGTTAAATTCCTCATTTATACTCTGAAGAACATGTCTTTCTATGTCTTGAATAGCTGGAATAAAATGTTGCTCTAACCAATTATTCGTCTGCTGAAAGATCAATTTATTCTGGTAGCGACTCTTTTTATTTTTAACTTCCTTTTCAACTTCATGCAAGTTTGATTCTAGAAGTTTGAGCTCGGAACGTTTGCCTGAAATGCTCTGCCTCATATCGGATATTTTATTTTGTAAATTTTCTAGGCTACTTTCTAATATCTCTAACTCTTTTATTGCATTTTTATTTTTATCAAATAGATCTTGCTTCTCCTGTAATTTCTGTTTATCAGAATCGATTTCGATCTTTAGAGCATCTATTAATTTATTAACATCCTGAATTTCCTTTTCGATTTTTCCCTTCCTTTTTATTTCTTGTAAATTTTCAAGATATCTAAATTCAATTCTATCGAATTCATATTTTGAAATTGCTTGTTCTACTCCTACATAGAATTCTTTGTCCTTGGTTAATACAGCCATATCTCTTTTAATTTGCGATAACTTCCTCCTTTCTTCAAGAGAATAGTTTTCTTTACTAAGATTTTGTTGGTTGTCACTTATCCTTGACGCTTTTAACTGAAGAGTCTTCTTTGCGTTTTGAACTGAATCCTTTTTTTCAGTTAACTTACCTAGCTCACGTTGAAGTTTCTTTAAGTGTTCGTCTTTACTTTCTAGATCATCTATAAGGCTTTTGTTTTCTCTTATTTTATGTTCGTAAGTCATTATTGTATGGTTTAGATATCTTATATGCTCCTCTACCCCCAATTTTTCTTGATGAAATTCAGCTTTAACTTTGGAGATATGCTCTATACTCAATTTCTGTCTGCAAGTAGGACAAGGAGCACCTTCTCCTATGTTGATCATGTTCTCAATTTCGTTTTGTTGTTTGGATATTTGCTCTTCTATTGCTAATACTTCCGCTCTATTCTCGGACATTAGAGACAAAATTTCGGCAGATTCCTGTCTTAATATAGGAAGCTGTGAAATTGATTTTTTGAAGCTTAATTCTTTCTTTTCTAATGTGCTTAATACGTCTATGGACCTTTCTTCTCTCTCAATTAGTTCTGATTCAGCCTTCTTTTCCTCCGTTAATCTATTGATCTCTGATTCTAAGTTTTTCCTTTCGTTATCTACAGATTGCTCTAACTTTGTCTTTTCTTTCTCAAAAATATCATATAGTTTCACTGATGATTCTAGCTGTTTTAATCTACCTTTCAAAGAAAGGTAATCTTCATAAGCTGGTTTTAGCTGCGTAACCAGATTCTCTTTGGTGTTGATGGAATCCAAATCTCCTTCAAGTAGGTCTAATCTTTCTTGTTCTTGCTTCAAGGCGTTTTGATTCCTCTCAATTGTATTCTTCAAATGTGGTATGGATACCTGGAGCTGTAAAACAAGAACTTCCATCGGTTTAAGACTGTCAATGTTTGCCTTTAGTTCTTTTGTTTGTTTGTCTAGCTCTGATATATTCACTTCGCCTTTTTCTACATCCATTATCAGAAAGCTGACTTTTTTATCAAGTTCATACAATAAAGTTTCCCTCTGCTGAAGATCTTTGGTTATTTCTGAGCTTACACGAATTTCGTTATTACTCCAACCTAAAACTATCTCTGCATTTTTCCTGACTGTGCTGTATTCCTCAATATTGAAAGCCCTCCTCAGGATCTCTACTCTTTTTTCTGGCACTTCTGAAAGAATTTGCTTCATCATTTCTTGTGGTGTAAAAATGGCAAATCGGTAAATTACAGATGTTGCCCTAGTCTGTGCTTTTTCATTAATATTAATAATCTTCAAAATTTTTGATTTCATCTCACTTACGGAATAGGTGGTTGTTACATCTCCGTCAACAATATATCCTCCATCTTGAACTACCTTCTTATTATTTCTAATTATGCTTCGAAAGATCTGATAATTTTTGTTATTCACTTGAAACTCAAGAAGCACAGATCCTTTCTTTTCTCCTGATCTGAGAAGGTTGTTGCCATCTATATCACCTAGCCCAAAAAGAGCAAATTCTATGGCAGAGAGAATTGTTGATTTTCCACATCCAATGTCTCCCTGGAAGAGGATTGTCCCTCTAGGTATCTCTATTACTGTATCTTCTTTATAGCTTCTTATCTTGTTTAAAGTAATTTTTCTAAGTAGCATATTATTTTATTTATTTATTTATGTCTGAAATTCCCATCGCAGACTTTACATCATTCATGAGTCTTCTTTCAAAGTCATTTACAGTTTCGTTTTCAATTTTTTCCTTTTTTAGAGCAAGTAATAATTTGTTTGCTGTAAATTCGCCGTGTTCAGATGTAAGTTTGGATTTTATGAAATTCTTTACTTTCTCATCTGTCATAGCAGGGTCAATCTTGAATGATGCTATTCTTTCTTTGATCACATTCTTTTCTATATCTTCTATGCTTGTCCCAATGACTTTCACTGGGGTAGTCTCGGGAGAGACAAGGTTATTTCTGTTAATGAATGATACTAATGCACATTTTGTTGAAAGTTTTTCTTCAAATCTTGAAAAGTTGATATCCGATCGTTTTCCTGACAACAAAGTTCCTTTAACTTTAATCAAAACTATTTTATCTGTTAGGTCCTCCATTTGTTCTACCATTGAGCTTATTTTATCCTCTATTTGCTTGACAGTATTTTGATTTACATTAATAGTTTTGAATATGATATCAGCTATCTTTATTTCTATAAAGTCAGCCCTTATTGTTTCGATGTCATTGTCATAACTTATAATATAGAACCCCCTCCTTTCACCTTCTGCAGTATCTTCTAGATCTGTAAATGTGGAACCAAACAATGGTCCAGGATAGACAATCATACTTTTTCCATCATCATGTTTATGTTCAATCCTTCTATGTAAATGACCTCCGCCATAATACATGAATCCCTTTGGCAATAACGATAATGGAATAGACTCTCCATGAGCAAGGTCAGCAGGAGTTAATTCACTTATTGGAGCATGAAAAAGAAATATCTTGAGACCTTCTTCATATTCGAGCGCTCCCATATCTAGTAGATAATAATATTCACTATCGAGACCAGTCTTTCTTCCTGATAAGCCTGTGATTTTAAAGGCAGTCTTCTTATCTTGGATAAATTTCAATTTGATTTTGTCTTTTAATTGCTCAAATTCAATAGGCTTTATGAATAGACCTGCGCTATGAAGTATATCTATTATTGATACTGTACTTGCAGTGAAATCATGTGAACCATAAATCATATAGATCTCAATTCCATGTCTTCTGGCTTGCCTCATGATATCTACCGCACGCTTAACATGATCCAGCTCAGGGACATTCACATCGAAGAAATCTCCTGTGATGGCGATAAAGTCTACTTTCTCTTCAATACAAATGGTTATGGCTTTCTGGAAGGCTTTGAGATTAATTTCCTTGAGATTTGGGTTCCTCCAGGCTCCCAAATGACAATCTGTTATGTGTGCAAACTTATGAAGCATTATTATGAAACTG
>Ga0070707_100005823_pt1 | contig 11496 bp, 13 predicted proteins | sample KBSK5502metaG_FD_65468 | JGI IMG/M metagenome (GOLD analysis project Ga0070707, IMG submission 65468) | Corn, switchgrass and miscanthus rhizosphere microbial communities from Kellogg Biological Station, Michigan, USA - KBS K5-50-2 metaG | ecosystem: Host-associated > Plants > Roots >... | reverse complement strand
CGGCGGTCAGGCGGCTTTGCGCGACTTGGTCTTCCAGCTTCTTGTCGCTGATGCAGGCGGCGAATTCCTTGTTGCTGATGCCGCCCAGCTTCGCGAGCTTTTCGAGCGCGGCGCGGTAATCGCGCGTTGTCGCCCATTGCTCCTGCTGGGCAAAGAACGTGTCGACCAGCGGGTAGAAGCGCTCCGGCGGCGCGCAGCGCGCCACCATCGCGGCCCGTAGCGCCGGCTCATCGAGCGGGAAATCGCGCAGCACCAGCTTGGCCTTGCCGGTATCGATCCATTTCTCCTTCAATTTCGGCAGCACAGCGACGTCGAAATGGGCGCAGTGCGGACAGGTCAAGGAGGCGTATTCGATGATCGTGATCGGCGCGTCGGCCTTGCCGAGAATCCGGTCGCCCGGCTGCACCGCAAGCTGCCTGGCGGCATCCGCGCCGGATGCGCCTTGAGCCGCCGCCGGCAGGGCTCCGCCGAGCGATAGGACGACCACCAGAGAAAACCATATCTCCCGCATAGATACCGTCCTTACTACCAGATGTTGATGCTAATCGGTTCGCGGCGGCGATGCAACGGCGGCGCTGCCCTGCCGCGCTAACGGCGGCGAGGCGCTCCGGATACCACGTTTTTGCCGAGGCGAATGAGCGCGGCGCGCAGCTCGGGATCGGTGATCGCGGCAAGCTGTTGTTCGATCGCCCGAACATCGTCCGCGGCGAGCGGCAGCGGCGGCGCCGGCCCGGGCGAGACCGGCAATGGCAGCGGTCCCTGCACGAGCACGAGACGCGCGATCGCCGAGCGGCCGAGGTAGAGATTGATTCGCTCGATCAGCAATGGGGCGCGATGCTGCAATTCGAGCGCGATCGTCGCGGCGACCCGCAACTTCAGGACGCCGTCGCGGCCCAGCGCGTGCGGCCAGGTCGCGGCAGCGAGTTCGGCGCCGACGACCGCCGGCCAATCTGCCTTCAGGCGGGCGAGAACCCCGCCGCCATGGCGCGCCGCGATCGCGCCGGCGAGCCGCGACGCGGCCATGCCGATCGCGCGCAGCCCCGGCCGGCGCTCGTCTTCGCCGGCGGCGCCCGGTACTGTGCCGCTGTCGGGTTTACTGCGTTCTCGGCTCATGTCGTCGACTCGAACCACCGCTCCGATCGCCGCGCCTCTGCCGCATCGGCGATTCGCGCCGCCGCCCGATCCCGCCGCGCTGCTCGGCTGGTATGACCGCCACCGCCGCGATCTGCCGTGGCGGGCGCCGCCGGGCGAGACCGCCGATCCGTACCGCGTCTGGCTCAGCGAGATCATGCTTCAGCAGACGACGGTCGTGACCGTCGCCCCCTATTTTGTCCGATTCGTGGCGCGTTGGCCCGATATTCGCGCACTCGCCGCGGCGTCGCTCGACGAGGTGCTCCACGAGTGGCAGGGGCTCGGCTATTACGCTCGGGCCCGCAACTTGCATGCCTGCGCCCGCGCCGTCGTCGAGCGGCATGACGGCCGCTTCCCCGCCGATCCGGCGGCGCTGCGGGCCTTGCCCGGGATCGGCGATTATACCGCGGCGGCGATCGCGGCGATCGCGTTCGATCACCGCAGCGCCGCGGTCGACGGCAATGTCGAGCGGGTCGTGGCGCGGCTGTTTGCCGTCGACGAGCCGCTGCCGCGGGTCAAGCCGAAATTGCGGACGCTCGCCACCGCGATGGTGCCGGAGTTGCGGGCCGGCGACTTCGCCCAGGCGCTGATGGATCTGGGAGCGGTGCTGTGCACGCCGCGCCGGCCGCGTTGCGTGTTGTGTCCCTGGCGCAGCAACTGCGCCGCGGCGGCGGCCGGCCTTCAGGAAAACCTGCCGGCGCGGGCCGACAAGCCGGAACGGCCGGTGCGCTACGGCGTCGTGTTCTGGCTGGTGCGCGAGGACGGCGCGGTGCTGCTGCGCCGCCGTCCCGAAAAGGGGCTGCTCGGCGGCATGATCGAATTGCCCTCGACGCCGTGGCGCGAGACGCCGTGGGACGAATCGGAAGCAACACGTGCCGCGCCGGCGGCAATCGCCTGGACGGCATTGCCCGGCACCGTGCAGCACGGCTTTACCCATTTCCGTCTCGAACTGGCGCTGATGGCGGGGCAAACGGTGGCGCCGCCCGAGGGCATCTGGGCGCGGCCCGATGAATTCAAGAATTACGCCTTCCCGACCCTCACCAAGAAACTGGTGAGCTATGCCTTGTCGGCTGCTTAGGGTCGTAGTGCAGAGCCGTAGGATGGGTTGAACGGAGCGACCCCCCATCACATTGGGCAACCGATGCGTTTTGATGGGTTTCGCTACGCGCAACCCATCCTACAAATCCTGACCCTATTTCTTCCGGTTGCGCTTCTCGTCGATGCCGGAGGTGCCCTCGCGATGCGCCAGCTCGGCGGCGACATCGGCCGGGGTGATACCGCAGGCGGCCCACAGCACGAATAAATGGTACAGCACATCGGCGCTTTCGCCGATCAGCGCGGCATTGTTGTGCCGCACCGCCTCAATGACCGCTTCGACCGCCTCCTCGCCGAGCTTCTGCGCCGCCTTGGCGCGGCCGCGGCTCAGCAGCTTGGCGGTATAAGAGGTCGCCGGATCGGCGCCGCGGCGGGATTGGATCACCTGCCACAGCCGCTCGAGGCTGTCCCCCAGCGAGGCTTTTGTGACGAGCCGGCGATCCGAGTCAATAATTCGCTGATCAGCCGCCATTGCATTCAACAGTTCTACAGATCAGAGCGGAAATCAGTTTGGGACGACTTGCCACGGAGTGTCAATTGGATTGAAAAGATTAAAAAGTTATTATTGCTCTGTGTTAAATCACAAGGATAAAAAGACAGGTCAAACAGCCCGAGCAAACGCCAGAACAGGCGAATCGTGATCGGTCGGAAGACGCTTTACCGGCAACAACCGCTGGTTACATACGAACGGCGATGTCATGCGCAGCAAGATAAGTCTTCGCCTCGCCAATGCGGAAAGTACCGAAATGAAAAATCGAGGCAGCGAGAACCGCTGTGGCATGACCATCGCGAATCCCTTCGACGAGATGGTCGAGCGTCCCGACCCCGCCCGAGGCGATGACCGGCACCCGCACCGCATCGGCGACGGCGCGGGTTAGCGCGATGTCGAAGCCGGATTTGGTGCCGTCGCGGTCCATCGAGGTCAGCAGGATCTCGCCGGCGCCGTAATCGGTCAGGCGGCAGGCCCATTCGACGGCGTCGATCCCGGTCGGCCGCCGCCCGCCATGGGTGAATACCTCCCACTTCTCCGGCGTCACGGCCTTGGCGTCGATCGCGGCGACGATGCATTGGCTGCCGAATTTCTCGGCGGCCTCGCGCACGAATTCGGGGCGCGCCACGGCGGCGGTGTTGATCGAGACCTTGTCGGCGCCGGCCAGCAGCAATTTGCGGATGTCCTCGACGGTGCGCACCCCGCCGCCGACGGTCAACGGCATGAAGCACTGCTCGGCGGTGCGGCGCACAACGTCGTACAGCGTGTCGCGTCCTTCGTGACTGGCGGTGATGTCGAGAAAGCACAGCTCGTCGGCGCCTTCGCGATCGTAGATGCGCGCCTGCTCGACCGGATCGCCGGCATCGGTCAGATCGACGAAATTGACGCCCTTGACGACCCGCCCGTCCTTGACGTCGAGGCACGGGATGACGCGCATCTTCAGCATGCCGATATCCCTTGGGCGCCCTCCGCTGCCAAGCGCAGCGCCGCCTTCGGCTCGATGCGGCCGTCATATAGGGCGCGGCCAATAATTGCTCCGGCGATACCCGCGCCTCTGTGCGCGACCAGCGCCTCAATATCCGCCAGAGAAGCAATGCCGCCTGAGGCGATGACGGGCAGCCCGGCTCGGCGAGCGAAGTCGGCGGTCGCCGCCGCATCGATCCCGGTCAATGCGCCGTCGCGCGCGATATCAGTGTAGACGACCGCCTCAACAAGAGCGCTGGCGGAGCGGCCTGCCAACTCGACGGCGCTCATTTCGGTAGTTTCGGCCCAGCCCTCGACGGCGACCCGACCGTCGCGCGCATCGACGGCGACGACGATCCGGCCGGGATAATCCCACGCAGCGCGATACACCAATTCGGGGTCCCTCAATGCCGCGGTGCCGAGGACCACACGCTCGATGCCAATCGCGGCCAGCCAGTAATCGATCGCCACGCGGTCGCGAATGCCGCCGCCGAGCTGGATCCGGAGATCGACGGCGCCGCGGATCGCCCGCACCGCCTCGCCATTGACCGAATGCCCGGCAAAGGCGCCGTCGAGATCAACGACATGCAGCCAGGAAAACCCCAGCTCGGCGAAGTGGCGCGCCTGGGCCGCCGGATCGGTGTTGAACACGGTGGCGCTCGCCATCTCGCCGCGCACCAGGCGGACGCAGGCCCCGCCCTTCAGGTCGATCGCGGGATATAGGATCATTGTCGGGGAGTGGGAATGCCGGCGTCCCGCCGGCATGCCGGCCGGAGGCCGGTGGTCCCATACAAGAAACGCCTCATTCCGGTCACGCAGAAGGCTCGTCGAGGCGCTTGTAGTAGTAATGCCCGGGCACGAACTCGCCTTCGACCAAGGCGTAGAACGGGTGGGTGCCCCAGCGCCGGTAGCCGAGCGTCTCGTAGAGATGGATCGCGGCGCGCTGAGTGTCGCGCAAATCGAGATTGAGGACCAAGATGCCGAGCTCGCGCGCCAGTTGCTCGATCTCGGTGACGATGCGGCGGCCGATGCCGTGGCCGCGCGCCCAGGGCGCGACAAAGGCGCTGGTCACGGTGCCGGCCATCGCCTGCGCCTCGTTGTTGCGCGGCGCGCGCGACAGCTGGGCCGAGCCGCAGATCATGCCGTCGAGCCGGCCGACGACGAGGCGGCGCTCGGGGACCAGCAGGACGCCCTTCCAGTAATTTTCCAGCACCTGGCGCGGCGGCGGCTTGAGCCAGCCGAAACCGCCGCCTTCGACGATGGCGCTCTCGGTCGCCTCGCACAGATCGTCGAGATCGGTACCGGAATATCGGGTCAGGCGTTCGACCTTGACCTTGCCGAACACCTGCGTCTCGCTCATGGGCGCCACCGCAAAAAATTGGCGATCAGGCGCAGCCCCGCCATCTGGCTCTTTTCCGGATGGAACTGCGTACCGATCAGATTGTCATGGCCGACTGCGGCGGCAATGGGACCGCCGTACTCGGTTTCGGCGAGGATGTCGCCGGAACGCGCCGGGCGCAGCTCGAAGCTGTGCACGAAATAGGCGTGCGTGCCGGCCGGCAGCCCGGCCAGGACCGGATGCGCGCCGCACGGCGACAGCTCGTTCCACCCCATATGCGGGATCTTCAGCGGCGGGTCGCCGGGCGAGCTGGCCGGCTCGATCGCGACGACCTCGCCGGCGATCCAACCGAGCCCCTCGACGGTCTCGAATTCGCGGCCGCGCTCGGCCATCAGCTGCATGCCGACGCAGATGCCGAGAAACGGCCGGCCGCGCGCCATCACCGCTTCGACCACCGCGGCTTCGAGCCCCGGCACGGCGGCGAGGCCGCGGCGGCAATCGGCGAAGGCGCCGACCCCCGGCAAAACGATGCGCTCGGCCTTGGCCACCTCATCGGGCCGGCTGGTGACGAGGATCGGATCAGCGATGCCGTTCTCCGCGGCGGCGCGCTCGAATGCCTTCGCCGCGGAGCGCAGATTGCCCGAGCCGTAATCGATGATCGCGGTGGTCATCAGAGCCGATGCTTACAACCAGTTCTTACAAACTGCGCTTACAAACTGCCGCCGAGTGTGCCCTTGGTCGAGGGGACCGCGCCGGCGCGGCGCGGGTCGATCTCGATCGCCTGTCGCAATGCGCGTGCCAGCCCCTTGAAGCAGCTTTCGACGATGTGGTGGTTGTTCTCGCCGTAGATATTCTCGATGTGCAGCGTCACGCCGGCCGATTGCGCGAAGGCCTGGAACCATTCCTTGAACAATTCGGTGTCCATCTCGCCGAGCTTCGGCCGCGAGAAATTGACCCTCCACACCAGATACGGCCGGTTCGACACATCGACGCTGACCTGGGTCAATGTCTCGTCGAACGGGATCATCGCCGAGCCGTAGCGCTGGATGCCGGCGCGGTCGCCCAAGGCCTTCGATACCGCAGCGCCGATCACATAGCCGGTGTCCTCGGTGGTGTGGTGGAAATCGATGTGCAGATCGCCCTTTGCCTGCAGGGTGATGTCGATCAGGCTGTGCTTGGCGAGCTGGTCCAGCATGTGGTCGAGAAAGCCGATGCCGGTGGCGATCTCGGACGCGCCGCTGCCGTCGAGCGCGACGCGCCCCTTGATCTTGGTCTCCTTGGTCTTGCGTTCGACCGTCGCGACCCGCACGGCTGTTCTCCCGACGGGATTCGTTACCCGCTCAACTTCCCCGCCCCATGGCGCCTTTTAACAAGAACGGGCCAACCCCGCCACTCCACCCGCATCATCGCCGAAAACGATGAAAGGCGGGTTTCAGTTTGCCGCGGCATCCAGCCGGCAGCACAACCTTTGATGGTGTGTCACCTGAAATATCACGCTGAATTCAGGTCGCTTCCGCTTTGGTTGCAACCGCTGAAGGGCAATCCTCGCTCCACGAAGTTCCCGTTTTGGACTTAAATGGGTGCGAGGTGAGAATGTCAACTGAGGGTAGTGTCTCGTCCTCGGCTCGCCGCCTCGCGCGGCGGGGTGTTGCTTTGGGTAGTCGGTCAGTGCCGCATGGCGATCAGCACGACCGCTATGCCGCCAAACGTCATGACCGCATATAGAAGCCACCACCAGCTCATATCGGAACGATGAAGCAGCCGAACCATGCCGGTCAATAACCTATGCCAAGGGATAGGTCACGTCTGGCTTTCGGTCGGGTTCTGTAGTCGGCGACGACCGCGCCGTAAGTGATGCGGATCAGCTCGTCGACGATTGGCGGCGGCGGTTCGCAGCGCCGGAGATGCTGGCGAACGGCGCCGACCGGCATCTCGGCCAACAGGAATTGGGCGCGGCGCGTTTCGTCCTTTCCGGTGCGCCCAAAGACCAGCCGGGCGAATCGCGAGAAGCCGGCCTCCATCCGCTCGGTTTGCGCCGCGACGCCGTCGCGCAGCGCGGTGGGCCAGCCGCCCTGCACAAAATCGTCGCGATGGTAGAGCAGCAGCAGGCGGGCCTCGTCGAGATGCAGACGGACCCAGGCCGGCGTATGCAACGCCGCGCGCAGCCCGTCGCCGGCATCGAGCGCGGCCGTGATCCCGTGCTGAAAATCGAGCACGATCCGCAGCCATAGCTGGCCGAGCAGCACGTCGCGCGACGCGAAGCGATGATAGAACGACCCGACCGGCGCTCCGAGGCGCTCGGTGATCGCCCCGACCGTGACGGCCGGCGGGCCCGACTCGGCGGCGATCGCCAAGGCCGCGTCGAGAAACTCGCCATCGCCATATTTGGGCCGTCCCATCATTGTAGAATATAGGTTCTAGAACGAATGATCAATATCGAGTATGCTGCGTGCCGGGTTGCAACAGGAGGGAGCCGATGGCAAGCTCAGCACCGAGCGATGCGCAACAGCAAGGGCAGATCGAGCGGCTGCTCGCGGCGGCGCGCGACACGGTCGCCGCGGTGCCGTTTTGCTGGGTCGTCACCGCGGCGGATGACCGCGGCGCCCATGCGCGGGTCGTCAAGGCGCAGCCGGGCAACGCGGGCGAGGAGTTCTGGACGCGCTGGTTTCTGACGCCGCGGGCCGGCCGAAAGGCGGCGGAAATCCGCCGGGCCGGACGGGTGACGCTCGCCTATCAGCACGATTCCGGGAATGCCTATGTTGCGCTGGCCGGGCCGGCCGAGCTGATCGACGACCGGGAAGCGGTGGAAAGCCGGTTTCGCGGTTCGGTCTACGACGACCCCGAGGGCGTCGTTGCCGCCAGGCTGATCGCGGTCAGGGTGACCGCCGATCATCTGGAGCTGCACGTGCGCGGCGTCACCGTCGAGCCGTGGGGCCGCGGCCGCACCCTGCTCGACCGCAACCCGGACGGCAGCTGGCATCTGACCGGGTAATCACTCAAACAAGGATTGATCTAATACCCGTGGCCCGGACTTGTTCCGGCCACCCACGTCTTTGAGTGCGGCGCGATTTAAGACGTGGGTGCCCGGCACGAGGCCGGGCACGGGGATCAATTTCAGGGTTCGCTCAGTATCAAGAACCGAGCAGCTGTGCGGCGCCGAGCATCCGGCCATCGGCGGCCTGCACGAGCACGGCGATGCCCTCGCCGGCGGCGGGCGGCTCGACCGCGAATGTCGCGTCCGCCCCCTGCCAATTGCCGAGCGGCGCCACGGTTTGGACGCCGTTTGTGTCTTCCAGCGTGCGGCTGGCATTCTCCCCTGCGCCGACATGGGTCGTGCGCTTCTGAACGAAACGCACGAGCCAAACCTGGCCGCTGTTTCCGGCGGTTGCGGCGGGACCGATCGTCACGGAATGCCGACCGGGCGCGAACGTGACCGGGGCAATCGCCTCATGCGACGCTTCCCGCAGCGCCGACATCACCTCGGCGCGGCGCGAGCCGACCATCTCGCTTGTGCCGTCGACGACCAGCTGCGGCGTATAGATCTGCCCGCCGAACTGCCGCGCGTAAGCGCGCTGCCGCTCGGTCGATTGTGGGGTGGAGAGGGGGTCCTTCCAACCGAGGCTGTCCCAATAGCTGATGTGAAAGCCGAGCGCGATCACGTCGCCCCGCCGCGCCAGCTCGCCGAGCAGCGCATCAGCCGGCGGGCAGGAGGAACAGCCCTGCGAGGTGAACAATTCGACGACGGTCCGGCGCGGGTCCGCGGTGGCGGGCGATCCAGCCAACAACGAGGCGGAAAGGAGCAGCAGCGCAGCGAATGCGACCCGTCGGAACATCAGCGCTACCCTTCCCGCACGAAACGATGGAACGGCGCAATAGGTGGGAAGGCGAACGCAACACCACCGATCACTTCTCTGTGCGGCGCGCGATGCGGGCGGGACGGCGGCGGTCCCTTCAGGTGTCGTGCGCGAGAAAACGGGCGATCAGGCGGTTGACCTCGCCGGCGTGTTCCATGTGCGGCAGATGGCCGGACTCGTCGAGGAGGTGGACCGGAAGGCGGCCCGCGAGGGCTTCGGCGTGCGCGACCGGGATAATGCGGTCGTCGCAGCCCCAGATCAGCTGCACCGGCATTGCAAGCGCGGCGAGGTCGACCGCGACGGCCTGACGGCCGTCGGGGAACCAGGCGCGGGCGATCGTCTCAAGCGCCGACTGAACGCCGTCGAGCCGCTTGTAGCGCAAGACCTCCTCGATCATCGCGCGGCTGACGAGGGCGGGATCGTGCACCAGCTGCGCGAGCATCTCTTGCGTTTCGCGGCGGCGCTGGGCGCGGACAAAGCCGTCGATGAAGGCGCCGTTGATCTCCGGGCCGAGCCCCGCCGTTGCGATCAGGGTCAGCGAGGCGACCCGTTCCGGGTGACGGCTGGCCACCGTCGCGGCGATCGCGCCGCCCATCGAATGGCCGACGAGATGCGTCTTGGCGAGGCCGAGCGCCGCGATCGCCTCGGCCACCGCCGCGGCCAGCGCATCGGCGTCGCCGGCACCGACTTCCTTGACCGAGCCGCCATGGCCCGGCAGGTCGAGCGCGACCGTGCGGCGGCCTTCAGCGAGCCCGGGCTGCACGAACATCCAGCTATTGAGATCGCCGCCAAAGCCATGCACGAACACGACCGGAACGGCATCGCCGTTGCCGATATCGAGGAGCCGTAGCCGTCTGCCGCCGGCCTCGATGTCTCGCGGGGCCGGGCCGGTTTCATCGGCGGCGGCTTCGCTGCTGGGTTCCGGCGTCACGAAATTGGCGACAAAGGCGTCGATCTCGGAATCGGGCACGCTGTCGGGGGCGGCGACAGCGAGCAGAGCGCCGATCGGCAAGGTCGCGCCGGAAGCGGCGACGATGCGACGGAGGGTGCCGGGCTCGGAGGCCTCAAAGACGTTGGTGATCTTCGTCGTCTCGATTTCGAGCAGCTCCTCGCCCTCCGTGAAGCTGTCGCCTTCCTGCTTCAGCCAGCCGAGGATCTTCCCCTCGGTCATCGTCAGGCCCCATTTCGGCATCGTGATCGGAGTGATCTCAGCCATGCGACAGCCTCATTCGAGTGTGCGCGCAGGATCTCCTTTCGTTGCCCCGGCGAAGGCCGGGACCCACTCACCAACCTGCCGAGTATCCGAACGGTGGACCCCGGCCTTCGCCGGGGCGACGAGAGGAGGAGTGTCGGGGAGATTGCTTCGTCGCTGCGCTCCTCGCAATGGCAGCCTTGGCAGGCGCGAGCATTGCCTCTCACCCCGGCCCTCTCCCCGCGGGCGGGGAGAGGGAGAGCGGCGGCCCCGTCTGTGAACCTGTCCGAAAGATTTGCATGGGCTTCTCAGCTGCGTTCCCTCGCCCCGTATACGGGGAGCGGGACAGGGTGAGGGGCCTCTTTTGGGTTACCTCGTGTAACCGTGGATTTCGCGGATCGCGGCGGCGATCTTCTCCGGGCTCGGGATGTAGAGCTTTTCGAGGTTGGGGGCGAAGGGCACCGGCGTGTGCGGCGCCGTCACGCGGCGGATCGGTGCCTTCAAGGCGTCGAAGGCCTTGTCGGCAACCAGCGCCGCGACATCGGTGGCAAAGCTGCAGCGCGGCGTCGCCTCGTCGACGATGACGAGCCGGCCGGTGCGCTCGACGCTTTCAAGGATCGTGTCCTCGTCGAGCGGCGAGGTGGTGCGCGGGTCGATCAATTCGCATTCGATGCCGTCCTCGGCGGCGAGCTTGTCGATCGCCTCGTTGGCGTAATGCACCATGCGGGCGAGCGCGACGACGGTCACATCATCACCGTCACGCACGATGTTGGCCTCGCCGAACGGGATCGTATAGGGCTCGTCCGGCACCTCGGCGCGCAGATCGTACATCAGCTTGTGCTCGCAGAAGATCACCGGGTCGTCGTCGCGGATCGCCTGGATCAGCAGTCCCTTGGCGTCATAGGCGTTGGACGGCACGACGACCTTCAAGCCCGGCACCGAGGTGAAGATGTGATAGGGGCTCTGCGAATGCTGCGCGGCGGCGCTGCGGCCGGCGCCGACCATCGTGCGGATCACCATCGGCGTCTTCGCCTTGCCGCCGAACATGTAGCGGAACTTGGCGGCCTGGTTGAAGATCTGGTCGAAGCAGACGCCGAGGAAATCGCTGAACATCAGCTCGGCGACGGGTCGCAGGCCGGTGACCGCGGCGCCGGCGGCGGCGCCCATGATTGCGCTTTCGGTGATCGGCGTATCGATGACCCGGGTGTCGCCGAATTCGCCGATCAGCCCCTTGGTGACGCCGAGCACGCCGCCATAGGCGTCGCGCTGGCCCTCGGTCGCGGCGCCGCCGGCGACATCCTCGCCGATGACGATGATGCGGGGGTCGCGACGCATCTCCTGGCGCAAGGCCTCGTTCAGGGCCTGGCGGATCGATTTCTGCGGCATCAAAGCCTCCCAGAAAAGCACTTAACGCAACGGTCGCAAGGTACGC
>Ga0070707_100005820_pt1 | contig 11499 bp, 12 predicted proteins | sample KBSK5502metaG_FD_65468 | JGI IMG/M metagenome (GOLD analysis project Ga0070707, IMG submission 65468) | Corn, switchgrass and miscanthus rhizosphere microbial communities from Kellogg Biological Station, Michigan, USA - KBS K5-50-2 metaG | ecosystem: Host-associated > Plants > Roots >... | reverse complement strand
GCTCTACCGGCTGCAAGGCTACGTAATTCCGGAGCACGAGCCCTGGCCAGCATGGGATGGGGGAGGGTGAGCATGGATTCACCAACCGAAACGAGCGGCATGCAAGCAGAAGACGAGCGGGCAGTCGAGGAGCAATCCGCGCCGAGCGAGCGCGAGATGCCGTGCCCGATCTGCGGCCATCCCATGCCCGACCTCAAGGGCGGCAAAGACACGATCTGCCCTGTCTGCGGCTTCAAGGATAGCTGTTGCTATTGACCTCCAGCGCCTGAGTGGAAGTCCCATGACTACTGAGGATGACCAGAGTCCAAGTGACTCTACCGTCGACATCGAGCGATTCCTTGATGAGCTTGATGCTGGGGGAGTAGGAGGCCCGAACCGAGCGTCACACGTGTTCGCTCGGTTCGGGGACTCTGCTCTGCCTCGGTTGGTCGCCGCAATGCAGGTGAGCAGAGGCATCATCCGACTTCGCGCAGCTTTGATGCTTGGCGACACGAGGTCGGCAAGGGCAATTGAGCCATTGATCGCAGCCCTGCGCGATGATGATCCACGTATGCGAGCGACCGCTGCCGTAGCTCTGGGAAAGTTCGCCGATTCCCAAGCGTTTGAGCCGCTGTCCAGAGCCATAAGTGATGGGGTAGCCTTTGTAGCATGCAATGCAGTTTCTGCGTTGGGCAAACTCGATGATGTCCGAGTTGTTGAAACGCTGGACGAGGCAGTAACGACGCATCCCGAATATACAGTCCGTGACGTTGCAGCACTTGTGTTGCTCGGACGGGGCGAATCGGGACAGCGGCAGTGAATGAGGCTCTAACCACCCAGATGCGGCTACTCGTGTTGCAGCGTTGCGGGCCATTGGTCGCGCAGGGGAAGCGCGGGCTCTCACCTCGGTAATGGCGGCGTTGACCGACCCGGATGCGAGCGTACGGCAAGTCGCGTTATGGGCGATACAGGCTCTTGATGAAATTCGCGCTTTCGACGCGAGTTTGGCAGCGCTGAGCGACGCCGATGCTGGGGTAAGAGGAGCAGCGATCGGATGTCTGAATGACATCGGTGATCCCAGGGCAGCTAGCCCAATAGCGGATATGCTTACGGATCCGGACGCTGACGTTCGCGCGAGTGCCGCCGCTGCGCTTGGCAGCTTAGGAGATGACAGTGCCATAGCACCGCTAGAAGAACTGGCGGCCCACGATACCAGTGTGCGCCAACCTTTCAATCGTCAGGTCGCCATCACTGCCCACTTCGCTCTGGAGCGTATACGCGAGCGCTTGCGTCGCCGGAATGAGAGCAGCGGCGCTTCGTCAGACTTGCGCGGGCCGATGGAAGGTGAGAACTAGCTATGCCCATCCTCCCCACCGCCGTCGATCCCAGTAGCGCCGAGTTCCGCGAGAACTATACGGCCAACCGCGCGCTCGTCGAGGAGCTGGCCGCGCGGCAGGCGCAGGTGCGCCAGGGCGGCAGCGAGCGCGCCCGCCGGCGTCATGTCGAGCGCGGCAAGCTGCTGCCCCGCGAGCGGGTCGAGCTGCTGCTGGACCCCGGCGCGCCGTTTCTGGAGCTGAGCACGCTGGCGGCATGGGGTATGTACGACGACGAGTCGCCGGGCGCCTCGGGCATCAACGGTATCGGCGTGGTGCGCGGCGTCGAGGTGATGATCAACGCCAACGACGCCACGGTCAAGGGGGGCGCTAGCTATCCGGTCTCCGTCAAGAAGGCACTGCGCGCACAAGAGATCGCCGCGCAGAACCGCTTGCCCTGCGTCTATCTAGTCGAGAGCGCCGGCGCCAACCTGCTGTACCAGGCTGAGTTTTTCGCCGACCTCGGCGGCCGCACCTTCGCCAACCAGGCGCGCATGTCCGCCGCCAGCATCCCGCAGATCGCGCTGGTCTTCGGCAGCTCCACCGCCGGCGGCGCCTATGTTCCTGGCCTCTCGGACTACACCGTGATGGTCAAGCGCCAGGCCAAAGTCTTCCTCGGCGGGCCGCCGCTGGTGAAGATGGCGACCGGCGAAGAGGTGGACGATGAGTCGCTGGGCGGCGCGGAGATGCACACGCGCGTCTCGGGCCTGGGCGACTATCTGGCCGAGGACGACGCCGACGCGATACGCCTGGGACGGGACATCATGGGCCGGCTCAACTGGCGCAAGGACATTCGCGCCGCGCTGGTGCCCCCGGAAGAGCCGGCATACGATCCGGACGAGCTGCTGGGCATCCTGCCGGCCGACGTCCGCCGCCCCTTCGAGATGCGCGAGGTGATCGCGCGGCTGGTAGATGCCTCGCGCTTCGAAGAGTTCAAGCACGACTTCGGGCCGACGCTGGTCTGCGGGCACGCGCACCTCGGCGGCTTCCCGATCGGTCTGCTTGCCAACAACGGCGTGCTCTTTTCGGATTCCGCGCTCAAAGCGGCGCAGTTCATCCAGCTCTGCAATCAGTCGCGCACGCCGCTAGTCTATCTGCAGAACATCACTGGCTTTATGGTCGGCCAGGCCTATGAGCAGGAGGGCATTATCAAGCACGGCGCAAAGATGGTGAACGCGGTGGCCAACTCGACCGTGCCGCAATTCACTGTCATCGCCGGCGGCAGCTTCGGCGCCGGCAACTACGGCATGTGCGGCCGCGCCTACGATCCGCGCCTGCTCTTCAGCTGGCCCAACAGCCGCATCGCGGTGATGGGCGCCGAGCAGGCGGCAGGCGTGCTGGCCATCGTGCAGGAGGATGCAGCACGCGCACGCGGCCAGGAAGCTGACGCCCAGCAGCTCGAGGCACTGAAGGCGATAGTACGCGCGAAGTTCGACGAGGAGGCCTCGCCCTACTATGCCACCGCCCGCCTGTGGGACGACGGCATCCTGGACCCACGCCAGACGCGCCAGGCGCTCATCGTCGGCCTCTCGATGTCTTACAACCGCGACTGGGTGAGCGAGGGCGCGCCGCGCTACGGCGTGTTCCGCATGTAGGGGGTAGGTGCCGATGACCGTCAAAGAGGGCTGGCGCGGCCGCTTCTTCGAAGACTTCACGGTGGGCGACGTCTATCAGCACGCGCTCGGGCGTACCGTCTTGCCGACCGACAACGCTTGGTTCACGCTGTTGACGCAGAACACCAACCCGCAGCACTTCGATCACCACTATGCGGCGCAGACGGAGTTCGGCCGGCCGCTGGTAGACTCAACGTTCACCCTAGCGCTGGTGACGGGCCAGAGCGTCACGGATGTCTCGCAGAACGCCTTCGCGAACCTGGGCTGGGACGAGGTGCGCCTGCCGGCGCCGGTCTTCGAGGGCGACACGATCTACTCGCAGTCAGAGGTGTTGGAGGCGCGCGCCTCCACGTCACGTCCCGCAGTTGGCATCGTCACGGTGCGCACGACGGGCTACAACCAGCGCGGCGAGGTCGTCATCAGCTTCAAGCGCACGGTGCTAGTATACCGGCGCGGGCAGGCGCCGGAGCCGCCGCGGCTCACACTATAAGGGCGGCGTTGAGGCCCCACCGGCGCGCGTGTTGTCAGCCAGCTACGTACGAAGCGGCGCCTTCGATGAGGTACGATGTGCCCAGGCGGGCGAGTCGGCTCCCAGTGTGAAGCGACGATCACCGCGACAGCAGAGAACGGAGGCGTGCAGTTGGCTGACGTCGTGAATCTTGCGCAGAAGTTCAGCCTGTTCGGCGATCAGTGGAACCCGAAAATCGTCGGCGAGCTCAACGACTTCTATGTCAAGCTCGTCAAGGTGCAGGGTGAGTTCGTCTGGCATCAGCACGAAAACGAAGATGAGCTGTTCCTCGTGGTGAAAGGCCGGCTGCTCATCAAGCTGCACGACCGCGATATCCAGCTCGACGAGGGCGAGTTCGCGATCATCCCCAAGGGCGTCGAACACCTGCCGGTTGCCGAGGAAGAGGCGCATGTCGTGTTGCTGGAGCCGAAGACGACGCTCAACACGGGCGATGCCCAGAGCGAGCGCACTGTCGCGAACTTGCAGTGGATCTGAGCGATGGCCGGCGGCGCGCGCCTGCAGGCGGGAGAGGGGTCTGAGGTGAGATTTACAGCCGAGCATGAGATGTTCCGCCAGAGCGTGCGGCGGTTCGTCGAGCAAGAGATCAACCCGCACGCGGACGAGTGGGAGGAAGCCGGCATCTTCCCCGCGCACGAGCTGTTCAGGAAGCTGGGCGACCTCGGCTTCCTGGGACTGACCTATCCGGAAGAATACGGCGGGCTCGCGCTCGACTTCTGGTACACCGTCGTCTTCTGCGAGGAGCTGGGCCGTGCCGATTGCTCCGGCGTCCCCATGGGCATTACCGTGCACACCGACATGTGCACGCCGGCGCTGGCCGAGCACGGCTCCGACGAGCTGAAGAAGCAGTTCCTGGAGCCGGCCATCCGCGGCGAGATGGTCGGCTGCATCGGCGTCTCCGAGCCGGACGCCGGCTCCGATGTAGCGAGCATTCGCACGCGCGCTGTCGCGGACGGCGACGACTGGGTCATCAATGGGCGCAAGCTCTACATCACCAATGGCACCCAGGCGGACTGGGTCTGTCTGCTGGCGCGCACCAGCGAGGGGCGCGGCTACAAGGGCATGTCGCTGATCGTCGTGCCAACGAATACACCGGGCTTCAGCGTCAGCCGCAAGCTGCGCAAGCTGGGCAACCACTCCAGCGATACCGCCGAGCTGGTGCTAGACAACGTGCGTGTGCCGCAGGCCAACACCATCGGCCCCGAAGGCATGGGCTTCATTCTCCAGATGCAGCAGTTCCAGCGCGAGCGGCTGGTCGGCGCCATCACCTCGTACGCCGGCATGGAGAAAACCGTGCGCGACACCATAGAGTATTGCCGGCAGCGCCGCGCCTTCGGTCAGCCGCTTATCGACAACCAGGTGATTCACTTCCGCCTCGCGGAGCTCTTGACGGAGATCGAGGCGCTGCGCGCGCTGTGCTACATGGCCGTGGAGCAGATGGTGGCCGGCGAAGACATCACGCGGCTGGCCTCGATGGCCAAGCTCAAGGCGGGCCGGCTCGCGCGCCAGGTCGCGGATGAGTGCCTGCAATTCTACGGCGGCATGGGCTACATGGAAGAGACGCGCATCTCGCGCGCCTACCGCGACTCGCGGCTGCTCTCGATCGGCGGCGGCGCCGACGAGATCATGCTGGGCATCATCGCGAAGACCGAAGGCATGCTGCCCGGCAAGCGCGAGCAGTGAGGCAGATTTTACTAAGGCAGATATCACCACAGAGCACGCAGAGATCGCAGAGTACAATTGGAGCACGAAGCGGGTCGGAAACGCGCTTTTGGGAGGTGCGGCATGGGGTGAGGTGCGCCCGCGAGCTGGACTGTTTTGAACAGACGTAGCGCCTCGCTGTGCTCAATACCCGCTTCACCCATTTCACTGCCTCACAATCGCCTCCCATCGTCTCTGAGTCCTCTGCGTGCTCTGTGGTGAATCTGTCTGCCGCGTTAAGCTGGCGTGCTGCGCTTGCGAGGGGGGTGTCATGTTCCGCATCGGCTCCGCTGAGGGCTTCTATGGCGACGATGTGACGCGCGCCCTGCCGATGATCGTGAGCGGCCATGTAGATGTCGTCTGCTTCGAGGCGCTCTCCGAGCTGACGCTGGCGATCCTGCGGCGCGACCAGATGCGCGATGCGCGCCGCGGCTACACGCGCGACATCGACGTGATCGCCGAGCGCATTCTGCCACCCGCGTTCGAGCGCAAGATTCCGCTCATCACCAACGGCGGCGGCCTGAACCCAACCGGCGCCGCGGAAGCTGTACATGCGGCGGCGGAGCGGGCGGGGCTGCGTGGCCTCAAGATCGCCGTCGTCACCGGCGACGATCTGCTGCCGCGCCTGCCCACTCTGCTGGCCTCTGGCGAGCCGCTGGCAAACATGGAGACCGGCCAGGCGCTGGCGCTGGACGGCCCGCCCATCGTGACCGCCAACGCCTACCTCGGCGCGCAGCCCATCGTCAGGGCGCTCGCACAGGGCGCCGACATCGTCATCACCGGCCGCGTCGCCGATCCCAGCCTGTACCTCGCGCCGCTCATCCATCACTACGGCTGGGCTGCGGACGACTGGGACCACCTGGCGAGCGGCACCATCTGCGGCCACCTGCTAGAATGCACCGGCCAAGTCGTCGGCGGCAATAGCCTTGCCTTGCTGGACGAGATCGCACCAGCCGCGCTGGCGCACCCTGGCTATCCAATCGCCGAGGTCGCGAGCGACGGCTCGTTCGTCGTCACCAAAGTGCCTGGCACGCCTGGCCGGGTCTCGTTGGAGACCGTCAAAGAGCAGCTGCTCTACGAGATGCACGATCCGCGCGCCTACATCACGCCCGACGTGGTGGCCGACATCACGACACTGCGGCTGGAGGACGCCGGCATGGACCGCGTGCGCGTCTCCGGCGTCACCGGGCACCCGCGCACAGAGACGCTAAAGGTGAATGTCGCGCGGCTAGAGGGATATCTGCGCGAGCTCGTCTTCACGCTCGGTTGGCCGCGCGTCTACCGCAAAGAGGAGCAGCTCAAGGGCATGCTCGCAGCTGCCTGGGAGGGCTTGCCCATCACCCGGATCGAGTACACACGCCTCGGACAGGATAGCCTCTTCGGGCCGCTCGTCCCGCCACCCGACGATCCCCTCGAGCTGATCGTGCGTGTGATGTTCACTGCCGCCGACACCGACACGCTCAAGACTGCCGTGCGGCGTGCGATGGCACTGGGCCTCTCCGGACCCGCTGGCATGGCCGTCTCCGGCGGCACCGTCGGCGCGGAGCCGCGCCCGCTGCTCGGCCTCTGGCCCGCCCTCATCGCTCGCGAAGCTGTCACTCCGTCCGTTACACTTAATGAAGTGTAGTGTGACCGAGGTGATACGCGGGGATGACGTGGATCACATAGATCGTGGGGAGGCAGAGCGTTCATGACTCTCGAGACCCAGGAGACGCGGCCAGCGGTCCAAGACGCAACCTATCGGCGCCTGTTCGCGCTGCGCGGCTTTCCGCGGCTGGCGATCGGCACGCTGCTGGGGCGCACCGCGGGGGAGATGTGGCAGATCGCACTGGTGCTCTTTGTGCTGCAACGCTTCCACTCCCCCTCGCTCGCCGGCCTAGCTGCCTTCCTGGCGCTTTTCCCGGGGCTTGTGCTCACTCCCCTCGCTGGCGCGCTGCTCGACCGGCACGGCCGCGTGCGCCTGATCCTGATAGACTTCAGCATGGCTGCCGTGGCGCTGACGACGATCGCGATGCTCTCGCGCACGGAGCTGCTCACCCCGCCGCTGCTGTTGGTGATCGTGGCCGTCACGTCGCTGACGGCGCCGCTCAGCTTCAGCGGCATCCGCACGCTTTTTCCCCTGGTAGTACCCAGCGCGCTCTGGGACCGCGCCAACGCGGTAGACACCGCGACCGGGTCACTGGCGATGGTGGGTGGCCCAGCGCTGGCGGGCTTCCTGGTCGGCGGGTTTGGCGGCGAGGGGGCGTTTCTATTTACCGCCGGCCTCTACGTCCTCAGCGGGCTGGTGACCCTGGGAGTGCGTGACCCGGAGACGAGGTCGGCAGCCACGCAGGAATCTCTGCTACGCTCCGCCTGGCAGGCGCTCGTGTATGTCGTGCGCAACACGACGCTGCGAGGTGTAGTCATCACCTTCTGGATGACCAACGTGCCGTCGGGCTTCCTGATCCTCGCGTTGCCGGTGCTGGCGCTGCGCCAGTTCCACTGGGGCGCACAGGGTGTTGGGGTGCTCTGGTCGGTCGCGGGCATCGCAACGGTGGTGGCCGGTTTCGCTTTTGGCAGCATCGACACGCGTGGGCGCGAGCGGCAGCTCATCGCCGGCGGGATGGTGCTCGCGGCGCTGGCGTGCTTGCTGGACCTCACGCAGATGCCGGCGGTGGTCGTCGCGGCGATGGCGTTGTTCGGCCTCGCCTGGGGACCGATCAACATTGGCCTCTTTGCGCTGCGCCAGCGCCGGACCGATCCGCGCTGGTTTGGCCGCGTCTTCGCCGTCTCGATGGGCCTGAACATCGCCGGTGTCCCGGTGGGGTCGGCGCTGGCCGGCCCGGTGGTCGAGCGGTCGGTAACGCTGGCGCTCATCGTGGCCGCCGTCATCGCGGTGGTAGGCTGCGTAGCGCCGTTCCTGCTCATCCCGCGCGAGCGCTGAGGGCCGCGCGCGGGCATGGGCCGCTGCTAGTTGGGAGGTTGGATACATGGCGAATGAGCGACCGGTGCGCCGCCTCTACGATCTCGCCTACGGGCGCGCGGGAGATAAGGGCAACATCGCCAACGTCAGGAGATTAGTTCCACTGCGTTGCCCGCAACCTCTGCCGCGACCTCTGCCTTCACCTGCAGCGGGATCTCCCCGTCGAGGTCCCAATCGTCAACATTCTTGCCTGTGGCCGTGACGGTGACGTTGAAGGCATCGAGCGCGAGGCAGCGCGCGGCGAAGTCGAACGCGTCTAGTTTACTCGCCACGCGCTCGCAATAGGCCACCAGGCTTTCCATGTGCGCCCGTGCCCGCTCATGGGAGGCGATGCGCCCCTCGATCTCGGCAACCGTGTCCTCCCAGCGGCTCCTTTCCGCGTCCAGGCGCTCCACCTCGCGCTCGACCAGCTCCCACGGGAAGCGGGAATCATCGCCGGCAGTCGCGTACCGCTGCACGAGCCGCTGCTGCTGCCGCTCATGCTCGCGCACATTGCGCCGCGCCGTGGCGAGGTCCGCCTGAAGGTGTGGGTCGGAACCCGCTTCCTGACGCCTGCGCGCCTCGGCCACGATGAGTTCGGGCTTGCGCAGCCGCTGCGTGACTTCCTCCCATGCCCACGCGTCGATGGCATCGGCTGGTACCACCTTGCCCGCGCAGGGCGTGTTGGGCACGCGGCGCGAGGAGCAGCGGTAGGTGTAGACCCGGCCCGAGTCGGGGTTCCCGCCGCTGCGGTGATGCCACGACGGCTGCATGGGCATCCCGCAGACCGCGCAGCAGATGCGTCCGCGCAGCAGGTACGGCCGCTCTATGTTGCGCGCGAACCGCCCATCCTGCGCTTCGACGGACTGGTTGGCGGCGAGCCACAGGTCCGTCGAGACGATGGGCGGCGTGATGCCCTCAGGCAGGCGAATGTGTTCCTCCTCTGGCCTGCGGATAACCGTGGCGCCGCGCCCCGCCGGCTTGCCGGGCTGCAGCGGCGCTGATCGCCATTGCCAGGCGATGGTCTCGCCGCGGTATGCCGAATTGCGTATGATGCGCTGCACGGTGGGCGGCCGCCAGAGGCACTGGTCCGTCCCCGGCAGTTCGCCCCGCACGGAGGCCCGCGGCGTCGGCTCGCGCCGGCGCTTGAGTTCGACGGCCATGCGATGGAGCGACCAGCGTTCCAGGCCGATGCGCGTGAACAGCTCGCGCACGACGGCCGCCTCGCGCTCCTCGATCACGCGGACGCGGCGCTCGCGGTCCCGGCGCCACCCGTACTTCTCAGGGCCGCTATTGTGCAGCTTGCCAGTCAGGGCGAGGCGGTGCTTGCCGCGCAGCGAGCGCTCGCGCGTCCGCACGCGCTCCAGTGCGGCCGCGTAGCCCTTCACATAGTTGATGAGTAGTCCCTCGGGGGACGTGTCGAGCGGCTCGGTCACAAAGTGCAGCTTGACTTCGGCCCGCTCGCACTCCTCGACGAGGATGGCGAGATGGATGGGGTCGCGCGAGAGGCGGTCGGTCGCGTAGCACACGACGGCGGCGACGGCCCCGGCCTTGATGGCGGCGCGCAACTCCGAGAGCAGCGGCCGGTCCCACAACTCGGCGCCGCTGTATACCTCGCGCCACATGCGCCGGACGCCGTACCCAAGTGCCTCGGCATGCGCCCTGCACGCCGCCTCCTGGCTGTCGAGCGACGTGCCATCCTGCTCCTGGCCGCGCGTGCTCACCCGCACATACACATCACAGACGTTCTGTACTGCCGGCATTGCCTCTACTCCCGTCCCTCTTGTCGGCCTGTGCCCAGCTCACGCGGCGACTCAAAACGCAATTGTTCCACAGCGATGCCGAGCGCGGTGGCGAGCGCCTGGACGTTCGGTATACTCAGCGTCCCGCCGCCCTCGCCGCGCACGATTGTCGCTCGTGCCACGCCTGCCTTGCCTGCGAGCTGCTCCTGGGTCAAGGTCGCCCGTAAGCGCCACCCTTTCAGGTCGGCTACCGTTACGCCTCGCTCTGCCGGCATGTGTGCGCTCCTATCTGCCCCTCCGTGTTGTCGTTCGCTCTCGCCGCGTCACTACGACGATTGTACCCTATCTGGCCACATTGTGTCAATTTAGTGGTTGACAATTCAAGTTGCTGGTTGTACAATTTGTGTATGCTTAGTGATTGACGTTGGTGGAGGGAAGGGCGGTATCGGGCATGGCGGCTCAAACAGCGCTACTGGCAGCGGCAGCAGATCGGGCGACGCGCGAGCTGTGGGAGGCGCGGGCGCTCGCGCTGGCGGGCTCCCGCCATGTCGACGGCACGGCGTGCTTGACGCGCGAGAACGCCGCCATGCGCGTCTACTGGACGCCGAACGGCGACCGGCGCGGGACGGGGTATGTCGTCGTCGTCTTCCCGGTCACGCGCCACATCGTCTGCCCGTGCCCGGCCGGCGCGTTTGGCAAGCCCTGCGCCCATGCCGGCGCCGTCATCCACGCCGAGCGGCAGCGTGCCTATGCGGAGTCACATCCGGACACGGACGTGCTGGCAAGCTGGCGCCGCGGCTTCGATTGGTAGGCGTCCCTGTAGCGCATCCCTGTAGCGCATCCCCATCGAACTTGCAGCAAGGCGCCCCTCCTACCCGTGAAACCGTTCGGAGGGAGCGCCTTGTGGTCCCCGTGAGGAGACATTGCTATGCTATCACGCCTTGTGAACGCCCTGAGTCGCCGGCGCGACGACCGCGACGACGACGCGCGGCCCGCTGTGACCTTGGAAGACATCGCGCAGTACATCCACGACCCTGAGCGCGCGGCCCAAGCCCTCGGCTCCCTGCAGCGCCTGCATGCCGTCGAGCTGGTTGACGTGTACTTGCCTGCCGGCTGGGCCGCCAGTGGTGAGCGCCGCTTCAATGTCTGGAATTCGCACCAGATCGTGCCCGGCGGCGAGCGCGTGACGCTGGAAGCGTGGTGCGCCAGGTGGCTCGCCGCGGCGGAATGGGAGGCGGCGCAATGAACGAGTCTGTCGGCCTCGTGCCGCGCCTCCTGGCGGCCGTCTTCGGCGAGCGCGCCAGCCGCCTCACGGAGCGCGCCACGCGCGCCCATTGGCTCTCCTACCTGCTGGTCCTGTCGCAGTCGATCGCCGTCGTGCTGGTTCTGGGCCATGCCGAGTTACCCTTACTGCTCGGTGGGTCGTGGGCCATCCGCGCGATGGCCAGCATGGGCGTGTTCGTGCTGGTTGCCACCGTCTTCGCGTCCGACCTGGCGCTTCTGGAGACGTTGCGGCGGATTCCCGTCCTGGCCCGCAATCGCCAGCGCGCGGCGCTGCGCGAACACCTGCTTTACGTCGGCTTCGTGCTGCTCGTCGAGGCAAGTACCTACGCCGTCGTAATGG
>Ga0070707_100005819_pt1 | contig 11500 bp, 10 predicted proteins | sample KBSK5502metaG_FD_65468 | JGI IMG/M metagenome (GOLD analysis project Ga0070707, IMG submission 65468) | Corn, switchgrass and miscanthus rhizosphere microbial communities from Kellogg Biological Station, Michigan, USA - KBS K5-50-2 metaG | ecosystem: Host-associated > Plants > Roots >... | reverse complement strand
CCTCCCGCGCTCCGCGCGGCGCGGGCGCGCGTGGCGGTGGCCCTCCGCGAGCTGTAGGAGCGAGCCCGTCTTCGGCGTTGCCAGGACCGCGAGCTAGATCGCCGGGATCCACACCCGCATGGCGCCAGGCTTACGGTTGGCCCACGCGTAGTAGGGGATGGCGATCAGATCCGCGGGCTGCCGGGGCAGTGACGAGCCGTCGTGGAGAGGACGAGAAAGCTGACCGCGCCACGAGCTGACGTCGACCTGGAATCCGGAGGCCTGCACGATCGTGATGCCGTCGAGGAGCTTGTTGTCGCGGCGGGCGGTCAAGGGCGCCTTCGTGTCGATCTGGAGATCGAGCAGCTCGCGCCCCGGGTGATCCGCCCCCTCGATGCAGTAGACGAGCGGCCCCCGCTCGATGGCCACGCATCCCCGCGCCGACTCGACGTGCGGATGGGCCTCGACCAGCCGGCTTTCCATCGCCAGCTCGATATCGACGGTGTCCCCGCTCTTCCACTCGCGCTCGAGATGCAGGTAGCCGCTCCGACGGAGAAGGGCCGGCACCGGCGAGCCGTTGACGCTGACGGCGATTCCTTGCGCCCAGCCGGGGATCCGGACGTGAAGCGGCCAGGTCGCTCCTGACGTCTCTTCGACGGTCAGACGGACCCGACCCTCCCACGGATACTCGGTCTCCATCCGGAGGGCGGTCGGACGTCCCGCCTCGAGATCGGTCACGATCCGCGCGGGCATGTACTGGTGGATCTGCAGACCGGAGGCGTCGCGCGTCGCCACGTACTGGCCGAGCGAGGCGAAGAGTCGCATGACGTTCGGTGGACAGCAGGCCACGAGGTGCCATTCCTTGCGCCGGCACCCGCCGCGGCTCAGGTGCTCGGGTGCGCCATTGCTCGCGAGCGGGTTGACGTAGAAATAGCGCTCGCCGTCGAGGGACACGCCGCTCAGCACGGCGTTGTAGAGTGTCCGCTCGATGAGGTCGGCGAACCGGGAGTGCCCGGTGGCCAGGAGCATGCGCCAGCTCCACATGATGCTCCCGATGGCGGCGCAGGTCTCCGCGTACGCGAGATCGTTGGGCAGCTCGTAGGGCTGACCGAACGACTCGCCGAGGTGGCGAGCGCCCGCGCCTCCCGTCAGGTACAGCTTGTGCCCGACGAGATCGTCCCACTGGCGGCCGAGCGTCTCGAAGAGGGCCTGCTCGCCCGTCTCCAGGTACAGGTCCGTGACTCCCGTCGTCAGGTACGTGGCGCGGACCGCGTGCCCCTCGATCTCCATCGCGTCCCGCACGGGCACGCGGTCCTGGTAGTAGGCGGAGCTGTTGTACCGGCCCGGGCCCAGCCAGCCGTGGCCGCGCTGGTCGACGAAGAATCTCGCCAGGTCCAGATAGCGGCGCTCGGCCGTCGCGCGATACAGCTCGACGAGCGCCGTCTCGATCTCCGGATGCCCGGGCGTGGCCGCGCGCTTGCCGGGACCGAAGACCCGGTCGATGTTGTCGACGCAGCGCCGGGCGACGCGCAGGAGCCGCTCGTCTCCGGTGGCGCGCCGATGCGCGACAGCTGCCTGGCACAGATGCCCGGCGCAGTAGAGCTCGTGACCGTGCGCGAAGTCCGTCCAGCGCCGGCCCGGCTCCGCGACCTGATAGTACGAGTCGAGATATCCGTCGTCGCCCTGCGCCGCCTCGACGAGGTCGATGGCGGTCTGCATCGAGGCGACCAGGCTCTCGTCCGGGAGCCGCGCGATCTCGTACGCCGCCGCCTCCAGCCACTTGTAGACATCGGAGTCCATGAAGACGGGCCCACGATACGTGGCCGTGGAGCGGCCGGCGGCGATGCGGAGGTTCTCGAAGTTCCCCGCCGTCTCCAGCATGCGGTAGCCGTGCGGAAGGGCCGACTGCCGGTTGACGGCCTGGCGCCTGGCCCAGATCCCCCCGCCGATCGTCACCTCGTGGAGGCCCATGGTCCGCCACATCGCCCGCGGGCTCTCGCGCGTGTCGAGGGGGCCCGCCCAGCTCGTCTTCGAGGTCGTCATCCGGCGCGCTCCATGCCCTCTGGTCTCAGCGGATCACCCGGGGCGCTCGGCAGGTCTGACGGCGGATGAGCTCGAGGCCCAGGGGCTCGTCGGATCCGCCCATCGGGGCGCCCGTCATCAGGGCGAGAAGCCGGCGGGCCGCGGCCTGGCCGAGCTCGTAGCGCGGGACGCGAACCGTGGTCAGCGCGGGCCTGAGCAGGCTGGCATAGGGCACGTCGTCCCAGCCCACGATGGAAAGATCGCGCGGGACGGCGGCGCGCAGCTCGCGGCAGGCCTGCAGGACCCCGATCGCCATCACGTCGCTGTGACAGGCCACCGCGGTGGGGCGATCGGCCATGGCGAGGAGCCGCTGCCCCGCGCTCTGGCCGCCCTCGAGCGACGTGCTCTCGCGGAGGATCCACGACGGCTTCGGGTCGAGTCCCGCCTGCCGGAGGGCGAGGCCGTACCATGCTTCGCGATTGCCCGCGCGATCCTCCTCCCGGGAAGGCACGACGAGCCCGATGCGGCGGTGTCCGAGCTTGGCCAGGTAGGCCACCACCTCGGCCGTCGCCGTCTGCCCGTCGACCCAGACGGCGGCGACGTGTCGTCCCTGCACGGTCCGGTTGAGGAAGACCATGGGCACGGCCGACCGCGTGGCGAGACGCGAGAGCTCGTTGGGGCTCGTCTGGGGGGCGGCGAGGATTAGGCCATCGGTCTCCCGCTCGAGCAGGTGCTTGACGTTGCGCAGCTCCCGCTCGGGATCGCGCCGGCTGCTGGAGAGGATGAGGCCATAGCCGGCCGGCGAGAGAACGTCCTCGATTCCGCGCACGACGTCCGAGAAGAACGGGTTCGCGACGTCTCCCATCACGAGCCCGATGGTGTTCGTGCGGCGCCGCGCCAGGCTGCGGGCGGTGTGGCTGGGACGGAATCCGAGCTGGGAGATGGCCCGCTCCACTCGCGCCCGGGTCTTCGCCGAGGTGTAGTTCTCCCTGTTGATGACGCGGGAGACCGTCTGGTGCGAGACCCGCGCGGAGCGGGCGACATCACGGATGGTCGGCCGATTCGGTCGTGGCAGCATGTTGAGGATCCCGCGCCCGCGCGCGACATCGTCCGCACGCGCCGCTCGCAGGCTGCGAGCACCCTAGCAGGGGCTGCGTCGGCGTGTCAATCGGCGGGGCTTCCGCTGTTGACACTGCTCCCGTCGTTCCACTATGGTGTGACCGGTCACATACCGGACGGGCTTCGAGGCGCCGGCCGTGCCCGCGCGCCCGAGACCGGGAAGACGGACCACCCATCCCCTCGATGAGGAGGACTCGACATGCCGGCACGCCGTCGGACCGTATGGCTCGTCTCCCTGCTGCTCCTTCTCGGATTCTCCGGCTGCCTCGTCGTCGGGCCGGCCGCCGCGCAGACCGTCGACGAGATCATCAAGCGGGGAAAGGTCGTGATCGGTGTGAACACGACCACGCCCATCTTCGGCCTCATGGACAAGGACGGCCACCCGGAAGGCTATGATCCCGACGTCGCCCGGCTGGTCGGGAAATATCTGGGAGTGCAGGTCGAGTTCGTGTCCGTGACGGGAGCCAATCGCCTGCCCTTTCTGCTCACGAACCGCGTGGACATGGTCGTCGCCCTCTTCGGGATCACGCCCGAGCGCGCCCAGCAGATCTGGTTCTCCATCCCGTATGCCACGGAGGCGGCGGTGCTCGTGGCGCCGGGGAGCCGCAACATCAAGAGCATCGACGATCTCGCCGGACTGCGCGTCGGCGTGCCCCGCGGGGCGATGCAGGACCTCATCCTGACCCCCGTGGCCGCGTCCAAGAAGATCAACCTCATGCGGTTCGACGACGAGGCCACGGGGCTGCAGGCCATGGTCTCCGGGCAGATCGACGTGGTGGGAACGGGACTCCTCGTCAATCGAACGCTGAACCGCAACGATCCGGGCAAGAACTACGAGGTGAAGATCGTGCTCCGCCCGCTGCATTTCGGGATCGGCATCCGCCGCGGACAGAGCGACCTGCTGCAGTGGCTGAACACCTTCGTGTACACGATCAAGAACAACGGCGAGCTCGACGCCATCAGCCGGAAGTGGCGCCAGCTCCCTCTCGAAAACTTGCCGGTCTTCTGATTCGGGACTCGTCCTTGGCCCGCGGCCGGAGAGCGCCATGAACTATCGCCGCCTGGGTGAGAGCGGTGTGGAGGTCTCGACGCTCTGTCTGGGCGCCCTCATGTTCGGGGATCAGACGAGCGAGGCCGAGGCGCTGCGCATGGTGCACCATGCGCGCGACGTCGGGGTCAATTTCATCGACACCGCCGATGCCTATACGGGTGGCGAGTCCGAGCGCGTGGTGGGCCGGGCCGTCGGTGAGGACCGGCAGCGCTGGGTCGTGGCGACGAAGGTTGGCACCGCGCTCCCTCCTCATGGTCCCAACCGCCGCGGCTCCGGCCGGCGCTGGGTGCTCCAGGCCGCCGAGCAGTGCCTGACCCGGCTGGACATGGACCATGTCGACATCCTCTATCTGCACCTGGACGACCTGACCACGCCGCTCGAGGAGACCGTCCAGGTCATGGGCGATCTCATCCGCCAGGGCAAGATCCGCTACTGGGGTATCAGCAATTTCCGCGGCTGGCGCATCGCCGAGATCGTCCGCCAGTGCGGGCTCGCGGGGACGCCACGCCCGGTGGTGGGCCAGCCGTACTACAACGCGATGAACCGGATGCCCGAGGTCGAGTACCTGCCCGCTTGCGCGCACTACGGCATCGGCGTCGTGCCGTATAGCCCGCTCGCCCGCGGCGTGCTCACGGGAAAGTATTCGGCGGAAGCGGCCCCGGATCCATCGACGCGAGCCGGACGCAAGGACAAGCGCATTCTGGAGACGGAGTTCCGGCGCGAGTCGCTGGCCATCGCCCAGACGATCAAAGCGCATGCGGAAGCGCGAGGGGCGACCGCCATCGGGTTCGCCGTCAACTGGGTCCTCGCGAACCCCATCGTGAGCTCGGTCATCGCCGGGCCCCGGACCGAGGCGCAATGGGCGACGTATCTCAAGGCCGTCGAGGAGCCGTTCACTGCCGAAGACGAGGCGTTGCTCGACCGCCTGGTGCCGCCCGGCCATCCGTCGACGCCCGGGTACACGGATCCCCTCTATCCCGTCCTGGGCCGCAACGCATTCCGTCGGTGAGAAACGCGAGGAGGATGACGAAGAAATTGCCTTTTTCAGCAGCCTGCTGACGCGTGGAATACGTTTTCCAGTTCGGAATTGTGTGGCGGGACATCGACACGCTCTTGCTCGGAGCGTGGCTCACCGCTCGCCTGTCCGCCATCTCCATGGTGCTGGGGCTTGCCGTCGGGGTCGCGCTGGCCCGAGCCTCCCGCTTCCGGACGCTTCGCGCGATCACCCGCGGCTATGTCGAGGCGATCCGGAACACGCCCTTTCTCGTGCAGGTCCTCTTCGTCTATCTCGGGCTGCCCTCGCTCGGCATCCGTCTGACGCCCGGCCAGGCTGCCCTCCTGGCCATGGTCGTCAACCTCGGCGCCTACGCGACGGAGATCGTGCGTGCCGGCATCAAGGCCGTTCCCGCCGGACAGATCGAGGCGGGCAAGGCGCTCGGCCTCTCGCCCTGGCACATCCTCCGCTTCGTGATCTTCCTGCCCGCCCTCCGGGCGGTGTTCCCGGCCCTGGGCAGCCAGTTCATCCTCGTCATGCTCGCCTCCAGCGTCGTCTCCGTCATCTCGGCCGAGGAGCTGACGGCCGTCGCCGACACGCTCGTGGCGCGCAATTTCCGATCGTTCGAGGTCTATCTCGTGGTCGCCGCCTTCTACCTCGCCATGTCGCTCGGATTCCAGGCCGCCTTTGCCGCGATCCATCGTGCCCTCTTCTCGCGGTGGGCCATGGCGGACACGCGATGATCCGCGAGTTCACCTTTGACGAGTTCTGGTTCCTGGTGCTGGCCGTGCGCTGGACCATTCTCCTCTCCGCCATCGCCTTCATCGGCGGTGGCGCCGCCGGCCTCGTCATCGCCATCCTCCGGATCTCGCCGAGGAAGCCTCTGGCGCGGATGGTCGCCGGGTACATCAGGGTCCTCCAGGGGACGCCACTGCTGATCCAGCTCTACCTCGTGTACTTCGGGGCCAGCCTCTTTCACATCAGGAGCGATGCCTGGACGGCGGCGGCGCTGGGGCTCATCCTGTACGCAAGCGCGTTTCTCGGCGAGATCTGGCGCGGATGCATCCAGGCCGTGCCGAACGAACAATGGGAAGCGGCCAACGCGCTGGGCCTCGGGTACCTCTCGCAGCTCCGCTTCGTCATCCTGCCCCAGGCGCTGCGCATCGCCCTTCCGCCCACCGTGGGGTTCCTGGTCCAGCTCCTCAAGGGAACGTCCCTCGCCTCCATCATCGGCTTCACCGAGCTCACGCGCGCGGCCCAGATCGTCAACAACGCGACCTTTCGCCCGTTCAGCGTCTACGCCACCGTGGTCGTCCTCTACTTCGCCCTGTGCTGGCCGCTCTCCGTCCTGAGCGAGCGCCTGGAGCGCCGGCTCGAGCATGTCGAGGCGCCCACGGCCGCCCTGGTGATCTAGCCCGAGGCGGCGGGGAAGTGGTTGTATTCTTGACGATGCTTCCCGATGGTGTAGGATGGTGGCTCTCGAATCGACCCTCGTGTCAGGAGCCCGAATGAAAGTCGCCGTCGAAGAGGTCAGTTCCTGCAAGCGCAAGCTGCAGGTGGAAGAAGATCCCGACGTCGTCCGCGCCGCGTGGCAGAAGGCCTTCTCGCGCGTCCAGAAGGAGGCGCGCCTACCCGGCTTTCGCAAGGGCAAGGTGCCCTCGAGCATGATCAAGCTCCACTTCGCCGACGAGGTCCGCCAGGAAGTGGCCCGCCGCCTCATCCCGGAGATCTACCGCCAGGCCCTCGCCGAGACCCAGATCAAGCCGGTGGAGGAGCCGGATCTCCAGCAGGTGAGCCTGGAGGAGGATGCGCCCCTCAAGTTCGAGGCCATGGTCGAGATCAAGCCCGCCATCACGCTCGGGCAGTACACGGGGCTCAGCGTGAAGCACACCCCCAAGCCCTTCGAGGACCGCGAGGTGGACGAGACCCTCGAGCACCTGCGGGAGCAGCACGCGGAGTTCCGCACGGTGGAGCGCGCGGCTGATCCGGGCGATCTCGTGCTCATGGACTACACGCTCACGCCCGAGGGCCTGGAGCCGCGCAGCGAGAAGGGCTATGGCTTTGTCATCGGCTCGGGCGGCGTCATGCCCGAGATCGAGGAAGCCGTGATCGGCTTGAGCGCGGGCGGGGAGCGTACGGTCAATGTCCGCTTCCCCGACACGCACCAGATGGAGTCGATGCGCGGCAAGGCGGGGGTGGCGCAGGTCAAGGTCAACGAGGTCAAGGAAAAGATCCTCCCCCCGCTGGACGACGAGCTCGCCAAGACGGTGGGCCAGGTCGACACCCTGGACGCTCTCAAGGCCGAGGTGCGCAAGGGGCTGCAGACCCGGCGCGAGAGCGAGAACCGGCGCGCCCTCGAGGAGGCCGTCACGGACGCCGTGCTCGCCAACCATTCCATCGAGGTGCCCGAGGCCCTCGTCCTCCGGCAGGTGGGCCATCTGATCGAGCACACCAAGGAGCGCATGCGGCGGCAGGGGATGGATCCCGAGAAGCTGCCCTGGGACTATGGCAAGCTGCTCCAGGAGCTGCGGCCGGGGGCGGAAAAGGCCGTCCGGCGGGCCCTGATCCTGGAGGCCATCTCCGACAAGGAGGGCCTCAACCCCTCCGAAGCCGACATCGAGACGGAGATCGAGAAGATCGCCGTCGCGAATAACCGGCCCGCCCCGGCCGTGAAGCGCATGATGGACCAGAGCGGAGACCTGGCGGGCCTGCGCCACTCCCTGGGCGAGGCCCGCACGATGGATTTTTTGATCTCGAAGGCTTCCGTGGCCGCCTAGGGTAAACTGGCCACATGGCAAAGAGGAGACGTCCGATGGGTCTGGTTCCGATGGTGGTCGAGCAGACGCCTCGCGGTGAGCGGGCGTTCGACATCTTTTCCCGGCTCCTCAAGGAGCGGATCATCTTCCTTCCCACGTATATCGAGGACGAGATCGCGAACCTCGTGATCGCCCAGATGCTCTTCCTCGAGGCCGAAGATCCCGACAAGGACATCAGCCTCTACATCAACTCGCCGGGGGGCTCGGTGACGGCGGGCATGGCCATCTACGACACCATGCAGTACGTCAAGGCGGATGTCGGCACGATCTGCATGGGGCAGGCCGCCTCCATGGGCGCGCTCCTCCTGGCCGCGGGGGCTCGGGGCAAGCGATTCGCCCTGCCGCACGCGCGGATCATGATCCACCAGCCATTGGGCGGCGTACAGGGGCAGGCCACGGACATCGACATCCAGGCCAGGGAGATTCTCCGGATGCGCGAGGAGCTCAACCGCATTCTCCTGCATCACACAGGGCAGACCATGGAGAAGATCCAGCGCGACACCGACCGCGACTTCTTCATGACGGCCGAGCAGGCCAAGGAATACCACATCGTGGACGAGGTCATCTCCTCGAAGCCTACGCCCCGGGCCGTCCCAGAGGCGGCGATGGCAGGCAGGCCGTAGGAGAAGTCGGATGGCCGCGCGCACGCGCGAAGGCAGCGGGACGCTCAAGTGCTCGTTCTGCGGCAAGAGCCAGAACGACGTCCGCAAGCTGATCGCCGGTCCCACCGTCTACATCTGCGACGAGTGCATCGAGCTGTGCAATGACATCATCGCGGAGGAGTGGGAAGAGGAAAAGAGCCGGGACATCCGGAGCCTCCCCAAGCCCGCCGAGATCAAGAACGTGCTCGATCAGTACGTGGTCGGGCAGGAGCGGGCCAAGAAGATCCTCGCCGTGGCCGTGCACAACCACTACAAGCGCATCGAGGCCGGCTCCGAGACGGGCGGGGGCGAGGTGGAGCTGCAGAAGGCCAACATCCTCCTCGTCGGCCCCACGGGCTCCGGCAAGACCCTCCTCGCGCAGACGTTGGCCAAGATGCTCCACGTGCCCTTCACCATCGCCGACGCCACCACCCTGACGGAGGCGGGCTATGTCGGCGAGGACGTGGAGAACATCATCCTCCGGCTGCTCCAGGCCGCCGACTACGACGTGGACCGGGCCCAGCGGGGCATCGTCTACATCGACGAGATCGACAAGATCGCGCGCAAGAGCGAGAACCCGTCCATCACCCGCGATGTCTCGGGCGAAGGCGTCCAGCAGGCCCTCCTCAAGATCCTCGAGGGCACGGTGGCCAACGTGCCGCCCCAGGGCGGGCGCAAGCATCCCCATCAGGAGTTCATCCAGGTCGACACCGCCAACGTGCTCTTCATCTGCGGGGGCGCCTTCGTGGGGCTCGACAAGATCGTCGAGGGCCGGATCGGCAAGACGGGCATGGGCTTCGGCGCCGAGGTCAAGAGCCGCGAGGACCGGCGGGTGGGCGATCTCCTCGCCATGGTGCAGCCGGAGGACATGCTCAAGTACGGGCTCATTCCCGAGTTCGTGGGGCGCCTTCCCGTGGTGGCCACCCTGCACGACCTGGACGAGGCCGCGCTCGTGCGCATCCTGCGCGAGCCGAAGAACGCCATCATCAAGCAGTACCAGAAGTACTTCGACCTCGAGAAGGTGCGGCTGAAGTTCACGGACGACGCGGTGGCCGCGGTGGCCCGCGAGGCCATGAAGCGTGGGACAGGCGCGCGGGGGCTGCGCGCGGTCCTCGAAGAGGTCATGCTGGAGGTGATGTACGAGCTGCCGTCCATCCCGGGGCTCAAGGAGTGCATCGTCACCCGCGAGGTCATCCTCAACCGCGAGCGCCCCATCCTCATCTCGGAGCCGAAAGAGCAATCCGCCTGAGCGTCACCCCCTGACCGTCATCCTTTGACGGGGTGTCTCATCCACACGTTGGCTTCCTCGTAGCGCCCCGTATTGCGCCTCACATCGATCTTGATCGGCTGAAATGCGCCCGGCACCACGTAGGTGCCCGTTTCCAGGAAGCGCAGCCCCGTCCATTCCTCCCAGTGGGCGACGGTGTCGGTGATGACCATGGCCTTGGGCGCCACGCGCAGGATCTCGGCGCCCATCCGCTGGTGGACGCGGAGCCAGGGGTCGAAATGTGTGCCGTCGGCGCGGGCCCACGTGATGTACCGCTCCATGGGCGTGAGGGGATAGAGCTGCTTGAGCGAGGGCCGCACGGGGGCGATCAGCGTCTTGAGCCCGTGCCGCCGGGCGAGCGCGGCCATGGCTTCGATGACCTTCGTGCTCAGCCCGCGGGCCCGCTGCGACTCGTCCACGATGGCGGCCAGCGCCGAGAGCGCCGTCGCCTTCCGGCCCTCTTGCTTCACGGCCAGACCCCGCTCGAGGATCTCCGTGATATCAGGCGGGAGATCCGCCGCCGATCCGTCGCAGATCAAGGGGATGGTGTTCGCGACGGCCACGAGGGCGCCCGTCTCGTCCCAGACTCCGAACTGGAAATCGGCGAAGTCGGAGTAGAGGCGGGGAAAGAGGCCGCCCGTGCCGTCCCCCTCCCAGAGAAACCGGGGCCAGGCCTGGCGGTGGAAGTCGCTGAAGCGCGCCCGGAGCGCCGGCTCGTCGCTGAGGGTGCGCACCTTCAATTCCATGCCCGAATGATCGCCGAAGGACGCCCGCTAGTCCATCCGTCGCCAGCCCTTTGACTGGACGAAGGATCAAAGCTTACGCGCGGTCGATCTCCTCGCGCGTGGCGACGTTGTCAGACATCGAAGCGGGAAGACTCACAATCGGGCGGCGCCGGGAACACACGAACCCACGCGGGACCAGGCGTGGTGGATGACCGAGCGGATCTGATCGATGGAGAAAGGCTTGCCCAGCACAAAATCCACGCCGTTCGCCTTCGCATCTTCAGGACCAAGACGGTCCAGGTAGCCCGTCATGAGCGCGATAGTGGTGCCTGGCCAGCGCTGCTTGAGTCGATTTGCCAGCTCGAGACCGGAGATGCCGGGGAGGCCGACGTCCACGATGACCAGGTCGAACCTCCGTGTCTCGAGCTCGACCAGACCGGACTCGCCATCCTCGCAGCACACGACCGTGTGACCGTATCGGTCGAGGAGCTCGCGGAGCACCTCGCGCACTTGGCTCGAGTCGTCCACTACCAGGATTTGCGCTCCCGGCGCGATCTGCGGCACTGATGGGGAAGGGGTGGCTACGGTCGCGGCGGGAGCGATCTTCGCCGAGATGGCGGCGACGGGCAGGCAAATCGTGAACGTGCTGCCCTTGCCGAACGCGCTCTCAACTACGATCTCGCCGCCGTGTCGGTCCACGATGGCATAGGCTCCGCTCAGGCCGAAATCCCGGCCCTTCTCGCGCTTCGTGGTGAAGAAGGGATCGAAGATGCGGAAGCGCACCCCGTCCGGCATCCCCACGCCCGTGTCCGCCACGTGGCAGAGGACGCGCTGCCCGTCCGTGTCGGTGCGGAACGTGAGCTGTCCACCGTCGGGCATGGCGTCG
>Ga0070707_100005817_pt1 | contig 11501 bp, 13 predicted proteins | sample KBSK5502metaG_FD_65468 | JGI IMG/M metagenome (GOLD analysis project Ga0070707, IMG submission 65468) | Corn, switchgrass and miscanthus rhizosphere microbial communities from Kellogg Biological Station, Michigan, USA - KBS K5-50-2 metaG | ecosystem: Host-associated > Plants > Roots >... | reverse complement strand
AGGAGCAGGGCGTCGAGCTGTCGCCGGAGCGGGCCGATGCGATGGTCGCGGGGTTCTTCACCCTGTTCCCCGAGATCCGGGCATGGCAGATTGACGTGGAGCGCCGTGTCCGCGCCGGAGAGGCGATCGAGAGCCCGTTGGGCCGACGCTGGCGGATTCCACCGGCGTCTTGGCACCTTGTGAATCAGGCGCTGAATGCCCCGATCCAATCCACGGTCTCAGACCTGCTCTTGCTCGGGCTCGACGCGGTCTGGGACCGGATTCCCGGCCAGGTCGTCAACCTCGTGCACGACTCGTGCGACTTCCTCATTCCGAAAGGGAGCTTCTACGCCGAGACATGGCGCGAGATCGCGCGGACGATCGCCTCGGCTGATCCGCGGTTCCCGATGCGCGTCGAGGTGGCGGCCGGGCCGAGCTGGGGTGAGCTGGAAACGCGGTTCACACAGGGTGCGGCCGGTCAGGGAGGCAAGGGCTATGTCACGACGTGACGAGAGCGGCGGCCGGCGTTCCGTGGAACTGCTCGAGGGCGGCTTTGTGAGCGTGGCGGAGGCGGCCACGTTCCTGCGCGTGTCCCGCCCGCTGGTGTACAAGTTAATGGACGCGGGCGAGCTCCCCTTCGTGCTCGTCACGCCGACCCTCCGCCGGATCCCGAAGCGGGCTGTCGCGGACTTTCTGGCCCGGCGGCTCCGGGGCGAGGCTCCCCGGTCTTGACTGCGTGCAGGCCTTCACGCATACTTGAGGAAGCGACGTTGTGGGGGCCGGGAGGGGGAGTATGCGGAAGCGGCGGGGTAGGGGCGAGGGCAGCATCTTCAGACGTAAAGACGGCCTGTGGGTGGCGACGGTGACGGTGGGACGCGCCGGGACCGGCCGGCGGATCCGTAGGACCGTGTACGGATCGACGAAGACCGAGGTCCTGGACGGCCTCGTGAAACTGCAGGGCGCGGCCTCCTCCGGCCTGGTGGTTGAGCCGGGCCGGCTGACGGTCGCGCAATTCCTCGAGCGGTGGCTCCGGGACGACGTCGAGCCCCGGCGCGCGCCGGAAACGGCCCAACGATACCGCAGCGCCGCGCAGATTAAGATCGTGCCGCTGATTGGCGGCGTGCCGCTCGCGAAATTGACGCCACTCGAGATCACCTCCATGCTCCGCCTGCTGGAGTCATCTGGCGAGTCCGCGAACAGCCAGTGGAACGCGTTCGTCGTGCTGCGCACCGCGCTCCGGTGGGCCGTGCGCATGAACCTGCTGGCGCGCAGCCCTCACGTCGGCGTCGAGACTCCGAAGGTCGTCCGGCCACCGGTCCGGTACCTGCAGCCCGAAGAGGTCGCGACGTTCCTGGCGGCCGTCAGGGGGGACCGGCTCGAGGCGTTTTACGTGCTGGCGCTGGCCACCGGGATGCGTAGCGGCGAGCTCCTCGGCCTGGACTGGCAGCATGTTGATTTTGGCGCCGCGCAGGTCCATATCCGGCAGTCGCTGCACGAGCTCGGCGGGAAGACGTGGATCGGCGCGCCGAAGACGGAGGCGTCCCTCCGCACGGTGGACCTTCCGGCCGTTGCCGTCGGGGCACTGAAGCAGCATTGCGCGCGCATGCTGGCCGAAGGCCATCCGCATGGCCTCGTGTTCGTGAATACCGCCGGCCGGCCGATCCACCGCACGCACCTCGCGGACCGGTCTTTCCGGCCCTTGCTGAAGAAGGCCGGCCTGCCGGTCGTGACGATCCACTCCCTGCGCCACTCGGCAGCCGTACTGTGTATCCTGCAGGGCGTTCAGCCGAAGGTCACCCAGGACCGACTCGGCCACAAGCGGATCGCGACCACGTTGGACGTCTACGCGCACGTCACGCCTTCGATGAAGCGCGCCGCGGCCGCCTCCCTCGACGCCGTGCTGTCGCCGGCGGCCGCCGTCACGGCAGGCGACTGATCCACTATAGCCAAACTGTAGCCAAACGGGTGAACACGGGTGACACCCATGACACCAGGAGAAAGGAACCCTCCCCTGGAACCCGCTAAGATCGGCGTGTATGACGCGGGTGACTCCGGTGACACCATGATGGAATCTATCCTCAGTAGGGTCCCCGGGAACGCCGCGCCGGTGCGCCGTTCCAACTCCGGAGCGGGGATCTTCGTCACGCTGGAAGGCCCCGAGGGCGCCGGGAAGACCACGCAGACCCGCCTGCTGGCCGACCATCTCCGCCACGGCGGCCGCGACGTGGTGTGCGTGCGCGAGCCCGGAGGGACTCCGATCGGCGAACAGATCCGTGACCTGCTGCTCGATCCCCGGCGGGAGGAGATGGACGCGCGCGCGGAGATGCTCCTGTTCGCGGCGTCCCGGGCCCAACTCGTGGCCCAGGTCATCGCGCCCGCGCTCGGAGCGGGCCGGGACGTGGTGTGCGACCGGTATGTGGATGCATCCCTCGCCTACCAGGGCATCGCCCGGGGGATCGGGGTGGAGCTGGTCCGGACTGTCAACGCCGTCGCGACGGCTGGAGTCTATCCGGACCTCACGTTGTTGCTCGATATCGACGTCGCCACGGGGCTCACACGGGCCCGCGCGGAGACCGGGGCGCGCGCGGCGGGCGACCGGATGGAGCAGGAGGTCCTCCAGTTCCACCAGCGGGTGCGAGAAGGGTTTCTTTCCCTAGCCCAGAAAGAGCCCCTTCGAATCAAGGTGATCGATGCCCGCGGTTCGGTCGCCGCGGTGCAGCGGGCGATCCAGGAGGCGGTGGCGCAGATCCTGCGCGGCCGCGGAGAGGGGCTCGGTCAGGAGGGGTCCCGATGAAGTTGGTCCTAGCGATCGTGCAGGATAAGGACACGCGCGCGCTGATGGAAGCGCTGGTGGCCGCCGAGTTTCAGGCGACAAAGCTGGCGAGCACTGGCGGGTTCCTCCGCGAGGGCAACGCGACGGTCCTGATCGGCACCGAGGAGAACAAAGTCGAGGCGGTGCTCGCGGTCATTCAACGGACCTGCCATGTGCGGGAGCAACTCGTGAGCCCCCTCCCACCCGTTGTGGAACCGGTCGACTCCTACATCTCTGCGCCGGTCAAGGTACAGGTCGGCGGTGCCGTCGTGTTTGTGATCGACGTCGAACGGATGGTCAAGATCTAGGTCCCGGTGCCGTTTCGCGACCTCATCGGCCAGCACCACGCGCGCCTCGTCCTGCAACGCGCGCTTGAGAGCGGGAAGATTTCCCACGCGTACCTCTTTGTCGGCCCGACCGGGGTGGGACGGCTGGCCGCGGCCCGGGCGCTCGCGCAAGCCCTGTTGTGCACGGCCGGGGGCGACGACGCATGTGGGGTGTGCGGACCTTGCCGGAAGGTCGCGGGCGGTACGCACCCCGATCTCCGTATCATCGCGCCGGGGCGGACCGAGACCGGAGCGGAGCGCCGCGCCGTCGCGATCGATCAGGTCCGGGATCTCAAGCGCGAGGCAGCGTATCCCCCCTATGAAGGAAAGTGGAAGATCTTCATCCTCGAAGACACCGAACAGATGCGCGCGGAGGCGGCCAACAGCCTCCTCAAGGTGCTGGAGGAGCCCCCCCCGAGGATTGTCATCATTCTGCTCTCGGAGTCTACCGAGGCGTTGCTGCCGACCCTTGTCTCTCGCGCGCAGTTGGTGCGCTTCACGCTCGTGTCCGCGAACGAGATCGCGGACGCTCTGACGACCCGGGCCGGTGTGCCGGTTGAGCGGGCTCGCTTCCTCGCCGCGATGGCCGGTGGTCGAGTTGGCGCCGCCCTCGAGGCCGCGGGCGCCGGGGAGGAAGCGTTTCGGCGACGGCAGGACGTGCTCCGGACCCTCGATGCGATCGAAGGCGGAGATGTGATCGCCGGCCTCGACGCCGCGGAGGCGATCGCGAGGCAGAAGGACGAGATCGAGCGGTGGCTCGATATTGCCCTCTTGTGGTTTCGCGATCTCGCGATCTGGCAGGCGGTGGGGGATCCGGCGCTCCTGACCAATCTGGACCAGCGCGGGAAGGTGGCCGAACGGGCCCGGCGGGCCCGCCCCGAAGACCTCACGCAGACGATGGACGCGATCGAGCAGGCCAAGGCCGCGCTGCGTCGAAACATCAACCCTAGGCTCGTCCTGGAAACCCTGTTTACCCAGCTGGGGGCGGTGGCGGGTCATCCCGCAGCATAACCTGACGGCGTGATGGGGGCGCCGCCTCCCTGCGTGGCATTCGCCTCGGGTCGTGCCTGGTCGGGATTCTTGTCGCGTTTCGCTCGGTTGTCATGCGGGAGTCGCAACAGGCCAACTGCGGAGACCGGAAAGGGGATTGCCGGTGCGCGTGCTCTCGTCGATCGGCGTGATCGCAGCCGTTCTCCTCGTCTTTGGGAGGCCGGTCGCCGGAGCGGACGACCCGGAGCGCGCCGTGTTCCTTTTGCAGGTCGTCGCCCGGAATAACGCGTCGTACCAGAGCGCGGTGTATGGCACCGGCTTTTTCATTGCCAGCGACGGCGCGGCGTTGACGAACAGCCACGTCGTCTATCTGGCGCAGCGCGAGCCGGCGCGGTACCAGCTCCTCGCCGTCGTCAACCAAGAGTTTTACTCGGCGTCGATCGTGTGCGCGAGCCGCCTCGGGCACGATCCGACGGATCCCGGGCTCAATGTCCACCCCGGCCGAGACGTCGCCAAGATCAAGCTCTCTCCGTCGACGTTTCCGTTCGCGCGGTGGCGCTTGACGCTGCCGGGCGGCCAGCGGCTGCTGAGCGTCACCGCCCACCGTGACGCCCTCCCGCGGTTTCCGTTTCTGCCGGTCTCCGGCCGTCCGAGCTCCGGTGACACGGTCCGGGTGATCGGCTTCGGCCACCTCTTCCCCGGTCCGCCCCGGTGGACCGCGACGGGACAGATACTCGGGATCGACCACACCATCGACGGGACCGAGATCTTCGGCGTCGATTTCACCGGCCCCGTCGAGCCGGGCAACAGCGGATCTCCCGTCCTTAACCCCCAGGATCAGGTCATCGGGATATGGACGTGGTATTCCATGACCGATGCCAACATCGGGATGGCGATCAGCAGTAGCGCGTTCCGGACCCCTTGTCTCTAGCCCGCGTGCGGACCGCGGGCCGTCAATGGATGAGCGCGCGGAGGACGATGAACGCAGCCAAGAGGATCAGCCCCACGACCCACCACGACATGCCGCGGCGCGGACGCGCCGGCCCACGATCGGGGGCGTTCGCGCAGGTGTCGCAGTAGTTTCCCGTACTGAGGCGGACGAGGCACTCCTTGCAAAGCGCCTTTCCGCACCGCCCGCAGTAGCCGAGCGCGGTGCGATCGGGATGGGTCGCGCACTTCACCGGGGCACCTTCGTCTTTCGCCGAGGCCGCCGCGGCGCCACCTTCCGCGGCGTGACGATCCGCGGCGCCGCGGACCGGAGCCGCTTGAGAAGGTCTATATTCTTCCGGTCGGGGCCGGCCTGCTCGAACCCCGGTGTCTCGATGAATCCCGGCAGGTCCTTGAGCGTGGGGTGGGTCAGGATCGCACGGAACCCGGCGCGTCCGATCTCGCCCTCCCCGATATTTTCGTGGCGGTCGAGGTGGGAGCCGAGCGGGGCTTTCGAGTCGTTGAGGTGTAGCGCCTGGAGCCGCCTGAGGCCGATCACGCGGCCGACGGCGCGCACCATGGCGTCGACGCCTGCGGGGGCCCGGAGATCCCACCCGGCGGCGAACAAGTGGGCCGTATCGAGGCAGATGCCGAGGCGGCGGCGCTCCCCGGTCTCATCGAGGATCTCCCGCAGTTGCTCGAAGGTGCCGCCGAGGCTCCCTCCCGCGCTGCCCTCCAGCAGCACCATCGCACGCGCGCTCTCCCGGAGCGCCGCGCGGAGCGCCCATGCGATCCGCGCACGCGCATCCGGCCAGGGAGTTCCTAGGGGGCTGCCGATGTGTGTAATGGCCGCGAGGCCGCCGAGGGCGTCCATCCCCTGCAGCGTGTGAACGAGCGACACGACCGAACGCCGGTAGAGGTGGGGATCGGGCGAGGCGAGATTGATCAGGTACGACGTGTGGGCGACGAGCGGATCCAGGCGGGCCGCGTCCCGCCTGCGGCGGAACTCCTCGAGTTCGTCCGCCGGGTACGAGACGAGGCGCCACTGCCGCGGGCTGCCAAAGAAGATCTGCAGGCACTCGCATCCGAGCGCCTGGGCGCGGGGCACCGCGTCGTACAGGCGGCCGCTGATCGAGACGTGGGCGCCGAGGGGCACGGCCACTGGTTCGGGAGGGCGCGGGGCAATCTCCTGCGAAACGAGTGCTTGTGTGAGGTGATGGGATGAAGATCGAACCCTTCGCGCTCGAGCGGTGGATGACGCGGCACGAGCTCCGCGCCCCATACAACATCGCCGAAAGCGGCATCCTGCCCCTGCGACTTGCCGATCTTCTCGGCTGGCTGCCTCCGGACGAGCGCCGGGCCACGCTCGACCGCCTGATCCAGATGCCACTCGACTACTGTGAAGCGGTCGGCACGCACGAGCTGCGCTCGTTGATCGCCGCCACCTACGTCGGTTGCGATCCCGACAATATCTTGGTCACCGCCGGGGCCATCGAGGCAAATTTCCTGTTATTTAATGCGCTGCTGGACCGCGGCGACCACGTGATCGCGCCCTATCCCGCCTACCAGCAGCTCTTCAGCGTGCCGCGGGCTCTCGGCTGCGATGTCTCGCTGTGGAAGGTGGGGCCCGAGAGCGATGATCGCTACGACGCAGACGTCCTGGCGCAGCTCATCCGGCCGAACACGCGCCTGATCGTCGTCAATTCGCCGCACAACCCCACCGGCTCAGTCCTCTCGCCGGAGGGGGCGCGCCGGGTGTATGCGCTGGCGGAGTCCGTGGGAGCCAGGGTGATCTCGGACGAGGTCTACCGCTGGCTCACCGTTCCCGGCGGCGACCCGATCGCTCCGCCGATGTTTGAGCAGGGGCCCCGCGGCATCAGCGTCGGCACCGTGTCCAAGCCCTTCGGGCTGCCGGGCCTGCGCATCGGCTGGATCGCGGCACCCAAGGATGTCGTCTCCGCCTGCTGGGCCCTGCGCGACTATGTCTCGCTCAGCCCCGGCAGGCTCAACGATGCGATCGCCCAACTGGCGCTCCGCCACCGTGCGCGGATCATTGAGCGCAACACCGGCATCATCGCCGCCAATCTGAGCGCGACCACGCGATGGATCGCCAGGCACGCGACCCTCCTGTCGTGGACGCCGCCCCGCGGGGGGCTCCTCGCGCTGCTGCGCTACCAGCTCGAGATCTCGTCGCTGGAGCTCGCCGATCGGCTTGCGACCGAACACGGGGTCATGCTGGCGCCGGGCTCGGCCTTCGGATACGAGCACCACCTGCGCATCGGCATCGGCCAGGACCCGGAGGTGTTTCAGGCCGGCTTGGATGCGGCGAGCCGCTGCTTTGCGTCGCTGAAGGAGGAGGGCGTCGATGGAAGAGCACCCGCGGTGGGGGTTCAGCACCCTGGCGATTCACGGAGGCCGGATCCCTGACGCCAACAAGTCCGTGGTGACGCCGGTCTACCAGACGGCGACGTTCCGGTACGACTCGGTTGAAGAGGGAGCGCGTCTCGGCGCAGAAGCCGGGCCCGGCTATTTCTATACGCGCTGGGGGAACCCGACGACCGACGCGTTCGAGCAAAAGGTCGCGCTGCTCGAAGGCGGGGAGGCCGCGCTGGCCACCTCATCCGGCATGGCGGCGATCGCCACGGCGGTGCTGAGCCTGGTGCGGGGCGGGGATCACGTCGTCGCCCCGAAGGCCGTCTATCAGGCGACATTCGGCCTGTTGGACTCGGTGCTGCCCGCGTACGGGGTTGAGGCGACGTTGCTCGACGATCCGGACGTCGGCGCCTACGAGCGCGCGGTGCGGCCGAACACGAAACTGCTCTACATCGAAACGCCGAACAATCCCCTTCTCGGCGTCATCGATATCGCCGGCGTGGTGGCGCTCGCGCGAGGTCGCGGTGCGCGCACGATCGCCGACAACACCTTTGCGACCCCGTACAATCAAACGCCGCTCGGGTTGGGGGTCGACCTCGTCTGCCACAGCGCCACGAAGTACCTGGGCGGGCATCACGACGTCACCGCCGGGGTGATCGTGGGATCGAGCGAGTTGATCCGCCGGTGCGTCCTCACGATGCGGACGTTCGGAGGCGTCCTCGATCCGTTCGCGGCGTACCTGCTGATCCGGGGGCTCATGACCCTGGGGTTGCGGGTGGAGCGGCACAACGCCAATGCCTTCGCGCTCGCGCAGCACCTCGCCGTCCACCCCAAAGTGGCGCGCGTGTACTATCCGGGACTGCCCGAGCACCCCCGGCACGCGGTCGCGGTCCGCCAGATGTCGCGGGGATTCGGGGGGATGCTCAGCGTGGAGGTGCGGGGCGACGTCGCCGCCGGCGCGAGGTGCGTGGAGGCGCTGCGGGTGGGAAAGCTCGCGGTCAGCCTCGGAGGGGTCAGCACGCTCGTGACCCATCCGGCATCGACGACGAGCGTGAATATGCCGCGCGAGGTGCGCCTCGCGGCCGGGATCGCCGACGGGTTGATCCGCGTCTCGGTGGGAGTGGAAGATATCGGAGATCTCATCGACGACTTCGACCAAGCCCTCAGCGCGATGTGATCATCGTGAGGGGGTCGTCCATCGCCTGATCAACGGGGGGATCTCTCCGAGGGCCTCGACCCGCGCCGTCGGTCGGGCGGGCCCGGTGAACGTCGCGTTGGCGGGATTGGGCTCGATATCCACAAGGATCGACCGCATGCCGACGGCGTGGGCCCCTGCGATGTCGGCCCGCAGAGTATCCCCGATCATCACCACGGACTCGGCCGGCGCTCCCCAGGCCTCGAGGACGTGGGCAAAGATCTCGGAGTGGGGCTTGACCCGGCCGAACCCGGCCGACGTCACGAGCGGGTCGAAGTACTCGGCGATATGATGCTTCGCGGTGATGTCCAGGATGAGCGCGTGGCTGCTCGCGTTGCTGATCATGCCGAGGCGCAGTTCCATCCCGCGGAGGCGGTCAAGGGTCTCCAGGGCGTCCGGGTAGAGACGGCTAATGCGGACCTCCGGCTCGAAGAACACGGCCTCGGCGCGCCGGATTGTGTTCGGGTCGGTCGAGAGCCCGGCAGACGCGAACGCCCGGGCGAGTGAGTCGGCGGCGGCGACCTCCATCAATGTTTCTTCCGAACGCCGCCACCCATCGAGGCGGATTTCGAGAAGACGGGCCGCGAGCGCCTGCGGGTTTCGGCATCCCCACTCGGACGCGGCGAACCGTGCAAGGGCTGCGCATTTCTCGCGCTCAAGTGCCAACCCGGTGCGGTGAATGAGGGTGCTGCCAAGATCGAAGATCACGCCCTGAATCGCCATGCCCATCATCGTACGGCGCAGGCAGGGATTGCTCCTCCACCCCCGAAAATGGCCGCAGGTATGGCTGCGGATCCAATCCCCGATACGAAACGGTTGCGCGTCGTCGTCTTGTTGGGAGGACCGTCGCCTGAACGCGATGTCTCACTCGCCAGCGGCCTCCAAGTGCTCCACGCCATCGATCCCAACCGGTACGAGGCGCTCCCGTACGAGATCACCCGCGAGGGAAAGTTCCTGCCGCGCCCGGATCTCTTGCGCCTCGCGAGTCCTGGGGCGGCGAGCGCGCCTCCACAGGTCGGGCATGTCCCGGCGGCCGTCGAGTCCACAGCGCTGGCACCGCATCGGATCGAGGACGCGGTCGGGGACGGCACCGTGGACGTGGCGTTCATCGCGCTGCACGGGCCGTACGGCGAAGACGGGACGATCCAGGGGCTCCTGGAGTTGCTCGGCATTCCCTACACGGGCTCCCGGGTGCTCGCCAGCGCGCTCGCGATGGACAAGCTGCGTAGCCGCCAGGTCGGGACGACCACCGGGTTGCCGTTTCCCGCGTTCGTGGTGGTCGACGGCGGCGCGTGGCCGGGCAACCAGGCGAAGGTGCGGTCGCAGGTCGCGAAGGAACTCCAGTTCCCCTGCGTGGTCAAGCCCAACGCCCAGGGGTCCAGTATCGGGGTCACGATCGTGCGCGGAGAGGATGCGCTCGTCCCAGCGATCGAGGAGGCGCTGCAGTACGGGGAGGTCGTGCTCGTCGAGGAATACGTGCGGGGGACGGAGCTCACCTGCGCCGTCCTCGAGGACCCCAAGACGGGCATCCCGGCGGCCCTCCCGCTCATTGAGATTGTGCCCAAGCGCGATTTCTTCGACTATCAGGCCAAATACGAGCCGGGCGCCAGCGAGGAGATCGTTCCCGCGCGCGTGCCCGCGGCGCTGGCCCGGCAGGCGCAACAACTCGCCGTGCGCGCGCATCGGGCCCTCGGGTGCGAGGGGATGTCCCGGGTGGATATGTTCGCCCGCGGTGGGAAGATCGTGCTGCTCGAAGTGAACACGATCCCGGGCCTGACTCCTGGAAGCCTCCTGCCCAAGGCCGCGGCGGCCGCCGGCATCGATTTCTCCGAACTCATCAACCGGATCATCGGCAACGCGCTCCGGCGCAAGCGGGCCCGCCCGCCACGCCCGGGAGCCTGAGAGGATGGCCCGGCTCCGCCGAAACGAGTTCGTCAAGTCCCATGCGCTTGGCAACGATTACCTCGTGATGGATCCCCGCGTCCTCTCGTTCCGCCTCACGCGATCGGCGGTGCAGGCGATCTGCCACCGGCACCTCGGCGTAGGGTCGGATGGGATCCTGACGATCGAGCGCTCCCGGCGCGCCCCATTTGGTCTACGCATCTTCAACCCCGACGGGAGCGAGGCCGAGAAGAGCGGGAACGGCGTCCGGATCTTGGCGAAGTGCCTCTGGGACCATGGGTACACCCGCCGCCGGACCTTTGACGTCGAGACCCGAGGCGGCATCGTCTCGGTGACGCTGCGCCTGCGCGGCCGGCAGGTGCAGAACATCACCGCCGGCATGGGGCGGGCGACGTTTCGGAGCCGCGAGATCCCCGTGACGGGCCCGGACCGAGACGTCGTGGACGAAGAGCTGACGATGGGATCGCGTCAGTTTCGGATCACCGCCGTATCCGTCGGGAACCCGCACTGCGTGATTTTTGTGGATGATCTCGAATCGCTCGATCTCGCCGACGTGGGCCCCACTCTGGAGCATCATCCGATGTTTCCGAACCGCACAAACGTCCAGTTCGTGCGCGTAGATTCGACCAGCCGAGTGGCGATCCGCATCTGGGAACGGGGCGCCGGCGAGACGATGGCCTCCGGGAGCAGCAGCAGCGCGGTCGCCGCCGCATGCGTCCGTCACGGGTTCACCGGCCGGGACGTGGCGGTCCAGAGCCCAGGCGGCATTCTCCGCGTGCACGTCGGTGGGAACTTCGATCTCCAGCTGACCGGCCCCGCGGAAGAGACGTGCCGGGGGACCATCAGCGCCGACTTGGCCGCGCGTTTGCGACGATAACGATGAGACCGATTCTCTACGTGATCCTGGACGGATTGGGCGACCGTCCTGTTCCAGCGCTGGGGGGACGGACGCCGCTCGCCGCTGCGGCGGTTCCGCATCTGACGGCGCTGGCCCGCC
>Ga0070707_100005816_pt1 | contig 11502 bp, 13 predicted proteins | sample KBSK5502metaG_FD_65468 | JGI IMG/M metagenome (GOLD analysis project Ga0070707, IMG submission 65468) | Corn, switchgrass and miscanthus rhizosphere microbial communities from Kellogg Biological Station, Michigan, USA - KBS K5-50-2 metaG | ecosystem: Host-associated > Plants > Roots >... | reverse complement strand
ACCCCTCCTCTTCCGACCCCACGACAAGCCGCTTTCCTGTTTCTTCGCTGCCCGGAAAAGTTGCGTGTCGAGGAGCAAGAGACGCTCGTCAAACTCATTTGGGAGTCTGTCAAGTGATTTGTGTAAATACTTTTCCTCGCACTGGTTTAGCTTCGCTCTCCATTCCACCATTTTGAGAGAATACAGAAGTTGGTGCAGGTGCCCTACAGCACTGTTACCTATCACCTGCCGCCTTCGTCAATTTCAACCTGACCTGAACCTGGCCGGTCGCTGAAGCAATCAATTCAAGACAAAAGCTCCCTCTCACACCCTGCTTTGAGCTGGGTTTAGTTCAAGCTGTCTCTTTTTTCGGCCTTAACCGATCTCTTTTTACCAATGTAAGGTTCTGGTACTTGACACGGTACTACATCGGGGGGCGGCCTCCTGGAATGCGGCGGTGAGGAGGAACAGGAACTCCGACCCTCACCGCCCAATCTCCCCTCATTAAAAGCTCACCACACTCGACTCGGAGACCATCGTGGCAAACTTGATCGGATCGGTGAAGGAAGCATTTAAGCTCTTGAGGTCCTCTTCAGTCACCCCACGGGCGACAGAGCAAGCCCCTCAGACGTACACCGGGACGTTCCCTTTGACTACTTTCTCGATCAATTCCGGTAGGGGTGGGAAGCCGACCCCGTGAATCGTCTTCGCAATCACCTCCTTCGCCACATACACCCCTTCGCCAACGAGGGCGAGAGTGACTTCCTTGCCCGCCCCCAACGCCCCGATAGCGGTTATAAAAGCCAGGGTACACTTGGTGGGATCATCGGTCGCGTGCGTGGCGACTGTCAGAATCTTTGCCATTTTTCACTCCTTTCTCTAGCGCTACCTCTTCCAAATAAGGAAGCGGAAAACAGGCTTATCCCCGTCAAGAAGTTCATACGTATATCCGAGGTCTTGCATCAGTTGCGGAATGGTCTGCCGCGCTGGATAGTAGTCGGTGATAACCTCAAGCACTTCACCCGCCGTCATTTCGTTCAGGGCCAGGCGCGGTTCGAGCGTCGGATAGGGACACACCTTTCCCCGCAAATCTAGGCGACGGGCACCATTTTCGACACCCATGATGTACCTCCCACTTTTGATGTCAACATTCTGAACGATACCTATCCATCGAAACGAAGTTGGCTAGGTACAGATTGACACCGCTTACACCACTTCGACTTCAACCTTCATCGGCACAGCTCGAGTGAGAGCATCTCCAACTGGCGAGTGGGCTTCAGCCCATTGAACAATCTCTCGCAGGCGTTCCGGTTCTACCCCATCTGCCCCAAGACGGATACGAGTACGCACACTCAACGGCCCGGCTGGGATAGCATCATCCATCCCCAGTAACCCCCGGTCATCTGACTCGCTCTCCACCGTCACTTCCAGCGTGGTGAGTGTCACACCTACATGGGCCGCCCGCATGGCAATAACGGTCGCATCACAGTTGGCCAAGGCGGCACGTGACAGCCAACCTGGCGATGGTGCTGACCCCCCACCGCCAATAGCTTTGGGCATATCACTGACGAGCATAGCCCCGTGTGGCCCTTCTGCTCGACAGCGCAGTCCTTCTTCCACCACTGCGGTGGCGGCTGAATCGGTAGAACGGCACTCCTCAGGGTGTTCGGATAAATAGCTGGTGACGTTCTCGATAGACTGTTGGATGTGAGTGACGGACATAGTGACCTCCTTCGATCAAGTATCTGGATGCCCCCTTGAAAAACGCAACGACTTGAACTGTCTCCCAGAGTAAGATGTGGGACTCCATTTTTCAGTTACCAATTGCCAGGGCAAGGGACTAGCTGGCTTGCCCTGGAGCAGGGACAAGCCCAAGTTGTTCCTGAATGCTTAGGCGATCAAAGTAGCCTTCGACCCGCTGCAACTTGCCAGCTCTGACTTCAATGAATTCACATCCTGGTAGGATCACACTGCGGCCAGTGGGGGGAAGACCATGAAAAGAGCCGGTGTGGGTGCCACGCACGATCCAACGCCAGACCGCCAGGTCGTCGGTGATCGCATGCACCGCCACCGTCTCCGTAGTCGCATCGGGGAAGCCAGCAAAGAATCCGCTAAAGAGGTCTTTGATGGCTTGCCCTAAGAGTGGTTGTTGAGCCGTTACCGGATCGCTGTACGTGCCATCAGGAGCGAAGGTAGCCAGGCACGCATCGGCATCCCGACGACAAAAGGCATCGATATACGTGCCGACGATTTGGGGAATTTCCATGAGATGTTCTCCTTTCTCTGGCTGTTCACTCAGGGCAAGTAGTCCTTACCCTGTACATCGTTCTTATCTCCATCCATTGTAGAAACGATACGGGTCTGCATTTTTCAGCTACCCATTGCCAGGGCAAGGGACTAGCTGTCTTCTCCTGTTGGTATGAAGTAGCAACTCCATCCACTCTGCAAACGAAAGGGGAGGCACCTTTTTCGCTATGAATGGCTGGCATCCCTCCTTTCTTCCTGGTCAGATGTGAGAAGGAGCGAATGTGCTCCTGCTCCGAGTATAGCATCTTTTCGCCTCCAATACATCTAGGAAATCCTATCTTCATGGCAGAGAGAAGAACAGAAGGAGCGAGAGCGAAGCTCAAGCCGTGCGGGAAACAGTCTGCTTGCCTCTGGTTTGTTTTGGGCATTGTCAAAAACACTCAACGTGTTCTGAGAAAACCTTATCACCCCCTGTGTTCTCACCGCGTGTGGATTTCAGCATCTCTGTGTTCCTACCTCTGTAGACGTGAATGCATACGCTTTTTCGCGTGCATCCTCTCATGAGCGGTACGCTGCCACTAGTTTGAACCGCATTGAGTCACGAGTTGCTGTTCATCGAGGAAACCGTTCGGCGAATTCCACGGCAAACCGATTGAGAGCGGGCTTCCAGTCACGTATGGGCATCGTCCACTTCTTGGCAATGTTGCGCATAGCTAGGTAGACCACTTTGTAGACCGCCTCATCGGAGGGAAAAATGCGATGATTGCGCGTCACTTTGCGCAGCGACATATTGACCGACTCAATCGCATTGGTGGTGTAGATTACTTTGCGGATGTCCTCTGGGAAGGCAAAAAGTGGGATCACGCGAGTCCAATGCGCACGCCACGACTTGCTGATACTTGGATAGAGTGCATCCCATTTTTCGGCAAACAGCTCCAGATTGAACTCGGCTTCCGCCTCAGTGCTGGCTGAGTAAATCGCTTTGAGATCGGTCGCCACCGCTTTCATGTGCTTGTATGAGACGTAGCGCAACGAGTTGCGCATCAGATGCACCATGCACAATTGCACGCGCGTCTGTGGATAGACGGTCTCAATGGCTTCGGGCAAGCCGGTGAGCCCATCCACACACGCAATAAAGATATCTTTGACGCCTCGGTTCTGCACCTCGGTGAGCACCGACAACCAGAACTTTGCCCCTTCCGTTTGGGCGATCCACATGCCCAGCAGTTCCTTCTGTCCGTCCAAGTTGACCGCTAGCACCAGGTAGAGCGCTTTCTTGAGGACCCGCTGGTTCTCGCGCACATTGACCAGTAGACAGTCGACATAGACAATCGGATAGATCGCCTCTAAAGGACGCGTCTGCCACTGTCGTACCTCGTCCATCACTGCCTCGGTCACATTGGAAATCAGTGTCGGTGACACCTCCACTCTGTAGAGTTCTTGCAGTTGTGCCTGAATGTCACGGGTGGTCATGCCACGCGCATACAAGGCCAAGATTTTGTCATCGAAGCCTTCCAGGCGCGTTTGGCCTTTTTTGACGAGCTGCGGCTCGAACGTGCCTTGCCGATCACGTGGGATGTCGATTTCAATGTGTCCCTGCTCACCTTTCAAGCTCTTCTGGCTCCGACCATTGCGCAGGTTCCCATTGGCGTTGCCCTTGCGTCCATGTTTTGGGTAGCCCAAATGCGTGTCCAGTTCGGTCTCAAGGCAGCGTTCGATCACCGCCTTGGTGATTTCTGTGAGCAGGCCTCCTTCGCCCAGAATGTCCTGGGGGGTCTGATACTCTGTGAGCAGTTCATCAATGAGTTCGCGTCGAATGGTCATCTTTTCCTCCTCTTAAAGTCCTTATCGGTTTAGGCTCTGACCATTTACACAAACTATTATACAGTCTCCAATTTGGTGGCATTGTTAAATTTGCAGGTATTACCTATTTTCCTTTTCCTTGTAGCCCCTGGTGTTGTGGCAACGACTGTGTATAGTTACATCATTCCCTCTGAGCGCAGGAAACTAGCTGACTATCTCGTTGAAGTAGTAACCTTCAGCATGCTCTACTTGGCCTTGTTCTTTTGGCTTGTTGCCTTGCTTTATAATGCTTATCTTCAATCTAATATTTTTCTCCTTATTTTGTTAACGCTCCTCACAGCTTTTATTCTGCCTGCGTTTCTTGGCTGGTTCGCAAGCTACCTGCTACAAACCCATTGGTTACGACGTTTTGCTAAGTTTTCTGTTCATCCTATGCCTACGGCTTGGGACTACATCTTTAGCAGAGGTAAGCCATATTGGATTATCTTTCATCTTAAGACTGGTGAAAGGGTAGGAGGGTATTACGGCGGGAAGTCTTTTGCTTCATCGTATCCTGATACCCAAGAAATTTATATTGAGGAACTATGGCGGCTTGATGGGAATGGTATACTGGATGAAGAGGTTACCAGCACGGAGGGTGGCTTCATAAAAGTTGAAGACTGTAAGTTCATAGAATTTCTGAAGGGAGATTAGGGTTATGGCAGACAATAGTGACACTCCGGTTCAACCAGTGCAAGAAGATGCGCCTATCCAGGCTGTTCAGGGGTTAAATAAATCATTGAGCGAAGGGTACCAGCCATTAGAGAGAAAAGGATATCAGCCGGAGGTGACAACACCCCACGGCCTGCCGCCACGGAGTATAAGCGCAATAATTCCGACGACCTCGCCTGCACCTACAGTTAGTGGTGGAGCGCAGTCAACTAGTTCTCCTGAACCCAGTCAACCCCAAAGTAGCACGGCTGGTCAAACTACCCCCCAACAAAAAGAGTGATTTAGCTTCTCGTTGCGGCTGCGCGACGAACTCGGCACCTACGGCTGGCAGACACCACTGTTCATGTTGCCACGTGTCGTTTAAAGTAATTCCTGGCGCATTTATCTCAGATAACTTGCTCCTATTGGCTTGAGAGGCGCTTTCAGCAGATTGGCCTCTCGTATAAATTGGAACTTACGCAAGTTTGCTGATAGCAAGAAAAAGCCCTTCCATTGGAAATGTGTCGATGTGCTCCACAAGCTCAACGCTTTCTCGACTTTTTCTGGTCGGTTGCTTCAATCAGCAAACTTGCGTAAGTTCCATAAATTGGCGTGGCATTTTATCTCATCTATTCAGCCCTTGCTAGGCGCGCTAAAACGATCAAGATTTCTCGTATAAAATGGCGCGTATCTCTTGGAAGCCGCTTCTGGAGCAGCATGATTTTATGCCAGCATAAAATGGCGCAAGGCTGAAAAGAGATGAGCTAAAAGGCAAAACAAGCTTCCATAGCCAGGATATCAATGCCGCGCCAATTTATGCGAGAAAGCTGATCCGCTGAACGCGCTTGGCAGCGTGGCAAGTTATCTGAGAAACAGCCAATTTTATCGGATAAATGACAGAGCTCTTTTTGTGTTAGACTGAGATGAGAAGAAAAAAGCTCATGAAAGTGAGAGTAGCACGTCTCCTCAGGAGGATATGAAGGTGGCACAAACGAGAACCATTGGACTGATTGGGGTCCCATCTAGTGCAGGAGCCCATTGGCCCGGCCAAGAAAAGGCACCGCAGTACTTGCGTCGTGCGGGATTGGTAAAACGCTTGGAGGCTTCAGGCGCGACTGTTGTCGATTACGGAGATTTGCCCGTGGTTCGGTTTTGGCCTGATCAAGCACATCCCAAGCAGCAGAATCTCTCACGTGTGGTCGACATCGTCACGCATACGGCTGACCGCATTGAAGTAGCCCTGCAACGGCAAGAAACGCCGCTTGTCATCGGCGGCGATTGCACCATTTCACTGGGAGTCATCACTGGCTTCCTGCGCCATGGAGTTGACGTGGGCTTGATGTACTTCGATGGACATATCGACTTAAATACTCCGGCCACTGCCACTTCGGGTATCCTCGACTCGATGGGTATGGCACACATGATTGGAGAGGCGGGAGTGACAGAGGAACTGAGTCGCATTGGACCACGTTTTCCACTCCTGTCCGAAGACAAGATCGTCGTGTTCGGCTACAACCCAGACGAGATGAACGCTTGGGAGCCCGATGTGCTCGCACGCCATCCACTGCTCAACTACCCGGTCGCCCACGTGCAAGGCAGAGCCCGGGAGATGGCTACTGAGGCGCTAACACAGTTAGAAGAACGAGCGGAGCGATTTGTGGTTCATTTCGACGTGGACGTGATCGACTTCGTTGATTTCCCCATCGCCGACGTACCTCAGATCAACGCTGGACTCACGTTCCGAGACGCTATGACCTGCCTCGAAGTGTTCGTCTCTAGCCCTCAATTCGCGGGTCTCACCATCACTGAGTTCAATCCTGACCATGCTGATGAGGCTGGTACTCTAGCCGTAACCTTTATTGAGAGTGTCGTGAGTGTCTTAATGCGTTAGCAAGTAGCCGCTGCTACCATCACTGCCCAGGATGTTCCAATCGCTAGGCAGGATCAGGGAGTCACGCTACACTTCACTTTGCGCAGGAAAAATGCAACAGCGCGTCGTTTCCAGTGCTCCAACAGGGTTTCAAGCCAAAGCTTTAGATGCATAAGTAGAGCTGAACAAACGAACGAACCACCCCTCGCTTCGACCATAGTTAGAAGTATGCGCACCCGGAGTGACCAGGGCATAAAGGACGAGTCCGCTAAAAACTACTGCTTCTGACGTCTTACTCCTTAGATCGCATCTTCTCACTGACAAAAACCGTATGACTATCCATGTTGAGATGGGGACACAATACTCTGGCCTGCAATCTTGTATGTCTATGAGGAAAGGAGAGCCAAGCTATGAGTCTGGTTTTTCTTCTCTTTCTTGGTGGGCTTGCTTGCCTTGTGATACTTTGGATCAACGATTCACGCCTGCCAGGCAAGTTACGTCGGCGCGGAGTCAGCATAGCAGGCCGCATCACCCATCGCTTTGTAGTGGGTAGACCTCCCGGCTACACCCTGGTCTACCGCTACTCTTACAATGGCTCAACCTATTCCCGTGACGAGGAGGTGGAGAGCCAGGTCTACCTCGCGGTGGAAATTGGAGATACAGTGGGTGTACGCTGCCTTCCTGAACATCCGAAAACTGCTCGGTTAGAATCTAATCTCTCAGGAAGTAAATCCTATATCCTTGGTGCTACGCCTAAGGAAGCCTCGTTCACCGAAAAGCTAGACTCATAGAGAGACAATGAGAAATGAGGATTACCATCAGGGAGTCACAGTATCGTTCGCAAGGCGCATGAACAAGGCAACAACGCTGCCTTCTAGTACTCGGTGAGGAGAGTGCGTTGCAGATCAGATGCGCGGTTTTTTTCTTTTACCGTGACTCCCTGCTGTTGCCTCTGGGATTGGACACCAACCACGGCTTTGCCAAGACTGCCGTGGAGAATTCGGAGGTGGCCAAACGACGGACGCGCCTGGAGCAGCGCTTAGCCCGCCTCAAGCAGTGGGCACAAAGTGCAGGGAAACGCGAGGCCCAGGCTAGCCGACAACGAGAAAAGTTGCGGAAAACGTTCGCGAGCCGCAGCAAGGAACTCTATCAGGACCTGTGGGGGTATCAGCGTACCCTGGAAGAGCAAGAGATGGCCGATTACGTGCTGCGACAACAAGTCAAGGAGCGCAAAGCCGTTGCAGATGCCGAGTTGGAACAGCTTCGTGCCAAAGAATGGCGCGCCTATGAACAGTGTAACGCTGAGTTCCACAAGCAGGAACGCTACTGCAAAGAGCAGCGCGAGGTTCTCCGTGCCTTAGAGGAGTTGAAGGAGCAGGAGCGAACGATGTACGAGCTCGACAACCGAAAGGATCAGATTATGACCGTGTGTAAGGTGGCCATGGCGAATCTGGCGATGTGGGTGCGTGATCAGTATTTTCCGCCATCCTATGCGCAGGCGACCTGGAAACGGTTGCTCCCCTTTTTTCAGCTTCCCGGCACGATCACCTCCACCGCGCAGCAGGTGCAGGTGGAACTGCGCCCGTTCAACGACCGCGTGCTCAATCGCGATTTGGTAACTCTGTGTGAGCGGGTCAACCAAGCATCGCCGCGTCTGCCCGATGGTCGTCGGCTCTCCTTCACCATGTGCTCAACATCTTGTTGCAATCTTGTTGCGCAGAAGCGGGCCAAAATACCGTGAAACCCTGTTCATGCCACAGCCAAGCCCAGAGCGGTCGCAAAGAGGGTTGGAACTCCGAAGAGATGAAACTCTATTGACCTCGTTGCGCAATTCGTGGGCAACAGGAATACGCCCACATCCTTGCCCACTCTTGGCGTGAAGCGTTATCTCCCTTTCATACCTTTCAGCTTCTCGCGAATCTGATCCATACTTGGCTGCGTATAGCGTGCCGTCGTTTGAATGGCAGGAGTACCATGCTTGGTGATATGACCCAGGTACACTGCCAGTTCCCCGTCATCCAACCCCGCTTCTTTCTTCGCACGGTGGGCAAAATCATGACGGAGGTCGTGAAAGGTCACCTCACGGATAAATGCTGCTTCTGCTTGGGTCGCTGTCGCTTTCAGCTGCTTAAACCAGTCATGGATTGCCGCTTCGCCCAGTCGCCAGCCATCGAGTTCCCCTGACGGGACAGGAAGCGTCTCTCGTTGTGAAGTGAAGACATACTGGCTGTCGCGTGCCCGCTTGCCATGGTGGAGATAGTCATAGAGTGGATCGCGTGCTGGATTAAGCAGAACAATATCCCGGTACTTCTCCCCTTTATGCCCCACATGGAGCCTGCCCACTTTGGGTCCAATCTGGGTATGCTTTATCAACAGATAGGAGACATCACTGACACGGCATCCTGCCCAGTAGCCAAGCGCAAACATCGCTTTGCCACGCAGGTCAGATGATCGCTCAATCAGGTTGCGCAGGACCAACCGCTGCTCTTTTGACAACTCACGTGGAGCCAGCAAGGCCTGGGGAGCAATGGTGATGCCGCGAGTAGGATTGGTTCTGAGCGCGCCCTCCGCGATGAGCCAGTTCGCAAAGCCGTTGACCACCGTTTTCACGCGCTCCAGGTGGCTGGTACTATACTCCCGGTCCTGTAACGCTTCTAGATAGTCACCAAAGGCGGTCTTCGTCAGGAACTTCGGATGAAACTCTTCCTCACTTCCCGGAAGGTGGGCAGGGCCTGTGAATTATTGCTGAGGGACAGAGACTTCCGAATCTGCTAGAGGCTGTACGAGAAGTCAGGCAGCGCGTTTCTCCTTGTAGGTAATGAATTGCTTCTCGTTTTGCTTGGCCAGACGTGTGAGCATGAGGCGGAGCATGGTGAGATAGACCATCGTTTCACTGCTGCTCGTCAGGTACTCGTAATCCTTGCTCATGCGGCGATAGCGGCCGATCCAGGCCAGCGTGCGCTCGATAACCCAGTCACACTACCCCCGAAAGTCATTTTCTGTCTCTGAGTGGTTGCCATGGGTCTTTCCTTTCTTGATTTGTTTGTATGATATCCTCATTCGTTCTACTCGGCAAGGGGTGCCTCCGTCCAGCGATGACGGAGGTCGTCACCAATCGCCCGCTGATGATACTGCCGAAGGCGTTCCTGCTCGGCCTCATCGGCCCATACCACCCAACGGTGCAAGGGTTCATCGAGCTGGCGCGCCCGCACCAACCCTTGACGGATCCAGTGGTGCAGGCTCCCACGAGGGATACCCAGCGTGCGAGCCAGTTCCGTAGGCCACCCTTCATCCGGCAAGAGTTCTTGGCGAGACCTGCTCTGCGGTCGTGGTGCTTTCACTCCTACTTGTCGTTGGATCTGCCTGATCGTCTGCGCCCCAAAGCAGGCTGCGGTGCGGGCAGAGCAATAACCTTCGTCGGAGAGCGCCTTGGCAATTGCCGTGGCTGTCCAGCCTGCCTCGCTCAACTCCTGGACCCGTTGGCAGATCTGCGGATAGGTGCTCAGGTCACTCATCTTGCCAATCGGTCGAATCACGACTCCCTCGCTGGAACCTCCGCCGATCCACTCGATACACACCTTCACCCGCTCACTGCTGCCCTGGACATCCACGATGACCCGTTCGACCACCTGGCGAATGATCTCTTTGCGATCAGCATCGCTGGTGGTTGAGGCATTCCACAGGGCAGGAATATCGATCGCCAGGCGGCGAATGGCCTCCCGCTCCGCTTCCGAAAGGAGGCGTGGCTTGTGCTGAACAAAGCGATGATACTCCTCTTCAAGTTGTTGTTGAGCGGCCAGTTTCTCTTCCCAGGCGTGTTCGAGCGTGCGGGCCACCAGCCGGTGCTCCGGCTCGACCGCCTGGTACTGGCGAGCGGCCCGCTCAACTTCGTAGGCCGCTCGTTCGCGCCGCTGCTGCCAGAGCCGATCCACCTCGGCCCGTTCTTGCTCCAGACGCTCGGTGGCGCTCAGCGACAACTCTAGGGCGGCAGGCTCCAGGGCGGCGAGTACCTGTTGGCTGACGAAGGCGTCCAGACACGGACCTGCCAGATGCTGGCACCTGGGTTCGCCGTAGTGCGTCCAGCGCTCGACGCATTCATAGGTGTGAAGCCGGGCACCCCCATCATCGTAATGGACGTTGAGCCGACAGCCACAGCGAGCGCAGACGACCAGACCGGCTAAGAGGGCCGATCCGCTGCGCACTGCCCCCATGGCATCGGCGCGAGCCCGGTTGGCCTGCAGCCGTGTCTGGTTGCGTTCATATTGCTCGGGGGAAATGTAGGCCGAGCAGTGGTTGGGCAAAAGGACAAGCCACTCGTCCGTGCTCATCACCACTCGACCAGTCCGGGGTCGCTCCGGGTGTTTGCGACGCGGATCTTCCTGTCGCCGTCCATAGACATAGGAACCGGCATAGAGGGGATGTTTGAGCATCATCTGTAACGTGGCCCGATTCGGGCGGCGCCAGACCAACTCCCCTTTGCCTGGGCCCTCTCGCACGCGCACTCCGAGTTGGATCTGCTGTTGGGCCAGATACCGTACCAGCCCCCCGAGCGTGCCCAGGTCTTCAAATTGGCGGAAGATGAGCCGGACCACTTGTTGCACCTGTTCATCCGGGTCGAATTGAATCTCTCCCGTCGGACTCCAGATGTAGCCGACCGGCAGGGCGAACTGCAGTTCACCACGCCCAGCTTTGCTCAAGCGCCCCTGGTGCATCCGTTGTTTCAAGATATGCAGCTCGGCTTCCGACATGGTTCCCTTCATTATGTATCATCAAAAGTCAAGCCCTTTGAGACCTTTTTTACGGCGCTGCCTCCGTGCGGCTGCCCAAGCGTAGCACGGCGGTCAAGGCCAAGACAAGCGCGCCCCCGCTCTTCAGCCCTGCCTCCTGCGCGGCCTTGACTCGCCGTGCTCTGT
>Ga0070707_100005815_pt1 | contig 11502 bp, 6 predicted proteins | sample KBSK5502metaG_FD_65468 | JGI IMG/M metagenome (GOLD analysis project Ga0070707, IMG submission 65468) | Corn, switchgrass and miscanthus rhizosphere microbial communities from Kellogg Biological Station, Michigan, USA - KBS K5-50-2 metaG | ecosystem: Host-associated > Plants > Roots >... | reverse complement strand
GGCCGAACGAGGGAACCCTCAGCCAGTGCTCGCTCGAGCTGATGCTCCGGAACGAAGAACTCGGGGTAGCCGAAATTCTTGATTGCGCCGACGGAGATGATCACGCGCTTCCCAGCTCGCTCGACGGCTTCGAGCTGCCAATCGAGCTCGCTGGTGTCGAACTTGCCCATCGAAGATTCAATCTGGTTCCAATAGGCGGGGAGGCGAACCAGGTCAAAGGGGTAGGCCAGAAGTGCATCCAGGGTCGCCTGCGCGTCCAGGCCGAACGCCTCGATCTGGCGCGGCCGAAAGCTGAAGCCAAGCAGGGTCTGGCCTCGCCGCCGGATCGGCGATCGTTTCCAGGAGTCGTCGACCTGCCTCTTAGGCCTGGCCAGTCGCGCCTCCAGCAGCAGCGGCATGGCGACCACGGCGGCTGCGGTCGCGACCGCCGCACCGAGTCGAGCCAGGCGGGATCTGCGCATCCGTCAGCGGACCTCGCCGAAGTGTTTCATCGGCATTACCGCGGTGCGCACTTCAGCAGGTTCTATCCCGACTTTCGCTCATGACACTATCCTGAGGTCATGACTGCTTGGAAGCGATGGCAGGACTACGCCACGATGGTGTTCGGGGTTCTCCTCATCATCTCGCCGTTTGCCTTCGGCGAGACCTCCCACCACCTCTCCTCCATCGGCGCCTATGTGTTGGGTGCATTGCTGGTCCTGTCCGGGATCGTCGCGGCCGCGAACCGCGAAGCGCGGCGTTCGCTCATCGTCAACGCGCCGGGCATCGCAGCGGTGATCACGTTGATCGCGGCGATCGTTCTTGGGTTTGCCGGGGTGCCCGGGATCGCCTGGACCGCCGGCGTGCTGGCAATCGCGACCGTGCTGGTCGGGGTCACCTTGCGCATGGGCCGGCAGCCCGAGGGTTCGAGAGTCGGCTAAGCCGAAACCGAAACCGCGCCATGTGACCGACTCGCCCACTCGGCCAAAAATTCCTCCCAGGTGCGCCGGCCTACGGCGTGATCTAGGGACAGGTTGGCTCCGGACCGAACGGCCTGTGCGGCTCCTCCGGGAATTCGAACCGGGAACAGGAAGCGGCGTTTGTGCGTAGCCTGCAGGTACCCGCGAAGGAGCTCGATCGCCTCATAGACCTTGGGGCCGGCGACATCAGGTGCAAGTCCCGCGGGCGGCCCCAGTGTGAGCTCCACCAACCTGGCTGCCACCTCCCCGGCATCGACCGGCTGGAACCGCATGCCTGCCGGGACGGGTATGACGGGAAGCTTCGCCATCGCCTGAACCATCAACAAGATGAAGCCGTCATAGAACTGAGTCGCGCGGAGGTTGGTCCAGGGCAAGCCCGACTCGGCAACCGTGCGTTCCACCGCCAGCTGCGATGCGAAGTAGGCGAACATCGCGCGGTCGACGCCGCTCACGACCGGGATCCGGTCAGCGCCGACCACGGAGATGTTCACCAGATGCTGCATCCGGGCTCGCTCCGCTGCCCGCGCAAGGTTGCGGATCTGGGCCGTGTCCTCGGCGATCTTCCCGCTGGCGGCGCAGTGCAGGACGATCTCGGCACCCTCGACGGCGGCCTCGACCCCCTCGTCTTTCGCCAGGTCGCCGACGATGTACTCGATGCCCGGCCGGGAGTCGTGGGCACGCCGGCTGAGCACGCGCACCTTCCGCCCGGCCTCGTGAAGCTGTCGGACGACCCGCCGGCCCAACCCGCCGGTGCCCCCGGTCACGAGAATCAGCCCATCCACGCTCATCTTTCTTACCTCCTTGTCACATCTCTCATCTTGGTCATGGGCTTCATCGTTGCCGAGGGCCGGATCCTCGAGATTGATGCGATCGCCGATCCCGGGCGGGTCCGCAAGATCGCGGCGCCGGTCCTGGGCTCATCCGACCCCGAACGATCACGAGTCTGGGAATGGGGCATGACAAACGAAGTCGACCGGGACCACATGCTCCCGGCGAGCCTTGCGCCTGATGGCGACGTGCTGCGTCAGTCAACCGACAGGTGAGGTTCGCGAGATCTCTCTCACTTTGAAGTCTTTCGGACTCGCGGATACGATCGCCTGCGCCAGTTTCCGGCGCACAAGAACCTCGCGGAAAGACTGAGCTCCGTCGCCGAACCATTCCGGGCTCGCCACGACGCCGTAATCGTCCCAACGTGTCGACGACCAAACCGGGGGCAGCAGTTCAAGAGGCAAGGGTAGCCATCGCCAAACACAACACTCGGCACAATTCTTGCCCGCGCTGCCATGGCGCGACACTGCAGCCGTGCGAAGTGCGTCGGGGTCGAACCATTCAGGCTTAATGGTTGGGGCGATGATCTGCATCGCGGCTCCCTGCACATTTCTGTGCCAAGCGACCGGCCGCGTTTCAAGCCGATACTCAGAGCCGAGTCGAGCAGCGAGCGTCGCTTCAACGCAAATCGTGTCAAACCGCCAGTTGGGAACCCAGGCGCCTTGAACCGGCGACATTCCACTAGCTCGCAGCGTCAAAGGTCCGGTCTGCTCCTGGAGGGGAATCCCACAAGAGCGACACCACCCGTCTGGACCGTACATCGAATCCAGGCCCCAGGAGTCCTCCGGCCAAGGCCATCCGCGATTGCGCTTGAGTTCGAGTTGAACGAATTCCACCCTGACCTCATAGGCCGAGAGCACTCTACGTCCCGCGTCTGGTCTTCGCGAACCACATCGGCAGCCTATGACTGGGGAATTCGAGACCGGCGATAAGCGGGGAATTGCAGACAGGTTTAGTTGTGTCGCAGGTAGTGGTGTAAATCCGGGACCACCTTGACGAAGGTGGCCACCGTGTGGTTCCAAGTGGAGATCTCACCCAACCACGAGGAGGACCACGACGATGGCCAACCCGAGAATGACACTACTCGAGCTGTTGAACAAGTCCGAGCAGGGTGCCGACCCTGAGTTCCTGCGCGACGGTCTCAAGCTGCTCGCCCAAGAGTTAATGGAGGCGGAGGTGACGCAGCTGGTCGGTGCCGGGCTGCATGAGCGCGCCGAGACCAGGCTGACCCATCGCAACGGCTATCGCGAGCGGGAATGGGACACCCGGGTCGGCACCATCGAGCTCGACATCCCCAAGCTGCGAGCGGGCACCTACTTCCCGAGCCTGCTCGAGCCGCGCCGGCGTCATGAGCGCGCGCTGCTTTCGGTGGTCCAGGAGGCCTACATCCACGGCGTCAGCACACGCGCGGTCGACGCCCTCGCCGAGGCGCTCGGACTGAAGGGCATTTCCAAAGACCAGGTCAGCCGAATCTGCAAAGAGCTGGATGCCCAGGTTCATGCCTTCAGGACTCGCCCGCTCGACGCCGAGTACCCCTACCTGATGCTGGACGCCACCTTTGAGAAGGTGCGCGAGAACGGCCGCGTGATCTCGATGGCGGTCCTGATCGCGACTGGGGTGAAGCGAACCGGCGAGCGCGAAGTGGTGGGCGTCGACGTCGGCCCGGCCGAGGACCTGGAGTTCTGGCGCGCCTTCCTGCGCCAGCTGGTCAGCCGCGGTCTGCGCGGTGTCCGCCTGGTTACCTCCGACAGCCACCTCGGTCTCAAGCAAGCGGTGAGCGAGGTCCTGGTCGGAGCCACCTGGCAGCGCTGTCGGGTCCACTTCATGCGCAACGCTCTGGCCACCGTGCCCAAAGTGGCGCAGCAGATGGTCGCGGCGACCCTGCGCACCATCTTCGCCCAGCCTGACCTTGCTGCTGCCCGGGACACGACGGATCGGATCTGCCGGCTCTTCGAGAAGCGCTATCCCAAGCTGGTCGAGGTCCTCCGCGAGGGCGGGACCGACGTCCTCGCTTACTACGGCTTCCCCGTCGAGCACCGCCGTCAGGTCTGGTCGACCAACTCGCTGGAGCGCCTCAACAAAGAGGTCTCACGACGCTGCGATGTGGTCGGCATTTTTCCCAGTCGAAATTCATTACTGCGTCTAGCCGGTGCGCTACTTGAAGAACAGAACGATGAGTGGGCGGTCGGCCGCCGCTACTTCAGCAACGAGTCGATGAACAAGCTCTACGAACCCTCTCACGAGGAGGTGGTGCAAGCTCTGCTCGAACTGCAGAGCGCATAGGATGTCAGCGGAACTGCGCGACCGGATTTACACCACTTCGCGCGACATGACCACAGGTTTTGACACAGCAGAGGGATGGAAGGTCAGATGTCCGGCGTCGTCGGCCGCGAGGGGTCCAGCTGCCTACCGCGTTCGTCGAAGTGGCCTGTCAGTCGTTTGACTTCATCGCGCAAGAAAGCGTCGACGCTGAGCCACTGGTTCAGCCGGGGCTGGGTCATGTTCCGGTTGGCCCGGTATACACGACCGTCGCTGGGATCGATGTATCCGGCCGAGCCGTCAGCATCGTAAAACGCGAATATGAACCAGCTGGGATCTGCCGCCCGAGGTCGCTCATGAACGTTTGGGTCACCCAGATCAAACGGCTCCACAATCGACAATCTGCGTGAATAGTCGCGCCTAAGACCATACAGAGACAATGCGCCGCTGAAAAGATGGAGCCCGTTCGTTTTCATCAACAGGTCACGGTACGGATCCGGAACGCGACGGCGAAGTCTCTCGTCTAGCTCGTCGATCGATTCCGCGCCAAGCGGCGGAAACGTGTAGTGGAACCAGGCGTGTGGACCAAGATGTCGGCCGCCGTCCAGGGCAATGCATATGACGTGCCGACGTGGCGTTCGCATTCCGAGTCCGACTTCAGAATCCCGGAACCCTCACGAAGTGTGGACCAGGAAATGGGGACCGGTAAGTTCTAATCGTCCTCCGGGCGCTCAGGGCAAGTCCGCAAGCGGGTCGAAGTACCTTTGTTTCGAAAATCGCTCTATCCAGCCGCCGCGACCCATTGTGTACCACCCGGCCATTTCGCCATGGCCTGCAGAGCTCAAGTGGACGGCGGTACCTCCTCCGCCTGGCCACATCAGCGGGAGATTCTCGTTGTCTATCGCGTCCAGAAAATGAAACAGAACCTGATCCACGACATCTGGGATCAGCTGGCTCAGAGCCTCCCGTGGGTTGTCACTTTCGATCGCCTGCCGCCATCTGTCGCCGAGCCGCCCTCTGGTCTGACCCCGAAGAAGCACATCGCACGCTTCGATTGACCGATCGCGGACTGATTCAACAAGGTGCTGCGCAAAATCCTCTTGTACACCATCGTCGTTTGAACTCACACGCCCCATGGTATTCGTGCGGGACCCTCAACACCACTTCCGCGCAAGGCGGCTATCGAACGGGAGACGACGTCTTCGGCGGCACCTCGGTCGACTTGAGTCGCAAGTGCTTCAGTTTCAATCCTTTGCATGTCGTCCCAAGCAAGCGTCGCACCCGTCTTCGAAAACGCTGAGTACAGCCGCGCCTGGGCACCTGTGACAACGGCATGGCTGATATTGAGGCGATCGAGTTCGGCTTTTGGAATCGCCAACGCCTGTTTGAGGTCGTAACCCTTGACGCCCTGGAACGCAGCCTTGGCCGGAATGTGATGCCCGGCCCCTTCCGCATAGGCCTTAAGGGCGATGCCGATGGGACATTGTCCACCTGCGTTGTGGACCAGGATCGCGCTATGGCCGACGAAGTATGTATGCGCGTCAGTGACCGATAGGTTGTAGACGGTCGTGATCCGGTCGTGATGCGAGATCGCGGTGATCGGCGGCGCCCGGCCATCGGCCAGCAGCAGGTGCTCCCCAGGCACCAGGTCCTCAGCCCAGACAAACGTCTGCTTCTCCACCACCCAGAAGGGGTGGTTGTAGGTGGCCTCGATCACCTCGCCGTCGACCGAGATGTCGTAGAGGTGCTTGAGGCCATGTCCGACGATCACGTTGTAGACAGGTTCGCCACCCTCAATCCCGATCACAGCATCGGCAGCCATCACGAGGTCGCCGATCTGGACGTCCTGGATCGGCTTCTTGGAGCCGTCGGCCATGAGCACCAGGGTCCCGGCGGAGAAGGAGTTGCAGGTCGCCTCCGTCAGGTCGCGGACTACTCCACCCTCGCTCGACTCGAGCCGGGACGCCAGGCGGCTGATGACCGCGCCCGCGATCCTGCCCCCCACCGCGGCCACCACCTTGCCGGCGACGCCGCCGACCAGGCCTTCCACCGCCCCAATCGCGGCTCCCGTGGCGACGCAGCCGGCCATGCTCTGACCGCTCTTGCAGTCGAGCGCACCGGACACCGCTCCTGACACCGCCCCGGCGGCCACGGCGCAGCCCAGCGAGCCAACGCCTGCCGTGAGAGCCTCACAGCCGGCGAAGACCGCCACCCCCACCCCGATCGTGACGACCGTCTTGCAGACGTCGCTTGACTTGCAGAAGTTGACCGCATCACCGACCGCCTTGGTGGTCGCGTTCCAGGCCTGCTTGGCCTTGCACACGGCGTCCCACCAGTCACAGGTCTTCTGCTTCGCCTTGGCGGCAGCCTGCTGAGCAAGGATCTGTTGGGACTTGGCGATGGCGGCGTCGACGCAGGCCTGGTCGCAGTCGGTCGGCGGGTCGTTGTACCAGTCGTCGTGTCCGCTGGAGTGGTAGGGCGGCGCGGGCGATGCGGGCGGGTTCTGCTGTGTGTTCGATCCCGTCGGCGCGGCCTGCGTCTCCTTGTAGAAGCAGGCAGTGTCCTCGTCGCAAAGCAGGTACATCCCCGTCGGGTCGCTGTAAACCAGCGGGCTGTCGATCGCGTACAACCACCGCTCACGCTGCAGCGGCGAAGTCAAGGCGGCGCTTCCCGCCGCCGGGTCGGAGCTGACGAAGCGGCCCTGTCGCGGGTCGTACCAGCGCACGCCCATCCGCACGTCGAGCGTCAGCAGGTCGGTGAAGCCGCCCTGGTAGCCGAACGGTATTTGCGTTCCGCCCGAGCCGAGGACCTGGCCCCAGGCGTCGAAATGGATCCAGCCCTGGGTGGTTCCGCTGGCGTTGGCCAGGCCGACCAGGTCTCCGTGCGGGTCGGTCAGCAGCGTGTAGGTGGTGCCGCTCAGCTGGACGAGCAGCGGCCGGCCGCGGGTGTCCCAGGCGTAGTTGCCGGTCACCGTGGTACCGCTCAGAGTCCGCACGACCTCGCCGGTCAGCCCGCGATAGATGAAGCTGACGGTTCCGCTGGTATCTGTCCGCGTGGCCAGCCGACCGAGTGCGTCGTAGGTGTAGCTCGCCAGCAGTATCGTGTTGGACGAGTCGTACGCCGATTCCAGACGGTTCAGAGAGTCGAAGTGCAGGTTGTGGCCAGCGGCGTCAGCGGTGATGTTGCCGTCCTGGTCAGGGGCATACGAGATCGTGCTCTGGCCGCACGGCGTCTCCGTGCTGATCGCGTTGTTGAGCTGGTACGTGAAGCTGGTGCAGCCCTGTGGTGCCGACCCGCCGGACACCGAATTCCGGTTGGAGGCAGGGTCATAGCCATAGGTCAAGGTCTGCGTAGGCTGGGTGGTGGAGCTTAGCCGGCCGACCGTGTCGTAGCCGAACGTGTATACCCCGGCGAAAGTGTCGCTCGGGACGGTCGATGTCTCCCCCGTCCTGTTGCCGGCGGGGTCGAAGGTGTTGACCCAGCTCGCGAACTGGACGCCGCCGCTTGTCGACTCGGTCTTGGTGTTGAGCTCGTCGATGCCCGAGTACGAGGCGACTGTCTTGACGCCGCTGGCCTCGACTCGCTGCGTCAGCCGCCCAAGAGCGTCGACGGTGTAGGTGGTCGTGTGGCCCGACAGCGGATCCGCGGTCGAGGCCAGGCGGCCCAGCTTGTCCTCCGTGAACGTGGTCAGGTAGTTGGTGCCGCCGATGTTGTCGGTCACCGTATTAACGGCACCGTCGAGGAAGTAGACGTAGGTCGTGGTGATCTTGGGTGCGCTGACCTTGCTGACGCGGTTGGCGTTGTCGTAGATGACCGTCGTGGACGCCACGTCGCTGCTCGCGAACGACGTCTGGTTGCCGTCGGCGTCGTAGCCTGCGCTGAGTATGCCGGTGGTTGAGCGATCCGCCTTGACGTAGGCCGTCGTCACTACGCGGCCCAGCCGGTCGAGCGTGAACGAGTTAGTCAGGCCGCGAGCATCGACCACCGAGGTGATCTCACCGGCCAGGTCGTAGTTGGTCTGGACCGTGTTGCCGAGCGCGTCGATAACCGCGGTCTTCTCGTTGAACTGGTTGTACGTGTAGTTGACCGGTTGCAGGCTGGGATCGGTCATGGACAGAACGTTGCCCGACGGGTCGTACCCGTACCGCGTGACCAGGTTGAAGTGGCCGTAGAAGGCGCTGCCCTGGTCCTCGGTGACCGTCGCCAGCCGGCCGAGCGCGTCATAGGTGTAGCCGGTGGTCAAATGAATTGGAGGGGTGTTGGTTCCACCAGTCCGCGGCGATAGCTCGGCCAACGTTTGCCCGGAGCTGTCAACTACCGACGACGTTTCCACGCACTGGTCGAACGTCGGCGTGGCCATGCATGAAGGCGAGTAGTTGAGGATCTGGTCGACATCGCGCCCGAGGTGGTCGTAGTCGGTCTTGGTGACCCGGCCAAGGGCGTCAGTGACCGTCAGCGTCCTTCCCATGCCGTCGTACGTGGTGTCGGTCTCGACGTTCGTCTGGAAGTCATGCGTCCCGTTGGTCAGGCAGTTGACACAGTTGAGATAGAGCGTGATCGGGCGGTGCAGCGCGTCGTAAACGGTCTGGTCGGTCCGGTTCGTCGTGTTGCGCGGGCTGATGACCTGAATCCGGTCGCCGGCCAGGCTATAGGTGTAGGTCCAGATGAGCTTTAGAACGGAAGGATCCACCTCGACCGAGGCCTGGCGGTCAAGCGGGTCGTACGTCGTCTGGGTGACGATTCCCCGCGGGTCGGTCTTTGTGATCGCGCGACCAAAGCCGTCGTAGGTGATCGACGTGGTCACGTTAACGTCCGGCCCCGGTGTCACCCCCGACTGCCAATCCTCGATCGTGCTCAGGACATGGCCCGCCAGGTCGTATGTCGTCCGGCCGGCCGAGCCACCCAGCAGCTGCTGCGTCGGGGGCGAGGTGACGACGCTCGCGCCGCGCGGGTCGTAGACATAGCTGGTTGTCGCCGAGGCGCAGCTGTTCGGACATTGGTACGCCTCGGTCACCTTCAGCTTGCGGCCCAGAGCATCGAGGTCGTAGTGGGTGTCGTAGCGAGTGCCGGAGATGCCTGTACCCGGGCCCAGCTCGTCGGTCACGCGGCCGCCGGCGTCGAGCGTCCAGTCGGTCTGCGCCGTCGCCGGGGTGAAGCCGCTCGGCGGCGCCGCGCTTCCGACGACCTGGCGGACCGGACGGCCGAGAGCGTCGTAGGTCGTGACGCTGGGCACCTGGCCGGCACCCATCGGGCTCCACGTGGTGGTCGCCCGGCCGTCCGCGTCGTAGACCGTCGTGGTGGTCACGTTGGTCTGCGAGTCCGAGCCTCCGCCGACCACGTAATTCGCGATCGAGACCGCGGCCCGCCGACTGGTGTCATAGATGGTGTGGGTATCGGTGCTGCCGCCTTCGGTGGCCGCGGGCGAGGCCATGTCGGTGAGGTCGCCCATAACGTCGTACGTGCTTCGGATGGTCACGTTCTGGGAGGCGGTCTCGCCCTGGCCGGCCACGAAGTTGGCGACGCGATCGAGCTGGTTCCCATCGGCGTCGTAATCGTTGTGTGCGTCGACCCAGGTGCCCGAGCTCGTGCCCTGGGTGAACGTGTCGATGAGGTTGCCGTTCAGGTCGTACGAATACCGGGTAAGGACGTTGACAGTCGAGCTGGCGGTGGCGGTGCACCGGGTCGGCGGCGCCGCGGCGTTCACGCAGTTCTGGACCTCGCCCACAACCCGGCCCCACGAGTCGCGCCACGTCTGTTCCGCGATCGTCGTGCCGCCGTTTACCCGCGTCGTCAGGATCACCTGGCCGATCGAGTTGTTGGTGAAGTTGGTGGTCAGGTTGGGGCTCGGAGTTGCCGTGACCACCGTCTGGGTCACATACAGCCCATTGGTGTCATAGGTGTTGCTGGTCGACCGGCCGAAGACGTCGTAGACCTTCGACGGCTGCCCCTTGGTCGTGTAGTCCTTCTTCTGGCTGGCCAGGGCGATGAGCGGATGAGCGATCGTGATCGTCCGGGCGGTCGTGCTGCCACCGTACTGGAGCAGCAGGTAGCCGCTCCCGTCCTGACCGGTCCACGTCGCGTAGTTCTGGCACAGCGTCAGGGCGTTGGTGATCGCACAGGTGCCGGACAGGCCCATCGGGATCACGTTCTTGTTGCCGTCGCGCAGGCTGAAGTCGATCGAACCGCTCGTCAGAGAGGTGCTCGCCCAGACGCTGATGACATAGGTCGCGCCGCTGCGCAGCAACGTCGTCGGCAGCGCGTCCTTCACGTCGGTCACCAGGGTCGAGGAGGGCATCGATACCTGGCGCGAACCGCCGCCCGCCAGCCCGCCGGTCGCGAATGTGTGGACCGTTACCCCGGTCAGGGTGCTCGACTCCGACCAGTTCATGGCGCCCTGCGTGTCGCTGAGGTTGACCAGTGACACGTCGTCGAAGTAAGCGTCGCCTCGGAAGTTACCGAGGTCGAGACGGAGGTTGACTGAGGTGTTGGAGCCCGAGTTGAAGATGAACTGCGGAACCTGCTGCCAATGGCCCTCGGTCTGCAGCACGGAGCTCGTGGCGATGGTCGTGCCGCCGGTTTCGGCCGTGGTGACGACCAGGCTCGCTCCGCCAGGGCCGCCCTGGCTGCCGCTGGCGACCGTACGGACCCACGCAGTCAGCAGGTAGTCGCTCGACGGCAGCACTGTGAGCGAGCGGTAGAAATGCGTGTCTCCGCTCGATGAGGCGAGCGACTCGTGCGCCGACCACTGCCCGCCGTGCGCGTTGGTCGCGTCTTGCAGGAAGGACGTGTTCGGCGTCCAGGCATCGCGGTCCAGCTTCTGCTCGAAATCAGTGCTGTACGCGGTCGCCGGCGGCTCCAGAGTGGTGTCGGGCGCGGGGTCGATGCTCATCAGCACGGGCGCCGACCACGTGCTTGTGCCGAAGAAGTTCTCCTGCCACAGCAGCACGCGGACGTACCTGGACTGGTCGACCACGAACGGCACGCTCACCGTCTTCGCCGCCGCCGTCTGCAGTGGGGCGCTGCGCTGGCCGGTGGCGTTGGCGGAGTAGACCGGGCTGTCCTCGACCACAAGCACAGCTCCGCCCGGACCGCTCCCCGAGGTGCTCACGCTGCTCGAGACGGTCAACCGCGTGCCCACGGCGAAGGGACCGAAGTCCTGCCAGATGTCCGACTGCAATCCAGACGATGGATGCGTCTCCGACAGCGCGGTACAGGTGATGCCCGATGTTCCGCAGACGTCCGTGCCCGAGGCCGCGGGCGAGCTGGGCAGGGAGTGGCCCGCCAGAGGCTGTACGCCGCTCGCCGACTGGCGCGGCTGGCCGAGGCTGTTGAAGTCCGTCACGTTGGCGATGCCGTTGGGATCGACCGAGGCGACGACGTCGTTGTACGGGTCGTACGTGGTGGTCGCAATCTCGGAGGTCGGGTCGCTGATCGAGGCTCCCGGCAGCTGCAGCAA
>Ga0070707_100005814_pt1 | contig 11503 bp, 7 predicted proteins | sample KBSK5502metaG_FD_65468 | JGI IMG/M metagenome (GOLD analysis project Ga0070707, IMG submission 65468) | Corn, switchgrass and miscanthus rhizosphere microbial communities from Kellogg Biological Station, Michigan, USA - KBS K5-50-2 metaG | ecosystem: Host-associated > Plants > Roots >... | reverse complement strand
TTTGGACCGGCGTCGAATGGGGGCGCGACCTCGAGGACCTCGGGCCGATCCAATCCCAAGATGTTGGACCCCTCACCATCACGGACCCGAATTCGAATCGCATCGAGAACCCGCTGTGGCCGGTTCCGGTGCGCGCGCGGCACGTGTTGCCGAACGACACGCTGCACGTTGGGCGCGCGGCGATCGGCGTCTACGACGGCGACGAGCAGGACGCAGGCGTGGCGTACGCGTCGTACCTGGCGGGGGTGCGCGCGCCCTCCTTCCTGCGCCAGGTCACGTTGAACTCGTTTCACCCCTGGTCGCACGGCGTCGACTTCAACGAGAAGACGATGGAGCATCAAGCCGACGTCGCGCAGTCGCTCGGCATCGACACGATCATCTTGGACGACCAGTGGCAGGGCGGTCCCGGCGGCGAGAGCGGCGACTGGCGCGTCGACACGTCGCGCTTCCCCGTCGACGCGCACGGGAAGCCGGTCTTCGCCGACTACCTCGCCGCGCGCGGCATGAAGCTGGGCCTCTGGATGTCGCCGGTCGAGTTCAACAATGCCTCCACCATGTTCCGCGCGCACCCGACGTGGTCGTGCGTGCCTGTGGGGACAGCAACCTCGCTCATCCAAGACGACGCCGGCCTGGGCGTGTGGGACATCACCCAGAAGGCGGTTTCCGATTACTTGGCCGGTGTCATCGATCGCATCGTGAACGACTGGGGCGTCCACTACTTCAAGTTCGACTTCATGACGTGGCTCGACTGCCCGCCGCACGACTACAACGACTACGAAGATGCGTTCGTCGCCTGGGTCGATCGCATCGAGCGCGCGCACCCCGACGTCACGTTCGAGTTCGACGAGACGAACGACCAGCGGATGTGGCCGTTCGAGTCGGCTGCGCGCGGCCCGTCGTGGTTCGACAACACGCACGGCCATACGCTGCCGTCCGAGCAGCCGGTGAAGCGCGGGGCGCAGCTGCTCCACGACATCTGGGACGCGGCGCCGTGGATCCCACCGTCGTCGATCGGCGCGGGTCTGTACGACGGGACGCTGTCTGACGGTCTGACACCCGACTACCTGATGCCGATCGCCGCGCTGACACACATCACGTTCTGGACGGACCTGACGAAGCTGCCGGCCTCGGTGCAGAGCGACACCGCGTGGTGGCTGCAGTGGTACCACGCGCACACGTCGTCTCTGTCGAGCGGTGTGTACGAACTGACCACGTCCGACCCCTGGGACGACGTTGCACCGGCGGCTTTCCAAGCGTCGAACTTCGTCTTCGCCTTCAGGCAAACGGGGGCCGCGCCCGTCGTGGCGCTACACGGCGTGTCGGGCGGCTCCTACACGCTGACGAACGTGCGCACCGGCGAGGTGTTTGGGCCATTCAAGGCGTCGCAACTGCGGCACGGCGTGACGCTGCTGGGCGGCGCCGAGGCGCACACCGCCGGTGTGTTCGAGATCGCGCGCTCCTAGCCCGGGTCATCTAGCTGCCATATGTGGCACCGGGCTTACCCGGGCCGCTCAGCCGATCGAGATCGTCGCCGTGCCGGCCGGCAGGTTCAGCGTCACGCCGCTCGAGCTCCACGAGAAGCTCGCACCGCTTACCCCCGCGATGGTCACCATCGGCGCCGAAGACCAATGGCCCCGCAACAGCACGTGGGTGAGACCATCGGTCTTCACCACGCCGTTCAGCTGCGACGAGGTCGCCAGGCCCATGCGCGCGACATCCAGCGTGGCGGCCCCTAGGTTCGTCAGCGTCGCCGTGAACTTGTTCGCCGGCGCCGTCAGACCGTTCGGCAGCCACCGCTGCCCCACCATCGTGTAGACCTCGGGCTGCGCAAGAGCGCCCGCTTCCGGGATGTCCAGCACGTTCTGGACGCCCCGCCCGAGCGTAACTGCGTCGATCGTCCCGAGGTTCGACGGCGACAGGCCGAAAGCGCGCGTCTGCAAGCCGCTCACCCAGTACGCGGAGTTAAAGACGTACCCGAGGTCGACGCCCTTCGGCACGCTCACCGTCGACACCGCGTGGTTCAGCGCCGGCGAGATCGTGTACGTCACGTGCGCCGGGTTCGGGTCGCGCGTGAACGACCTCATGTACCGCACGATGTCGCGCCAGTCGTCCCAGATCGGTGCCGAATAGTGCTCGTAGGTGTGGAACAAGTACAGCCGGTACTGGAAGCCGGCCTGCTGGAACATCGTGGCGGACTTGATCGCGCTCGTCACCGGCACGAGCTCGTCCTCCGTCCCGTGCAAGATCGCATACGGCAGGTTGCGCGCGTTGCCGATCAAAGGCGGCAAGAACTCCGCCTGGATGTCCGCGCCATCCTGCGCGTCCGACGGATCGCTGAAGCCGGTCCACAATCCCGGCACGAGCAGCCCGTCTTCCGGGTTCGACGCCCCCCACTTATCGGGGAACAGCAGCCCCAATAGGTACGACGCCCATCCACCCATCGAGTGCCCGGCCAGACCGATCCGGTTCTGATCGACGCGGTAGTGCGACAGCGCGTCCTTCCACACGTCCAAGAAATCGACCATGCCGCGGCCCGTGTACCAGGACGACGTTCCGCGGGCGCTCGGCGTGAAAACGACGGCTCCAACTTCATCGCCGAACTGGCGCAAGATCCCGGGCTCCCACGCCGCCGCATCGTTCGCGTGGCCTCCGCGGTAGTGCATCCAGAACGTCGCCGGGTAGGTTGCAGTGGGTGACCAACCCTCGGGCAGGTACACCCCGTAGTGCTGCCACGCGCCCTGCAGGTACGAGCCGTCCATCGTCTCGGTGTTCACCGGCGTCGTCGCGTCTTCGTAGATCCGCTCGTAATAGCCGGGGCGCTGTTGGAACGTCTGCGTCGATCCGTCGAGCAGCTTGTGGATCTGCACGCGGGCGAGGAATGCGTCGATGTTGCCCTTGCGCAACGCGAACGCTTGGTTCTCATCCATCCAGATATGCGCCGGTTCGGAGCCGCGGAACGCGACGTTGATCAGATCGGATGCGGCGCCGGCCGGCGCCTTGGCGGCCAAAAGGTGCGTCGCCGGATCCGCGACGCCGGTCGCGATGCCCACACCGACGCCGTCCGACAGGTCGGCGATCGTCGCGCGCGGCACGGAGATCTCGACCGCGTTCACGTACGACGTCGGGTTCCACACCGCCGTCGCATCCAGCGGCACCGGCACGCCCCCATCATGCGAGACCCACGCATGCGTCTCGTCGGCGAACAGCAACGCCCATTCCGCGCCCGTCGTGAGTCCGCCCATCGCGCGCGCAAGGTGGTACGTCCCTCCGGCGCGCGTATCGAGCAAGACGAGCACGGCCGGCTTCGCCGCGTCTGTCATCCCGGTCGTGCGCACAAGGAACTGCAGCGAGGACGATGAAGCGGCAACCCGTGCCTCTTCGATATCCGCAGCGTTGCGCTGCACGTCGTTCGCCGTCGTATCGCCGTAGTTCAGCAGCGCGCCCGGCGGCGTCGGCGCCCCGAACTGATCGCCGGCTGCTTGCGGGAATGCTTCGAGCGGCCGGTAGAGCCGCGGCTCTGCGCTCATCAACGGCGCGTTCTGGGCCACACGCTGCTCGTCCTTTCCGTCGTCCGCGCCCCACGCGTCGTCGATGTGGTCTTGGTACACGTACTCGCCGTGGGAATAGATCGCGGTCCCGGCGAGCCGGGTCGGCACACCGGTCCAGTCCAACACGTTGCCGTCGATCGTCTTCGGCGTCGGCGTAACGCGGCGTGCATCCGACACGATGAGAGAACCCATGCGCGTCTCGGCGCCGAGGATCGGAGTCGGCACCGCGTCTGGGATGATCGCGCGCGCGCTCGACGCGACGAGCGCAACTGCGATGCCCGCGAGCGCGGCCGAGCGGATGTGCTTCAAGGACGACCTCCAGGGGGCCGGGAGTCTCTGTCGCTTCTTACACATGCGCACACAGGATTCCTGCCCAAGAGAAAGGCCAAAGAGAAAGGACAAAGAGAAAGGGGAGCATCTTGAGAGCTCCCCTTTCTTCGTCCCGCGACGGGGTTACGACGTGGGTCGCTGATCGTGCGGGACGAACACCTGGATCGTGACGGTTTGCATCTCCATCTCGTGGTTGCTCCCACCCGTGTCGCTGCACGTCACGTTGATCGAGTAGGTGCGACCGGCCTTCGACGTGCCGCTCCGCTCCGCGCGCACTTGGGCCGTCGTGGTTGCGGTTCCCGGATCACTCGCTGTGCCCATGTTGCCGGTGCCGCTCCAATCCAATCCTTGCTTGTCCGTGGGCTGGCCCGATCCTTTCAGCTCGTTCGAGCCGTCGGATGACGCCTGGTTGTCGCTGATCGGACCGACCATGACGCCGATCATGTCGCCATCGTTGTCGTTGTCGGTGTAGCCGATCGTGATCGTCTGCATCTTGTGGTTAGGCGGCCACAAGGTCGTCGGACTCCACGAGACCGTGCCGTCGTTGCACGGCGTGGAACCGGAACCGCCTGCACGCGGATGTTGACGAGCAGCATGTGCCGGAGCGACGGCAGCGACGATGAGCAGCGCGACGAAGCACGCGCGTAAGGCGTTTCGCTTCATGGCTCCCCTTTCACGGGCACCCATCGCCCGCACGAACAGATCGGACGGGGAAACGTTTCCCAGGGCTGCGGCTTCTCTAAACGCGGGAGCCGCCAAATCTTGGAAACGCGCAGATAAGACCCCCGAAACATGGGAGATCTCACAAAAACAGCGGGGCCCGGCCGAGTGGCCGGGCCCCGTCCCATTCGCTCCGATCGCTAGCAGCTATTCGTCAGCGATCCGCTGTTGAAGTTCTGCCAACGTTGGTTCGTCGAACCATGTCCGCCGACGGTCCAATACGTCGAGTGCAGCAGTGGCCCGAACTCGGCCGTGCTGTTTCCGCCGTAGTTGTCGACCGTGTTCGGCAGCGCCGATCCGATCCCATACGCGCACGTCGTCCCAAGGGTGACCTTCGAGTAATAGGGATAGAACGCGGCCGGTTGCCCGTCGTCGGTCGGCGGCGGATTCACGCAATTCGCGCCCGTCGTTAGGCGCTGGCAATTGCCGCCCAGGTCGGCTCCTTCGACACGTGGCAGGTCAGTCTCGAACGCGATGAATGGATAGGTCGTGCTGAACGAGCTGCCCGTCCGTGGTCCCCCGAACAACACCGACGTCGGGTTGTTCGCAGTCCCATCCGGCCAGCGGTTCTGATACGAGGTTCCGTCGAAGCCCGGAACATTGGAATCCTCGCATCCAGTCGCGGGATACAGCGTCGACTGATCGGAGGCGAAGCAGAAGTTATCGTCGCCGTCCGCGGCCTCGACGTCACTTCCTTCGTTGCCCTTGCAGGACGACAGAGGCGAGTTGGGGTCGATCTGTGAGCAGAAATCGAAGTGACCGATCTCATCCGAGAAAGCGACGTTGTAACTGTGTGCCGACCACCTCACGCCCACGCCCGGCTGCGACGTCGAGTACATCGGGTGGAAGTCGTACGGCCGCATCTGGCATTCCTTCGACTTCCCGGGCACGAACTTCATCTGTCCGAAGCCGTTCCCGGCACTCGCGACCATGCGTCCCGTCTGACCGGTCGTGAGGTCTTGGACAACCGTTTCCAACCCATGAACGGTGTCGTGCAAGGTCACCGTCGCGCGATCTCCTTGGTTCAAGAAGAACGTATCCGGGTTATCGGGGTTGCCACTCGTCGATGGATCGAACTGCAACGGGTTCGGCGCTCCGAGCGGCTTACCGTCCATCGTCAAGAACGCGAAGTTCACGTACTCGATACCGCCGAGGATGTGACTCTGGCAGAACTGATTCATAAGCTGTCCGGTGATCGGATTCTCTGACAAGCTGTCGATGTTCAGTGCGACACACCACTTCGTCGGATCGCAGCTGAAACCGGCGAACTGCCGGACGTAACCCGGCGGATAGAACTGCAGCTCTTCGTACGCAGCGCCCGGCGCCTTCGTCGTCTTGGTCACGTCGACGATGTTGGAGTCGCTGTTGGGCGTGCACGTTTTCATCGTCTCCGGATACGACTGCGTATCGCACAGCGCCATCCCAAACCAGAATGCGGGCCGCAACTCGAAGTCGTACCCCTTGGACTGCGAGTATGCGCCTGTCGGCTCGGTCGGGATCGTGATCGTGTATCGCATGTTGCCGCCGGATCCCGGCGTGTTCGAATAGAACAGCGCCGACGGCTCGTCGTGTCCCACGTAGTAGTTGCCGAAGACCTCTTTCGGGTTCCCGACCTCGGTGCACAACGGGAAAGGATCCCTGCAATCCGGCTTGTACTCGGCCTCAGCAGACGCGGTGGTCGAGCTGGCCACCGATAACAAAAGGGTCGCGGTTAGTCCCGCGACCGATAGTAAAGCGAGGAAACGCGACCGTGTTCCCACAGGCACCCCCCGGTGCAGGCGCCCCGCTATTTCGTCCTCGCCCCACCGAACTCTAAGCACTCTGAGTGCGCGCGCGTCAAGACACTCCCCGTCTCACTGGTTGCGGCTGTTCAGTGTTGCTTCTCTTGTTGCGAATCGATCGACCGACCGCGCCCGAGAACGAACCACACTCCCGGTCCGAGCACGAGTGTCGCAAGGATCGCGAACACGATCCAGAACCCAACGCTCCCACGGTGGTGAACAGCGGGAGCAGCCTCGAGCGTCGGCGATGCGGAAGGAGATGTCGATGCGGGCGGCGGCGATACAAACGGCAAGACGCTCGGAGCGACGGACGACGGAGAGGAGCTCGGAGACGGGTGAGCTGAGGCCGAAGGACTCGGCGATGCCGAGGGCGTGGGCGTGGGAGTGATGCTCTTCGTCGGGGTCGGGGTCGGCGTCGGCGTCGGTTTGGGTGCGGCGGTTATCGTGAACGTCGCAGATACCGACGTCGAGGTCGGTTTCGCTGCAATCGACGCGCGCACCACGTGTGCCCCCGGGTTGCGATGTCCCGATAGAGGATGCAAGCCCGATCTCGTTGCGCGGCACGTTCCCTTTTGACGAGAGAAAGTCACCGTGGCAAGGGGGAAGTGATCCCACGTCAAAGGAACATCTGGGCAAGGGCCATTTGTTGTGAAAGACACCGTCGCAGAGAAGGACGTTGTCGCGGAGCCGCGGTTCGGCGATAGCGAGAGCGAGGTGGCGGCCCACGCCGGTACTGCGACGATCAAACAGATGATCGCGGCACAGGCTGCTCGACGGATGGATCGGTTCGCGGACGTGGCAAACCCCCGTTTTCCCGCCCCTTCGTAAGATGATACGGGGGGACGCGCGCGAAACAACGACCCACGCTATTACATCGGACGCTTCGACTGGCCGACCTCGATCAGGTGGCCGTCGGGATCGCGGATGTAGGCGCGGATCTCCGCGTCGTGATCCTTCGGTTCGGTCAGGAATTCAACGCCTTGTGCGCTCCACTCTTTGTAAACCTTGGCTATGTCGGCGACGCGTATGTTCATGAACGCGCTGATTCGGTTCGGGTCCGGTGGGGTGACCAAGGTAACCGTCGGCTTGTCGTCGGTGGGACCACCGCCGTCGTTCAGAATGATCCACGTGTTTGCGACCTTGATGATCACGGGGTCGCGCTCGAGAACAACCTTCCCACCGAAGATCGACCGGTAGAACTCCCGCGAGCGATCCTGATCTGACACGACGAGGAAGTACGTGAGGACGAATCCTTCACTCGGCGCCGGAAAGTCGCCTGGATCCATCGCTGCCTCCTTAGCCAAATGACCGTTCCTCATCTACTCCCGCGCGGATAAGACATGCAAGGGCAGCTGGGCCCCTCTCGGGCGCGCACACGGGCAGAAGAGAAACGGGCCGGACTGTGTCCGGCCCGTTTGTGTTCCGGCCAGAGCAAGGTTGGCCGGAAGTCGCTGGGCTACCGTCTCGCGTCTGCCCTGCGTCGGGAAGCAACCACGAGGACGGCCCCTGCGATCAAGAGCAGCACGCCGTACACGACGAGCCGCGCCGGGAAGTCGGAACCGGTCTTGCCGATCGTCACGCCCTTCACGCTGGTGCTCGGCGACGGGCTGGTGATCAACGTCGGGGAAACCGATGTCGATCCGGTTGGTGAAACCGTCACGGTTGGCGAGACCGTGACCGTCGGCGTCACTGTGACGGTCGGTGTGACGGTGACGGTCGGCGAAACGGTGACGGTCGGCGAAACGCTCGGCGACGGCGACGTGCTCTGGCAGTTCACCCAGAACACTTTGTGCTTCACGTCCGCGCCTTGCGCGCCCGGGGCATGGATCGTCAGTTTCACGTGCCAGCCTTGTTGCGACTGCGGCGCGATGCCTGAGTTCTGGAGGAAGCCGGTCAGGTCGATCAGCCGCTCTGCGTTCGGCTTGGTGCTCGGATCGAGCGGGATGCTTCCGCCGGTCGACGGACCTTTGGCGGCGTTGTCGTTCGTCGTCGGGTTCCACATCGCGAATTCGTACGTCGCGGTCGTCGCGCGTGGGAAGAAGAAGAACTGCAAGAAGAACGTGCAACCGGGATGTGGATCGTTATCGGGGATCCCGTCGAACGACTCGTCGTCGACCTTGACGGTTCCCTTGTTCCCGGGTGGTGTGTTGGTTGCGTCGGCTTTGCTGCTGCCGGCTGCGTTGGCCTGGCCGAAGCCGACGAAGGCTGCCAAGCCGATCGATATAGCGGCGAGCACCACGCCCGCCCTTGCCGCGAAACGGAGACGCGACATCGACAGTCCCTCCCTAAACCAGCTCCGGTCCCCCAACCTGGAAGGTCTTCTGTCGATTGTGATATCTCGCCCGAAACGTATCCAAACGTGCAACACCCAGAATTAGGTCAAAAGGCCCACCGGCAGCGTCCGCCGAGCCGCTCAGAGTGGACGAAGCGACAGGTACCCCGGCCCAAGGCGTCGTACTAGTGGTTCATGGATCGGCTATCCCGGCGGACCTTCTTCAAGCTCGGCGGTGCTGCGGCGGCCGGTGCCATCTTTGCTCCGCGGCTCGGCTTCGCGCGCGCAAGCGCCTCGGCCGGAACGACCCTGTCCCAGACGATCGTCCGAGGGGCGCGCGCCGGCCAGGGCACCCGCCAGGCCTACTACCGGCTGGCGGCCGGCCCCGGTGAACCGCACATCCTCCGCCAAGACCTTGCGAAGCGTTCGAGCAGCCCTCGCCGGACCTCATTGCTCCACTTCGCGCACTTCACCGACATCCACTTGATCGACGCACAGTCGCCCGCGCGCGTTGAGTTCCTCGACCGCTACACCGACCAGCAATGTGGCTCCGAGACACCGTTCGATGCTGCATATCGCCCACACGAGACGCTGACGGTCCACGTGCTCGAGGCGATGATCCGCCGGCTGAACTCGATCGCGGTCTCGCCGGTGACCGGCGCGCGCATCGCGTTCACGATGTGCACAGGCGACAACATCGACAACAAGCAGATGAACGAGACCCGCTGGTTCATCGACACGATGGACGGCAAGTCCGTAACGCCGAACAGCGGCGCGGCGAATAAGTACGAAGGTGTGATGCTGCACTCGTGGGGCGACCAAGAGTATTGGCAGCCCGATCCGACCTCGCCGGGCAGCGCAGACAAGTACAAGCGCCAGTACGGCTATCCCGTCTACCCAGGGCTGCTCGAACGATCGATCGTGCCGTTCGACGCCACGGGGATCAGCACGCCGTGGTACCAGGTGTTCGGCAACCACGACGGGTTGATCCAAGGCAACGCGCCGAAGAATCCGATCTTCGACGCGATCGCTACGGGGCCGATCAAAGTCACGACGCTTCCGGGGATCGATCCATGCGACTCGTTCGACATCATCCGGAACCATCCGACGACGTTCCTCGCGGCGCCGGCGCACCAAGTGACCGCGGACAAGAACAGAACGTTCGTCTCGCACGCGCGCTACATCGCAGAACACTTCCGCTCGCCGTCGTTCCCCGGCCCCGTCGGTCACGGATTCACCACCGAGAACCTCGAGAAAGACACCGGCTATTACGTCCTCGACATCGATCCCGACTTCCGGCTGATCGCTCTCGACACGCTGAACCCCGGCGGCTATTCCGAAGGAAGCATCGGCGACCTTCAGTTCAAGTGGTTGTCGGCGCGCCTCACCGAAGTGAGCAGCCGCTACCTCGACGCCAAGGGCAATCGGGTAACGACCAAGAACAAGGACAAGCTGGTCATCCTGTTCTCGCACCACGGGCTTCGCTCGCTGAATACGCCGCTCACGACGCCGTCGCCAGACCTGCAAGACGACTTCGACACCAGCGACCTTCCGCGTCATGTCACGGACGACGTGCAGTCACTGGTCCAGCGCTTCCCGAACGTCATCGCGTGGGTCAACGGTCACACGCACAACAACGTGATCACGCTGCGCCGCGGACCGACCGGTGGCTTCTGGGACATCGGGACCGCGGCACACGTCGACTGGAACACCCAGTCACGTCTGATCGAGGTCGTCGACAACGGCGATGGAACGCTGTCGATCTTCTGCACGATGTTCGATCACGCGGCGCCGATCGATCCGAGCAGCCGCGCGCCGAGCGTCCTGCAGCTCGCCTCGATCTCGCGCGAGCTGCAAGCGAACGATCCGCAGAAGGGATTCGACTCGAAGGGTCCCGGCAAGGTCGAGGACCGCAACGTCGAGCTCGTGATCAAAGCGCCGTTCTCGCTGCCGGCACGAAAGACGCACGCAACGCACAAGCAAGCATCGATGCTCTGGATGCCGAGATCACCGGCGCAAGCGGCAGCCGTACTCGCCGCCATGGGAACTGCCGCCGTGATCAAACGGCGGCAGTTATTGGAGAAACGACTCGACTCTTAGTTCCGGCGCTCGAGATCGTGGCGCTTGTCGTGCCACTCATCGAAGCGATCTTCCATCCGCCCACGCGGACCACCCTGGCCACCCCAGGGGCCGCGACGCCGCCAGCTGCTCCAGAAAAACATGCGCAGCGCGAACATCGCGATGAAGAAGATCGCGAAGAAACCGAACGGGAAGAAGCCAACCTCGCGAACGACTTGCACCGCGGTTCCACTGTGCGCGAGACCGTGGCTGTACCCCGCGTTGTACGCGAGCACGCCGATCACCACGCCGATGATCGCCAGCGCGACGACTGCTAACCATGGACGTCTCATGTCTTACGCCTCCGCCAAGATCCCGTAGATCTTCTTGCGCGCCTCGTCGAGGATCTGCTTCGTGCGCGCGACCTGATCCGCAGACCCCGCCTTCGCGACTTGCACCGACGCCGCGCCCAACTGGAACGCCGCGTTCTTCAGCTCGTGGAACGGATCTTCGTCTCCGTCCTCCCACGGCTCGCGCCCATCCTGTCGAGCAGCCATCTCTTCGCGCCCGGCGTCGGTGATCTCGTAGACGCGCTTGCCGTCCTTTTCCTCGCTCTTCACGAGGCCGGCGTCCTCGAGCATCTGCAGCGTCGGATAGACCGAGCCGGGGCTCGGGCGCCACCGCCCGCCGCTCCGCTCTTCGAGCGCGCGGATGACGTCGTATCCGTGGAGGGGCTGCTCGCTGAGGACTTGGAGCACGCCCGTGCGGACGTCGCCGCGGCGCGCGCGCGGGCC
>Ga0070707_100005812_pt1 | contig 11505 bp, 9 predicted proteins | sample KBSK5502metaG_FD_65468 | JGI IMG/M metagenome (GOLD analysis project Ga0070707, IMG submission 65468) | Corn, switchgrass and miscanthus rhizosphere microbial communities from Kellogg Biological Station, Michigan, USA - KBS K5-50-2 metaG | ecosystem: Host-associated > Plants > Roots >... | reverse complement strand
CGTGGCCCATCTCGATGCTTCGAAGCGCCTCGCGCTTCGCGGGCGGCAAGTCAGGGTCGAACGCGACCGCGGTTTCGTCACCGTTATACCGTAAGACGCCTACCGGAAGCGTCAGGATCGCGGCTCGCGCACGAATCGTCTGCGACTCACCGCAACGATTCGCATCGATGGCGACGAAACCACGGCGCCACGAAATTCGACGCACGATTGTCGACAGGCAAATCTGAACGCCCGCGGCGACACAGGCATCGCGGAGATGGTCGAACATCCGCCGGTAACCGCCGAGCGGCCGCGCGATCGCAAAATCGACTCCCGATCGCCACTCGTCTGCCATCGCACCTGCACTCGCGATCGCTGGATCGGCGGCATCGAATCCCTCGACGAATGCACGCGCTGCCCTCGCCGTTTCGCGCATCGCCTCATCCGCCTCGAAACGCCGTAGGAATCGGTCGACGCTCTCATCGTTGGCGAGCGTGCGGGCCGCTTCAAAGATGCCGGCAGCCGACGATAAGCCACTGTCCTCGCGTCGCAGTCCGCCGTCCTTGGAGCACGTCCACCGCTCGCCGGCCACGGCGATGGTCCTTATCCCCGCATCGCGAAGCAATCGCATCGTCAGCTCGCCCCGGCCGTGGATGAACTCTGCGCCGAGTTCCGCCGGCGCCGCAATCCGCGCTTCGGGACGCGACCACACGCGGCCGCCGACGCGGTCACGTGCGTCAAGCAAAACCACCCGCACCGAACGCCCGGCGAGGCTTCGCGCCGCCGCCAGGCCCGCTGCGCCGGCGCCGATCACGATGGCGTCCGCGTCCACGCACACAAGTATATCAGCCCTCGTGCCTGATTAATAAGGGATTTCCCTTCCGCTCCCAGCCCGATCGCCGGACGGCCAACATGACACGTCCGAGGGAAACCGAGGACCTTACAAGCCTAAGCGTAGAAAGCTACAATCGAGACGATGTACCTATCCCGTCGATCGCCGATTCCCTGCTAGACCGCGTGGTCCACACCGCTCACAAGATCGTGCTGCGCGGCGAGTCGATGCGCAAACTCCGCGCGAAACGGCGGACGTGAGAACACGGACCAGGGATCCCGGAGGCACAGGATGAACCACCCACGGTGAATCTGGCCGGCTCGCGATGGCGAAGGCCTTGTGCGTTGACGGCACGGAGGTGAGTCGATGAATGCGTTTGTCACCATAGACGCGAAGCCCGAACCCATGAGCATTGACCCCGCACGAACGGCCGTGATCGTCGTTGACATGCAAAACGACTTCGGCGCTGAGGGCGGCATGTTTGCCCGGGCGGGAATTGATATTGCGCCGATTCGGAAGGCCATCGAACCGACGAAAGCGGTGCTCACCGCCGCGCGGAGAGCCGACGTGAATGTGGTGTATCTGAAGATGGAGTTTCACCCAGATCTTTCCAACGCCGGTCCGCCTGGGTCTCCGAGTTGGATCAAACATCAACGGCTGCGCGTCGGAGAACGCATCACGGCACCCGATGGTACCCAGAGCCGGATCCTGGTGCGAGACACATGGAATACGCAGATTCTGAGCGAACTACGACCGGAGCCGGGAGACATCATCATCTCCAAGCATCGGTACAGCGGGTTTTATGGAACCGAGTTGGATGAAAAACTCCGACGTCTCGGCATCGAGTACCTGATCTTTACCGGATGCACGACGAGCGTCTGTGTTGAATCGACGATGCGGGACGCGATGTTCAGGGACTACCGCTGCATCCTGCTCGCTGATTGCACGGCGGAGCCGATCGGTGCAGGGCTGCCGCGGAGCAACCATGAGGCATCCCTGTTCGTGCTGCAGACACAATTTGGTTGGATTTCCGAATCGGCCAAGTTCATCGGAGCCCTGGAGGACCGACGGATCCCAAGCACACGGTGAGGATCCGACCGTACGGGGTATCCATTTCGAGAGGAGGTGAATCGTCTCCGAAGTAGCGACTCGTCGCTACGCTCCGACGGTGATCGCGATTGCTGGACCGGATGATCGGTAATTCGCGGAGCGGCCGTTCGGAACAACCCTGGACTGAGTGTTCGAATTCAGTGGAATCCGCAACCTCGTGCAGTCCAATGCAACTGGGGGCATGGCGGGCGCGCGAGGACTTGAACCTCGGACCTTCCCCTCCGCAGGTGATGCGGCAAGAAATCTTCCACCAAAACTCCCGAGAAGTTTCTCGCACGCTGGTATTGCCCCCCCACCACAAGCGTGATGCAAAGAGCTGAGCATATTCACCCGAAGGAGACCGCACAAACCTCCGGAGTGATGGATTGAACGGGCGGCGAGATCGGGAACCCTTCCTCTGAATCTTCCGTGGCTCACAACTCTCAGGTCGGTGGAAACGACGCATCCCTGCAGCTGAACGCCTGCGGGACACCAGCACGCGCGCGACGCGCTCCGGCGCTCTGGCCCTTCGGCCGTGCGCTGGTCCTGGCTGCTGTCCTATCGAGCGTGACCGCCGCGCTCGCCGGACCGACCTGGGTGATGGTCCCCGGGGCGGGAGTCGGTCGTGTGACGCTGGGTATGAAGGGGGCCGAGCTCTTCGACATCCTGGGCACCCCGACAGGATATTGCGTGCTCAGCGTCTCCGCGGACGAAGAGGAAGCCGTTACGGTGCTCTACTACCCGAACCGCGGCATCGCGCTGACCCTCAGCGCATGGCCGTATGAGGCTGGCGAAGTGGCGCGTATCCACATCGTGGCTGGATATTTGGCGACGCTGTCCGACGAGGCCGGCACGGGAGCGAACGGCAGATGGTCTCGGAAGTGCCTGCCGCATGGCACTCTGAGGCTGGACGTCTTCCCCGGTGCGTACATCACGAGCAACGGGATACGGCCCGGCAGTTCGGAAAACGATGTCGTTTCGAAATTTGGGCCGCCCCAGGCCGCATACCCTGCGGTCACCGCCGCGCGCGGTCACCCGGTTTCCGAGGCTGAAGTGGAGACTCTGCTGCTGCATCGTCTCTTCTTGCTGCCGGATCGGGCACAGATCCTCGCCTATGACGGCATCATCTTTGGCATTTACAATGCCTCGGTCGTCGCGGTGACGATCGACTCGACCGCCCATCGCCCGCGCCGATACAGCGCTTCGCGATTTTCTCCAAGGATCGGCGATCCGAAGGATCTTTCGCATACTGGAACAATGACAGTTATGGCTGGGCCGCATGAGGCTGAGCATCCGTGAAACTAACGCGCAGGGTCGATTTCGCGATGAAAAACCGGTGGTGGGCGCGCGAGGACTTGAACCTCGGATCTGTTCACCGCATACCGAAGCTGAGGATGAAGGCGACCTGATCGGGAGATCCGGGCCCATATATCCACGGGTCGTCCGACGGGGCTGCGCCCGTCGTCAAGCCACACGCGCATGACGCTGCCTTTTCCGCCGACGGATCTCGTCCTGCCGGATCATCTCCACGAACTCGCGGGGCCACACGTAGGGCTTCGGGTTCCGCACCATCCGCATGTTCCCGTTCGGGAGCCGCTCCCACGAGTGCGTGTACGGCTGCATCGCGTCCTCCAGGGCGCTGCTCACCCGGTTCGGGAGGATCTTCCGCTTCCTCGACCGGTACGGGACGGGCTGGTGTGCCGCGAACTCCTCCTTCAGGAACCGATACTCCCGGTTCTGCCGGAACCGGTACCCTTTTCCGGCGAACCGACCGTGGCCGCCGAACATCCCGATGTCCTTCCCGTAGTGGCAGAAGTCGCAGGAGTGGTGGTGCTGCAACGGCCGCTTTTTCCGGTAGTGCCCGGGCCCCTTCTCGCAGTGGCAACTCCGTACGCAGATGGTCACCCCCGCCAGATACGGTCCCACGTACTCGGCCCCAGCCGTAGCCATGCTGGCGGAGTTCGAGCCGCCACCGCTTGAGCATGATGGGGAGTTCGTCCCTCCAACGTCGCATGACGCACCTCCGTCACTAGCCTGGTCGCATCATGGTGGATCACCTCCTGTGCCGAGGGGTCCCGTGTACAGGACCGACTTCCGGACACACGGGCCGACCATGGATCATGATCCCTCAGTCCGGACCCTCGTGGATCAGATCGTACCACGCGAGTTTGAGCGCAAGTGACTGAAAAACATGGTGGGCGTGCGACGATTTGAACCTCGGACCGTTGATAACCCACGGGTCCCACCGTCACATGCGCCGCCGCGCTACTCTTACCACTGCTGGTCGACTCACTATTTACGCCGTCAAGATTACCGTTCTCGCTATTTACGAATTCACTGATTTTCGTTAATATACATCCGGGCGTTTTCGGAGGCGTAAATAGTGGCTCGAATGGCTAATCGCGCCGGCATGTACGTTCGCCAACCGTCGGGATACACAGCGTTCATACCGAAACCGCTGCCCCCCGAGCCGGAAGCAGCAATGGACCGCCAGTTCGCGATGCTCCTATCGTCCGCCGACCAAGCCCTTGGCCGCCTTGACGGTACCACCGACATCCTGCCCAACCCGGACCTCTTCGTGTTCATGTACGTACGGAAGGAAGCGGTTCTATCCAGCCAAATCGAAGGAACCCAAGCGTCACTCATCGATGTGCTGCAATTCGAAGCCAACGCGGTAGACCGCTCCAAACCCCAGGATGTCGAAGAGGTAGTGAATTATGTTGCCGCAATGAACCACGGGCTGAAACGCCTATCGACCCTTCCGGTGTCTCTCCGCCTTATACGCGAGATTCATAAACGGCTGATGCAGGGGGTTCGCGGAGAGGAGAAGACTCCTGGAGAGTTTCGTCGTTCGCAAAACTGGATCGGTTCGCCGGGAAGCACCTTGGAAACAGCGCGTTTCATTCCACCTCCCCCACAAGAAATGAAGGACTCCCTTTATGATCTGGAGAGGTTCTTACACGGCGATAAGCCGATGCCACTTCTTCAAAAAGTCGGCTTGGCTCATGGACAGTTTGAGACGATTCACCCCTTTCTGGACGGCAATGGGAGAATCGGTCGTCTGCTGATCACTCTTCTCCTCTGCGAAAGAGGAGTCTTAAGAAGACCATTGCTTTACTTGTCCTTTTTCTTCAGGAAGCATCAAAAGGAGTACTATGATCGCCTCCAGGCTGTTCGCGACGACGGCGACTGGGAAGGGTGGCTAGAGTTCTTTGTGCGGGGCGTGCAGCAAACCGCCGAGGAAGCCACCAAGACAGCGCGACGCATCGGGGGAATGCGAGAGGAACACAGGCGACTGATCTTGGAGCGCCTTGGATCCGGCGCGGGCAATGGCTTGACTCTCTTGGAGTCACTCTATCGGCGCCCCATTTTTTCGGTGCAGCAGGCCGCTGAGATCGCAAGACTGGCATTTCCGAACGCCAACGCGCTGGTTGCCCGGATGGAAGAACTGGGCCTCTTGCGTGAAATGACAGGGCGCAGGCGAAACCGACTGTTTGCCTACCATCCCTATCTTGAACTCTTCTCTGAGGGGCCCATTCGAACGAATCAGGAAAGCGCCGCAACCTCAAGCCCCAAACTTCATGGTGGGCGCGCGAGGACTTGAACCTCGGACCTCTTCCGTGTCAAGGAAGCGCTCTGACCCCTGAGCTACGCGCCCGCGCCTCGCACCGCAATCATACGGTAGGTCCGATACCCCGTCAAGAATTGAGCAAGAGATGTCGTCCCGTCTGTCGAACTAGGGTATGTAGCCATGGTAGCCATCCAGAGGGCGGGGGCGTGGTGAGGTCGGCAAGATGACACGATCGTTGAAGATCATCGCCGCAGTGGCCGGCGTGGCGCTCCTCACCGCCACCACGGCGTTTTCTCAACCACCGCCCGGCCCTTCGAGTGACCCCCAACCGGCCGGAGGGGTCAGGACCGGCCTCGAGGTTTTCCTGGCTCATCCCCCGTCCGTCGTGCTCGGCAAGCGCGTTGGGCTAATCACCAACCCCACGGGCGTCGACCGCGGGCTCCGCAGCGATGTGGACGTCCTCGCCGCCCGGACCGATATGCGCCTGGTGGCCCTGTTTGGGCCGGAGCATGGCGTGCGCGGGGAGGCTGCCACCTGGCTGGCCAACTCCACCGACCCCAAAACGAGGCTGCCGGTTTACAGCCTGTACGGGAAGACGCTCAGCCCCACCCCCGGAATGCTGAAGGACGTCGATGTGCTCGTCTTCGATATCCAGGACGTCGGCGCCCGGTTCTACACGTACATCTCGACGCTGGGGCTTGCCATGAAAGCGGCGGCGGAGAAGGGCGTCCCCTTCGTCGTGCTGGACCGGCCGAATCCGCTCGGCGGACAGCTGGTGGCCGGCCCCGTCCTCGACCCGCGGTGGAAGTCCTTCATGGGCATGTACTCCCTCCCCATCGTCCACGGCATGACCATCGGCGAACTCGCGCGGTTGCTCAATCAAGAGTATGGCATCAACGCCAACCTCACCGTCGTCTCGATGGAGGGATGGCGGCGACCGATGTGGTTCGACGAGACTGGACTTCCCTGGGTGATCACGTCCCCGGGGATCCCACATTTTCACACCGCAGTCCTGTATCCGGCGATGGGGCCGATCGGCGATACCAATTTGTCCGTTGGCGTCCTGACCACCAAGCCGTTTGAATTCGTGGGACAGACCTTTGTGCAACCTTGGCGCCTCAGGGAGGGCCTGGAGGCCCGTCATCTCAATGGGGTGGCGTTCCGCGAGGCGTACTGGCGCGGGGAGCCCTGGTTGGACTTCGGGGGTCCGACGTACGCCGGCGTGGAGATCCGGGTGACCGACCGGGCGGCCTACCGGCCGGTGAACCTCACGCTGCAGATCGTCGACGTCTTCCGGCGGTACTATCCGTCAGGGTTCAAGTGGGGCCGTGCGTACGCGGGGAGCTATGTCTTCGACTGGGACATGGGCACCGACCAGGTCCGCCGGCAACTCATCGCCCGCAAGACGCCCGAGGAGATCGAGAAGGGTTGGGAGCCGGACCTTCAGCGCTTCTTGACCGTCAGGGCCAAGTACCTCCTCTACCAGTAGCGAGCCCCAAGCCTGCCCCTCCCGGTTCGGCCATAAGTCAAACGGAGCGTACCTTCACTTTGGCCGCGTGCCGCTCGCCGTTATGAGAAATGTCTGCCCGGGTTTCGGGTCGAACGCCTTGACACCTTGCAGCCCTCGACGAGCCTGTACCTCCTTAAGGAAGAGGCTTCCCTGCTGGCTCGGGGGCAACGACAAGTGGTGCTGCGGAAAGACGGAGTGGAGGTTCGGGTTGTCGGTCCGCAGGAACTCGGCCGCCAGGGCCGCATCGTCAGGCTGCCCGCCTCCGGCGATCGGAAGCAGAGCCACGTGAGGTTTGTACAGGCGCCCGTACAATTGGAGGTCCTGCGTCAGGAAGGTGCTTCCGGCATGATACACCTTCACGCCATTCTCCAGCGTCACGATGAACCCAAGCGCGGGGCCTCCGTACACGGAGGCGGTCTGACCCGGCAGAGGCGGAGCGCCCGAGCCGTGTACGGAGTTGACCACCTGAATCTTGATGCCGTCCACGTCGAATCGGAATCCTGCTGCGGCACGGAGGATCTTGTTCGTGTCCACCCCCTGCCCGACCATCCAATTAGCTAGCTCAAACGTCGTCACCACCATGCCGCCGGTCTTCTTGGCGATGTCAACGGTCATCCCCTGATCATCCGCGTGCCCATCAGCAGGGAGAATCAAGTGCGCCGCGGAGATATCATCGAGGTTCAAGGGGGATTCCCGGTTCCTGAAGGCAGCCCGCGGGTCGTTGAGGGCCGGGTTGAACAGGATGATCTTGCCTCGCGGCGAGGTGAGGCGGAAGAACTGCCACCCCAACCACTCCAGTTGCGCCGGGGACTCCGGCGTCTGGGCCAGCGCCGGGGCCGTCGCGGCGACGCGGGAGAGCGATCTGACCGCCGTTTGCGTGGCATCCGGCCATCCGATCGAGAACACCAGGAGCACCGTCGCCCCAACCGCCCACGCGAGTATCCACCTGCTCCGCAACCGCTTCATCCACATCCTCCTAGTCGCTGCGCCATAGGGACAGAACAGCCTCTGACACCAGAGCGTAGAGAGGCCCGCCTCGATTATATGCTACCGACTCTCCACCGCCTCCTTTTGCTTCCTGGCCTCGGCGATCACCCGCTCGGCGATATGCGCGGGGACCTCATCGTAGTGCGAGAACTCTACCTCGAACGTCCCCCGGCCGCCGGTGATCGAGCGGAGGTCGGACGCGTACCGGAGGATCTCCGCCATCGGCACCTGCGCCCGGACGACCGACGTTCCGTCGCCTCCGGGCTCCATGCCCTGGATCCTCGCCCGCTTGCTGTTGAGGTCGCCGATGATGTCGCCCATCTGGTCTTCCGGCACCTGCACCGCCACGTTCGCGATCGGCTCGAGCAGCACCGGCTTCGCCTCCTGCATGGCTTTCTTGAACGCCATCGATCCCGCGATCTTGAAGGCCATGTCGGACGAGTCCACATCGTGATAGGAGCCGTCCACGAGGGTGACCTTGACATCGACGACCTGGTAGCCGGCGACCATGCCCTCTTCCATCGCCTCCTTGATGCCTTTCTCGACCGAGGGGATGAAGTTCCGGGGAATCGCTCCACCAAAGATCTTGTCGACGAATTCATAGCCTTCGCCGTGGGGCCTGGGGTCCAACTCGATCCAGCAGTCGCCGTACTGCCCGCGCCCGCCCGTCTGGCGCTTGTACCTGCCCTGGACGCGGGCGTGTCCCCGCACCGTCTCCCGGTAGGGGACCCGGGGAATCGAGAGCGCCACCTCCACCCCAAATTTCCGCTTCAGGCGATCGGCGACGATCTCCAGGTGGGACTCTCCCATCCCCGAGAGGATCGTCTGTTTCATCTCGCTGCCCCGTCGAACCCGCAGGGTGTGGTCCTCCTCGACGAGCCGGGCCAGCGCGGCCCCCAACTTGTCCTCATCGGCCTTGCTCTTCGGCTCGATCGCCATGGAGATCGCCGGCTTCGGAAACTCAATTGGGGCCAGCGTCACCGCCCGATCCTTGTCGGTGAGGGTATCCCCCGTGCCCGTCTCGGCGAGCTTGGCCACGGCCCCGATGTCTCCGGCACCGATCTCCGGAACGGGCTCCTGGTGTTTCCCGCGCAGCACGAAGAGCTGTCCCACGCGCTCGGCTTTGCCTCTATTTGCGTTCCATGCCTGCGAGTCCGACTTGAGGGTCCCGCTGAAGACACGAAGATAGGAGAGCTTGCCGACATACGGGTCGGCCATGGTCTTGAACACCTGCACGGCGAGCACGCCGTCCGCGGCCGCCGGGAGCGTCGTCTCGCCGCCCTTGGCGCTCCGGGCGGGGGTTCCTGGGCGCGATGCGGGCGAGGGCAGCAACTGACTCAACGCATCGAGCAAGACCGCGACCCCCACCCCGCGGGTGGCCGCCGTGCAGAGGACGGGCACAAGCGTCCCGGCCCGGACGCCCCCCTGGAGGCCGGCGATGATCTCCCCTGTCTCCAGTTCGCCCTTGTCCAAGTACGTCTCGGTCAGCTTGTCGTCGGTGTCCGCGATGGCCTCCACAAGGCGATCCCGAGCCGCCCGTGCCGCCGCCTGGACGTCTGGGGGGACGCTGTCGAGCGGGATCGGACCCGACGGTCCGTGGGCGATCATCATCACCAGATCGATGACGCCGGTGAACGACCCCGCGGCGCCGATCGGCCACTGCAGGGGAACCACCTGCCGGCCAAACCGCTGGGCCAACCCCTCCGCCACCCTGGGAAATGCCGCGTTCTCCCGGTCCATCCGGGAGACCACGACGATCTGGCTGAGCCGCTCCGTGGTCGCAAGCTTCCAGATCTTGTCCGTCTGCACTTCCACGCCCGCGGTCGCATCGACAACGATGAGCACGCTCTCCACGGCCCTGAGCGCGCCCGCCGCCTCGCCGATGAAATCGGGGTACCCGGGGGTATCGATGCAGTTCAGCTTGGTCTCCTTCCATTCGAGGGGCGCGAGCGCGGCGTTGACGGTGATCTTCCGGCGGATCTCCTCCGGATCGAAATCGGTCGTGGTGGTGCCGTCGTCGACCCGACCGAGGCGGTCGACGGCCTTGGCCGCGAAGAGCATCGCCTCGACCAGCGACGTCTTCCCTGTTCCACCGTGCCCCGCCACGGCAATGTTTCGGATCTTGTCGGCTGGGTATCGCTTCACGTCGCTCCTCCTAGCGGGCCCTAGTACCCGAGGGCCGGATCGACGACATTCGCGAGCGGATCGCCCGCGAGGTACCGCCGGAGATTCTCGCAGAAGAGGGGGATCACTCGATCCATGTACCCTGGAAAGTCCCCCGCCACGTGGGGCGTGATCGCGAGCCGCGGCACCCTCCACAGGGGACTCTCGGGGGGGAGCGGCTCGTCCGCAAAGACATCCAGCCCGGCCCCTCCAAGATGGCCCGATTCCAACGCCGCGACGAGCGCGGGCTCATCGACGAGGCCGCCTCGAGCGATGTTCACAACAAAGGAGCCCCGGGGCAGCATCGCGATTTCGCGCGCGCCGAGGATCCCGCGCGTCGCGGGCGTCAGGGGGAGCGCCAGGACCAGCACGTGAGCTTCACGGAGCACGGCCTCGATCCCCTCGGGCGGCCACACCCGCTCGACGCAGGGGATCGGCTCTGGGCGCCGCTTCGTCCCCAGAACGCGCACCCCGAACGCGACCGCCCTGCGAGCGACCTCCACCCCGATCGACCCGAGCCCGAGGATGCCCATCGTCCGGCCGTCCAGCGGCGTGCCCACCAACTCCTGGTGCACCCACCGCCGGGCGGCCTGGAAATCGTATGCCTCACGCATCCGGCGCGTGTGCGCCAGGATGAAAGCGAAGACGTGATCAGCGATGACGCTGCCGTGGATGTGATTGTTGGTCACACGAATCTCCGTCCCCGCCACATCCTCACTCAGGTTCTCGACCCCCGCTCCGAGCGCGTGAACCCACCGCAGGTGCTGGGACCGGATCGCGGCATCCCTTAGCGGGCGAAACCCCATAATGATCTCGGCCTGCGGCGCCTCCTGGAGCCACGTCGTCCGGTCGGTCACCCGGACCACGCGCACGTGGGGATCGACCCTCTCGATCTGTGCCGCGTGGCGGTCCTCGAAGGGCTTGAGCACGGCCACAACGCACGACCGGGCGGGCGCGCGTCCCTCAGGCGGCATCCTGCGAAGCCTCCCGAAGCCGCGTCAGGGCGAACTGCGGATCGAGCGCCGTCAGAAACCATCCGGCCTGCGGGCCGGAATCCTTGCCGAGAAACGCCTGGTAGATGGCCCCAAAGGCTTCTCGGGGAGTGAGCCCGAGTTCGGCCTTCAGCGCGTGGAGGTGCGCGTGCAACTCCTCCCCTGTCCACGAGCGCCCGCCGAGGCTCTCGGCGACGCGGGCCAGGTACTGCCGTTGCGTCCGGGTCAGCATGGCGACTGACTGTGGCAGGGAGGCATGGATCTCAAATTTGTAGTGGTCGGGAGCATACGCGGCGAGCCACCGCCGGGCATCCTCGACACGGCGCTCGAGTTCCTGGCGATCGCTCTCGGTCAGGGGGGCCCCCTTCTCGCGCGCCACCGC
>Ga0070707_100005809_pt1 | contig 11510 bp, 11 predicted proteins | sample KBSK5502metaG_FD_65468 | JGI IMG/M metagenome (GOLD analysis project Ga0070707, IMG submission 65468) | Corn, switchgrass and miscanthus rhizosphere microbial communities from Kellogg Biological Station, Michigan, USA - KBS K5-50-2 metaG | ecosystem: Host-associated > Plants > Roots >... | reverse complement strand
TCGCAGAGTGAGGCGTCGCCCAAGGCCAAAGGCGGACACCGTCCTGGGACGGGGCGCCTGGGTGCCGAGGCGTACGTGGGTGCCAGTCGCGTCGAATGCCACCATGAGGAGCTGGCGGTGGGTCAGCGCTGCCCGGTATGCGGTCAAGGCACCTTAGATGAACTGCCCGCAGATGAACTGCCCGCCGGGGTGGAGATGCGCCTCGACGGCCATGCCTTACTCAGCGCCATACGCTACGAGTGGCACAAGCTTCGCTGTTCAGCGTGTGGTCAGATTTTCACCGCGCCCCTGCCGCGTCAGGCTGGCGAGGAGCAATACAGCGCCCGGGCACGGGCGGTGCTGGCGGTGCGTCGTGATTATCTGGGCCTACCCTGTTACCGCATCGAAGCCTATCAAGCCCTGTTGGGGGTGCCGGTACCCGAGGCGACGCAGTGGGACGAGATCGAGAAGGTGGGGGACGGCGCCTACGTGGTCTGTGAGCAGATGGAGAAGGCGGCGGCCCAGGGCGAGCTGATTTTTCAGGACGACACCGCAGTGCGCCTATTGTCGTTGATGCAGGAAAACGTCGAGATCGTCTCTGCGGCCCAGGCACAAGGATTGTCAACGCTCACGGAACGCACCGGGATGCACCCCACGGCTCTGGTGGTGAAGGTGGGTGAGCACACGGCCATGCTGTATGACGCAAGCCGTCGTCATGCGGGCGAAAACCTCCAGGGGCTGCTGGACAAACGGGAGGCGGGTCTCGACAAACCGCTGGCGATGTCGGACGCGCTTTCGAGCCATGAGGGTGCCAAGGAAGCGGCGTTGATCCGGTGTCACTGCCTGGCTCACGGTCGGCGCAAGTGCAGCGACTTGGCAGAGGTGTTTCCGCACGAATGCCAGGTGGGGCTCGAGGTGATCAGCCAGGTATTTGATCACGACGCGCAGGCGCGCCACGAACAGCTGAGCCCCGAGGCGCGTCTGGCGTATCACCAAGCACAGAGCCAACCGCTGATGGACGGGCTCAAGCGTTGGCTCGACACGCAGATTGACGAGCATCTGGTGGAGCCCACCAGCGCACTGGGCAAAGCGATGGTCTCCATGCAGAGCCACTGGGAAACCCTGACGCGCTTTGTATCTGTGCCTGGCGCGCCTATCGACAACAATCTTGCCGAACGGGTCTTGAAGCTGTGCATTCGGCAGCGTAAAAACTCGCTGTTGTACCAAAGCACCCCTAGCGCCTACATGGCCAGCGTGCTCACCAGCCTGATCGCCACCTGCCTCTATGCGGGTGTCAATGCGGTGGAGTCCCTGGTGGCACTGCAAGCGTACCGGAGCGAGGTCGTTGCGGACCCGGTGGCGTGGTTGCCCTGGGCCTATGCCAGCAGCCGGGCTTCGCCTGAGGCCACACGCCGCCAGTCGCGGGCCATCTGGGCTCGCTCGGGATTGCCGTTCCACAGCAAAATGAGGAGCTCCCGAGCGCACAGGGGCACGCGTGCGTCCACCGTCGTGGGCCACCACGTGAAGCGTCCCTGCGATAATCTCTTCATACAGAGCCAGTTGGGTAGACGCACGGCGCGTTACATTGCTGCACGTTTCCGCACGTCTCCCGTTTAGAACCGGACTTGCGCCTTTTGACGCATCCGGCTCAACACTTCCCGATCTGACTTAGTTTTTGCTCTGTGGCATGGTGTGCATACTGGTTGGAGGTTACCCATGCTATCGGCCTCCTTTTGGTCTTTGAACATCGAGCGGGGCTTCATATGATCTATTTCTACCTCGCTTGGATGGAGTACTTTTCCACATATGTTACATGTGGTTCCTTTGAGCAGCATGACCTGTGCTCGTTGGTCGTACCATCCTTCTCTGCCTTGTCCATTCCAGAGCGTGTCATATGAGAAAATCGGTTCTCGTTCGATATGCTCTGTTCCGGTATAGGGGTTGTGCCAGGCCCTGACCAGTCGTTTCTTGGCCTTGTACTCGTTTGGTTGTACCAGTTTTGCCTTGCCGTTTTGGAAAGTTCCCTCCTTCTTGAATCGGCGTAGGACTGCTGGGGTATGCAACTTGTACTTTCTGCCTAGCCAGTGTGTCATATTCCAGAAGAGTTCGCATGCGAGGGCGTCAAACTCTTTTGCTGGACTACTCGTACATCTGTAGTATTGACACCACCCACGGATGAAGCTGTTCAGGGCCATGATTTTGGCCGTCACAGAGTCTTTGTGGGTTTGTGGGCTGAGCTTTTTGCGTAGTGCATGCTTTGCTCGCTTCATGGCGCTGTCTGGTATGTACACCTTGGGCACCATTTTGCCCGTCTCCCCTATGTCTCTCTTGATCCAGTACCCGAGGAATTTGAATCCTTCTGTTATCTGGGTGACTTTCGTCTTCTCCTCTGAGAGCGTCAGCCCCGTTTGATCAAGGACCTTGCTTAATTCCTCTTTCATGGCGAGGGCTTGGGCTTTGGTTCCGTTTGTCAAGACCACGAAGTCGTCGGCATAACGGACATAGAAGAAGTCTGCTTCTCCATGTCTTCTTCGTTTCTCTCGTTCACCTTTTGAGAGATGAAGATAGTTGGATTCCATATACTTGTCTAACTGATCCAGGTATATGTTGGCCAGCAGAGGGCTCGCGATGCCCCCTTGTGGGACTCCGGTCAGAGTTTCATGTTGCTTACCCTTTTCCATCACCCCTGCACGCAGAAACTTCCAGAGGAGTTCTCTGATGTCTCTGTCGGCTACTCTCTTCTTGATCGCCTTTATTAACCTCCTCTGTGGGATCGTGTCGAAGTAGCTCGATATGTCGCCCTCAATGACCCATTGAAACTTCCACCCACCGTTACCGGCCAGGCGGTTGCTGAGGTATGCGATGGCGTCATAGGTGCTTCTGTTTGGCCTGAATCCATAGGAGCGTTCGCTAAAGTCAGCTTCCCATATGGGTTCCAGGATCATGCGCAGGGCTTCTTGTACAATCCTGTCGCGTATGCCGGGAATGCCTCATGGCCTTTGCTTCGCGTTGGCTTTTGGTATGTACACTCTGCGCACAGGCAGTGGTTCAAAGATTTTGGCCTTGAGTTGCTCTCGCAAGCGTTCCAGGTTTCCCTCTGGGTCCCCGTTGAAATGCGCCATGGACTCTCCGTCTATGCCAGCCGTTTCGCGTCCCTGGTTGGAGTTGACGTGGAGATGGGCGACTCTCAGCCATGTACTGTTACAGAGCAGGCTGTAGAGGTTCTCGAAGGCATGTCCAGGTTCCTTTTCAGCCTTTTGACTAAGTTTCTTCTGCATTTCACCGACATTCACAGGGACGATTCTCCCGTGGGTTAAGTCGATTACCTTTGCATCCGAAGTCTCAGAAAGCTAAGGGCCTTCGCCATTGAGTTTCTTTTACTCCTCTGTACTCGTGTGGACGGCTTTCCCGTCCTCAGACTACTACGCCCTATCCGCCACTTCCCCGGGCATCGGAATTTCGTACGGGGTTGCCCCTTTCCTACTTCCCATCTTCCTTACCATCCTTGGGGAAGCTTCCCGTGTTCGATGTGTAGGACTCATGCAGGACGCTGTAGGTGGCGTGTTTTCTGCTTGCCCCATCACCGCGCTTTGCGGGTTCCCAGTACCGATACAAGGTAAACAGGTTGACTTGTATCACCTTCCGCACATCAGCTACTGGAATGTGCGTCGGTCTCTATGCTCGGCGTTCTCTGCCGGTTTCGAGCTTGACTGGCTGACATGTGAAGCAAGGTATGTCAGGGTCGGCCTTTCCCGTAGGGCTATGCACGCTTCAGGTGATTCACCATGGCGTCCCTCAGCCAAACAGCACGTCTTGGAGGCTTGCTTCCTCCTCATGCCGTCTTTTAGGAGCATGCTGCTCACATTATGAGATGGCTCATAGTGCTTAGCTCCAAAGGCTCACCGGGTACCTGTATACCCGGAGGTCATTTGACATTCCTACGCACCGCTTTCACGGCGCACAAAGCCCTGGCCATCGTAGAGCAAGAGTTTGCGCGCCGTGCCCGCGCGGTTGCGGAACACGTAGACGGCGCCCTCCAGGGGGTTGTCGCCCAGGACGTGCCGGCACACGGCCGCGAGGCCATCAATGCCTTTGCGAAAATCCACCGGTGCGGTGGCGAGAAAGATGCGGCTTTGGGGGGTCAGCTGAAGCATGAGGGCGTCTCCACAAAGGTCCGCACCAAGGCTGTCAGGGGGAGCGGCGGCTCCTGGGCAGCGATCCGCAGGCGTGCTCCATCCGGGCGGTGCAGTTCGATCTCGATGCCCGAGGTGGGGAGCGGCCAGGCGGGTGCGGCGGGCACTTCGACAAAGCCCGGGGTGGCCGTGGACACGGGCGCAGCCAGCGCGGCGTGGTGGGCCGCACAGCGCTTTTTCAACTCCCCCCCACTCACCCGTAACCGTGTGGCCACGCGGGGAATCGAGAACGTCGTGGTGAAGGCGATGGCTTGCTCCCAGAGGGAGTGGGGAAGGGGTTCCGCGGGCGTGGTGCGCGTCTGGCGCCAGTGATCAAACCGGTCAGCCACCTGGGTCAGTTGGGGTTCGGCCTGCGCCGGGGTCATCGTCTTCATCATTGCCTCCCAGTCATCTGGTTGATGTCATGATGACTGTAAGGCGATGAAAACTCAGATGTCACGCAGGCTTATCGGAAGCAGACCCTTTTTACCAATGCACCCGTACCTTAGACACCTTCATAAAGCAGACCAAAGAAGCCCGCGTCTTCCGCCGTGCCCAAGCCGTGCGCCACGTCGTGAAAGGGCAGCGTCTGCAAACCGTCTCTGACGCCCTTGCCTTTACCTATTCCGCGCTCCGCAAGTGGGTCCATCGCTTTGCCCACCAAGGCACGCAGGGCCTGGTGGATCGCCCACGCTCGGGACGACCGCCTAAAATGACATGTGAGCTGGAAAAGCACCTCAATCGCCTGGTCGATGAAGACCCCCTCCGGCACGGCTCGATCCATTCCCAGTGGAGTTGCCGCGAACTCGCGACCGTGCTGGCCCGTCAGACTGGCGTCCAGCTAGGCCGTGAAAGTGTGCGCGGTGTCTTAAAAAAAACGCGGTAAGCTTCTACCGTCCCACTGGCCGATTGGATCCCGCCCCGGCTGATCTCGCCTACGGCTCGCTCGAACTCGCCGCCCTCGAATACCAGGCACGCCGTGGTGAGATCATTTTGCTCTATGAAGACGAAACGATCCTCTGGCGTTTTGCCCTGCCCCGCGCGGGCTGGTGGCACACAGCCCAGCGCGCGCGCATCCCCACACGCCCGCTGAGCCAGAGTCAGATCAAACGCGAGGAGTCCCTCAAACGCCACGCGTGGTTGCAGTATCGCGCGTGGAGTCGCATCACGAGCGGGGTGTTGCTCAGCGTCATCGGCGCGGTCCAATATGGCACCTCGAAGGTCTTCTATAAAATTGTGCCGCACTTTGATGCCCAGGAGTTACGCCAATATCTCCATCAAATCATGGCTACCTTCCGCAAAACCGGCCAAGACATCGTGATGGTCGTCGATCGCAGCGGGATCCATCGGGCACACAAGCTCGATACGACCTTCGACCACTACGACGGCAAGTTACGCTTCCATTTTTTACCCGCCCATTGTGGGCACCATCTCAATCCCATTGAAGGCTTCTGGCGCGTGATGAAGGACTGCATTGGCGCAGGACGGTGTTTTGCCAATCTCCCTCTGTTATACCAACGCACACGCCAGGTACCTATGGCCCATCACGAGCGACCCATCTATGAGTTTCACTGGTAGGGGATTCCGCCTCGTACTTTGCGGGGGCTGCTAGCAGCGTCAAGCGCTGCCGTGTCGTCAAAGACCGGATCCGGCTGTGGAAGGACGGCGTCCGCGATCTCGTGATGGAACTCTACTGTGCCCTGCATAACTTCCGGGTCCGTCTGACCCTGTGGCAGCCGATGATTTAATCGTGATAAACTCAAGTACGACCACTACCGACGGTTCAGGAGCGCTTGGATGCCTTGCTCAATCGCCTCGTCTAACGCCTGTTTCACCCAACTCTGCACCGACCGACACCCGGGGGTATAATCTGCTAACCAATGCAGTTTTGCTAAGGTCTGCTCATCGATCCGCAGATTGAAGGATTTGGGTTTCTGGGGATCCTTATCTTCCCATGGTAGGGGCAGTTCACGTTGCAAGCGGCCTGCGGGCACGGACGCTGCATCGATAAACTCGTCAGGAGTTGGGACCTGTTTCGCCCTGTGGAACGCCACCATTGAAAATTTCCTCGTATAAGAGTTTCATTTCGGTGTAGGCCTTCGCATCGCGGAGCTCCACCACACTCCGGCCCTCAAGAATCGACTTCTGCCACGCGAGGCGTTCGTAGAGAATCGTGTGACAGAGGTGTACGTGAGGGAATTCCGACAAAAACTGCATCGCATCTCGCGCCGTCGTGACTAAGAGGTTCGTGTGGGCTCGGGTAATAACCACCAACGTGTGCAAGTCCGGATTCAAATCTTGGGCTGTCGAAGTAACCTGGAACGCTTTCTCGGTGGCCCACAAATCGAGTTGCGTCGGTTGGACAGGGAGGAGCGCCGTTTGGGCCACCAGTAAGGAGGAACGGAGTTCTGGACTATCCCTGCCACCTGTATCAACAATAATCCGTTGGTACCGATGCTGCAGATCAGCCAATTCCCGATGGAGATTTCTCCCGTGTTTCATCATTACCTGGAGGCGTGGGGTAATATCTAACTCGTCCCGCCGCTGGGAGAATTCATTACAGGAGCCCTGGATGTCCGCATCGACGAGCAAGGTATCGATTCCCTCGCGGACACTCATGACCGACAAATTGATCGCCAACGTTGATTTCCCACAGCCACCCTTCTCACTACCAATAACCAGTATCATGGCAATCAACTCCACACTATATGGTACCTATCGATAGTATACAGATTGCAGGGACGTCATACCACTACAATCTACCCACAACAGTCTGGCATAGATTGGCATGGTATCATACCGATCTATGTAGATCTGCCCGGAACCAAATCATCACCTACCATATGCTTTCGTTGGGTATGATGTCGCTATGACACCACAGGGCGAGGAGGAAAGGGTGGGCTGCTCCCCGGTCCGGCGTGACTGCCCTCGCCTTGCCGCAAGCTGCGCATGGCATGCGCCACCGCGTCATCCACCACATGAGTATAGATCATCGTCGTACTCAGGTCCGTGTGGCCCAACGTTTTCTGCACGAGACGGATATCCTTGGTCACCCGGTAGAGGTCCGTCGCGAACGTGTGGCGCAACATATGGGGATGCACATCCTTGGGAATTCCCACTTTGCGAGCGCGACGTTTCACCATCGCGCGGAGATCGCGATCCTTCACGGGCGTGCCGTGGAGCGTGGTAAAGAGGAGGGCCGTGGCGATAGGACGCCGGGCCTTCCAGGCGCGGAGTAACTCCAAGTCCGCCTCGTTGAGCCACAGCATGCGATCCCGTTTCCCCTTACCCTCGCGGACCACGAGTTGGCCGCTCGTCCAGTCGATATCGTGCACGTGGAGATGCAGGACCTCCGAGGCGCGCAGCCCAGCGTTGAGCATCAACGTCAACATACACAAGTCACGGTGCCCGGTGGGAGCTCGCAGCCGCGGGGCCGCTAGGAGGGCGAGGCGTTCTGCTGTCGTTAGCGTCGTTGGTAACCTCCGGGGTCGTGGCATGCGACGCGCTCCTGAATGAGAGCAGACACCACCGAAAAGACCACTTTCCGGTGCTCTATACCGAGTATACGCCCGCTGCGCCGAGGTGCCAAGGGTAAAACGGTGGTATTACGTGGCCACCACTCGCTTGCTTCTGCGCCCCCTGGTGACAGACCCGTTTGCGTGCCATGGCTGTTGCTGGGCAATCGCACAGTCCCTACCTCCTGGACAGACAGGCCAACACGATGGGCAAATGCGCTGCCGCGCTCAAAGAAAAGGCTGGATGTCCTGTCCATTCTGTACCGAAACTGGAGACCAAGGCTGCGGAAAGGAGTCATGCCAGGGTATAGGAAGGCATAAACCCTATGGGCGAGTTTCTCATACCTGAAGTATCCAAGTAACAGCGATCCGTATGGTCGTGGCAGATACATTCGGGCAGATTGACTGGCTAAAGCCCGCTACTTGCTGAGCCAGCGTCGGCGCGTGCTGTGAATCGCCGCCATCTCGAATGACCAGTCTGCTCTCACAGGCTTCGATCACCGCATCGGCCACTTGCGGCTCCTGAGGATGGCGACCAGAGTCCTCGCATGCCATATTTATTTGAGGCTTGGATGTTTTGGCCTCGAAAAGAGGCTGCTGGGGTGGCCGATGCCATGATCAAGGCACTCTTATGCATTAACTTAATGCCATTTGGAACATGTGCGATATTTGTTCCATTCCTATCGGACAGCTATCCTGCGGCAGGTGTCCAGCCCCCCGAGGCTGGCACGGCTCGCGCACCGAGCGCTGGGAGGACTGGCCGGGGCATGTGCCCTCCGTAGGGGCCAGGCGCATTTGCTATGCGGGAGCCAGGCTGCTAGGATAGCCAACGTGTTTGGCAGGATCAGCATGGCCCATGTCCGGTGGGCGCGTCTACAGTCTGAAGGAGTACAATCATGCTGCCTTCGACCTCCTTGGGCTCCTGGTGGATGGCGCATCTCCAGCTCCCCGGCTATGACCCCATCGCGACCGCGGGCGCCTGCCGCTTCGATATACGAGCCGCCGAGCAGGCGCTGGTCTTTTGCACGCAGGCGCTGCACCTCCCGCTGTCCCCCTGGGAGGAGGCCATTCTCCTTAACCTCTGGGGCTGGCGCCACGCCGATGGGCGGCGACGGTATGTGACCGTGTACGCCGAGCCCTACCGACACGATGCCCTTGCTGTGTGGTGCGCGACGCTGGCCCTGTGGCTGCTGCGTGCGGCCCCCCCGCGTCGGGCACCGCAGGTGGTCGTCGCGTATGCCCAGGCGGCCCTCGCGGCGGACGTCTATCAGCAGGTGGCGGCGGCTCTCACGGGGGAATCCACGTTACGCGGCGCTTTCCTGCTCGATCCCGGCTCCCAGGCGGTGGGGACACCCACAGGAGGCCGGCTCACCCTCGTCCAAGCCTCGACGCTCCTGCCAGGCGAAGTGCTGTTACGTCGGGAAGACGGCCAGCCCCTGGCCCTGGCGGTAGCGACCCGGGACGCGGAGCACTCCCCCACCGTGGCGCCGATGGCCGAAGCCGCCCGGCAGGCTCTGGCGGGAGAGACCGTATCCGTTTTGCCCGCACGCATGTAGGACGTATAGCTGTGAGGAGGACAACATGGCTGACTTACTTTCGCACATCGTCGCGTCGTCCGCGGCAGAACGCCTGGCAACGGGTTTCGTGTTTACCGAAGGTCCCTTATGGCATCCTGACGGTTACCTGCTGTTTGTAGACATCCGCCGTAGCCAGATTCTCAAACTGGTGCCCGGAGGCCAGCCGGAAATCATCCGGGAGCAGAGTGGCGAATCCAACGGCATGACCTTCGATGCACAGGGACGAGTCGTCATCTGTGAAATGGTCAACCGCCGGGTGACCCGTATGGAAGCGGACGGCTCGTATACCGTCCTGGCCGACCGCTGGAACAACCAGCGCCTCAACCGTCCCAATGACGTGGTGGGCAAATCCGATGGCAGCCTATACTTTACCAATCCGGGTCGTGAGCGTCTCGAGCCTGCCGTGGTGGACATGGCATTCAACAGCGTGCACCGCATCCGCCCCGACGGCACCGTGGATTGCATCATCCCCCATTTTGACTATCCCAATGGCCTAGCCTTCTCGCCCGACGAACGCCTGCTGTATGTCGCCAATACCCGGCCAGGGCAGTATATCCAGGTCTACGATGTGCATGCCGACGGCACCATCTCGAATGGCCGGCACTTTGCCGACATGCCTTCTCCGGATGCCACCAACGGTGTCCCGGACGGCATGAAAGTGGACGTCGAGGGCCGGGTCTATTGCACGGGCCCTGGGGGCTGTTGGGTTTTTGACCCTGCTGGCACACTGATCGGTATCATCCGCCTGCCGGAGTACCCCGCCAACTGTGCCTGGGGCGGCCCTGATAATCAGACCATGTTCTTCACCGCCAACACCTCGATCTACAGCCTACGCATGCAGACGCCCGGTACCCGGATTCCGCGTGCCTGACGCGGTCTACCTGGCGGTGGGCACCTGGCAGGAGCTTGAGCGTAGGAGGACCTACGGCAGGGAAGCTGCGATGTAGGAGAGCATCAAAAAGCTGGGGGTAACTCATCAATCTGGCGTAGAATGAGCGGCCCAACCGGTGTCACCCAGACTGGAGGACGACTCCCATGAAGCTCAAAGTCCCAGATTCCATCGGATTTAGCCGACATTGAGCAGCCCCTACCCGGGAGAAATTTGATATATCTGGCATACTTGTTGGCTCTTGGCCACTTTTCGTAAATGGGGCAACGTGTCCCGATCCGATCCAGAGGTCAGAGTAGTTCACCCAGAGCTTCTCTGGGTCTTCCGACGGATTTTTACTACAACGTCTATTTTTGTAGTAGATAAAACCATGACCCAGCTCTGTGCAGCCTCCTTATCAGACAACGAGCGATATGTCCCGCGCATGCTCAGGCGGCGTGGAGGACACGCTGTCGGAGGAGGTCCAACTTGGCTCGTCCATACATCTGGCGTTTGAGGAGCTTCAGCCGCGTCACGTGCCCCTCCGTTGGCCCATTGCTGTAGGGGAGCTCGAGGGCTGCGTACACGGCCGCATCCTGTTGGAGCCCGGTGGCGAAGCGTTTCAGGTCTGGCAGGCGGCTCGCCAGGACCGTCTCGATCCAGGTCTGCAGCTCGCGGGGCGTCCGCTGACGTACCATCTGGGCAAAGGTCTCCGTCAGCGTCGCGATCTGGGCAATCGTGGGATCCTGCTGCCCTCTCTGCACGACCTGTTCCTGCTCGTTCGGGGTACGCTTCTCAGGGCGACGTATGAAGAGATACGAGAGCTGCCGGGCCGTCAGACGTGGCGGACGGGTCGGCTCCTGCGCCGCTGGCACGTGCGCCGCACCCGATGGCCGTATCGGCTGCCCGTGGCGTAAGGCCGTCACGTATCGGTACACCACCTGGTAGGAACCCGGAAAGCCCTGGGCCCGCAGGGTACGCCACAGATGCATGGCCTTGTGACAGCCCGCTTCCCAATGCTCGTGGAGCACGGATGTATACGGGTCTAAACAACTCGTCGCTCTCGTGCGGCGTTTGCGTTCCGGAAAGGTGTCGGTGGCAAACCAGCGGTACAGCGTGCGCGGACTCACGTCGACCTGCCGTGCGATCCTCGCCATTGACAGCCCCTGCTGCCGCAGGGAGCAGGCCTGTTTGTACTGCCCCAGGCGCTGCGTCCGACGGGCCTGCCGAGCCGCTTCCGCCCGCCGGCCTGTAGGGGTATCCGGATACATGGGCCCTAGGTCAGTGGGGCTCGGATCGGGAGGTGTGCCTGTGGGCAGCGCCTCCGCGGGCGCGAGGGGCGGGTGCCACGGCAGCGTCGGGCGCTCGCGTAACTCGGCTTCGACGGCTTCACGGAGAT
>Ga0070707_100005808_pt1 | contig 11511 bp, 12 predicted proteins | sample KBSK5502metaG_FD_65468 | JGI IMG/M metagenome (GOLD analysis project Ga0070707, IMG submission 65468) | Corn, switchgrass and miscanthus rhizosphere microbial communities from Kellogg Biological Station, Michigan, USA - KBS K5-50-2 metaG | ecosystem: Host-associated > Plants > Roots >... | reverse complement strand
GGCGATCGCGTCGGACGCCTCGCGGACCTTCGCGGCCGCCGTGTCGCCGCCCTCGGCGACGGCCTCGGTCACGCAGTGGCTCAGGTGCTCGTCAAGCAGGCCAAGTGCCACCGACTGCAGTGCCCGGGTGGCCGCCGCGACCTGCGTGAGGATGTCGATGCAGTACTTGTCGTCCTCGATCATTCGCTGCAGCCCGCGGACCTGGCCCTCGATCCGGCGCAGCCTCTTCAGGTAATCGTCCTTGTTCTCGCCGTATCCGTACACGCGGTCAACCCCGTCTCGTCTGGGCAGCCTTGACGGCGGCAGGCTCGACGTTTGCGACTCGGCTGCGGCGCGGGCCGGTAGCGGCGCAGCCGGTTGGCATTGCTGACGACAGAAAGCGAAGACAGGGCCATCGCCGCCGCGGCGATCACCGGGGACAGCCGGACGCCGAGGAACGGGTAAAGCACCCCGGCCGCGACCGGGATCCCGATGCCGTTGTAGGCCAGCGCGAAGAACAGGTTCTGCCTGATGTTGCGCATGGTCGCGCGGGACAGGCTGAGCGCCGTCACGACCCCGGCCAGTGATCCGGAGATCAGCGTGATGTCTGCCGCCTCGATCGCTACGTCGGTGCCGGTGCCGATCGCAAGGCCCACGTCGGCCTCGGCCAGCGCGGGCGCGTCGTTGATACCATCGCCGACCATGCCGACCTTCGCGCCGGCCGCCTGCAGCCGCCGGACCTCGGCGGCCTTGTGCCCGGGTAGCACCTCGGCGAGCACCCGGCGCACCCCGACCTGGCGGGCGATGGCCGCCGCGGTCGTGGCGTTGTCGCCGGTCAGCATGACCACCTCGATGCCAAGCCGGCGCAGGGCGGCGATCGCGGCAGCGGAGTCTTCCTTGACCGGGTCGGCGACCGCGAGCACCCCGGCAGGAACGCCGTCGACGGCGGCCAGGACGGGCGTCTCGCCCCGCGCGGCCATTTCCGCGGCGACCAGGTCGAGACTCGCGGTCTCGATCCCGGCGTCGGTAAGCAGGCGAGGGCTTCCGGCCAGCACGGCGCGCCCGCCGACGGTCGCCTGGACCCCCTTGCCGGTCAGCGAATCGAAGCCGGTCGCGGCAGGGAACGTCACCTCATGCTCACGGGCACCCGCGACGATCGCCGTCCCGAGCGGGTGCTCGCTGTCGGCCTCGGCGGCCGCGACCAGGGCGAGCAGGTCGTTCTCGGTCCAGAGGCCGACCGGGCGGATGCCGGTGAGCGCGGGCTTGCCCGCGGTGATCGTGCCGGTCTTGTCAAGCACGATCGTGTGCAGCTTGTTCGCAGTCTCCAGGGCCTCAGCAGACTTGATCAAGATCCCGGCCCGTGCGCCCTTGCCGGTCCCGACCTGGATGGACAACGGCGTGGCCAGGCCGAGCGCGCACGGACAGGCGATGATCAGCACTGCGATCGCCGACACCAGGGCTAGCGTGAACGCCGGAGCCGGGCCCACGGTGAACCAGATCGCGAACGCCGCGATAGCGATCGCCATGACCGCGGGAACGAAGTACCCGGACACCAGGTCGGCGAGCCGCTGGATCGGGGCCTTGGACGCTTGCGCCTGCTGCACCAGCTTGACGATGTGAGCCAGCATGGTGTCCGAGCCGACCTTTGCGGCTCGCACCCGCAGCGACCCTGTCCCGTTGATGGTTGAGCCCACTACGGGGTCTCCGGCCCGCTTGGCGACGGGCATCGGCTCCCCGGTGATCATCGACTCGTCGACGGCCGACGAGCCGGACAGCACGACCGCGTCGACCGGGATCTTCTCGCCTGGCCGGATCACCACCTCATCGCCGACACTCACGTCCTCGACTGCGATCTCGGCCTCGGCCCCGTCCCTGATCACGCGGGCCGTGCGGGCCTGGATGCCGAGCAGCTCGCGGATCGCCTGCCCGGTGCCCGCCTTCGCCCGGGTCTCGATCAGCCTGCCAAGCAGGATCAGGGTCAAGATCACGCCGGTGGTCTCGTAATACACGCCGCGCACCCCCGCGGGCAGCAGGCTCGGTGCCAGCGTGACCGCCACGCTGTAGCCGTAGGCGGCTATGGTGCCAAGCGTGATCAGGCTGTTCATGTCCGCCGACCGGTGCGCAAGCGCCAGCCAGCCGGTCCTGTGAATCGGCCAGCCGGTGTAGAACATCACCGGGGTGATCAGCGCCAGCTGGAACCAGTGGTTCAGCAGAGCGGAAGGCACCCAGCCGGCCTTGAACACGTCGTGGGCCATCACCGCGAACAGCACGGGGGCCGTCAGCGCGGCGCCCACGATCACGCGACGCGCCAGATCGGCGATCTCGGCGCGCCGTTCGGCGACCTCCGCCGCCTCCGCGTCGGCCGCCCGTGCCTTGCTGGCCGAAGGATCGGCGGCGGTCGATGGTGCACGCGATTCGCACCTATCCGCGCCAGCGCCGTCTCCGCCGCCCGCGGCGGCGTCCTTGCCGTCGGGGTCGACGAGCAGCGAGCCGTGGATCATGTTCATCCCGCAGGCGAAGCCGAACTCGCCGACGCTTGGCGGATTCAGCCGCACCGTAGTGCGCTCGAAGGCCGGCAGCGCCGTGCTGAGCGCGAGGTCCGGGAAGACGACCCGTGAGGTGCAGTCACCCGACTCCTGGCGGTCGAACGTCACCTCGACCGGCACGCCCTGGCGCACCCGGATCATGTCCGGGCTGTAGCCACCGCGTACCGTGACCGTGACCCGCTGCACCCCGCCTGCCAGCTCCGCGGCGCGCGCCCGGCGCGGCGCGAAGAAGAACCACCCAAGTCCTGCGATCGCGGCAACCGCCCCGGTCACGACGACAATGTCAGCCGCGTTCATGGCGAGACTCCCGTCGGCCGGCCAGGTTCATCATCTCAGCATAAACCCTATAGGGGTATGGGGTAAAGTCAAAGAGCGCTAGCCATTCGACGAACTGACGGGCTGCCACGTCACGGTCACGCGGTCGCGTCGCCCGTACCTTCCGAGGTGCCGGGCGACAACGTCGGTGACCCGCTGCAAGTTGTCCTCGCTGTCCGACTCGGCGCGCAGCGTGAGGACGCCCGAGCCGGCATCCGCCGTGCAACGTCCAGTTAGTCCTTAACTTAGTCGCTACTAAGAAGCTCGGCAACCCGGCTAGGATGCGTGCCATGACCGAGACCGCCCAGGCCAGGCGAACCCGGCTGCCGGCCGCACAGCGGCGGGAGTCGATACTGACGGCGGCCGTGGCGGTGTTCGCTGCGGCTGGCTACCGGGCAGGGAAGATGTCCGACGTCGCCGCCAGGGTCGGGGTGAGCGAGCCGGTGATCTTCCAGAACTTCGGATCGAAGGCCGCGCTATTCGCCGCGGTGCTCGACCGCGTCTCTGAGGATCTCCGCGCGGAGCTCGAGACGCCGAGCGGCCACATCGGCTCGGCGTCGGGCCTGCTCGCCCACATCCTCAGCCCTGGGCACACCGGGCTGCACGTCCCTGGCTGCCACGGCGTGCTCTTCGCCGATGCCATCAACCTGGCCGCCGATCCTGATCGCACCGAGCCGACCGCGCGGGCAGCCCGCGCGATCGCCGGTCATCTCGCTGACCTGGTCAGGCGCGGCCAGACCGACGGCGACTTCCGGAGCGACCTGGACGCCGACGCCGCGGCCTGGCTGCTGCTGTCGAGCATGTCGACGCGCGCCCTCCGCGAGGCCGTCGCGCCAGAGCCACACCGCATCGAGTCCGCCCTCGCCGCCCTCATCCTGCGCGCGCTGTCGGCATGAGGGTCCTGTTCGCCGGGAGCGGCGATGCCTTCGGCAGCGGCGGCCGGCTGCAGACATGCATTCACGTGTCCGCGGACGGCTATGTCCTGCTCGTCGACTGCGGTGCCACCAGCATGGTCGCGCTGAAGTCGCTCGGGCTCGACCCGAACGCGGTTGACGCGGTCGTCGTCACGCATCTGCACGGTGACCATTTCGGCGGGCTGCCGTTCTTGATACTCGACGGCCAGTTCTCCCGGCGGTCGGCGCCGCTGCTGGTGGCCGGGCCGGCGGGCACCAGGGCTCGGGTCGCCAGCGCGATGGAAACGCTGTTCCCTGGCTCGAGCCGCACGCGCAGGCGCTTCGCTGTCGAGGTCACCGAGCTGGCCGCCGACGGCACGCCCGCCCCGCTGGGCGCCGCGACCGTGCGGGGCTGGGAAGTCGAGCACGAGTGCGGTGCTCCGCCGCTGGCGCTACGCGTTGACCTGCAGGGCTCGAGCTTCGCGTACTCGGGCGACACCCAGTGGACTCCCGTGCTGGCCGAAGCGGCGCGGGGAGCGGGACTCTTCGCCGTGGAGGCGTACACCTTTGACCGGCCTATCCGCTACCACCTCGACTATCAGACGGTGCTCGCCCATCTCGGCGAGCTCGACGCGGAGCGCGTCGTGCTCACCCACATGTCGGCCGCGATGCTCGACAGGCTGACCGACGTGGCCCTGCCAGCGGCCTACGACGGCATGGCTGTCGGCCTCTGATGCCCGCAGGCGCATCGCCGCGTCCGCACCCTTGCGTGGACTGTGTCGGGGGCCGCAGCATCAGGTCGTTGACGGTGACCGCCAGACGCGCCAGTCTTGTCGAGACGCGATTCTGGGAGGGAACATGGCTTGGCGACTTGACGGAACATATTTCGAGTCCTGCTCCTGCGACACGGTCTGTCCATGCGCCTGGTCGGGCTTCACGGCCAAGGCGACGCTTGACCGGTGCCGGGCGCTGCTGGCCTACCATGTCGACTCCGGCGAGATCAACGACGTCGACGTCAGCGGCCTGAGCTTCGCGCTGTTCCTTGACTCGCCCCCGGTCATGGCCGAGGGCGGCTGGCGGGTCGGCGTCTACCTGGACGAAACGGCATCAGACAGCCAGGCCGAGCAGCTGGGGTCGGTCCTGTCCGGGCAGCTCGGCGGGCCTCCTGCCATGCTCGGCCCGCTCATCGGCGAGATGCTCGGCGTGGAGAAGGCGCCCATCACCTACAGCGAGGACGGCCGCGGGCACCACGTCAGGATCGGCGACGCCATCGACGTGGGCGTCCAAGACTTCGTCGCCGATGAAGGACTCGGCACCGTTCAGCTCACGAATGTCCCGCATCCATCGAATACGACGCTGACGGTCGCGCCGGCGAACGCCGCGCACCTGTCGACGTTCGGGATCGACTGGGGCCGCGAAGGCCAGAGCGGCTTCTCCGCTCCGTTCTCCTGGGCCGGATGAGCGGCTCCCCGGGTCTTGCCAGGCCCCGTCAGGGCCTGGCATCGCGCGAGGCCGCGGTCCTGCTCATCCTGGCGGCGGGCGCGTGGGCGGCGACCATCACGCTGGCGCGCGGGATGGGCGGGATGCCGGGGACGATGGGCCTCGGCCTCGCGCCGTTCGTCGCCATTTGGACGCTGATGATGGCCGCCATGATGCTGCCATCCGTCACGCCGACCGCATCGTTGTACGCGAAGACGGTCGTCAGCAGCCGGCCGGCGAGAATGACCGGCCTGGTCGCGGGCTATCTCGGCGTCTGGGCACTGGCTGGCCTGCCCGCCTACTGGCTCGCCAGGCTGGCCGGCTGGCTCGCTGCCGCGCATCCGACCGCGGCGCACGTCGTGGCCGTGAGCGTATTCGCCGGCTGCGGCATCTACCAGCTCAGCGGGCAGAAGCAAAAGTGCCTCGCGCACTGCCGATCGCCTATCGCGCTGCTCATGCACTACGGCTCCTACCGGGGCAGGCTCCGTGACCTGCGCGCCGGCGCGCATCACGGCGGGTACTGCCTGGGCTGCTGCTGGAGCCTGATGGCCGCGCTGATCGCGCTCGGGATGATGAACGTCGCGGCTATGGTCGGCCTGGCGGGCATCGTGCTCGTCGAGAAGGTCTGGAGCCGGGGCCCGGCCGCCGGCCGGCTGGCGGGTATCGGCCTGATTGGGCTGGCCGTGGCCGCGATCTGGCTGCCTTGGCTCGCCTCCGGCCTGCACGGCATGTCCCAGATGGCAGGCTGACGGACAACACCCGCCCATCGACACTCTGTCTCTCCCTCCACCCCCGCACTTGATCTCTCTCCTCCTCTCCCCCTCCCCGCATTTGCCGACATCGATGTGCCGTAGCTGTTCGCCGGCGAACAACGTCGGCACTTCGACGGTCGCGAACGGGCACCCGGGCGGACATGGATGTGCCACTGCTGTTCGCCGGCGAACAACGGCGGCACTTCGACGGTCGCGAACGGGCACCCAGGCGGACATGGATGTGCCATTGGTGTCCGAACTGGCCGCCGGCTCTCGCCGGGACGCCGCAGGCGTTCGGCCGGGCCGCGTCCGCATGCGGAAGCGCTACGACCAGGTCGTGCCGTTCCAGTGCAGGATCAGCAGCCTGCCGTTCCTGCCGGTGGACCCGACCGCCCAGGCGTTGCTCGCGGACGTCGCGGCGACCCCATTCAGGTGGCCGCCCACTGGCCCTGGGTTGGGGACCTGCGCCCAGGACGTGCCGTTCCATCGCAGGATCAGGGTGCCCGAGGCGGCTCCGCCGACCGCCCAGGCGTTGCTCGCCGAGGTCGCGGCGACGGCGGACAGGCTGCCGCCCACCGGATTCGGCCGCAGCACGCGGGTCCACCTGGTCCCGTTCCAGCGCAACAGCACCGCCTCCGAGGCCGCTTCGGTTCCGGCCGTGCCCACCGCCCGGGCCAGGCGCGCGGAGACCGCCGCCGCGCCCTCAAGGGCGCTACCCGCCCCGTGGAACGTCGGGCGCGGGCTGGCGACATGCTTCCACGCTGAACCGTTCCAGCGCAGGGTGAGCGTCTTGACGGCGCCGGTGATGCCGACGGCCCATGCGCTGCGCGCGGAGGTCGCGGAGATCGCGTCCAGGATCGAGCCGCCAGGGTTCGGCACCCGTGCTACCAGCCTCCATGCCGATCCGTTCCAGCGCTCGATCAGCGGCTTCGCGCTGTTCGAGCCGATGAAGCCCACAGTCCAGGCGTTCCGCGCCGACGTCGCCGTCACCCCGAACGCGAGGCCGCTGGCGCGCGGATTCGCGCTGTTGACCCGCTTCCACGACGACCCGTTCCAGTGCAGGATCAGGACCCGGCCCGCGTTGTCGCCGCCGACTGCCCAGGCGTTGCCGGCCGACGTGGCGGTCACCGCCGTCAGCGTGCCGAGGCGGGCCGACGCCGGGATGGCCGCCCGGCTCCAGCCGCTCCCGTTCCAGTGCAGGATTACGGGCTTCGTGCTGGTGCTCGTCAAGGCGAAGCCGACCGCCCACGCGTTCTGCGACGAGGTCGCCGCGACACCGGTGAGGACGCCGCGGGTGCTGAAGGTGACCGCCGGGCCCGCATGGCCGGGCGAGGCGGCCAGGGAAGCACCGGCCCCGGTCACCGCGAGCGCGGACGCGAGCGGAACGGCGAGCAGTCCGGCGAGCAGGCGGCTCGGGCGCACGGCACCCACCTCCATGTGTCGCGAAATGGCTGCAACAGTGAAGCAGCATCGCGCACGCAATGTCCAGCCGACCCGGCGCGCGAGCCGCGCGACGACAGTCCCTCAGCGGCTCTTCGCCGGCTTCGGCTTCTTCACCTTCGGCGGCATCGCGCGGACGTGGGCCAGCGCGCGCTCCACCCAGTCCGACGCGATCTCGGGAGTGGCGCGCCAGGCCCTCGGCAGGGAGAGGTACCCGGACATGGGCCGCTCGGCGGGGCCGAAGGGACCGGAGCCCTCGATCGCGGCGAGCTCGCCGCTGCCCGGCTCGCCGAGCCTGACCCCGACATCGGGGCCGAACAGGCCGGCGAACATGTTGCCGTTCACGAACGCGCCGAGGTTCCCGAACATCGGCTTGACCTCGACGGCGGGCTCGTCTGGGATCAGGGAGCGGAAGAAGTCCCTGTCCTCCTCGCTTGGCTTGGGTATCTCCATCGCGCAATCCGCCCTTTCCGTGCGGCGCGGTTACCGGCAGTACTGGGGCCGCGGCTCACCGGCGGCGCCCGGGTCAGCGGCCTCAGGCGGGCGAGCGTTCAAGCATCGCCTTCAGCGTGTCGAGCTGGGCGACCTCGGAACGCATCTGCTTCGAGATCATCGGCGTCATGAGCCGCATCATGCCGCTAGGCGCGATGTCCAGCGCGAACCGGACCTTGGTGCTGTGGTCAGGGTTCTCGGTCAGCTCGAAGACGCCGTGCGGCCGCGCGGGTCCCGCGATGACGAGGAATTCGAGTCGCCTGGGCGGGTCGAATGCCGTGACGCGGTAGTCGCCGTCAATGCGCCTGCCACCTGGCCCGGCGAGCACCTGGCGGTACTCGGCACCCTGGCCGTCGGCCTCGGTCGTGCGCTCGATCTCGAGTACGCCGTTGCGCCAGTCTTTGTTGTGCGTGCCGTCCGCGAGGTATCCGAAGACTTCCTCCGCGGACCGGCCGATCGTGACGGTGTGCTCAGCCTGCAGCATCGTGTTCAGCCTCTCTCGTGATTCCTGTTCGGGCAGCCGCCCCGGGCACCTGGCGCAGCGCGCACTCGAGATAGCGGCGCTCTGCCTGGTTGCTGACGAGCCGGAGGGCCCGCTGATAGTCGGCGGTCGCGGCCACGCGATCACCGAGCCTGCGGTGCAGGTCGGCACGGACCGCCCACACCCGGTGCGAGCCTTTCAGCGCGGCGTCTTCGGCGAGCCTGTCAAGCAGCGGAAGCGCGGCGGCTGGGCCGTCGCGCATGGCGACCGCAACCGCGCGGTTCATCGCCACCACAGGCGTGTCCTGCACACGCTGCAGCCGGTCGTAGATCGCCACGATCGCATGCCAGTCGGTGGCGTCGAAGGTCGCCGCGGTTGAGTGGCAGGCCGCAAGCTCGGCCTGGAGCAGCAGCGGGCCCGGCCCGCCGACGCGGGCGCGGCTGAGCGCGCGGACGCCGTCGGTGATGAGCTCGCGGTTCCACTTGCTCCTGTCTTGCTGGTCGAGCGTCAGGACCGAGCCGTCGCCGGCCGTGCGGGTGGCCGAGCGGCTGAGCTGGAACGCGATCAGCGCCCGCAGCGCCCAGGTCTCCGGCTCGTCCGCGATCACGTCGGTAACCAGGCGGGCAAGGCGACAGGCCTCGAACGCCAGGTCGCCGCGACTCAGCGTCTCGCCGGCAGCCGCCAGGTAGCCCTCGTTGAAAACCAGGTAAATGACGTCAAGGATGGCAGGCAGCCGGGCGCGGACGTCCGGCTCGTCGGCGAGGAAGACCGCCTCGTGCTCCCGCAGCACCCGCTTGGCCCGCACGATGCGCTGGGCAACGGCGGTGGTCGGCAGGTGGCAGCCGCGCGCGATCTCCTCCGTCGTCAGGCCGCACACCATCCGCAGCGTCAGTGCGACCTGGGCGTCGGCCGACAGCGCGGGGTGACAGCACAGCACGATCAGGCGGAGCCGGTCGTCGCCGATCTCGTCGTGGTCGGCGCCCTGCTCGGGGTAGGCGGGACCGGCGGCGGCTGAGGCGGCCGCCTCGCGCGTCATGGAGGCGATGGCCCGCCTGGCCCGGCCGTTGTCGCGGACCGCGTTGCGCGCCCGGTTGCGGCACGCGGTCATCAGCCAGGCGCCCGGCCGGTCTGGCACGCCCTGGAGCGGCCACCGGTCGAGCGCGGTCAGGACCGTCTCCTGCACCACGTCTTCGGCCGTCTGCAGGTCGCCGACGATCCTCATCGCCGCGCCGATCAGCAGCGGCCATTCCGCACCGAACACCTCCGCGAGCGCCGTCTCGGCCGACTCGGTCACGGCCTGCCCACTGACCTGACGCCCTGGGCCTGACCGACGTCGCAGAGCGGCAACACGGCGACCTGGTAACCGCTCCTGCGCTGCCACTCCTCGGCGAGGCGGCTCGCCGCGAGTTGCCCGCTGGCCCTGACGATGAGGCAAGCCCGCAGCCCGCCGACCGGATCCTGCGGCAGGGCGAACGCCCGCAGGAGGCCCCACCTGCGGAGGTGCTCGTGCCACGCGGCCAGGGCAACCACGTCCCGCGCGGCCAGCCGCGGCGAGGTCTCGGTTGTCGCCATGCCGGGCTGGCGCGCGCCGAGCAGCAGGAAGTCGCTCATCCCATCGGCACGATCTCGCGGACCTCGACCGACCCGAACTCGGCATTCGGGCACCGCGCGGCGACCGCCACCGCCGTTTCCAGGTCGGCAGCCTCGATGATGAGGTACCCGGCGATCACCTCCTTGCTCTCGGCGAACGGCCCGTCGAGCACGCGCTGCCTGCCCTCGCGAGTGCGGACCTTCTTCGCCTCCTCGACCGGGTGCAGCGGGGATCCACCTTTCAGCACGCCCTCGCTCACCAGGCCCATCGCGAACTCGCCTACGCGCTGCACGGCGGCCGCACGCTGCCCGGCCGTCGCCACCAGCTCAGGATCCTCCGCCAGGATCAGCATGAACTCCATGTTCCGCCCCTTTGCGCCGCTGGTCGTCTGCCGTCACCTCTACGACACCGGCGAGCACCAAGATTCGACACGGGCATCGAAGCACAGCCGCGGCCGTGGCGACAGCGCGGCGGCACGGGTGAGCCGTGCTACGTCCAGGACCCTGCCCGCCGCATCGACGACTTGCGCGCGATGCGGATGATGAACACGACGAGGCCGTCGACGAACCCCAGCACCATCAGCGGCACGGAAGGCACCACGATGCCGACGATCCCGCGCGCGATGCTGCCGCCGATGGCCAGGTCGGACCCGGCCGGCGGATTCCCGGCCACGCTGACCGCGAACGTGCCAGGCCGGCTGATGTTCAGCGCGAGGACCGCATGGCCGTGATGCGAACCGTAGTTGTACGTGACCGACGACCCGTACTGGCGCAGACTCGCCACCGCCGCGCCAGGCGACGCCGGCGTGATGCGCACGTTGAAGAACGGGATATGCCCGCGCTGAGCGTGCGGCCCGCCACGAAGATCGCCAGCGCGACGAGATACCAGATCCTTCCTGGCCGCAGCTTGCCTGCCGCCGGTGCGTGGCTGACGGATAGCCCATGGGCGGCGGCGGGTAACCGCCCGGCGGCTGGACGTCGCCCGGCGGCGGGTAACCGCCCGGCGGCGGGTAACCGCCCGGCGGCGGGTAACCGCCCGGCGGCGGGTAACCGCCCGGTGGCGGGTAGCCGGTCATGGCCCTGATGCCCTCTTCTCTGCCGGCCGGCGCGCCTTGGGTAGCGACGTTACGACCAGGTCATAGGAATCTTCTAGCAGGTCGGCGACCATCTGGTCGTCAACTGACCCGTCGAGAGTGATCGTGTTCCAGTGCCGTTTGTTCAAGTGGTAGCCCGCGGTAATGGCCGGGTAGTCGGCGCGCAAACGCACGGCAAGCTCGGGGTCGCATTTGACGCTCAGTCGCAGCGGCGAGTCATCGAGACGGCAGGCGGCGAACATCTTGCCGCCGACCTTGAACACCGACACCTCGTCCCCGAACGGAAAGTCCTCGAGCGCTCCCGGCAGCGACAAGCACCGCGCGCGGAGTTCGTTGCCATCGATGGGGCACCTCCCGACCTGTGCGTGACCGCTCAAGAAGCCTAGAGCCCACGCTCGGGCTCGCGCCGCCAAAAGGTCCGCGAGACACGCCCGAACGGCGTGAGACCAG
>Ga0070707_100005806_pt1 | contig 11513 bp, 4 predicted proteins | sample KBSK5502metaG_FD_65468 | JGI IMG/M metagenome (GOLD analysis project Ga0070707, IMG submission 65468) | Corn, switchgrass and miscanthus rhizosphere microbial communities from Kellogg Biological Station, Michigan, USA - KBS K5-50-2 metaG | ecosystem: Host-associated > Plants > Roots >... | reverse complement strand
GCTAACTCCACGGAGTGGATGATCTTGAACTTGGCGGGGGCGTCAAATGCAGGAACCGAAAGATCTTGAAATTGGCGAGGGCGCTGCATTCAGGAACTGACAAATTTATTCCTCACGAGTAGACAAATCGGCCGTCCTCCCCGATGCCGACCTGAATCGCTTCCAACTTCTCTCCCTCGGCGATGCGTCCGAGCATCAGGACGGAAAGTTGCGGCAGCAGCGTGTTGGTGAGAATGTTATCCACGTTGCGGGCACCGCTTTCCACTTCGGTGCAGCGGCTTGCAATCTCGTCCACGAGTTCATCGCTATAGCTGAGCTGGACGCGGTGGGTTTCAATCAAGCGCTTTTGGATTTTTTCCAGCTTCAAGACAATGATCTTTTTGAGGGCCTCATCGCGAATCGGAAAATAGGGAATAACGACGAGGCGGCCAAGAAAGGCGGGTTTGAAGACGCGGTTCAGCTCGGGCTTGAGCGCGGCGACCAGATCCTCCCAGGCTGGAGTGTCTTGGGGATTGGCGCAATATTTCATGATCGACTGTGTTCCGGTGTTGGATGTGAGAATGATGATGGTGTTCTTGAAGTCGATCTGCCGCCCTTCGCCGTCTTCCATCCGGCCTTTATCGAAAACCTGGAAGAAAAGCTCCAGCACATCCGGATGCGCTTTTTCAACTTCGTCGAGAAGAACTACGGAGTAGGGCCGGCGCCGGACGGCTTCGGTCAGTACTCCTCCTTCTCCGTACCCGACGTATCCAGGAGGCGAGCCTTTAAGAGTCGACACCGTATGAGCTTCCTGGAACTCGGACATATTGATGGTGATGAGATTCCTCTCACCGCCATAAAAGAGATCGGATAGAGCCAGGGCCGTTTCCGTCTTGCCAACTCCGCTGGGTCCCGCCAGGAGGAACACGCCAACAGGTTTTCCGGGATCGTCAAGTCCGGCCTTGGCCGTGCGGATGCGGTGGCTGATGGCCTCCAGCGCATGCGACTGCCCAATGATGCGGGCACCCAGATGCGACTCCAGCGCAAGGACCGTGGCGACTTCATCTTTCAGCATTCTGCCGACCGGAATGCCCGTCCAACTGGAGATCACTTCGCCGACAATTTGAGAGTCCACCGAAACCCGGATCATCGGGTTCTCGCCTTGCACGGCCTCCAGTTCGGTGTTCAAGGCAGACAATTCCTTGCGGAGAGCATCCTCATCGAATGCCGGTTGCATAGCGGTTGCAGCTTGATTGCCGGCGCTGTCGACATGCGCCACGGCGGGTGTCTGAGGCTCATCCAGCCTGGAGCGGACTCCGCGGATGCGGCTGACAAGATCGCGTTCTTTGTCCCAACGGGCGCGGAGTTCTACGAGACGTGACTCGACCTCCGCCCGCTGCTCGGCAATGTGACCGAGCCGCTCCCTGTGGTCTGCTCCGAGCTTGCTCTCCCGCTCGAGAATTCGCGTCTGCGCGGCCAGATCATCCAGAGTTCGTGTGGCGTACTCGATAGCAGGCGGCGTTGAATTATGGCCCAGCGAAAGGCGGGCGCATGCGGTATCCATCACGCTGATTGCTTTGTCGGGCAGCTGGCGGTCCGGCAAGTAACGATTCGAGAGACGAACAGCGCTTTCCAATCCTTCATCAAGAATCCGGACCTTGTGATGTTTCTCCAGCGCGGGTATGGCCTCACGCAGCATCATCGCGCATTTTTCCTCGCTTGGCTCCTCGACCTTCACGACCTGGAAGCGGCGGGTCAACGCGGGATCTTTCTCGAAGTACTTCTTGTACTCGGACCACGTCGTAGCGGCAATCGTGCGCAGTTCGCCGCGGGCGAGCGCCGGCTTGAGCAGATTGGCGGCATCGTTCTGTCCGGCCTGGCCGCCGGCTCCGATCATCGTGTGGGCTTCATCGATAAAGAGGATGATCGGAGCGGGGGAGGCCTTTACTTCATTGATGAGGCTCTTCAGACGATTTTCAAACTCGCCCTTCACCCCCGCGCCTGCCTGAAGCAGCGCGAGATCGAGCGTTCGGACGGTGACGTTCTTGAGGATCGGTGGAACATCGCCTTGAATAATGCGAAGAGCGAACCCTTCAACAATCGCAGTTTTGCCGACGCCGGCTTCTCCAACCAGAATCGGATTGTTCTGGCGCCGGCGTGTCAGTATGTCCACAACCTGGCGGATTTCGAAGTCGCGGGCGAGAACAGGATCGATCTTACCGCCCTTCGCGTTCTCGGTCAGATTTACGGTGTACTGATCCAGGTTTGGCGTCTTTCCCCCGGCCGGCCGGGCGCCCGGCTCGCCCGCTGCAGGAGGTTCCTGTGCCGTAGCTATCGGCTCGTCTTCTTTCGATCCACTAATGATTTGAAAAAGATTCTTCCGTAGATCTTCCGGCGAGATCTTCTGGAATTCCCTGCTGATCTCGCGAACGATGCGGGAGAGCCTGTCATTACCGGCAAGCGCCAGCACGGTGAAGCCCGTTCGAATTTGGGAGGCTCCAAACTCAATCGATGCGATGGTCCAGGCCTGGGTCATCGTCTCGACGAAGTCCGGGCTCAAGGTCGGTGTGCGGCCATTTCCAGTCTTGAAACGATCCAGGGCACGAGTCAACTCTGTCGCAAAGCGCCCCTTATCCATTTCGGCATGTCTCGCAATGAGAGCGAAATCGCTGTCTGTCATATCGAGCAGCTTGAACAGGTAGTGCTCAATCTCGACGTTGTAGTGAGTACGGCCAAGGCAAAGCCCGGCAGCAGCTTCCGTGACGTTCCTCGTCGTCGAGTTGAATTTGCCAATCAAGGATCGCAGATTTACATCCATTATTTAGTCCAGGCGGTGCTTACTTGCGCGATGTCGTGAATTGAAAATTGTCCCAATTCTCGTCTTTTGGAAAACCGAACCTTCCGGCCAGCAGTCCGCTGCCGGGTGTGTCAATCGGGATTCGCTGACCTCCGATGGATATCGAGATCGCATCTGCTCCAACATCGACCGCTACATCGTATGAATCAGCGTTAGATCCACCGGTGGAGTATGTAATGGGTCTACCTGATTTATCATTTCCGTTCTGGTGGATTGTGTACTTCAGGGTCTTGTCGTCCATTTCGTACTCGATGTAGTTCCTGTTGTCGACGAAGTTAACGACCCACCTCGCGCGTTTCCTCAACCCGCGCAGTTTGAGTCTGAAGGAATAGGTGCCAGGTACCTGCATTTGGGACCGCCAAAACTGGATCTGAGCAGTCGGTAGATCCAGTATCTTCCTGTCATAAATGGTGGGTGCGGGCGCAGATTCTACGGAAACTCGAGGCGGCCAGGACGTTTTGTTGAACGCCTGCCCTCTTCCGGGCTCGACTTCAACATTATCGGTATAGGTTTGCTGCGTGTCTGAATTAACAACAGTGATCAAATAGCGTCCAGACTTAACGTGAGGTCCGTCACCATTCCTAACTGAGATTGGACCGGCTGTCCCACCAATTAGCGAATATGTGATTCTGCTGTTCGCGGGAAGGACGTTGAAATCAATCCAACCAAAAGGCCGTAAGGTAACCTGCGGTCCTGAAAGCGATCTTGTTGTTCCTGCAGTGAAATCAAGTTCGAAAGCTTGACCGTCCTCAAAATCGGGTTTGCGGAGCTGGATTCTATGTTTTCCGGCTGCAACCTGGAGCGGGAGGTCTCCGGTGGGACCCAGCCTGCCCGATCCGCGAGGGTTGTCGTCGATAAAGACCTCCGCATCCGGTGTGCCCCCACGTATTTCGACAGTTGCGGTCGCAGCGGATGGAGGACGTTTGAGAGAGACGGCGACCTCAGCCACATCACCCTTCATCACGGAAACAGATGCTTTTGCGGACTCGTAGCCGGGTGCGGAAACCTCCACGTTATAGATCCTGGGCAACAGCCTCGAGAAAGTCGCTTTACCGTTCGTTAACTTTTGGGTTCTCGCCGGCCCCTTCTTGTCAGCTGGCTCGACGGATACCATTGCTTCCACTTTTGCTGTCTCTGTAACCTCCAGATTTCCCACATTTGGCTGTGCTCCCAGGAAAATAACGAGGCGAGGACTGGCATCCGCCTGAACCGCCACCGTGATGGGATTTTTCGAATCATCAAATGCGAGCACATTGCGGTCGGATAGCATGCTGAGCTGCAGAGCCTGGTCTTCGACTTCTCGAGCGGCCTCTCCGTTTACGCTGACCTTCAACGTCTTCAAGCTTGACGCGAGTTGCCCCCGGTTCGCCAGAGTAGCAACGGCGACAACGAGGGTCTGAGGACTCTCGAGTTTACGAATCGTCGGGAGCTGGCCCGCATTCAACTCGAATTCGAGGGTGATTGTTCCGGCCGTCAGGCTGGAAAACTGGAGAAGGTGAGGCCCGCTCGCAAGGCCCGTTTTTTCAAAACCTGTTCCGTCCAATATGAGTTTCTCGTTGTCCAGAGAACCTTGCTGGAATTCTGTCGATACGCGCAATATCGGCGGTAATTCGTCCAGCGGGACGGTAATCGCCGGTGGTATTGTCACTCCGCGTTTGATCTCAAGGTCTATTGGCCTGGATACGTATCCAGGCAATACGGCATCGACCTTGTATTGGCCCTCGGCGAGCTTCAACGTTAATGGATCCACGCCCCTGTCTTCACCATTAACCAGCAAGCGAGCGCCGGGAAGAGAAGCATTAATGGCAACTGCTGCCTCAAAGGGTGGAGGCAGTGGTTTAGGCGATTTCGGTATCTCCCGGATCAGGAAGGGTAGGATGAGCACAATCGGTATCGCGCCAAGGATCGCCTGCCGTTCTGTTGAAATCGATCCGAGAACACCGCGTGCACTTCGAATACGATCCCACAAGCGACTGATTGCGGTCGTCCACTCCCCTGAGACATCCTTCGATGGAGCGGGAATTTTACTTTGCGGGGCCGGAACCGCTGGGGTCGGCGCTACGGCGGCTGATCTATTTCCGGCCGTCTGGCGTTTCAGAGAGATCGTTTTCCACTCCTCCTCTACAGACCTGTAGATGGACTCAACGTCAATATCGCCGACGTGTTTACCCCGGATGACTCTGGATCGCTCCAAGATCGAGTTGCAAGCTGCCTCGTTCTGCGCTTCCTTCACTTGATTTTTGAGTTCGCGCAACTCTTTCAAGTCTTTTTGTTTCTCTTCGTGGACCACTTTGGCAGCTTGCAGGAGCGCGTCCTTACGCTGGACAAGACGCTGTTCATCAGGATAAGAGTCCAGACCTTTTTGAATGACAGTCAGGGCAGCGTCGGGATCTCCCGATGCCTGGGCTTCGCGCGATCCGGAGAGAATGAGGTCCACCGCCCGGTCTCTCTGCCGTTCCAGAATCGTTCGCTGAAGATTTGCGGCTGCTCCATTACCGGGATCGAGTTCGATAGCCTGGCCGACAAGCTGCTCCGAAACCTTCGGATCTTTGTCCAATTCGGCTGAAGCCTGTTTGAGTAATCTCTCGACCAGAAACGCCTGAATCAAGGCATTGCGGTCATCCAACCGGTGCGCTTGCCACAAGCCATCAAGACCGGCCTTCAGGTCACCCTGCGCACATAACGCTTGAGCGCTTTCCAAAAGCCTGGTCGCTTCGAGACAACGGTCCAGTCCATCACGGGCCAGCCGTTCCTGAGCGAGCAGTTCCGCGTCGTCGGGAAAATCCGCCAGCGCAGACTTCAGGAGGTTCAAAGCATGTGAAAAGTCTCCGGTGCTGACGGCTCTATCGATTTGATTGACCCATCGCGCCCTGGCATCGGCCTTGGCCTGTTGGTCGCGCCGTTTGGTGATCCGGTCCACCTCTAACTCCAGGCCCGGATACTGCGGGTAAATCGCACGAAGAGTCTCGAGCTGGCTCAAGGCTTCCGCATATTGTCCACGTTCATCAAGGTTGCGGATCCTTTCGGTAATCGAAGCCACGAGATCACGGCGCTGCGTGACTCGGTCAAGTCTCTCCCGGAAATGGGTCTCCTCGGGATAAAGAGCGTGTGCTTCAGCCAGGATGGCGACCTTCCGGTGAAGATCAGGTTCGGCCTCCACTTCCCGATCGATCTTGACTATGTATGACGATACGTACTGCCGCTGTTGCTCACCGATATCGAATTTGAGAGCTTGAAACAGAGCCTGTTCCGGATACTGCGCAAGCACCTGTTCGCAGATGGACGAGGCGCCGGTAAAATCATTCGCGCTCAGAAGATTCCGAGCCTCCTCGTACGCGTTCTTAATACGGTCGCGCTCGGACCGGACCTGGTTATACAGGTTCTGGTACGAGACCGCGGATTCGGATGACGCACTGTCCGGGGCGCGGCGGTCCAATTCGAGTACCCGCTCCAGTTTGCTCAACGCCGCACTGACTTCTCCCCGGTGCCAGGCCTCCAAAGCCGCTTTGTACAGCTCTTCCTTTTCCTGATGTTCGCGGAAGTATTCGTTCTCCCGGCGGTCAACCTCCGCAAGCATTTGAATGGCGGCAGTGTTGGTTGAATTTAATCGCAGGACATTCTGAAGAGCCTGCCGGGCATGGTTGTAGGCGTAATTCTGGATGTGGTCCTTGGCCAGGCGGAACCAATTTTCGATTTGCTGATTCCGGTGTTTGTGGTCTATTTCGCTCTTGAGTGCAAGCGCTTCCGCATTACGCGGATCGAGACGCAACACTTCGTCAACCTTCTGCAAAGCCAGCTGGTATTCGTTTTCCGCGAAACGATGTTGAGCACTTTCCAGGGCCTGTTTCGTAGCCTTGGCTCGAATGGCCTGATCAATCTGCTTTCGAAGCGATCGAATCGTGGGATGGATGTGGCCTTCCGCTTCAATCTCATCGAGAATCTCAGCAGCGAAATCATATTGCGAAGCTTCGAGTGCTCTTTGAGCCCGGGCGATTCGTGGTTCGATTCGGATCGGATCGAACCTCTCGATCGGTTGCCCGTGCAATGCTTTTTGAAGTTCCTCGGCAAACTGGCGAGCCGTTGAGGTTCGATGCCACGGCTGCTTCGCCATAGCCGCGTGGACAACCTGACTCAAGGCCAGACTGACCGCAGGGTTCAGCTCGGACGCCGGAGGGGGAGTCGAGTGTAAGATGGATTCCCGGATCTCGCTTTCGTTATTTCCGTTAAACGGCCGGCGGCGCGTCAGCGCTTCATAGCAGACAACGGCGACCGAAAAAACATCGGACACCGCAGTTGCCGGATTCAATTCCAGCTGTTCGGGAGACATGTAGGGAAGCGTTCCCTTGAAGCCCGTACTTGAACGTTGATCCGTGAGGTGGACGACGCCAAAGTCGATGAGCTTCACGGAATCATCACTGAGAACAAAGATATTGCTGGGTTTTACGTCACGATGAACGAGCCCCTGGTCGTGAGCGGCCTGCAGACCTCGGGCAGTTTGAGTGATGATATCGACGACTCTGTCCGGCGTAAGTCGTGCAGCATGATTCCGGATGACCTTGTCGAGCGTGAAACCCGGCAGGAATGGCATCACAAAGAACGGCTTTTCGTGTCCGTTCTCCTCTGCAATGCCGAAATCGAAGACATCGACTACGTTCGGATGGCGCAGCCTCCTGAGAACGGTGCATTCCCGCCGAAACAACTCGATCTGCTGGGGATCCAGTACTTCTTTGATCGTCTTCAGCGCAACGTCACTGTGCATCTCAAGATCAACGGCGCGGTAGACGATTCCCATCCCTCCCTCACCAATGATCTCTTTGATTTGGTAACGCTCGAACGTGGATGCCATGGGTATAGCCCGCGGTAATTTCAGGGCATCCTGCGAACTCAGACCACGTCTGGTTCAACCAGCGTTAGGAATTGATGACCGTCCTGTGGAAATGCGGGGCACAGTCTACCACCCGGCCATATTCATGCGAAGCAGTTCTTCAGTGCTGAGTCGGATTACCCAACGGTTTCGGTTCGCAAGGTGGGTGCCAATGGCGCGTCTGCCCGGCGGCTCTCTTCGAGAGAAGCTCATGAAAAACATGCGGCGAGAACAGGTCTGAAATCAGACATTTCGAGCTGAGGACGAATGAATCCGGCGGATTGCATCAGCCATGCTGGAAGCGAGCCACTCTATCTGTTTGGTTAGTAGTGGGGACTTTTGACATTCCCCTCCTTGAAAAGGAGGGGTGGCTGCGGCATTAATAAAAAGTCGCGAAGCCTCCGAAGCGCCGCAGACGGGGTGGTCAGTTCGGCGAAACTCTTCAGACCTTAAGATTTCGCCGATCTTCTCTTGAGGCAGCGCCCTATCGGGCTTGCGCTCCGCGCCACCCCGTCTGCGCGAACAAGGTTGCTTCGCGATATTTTCTTGATCGCGCATCCACCCTCCTTTTCAAGGAGGGGAATAATTCTTCATTCCAATTCGTTCGCATGTTCATAGACCGCCGCTACAGTCGGGCAAAAGCGTGGGTCAGTGGGCGTTGGCCATGACCCAGTCCCAGCGCGCGCCGGCCTGTTGCACGATGCGCGGAACGTCCTCCTTTATTAAATAGCCTTTGGAAGCGAGGTCGTTGGCGGACTTCGTGACGCGATCGAGGTAATCGTCTTTACCTTTATAGCGCTCTTCGATGGACGGGCGGGGGTCGCCGCTCTTCTCGCGCTCGGCGCGCGTGCGCGCGAACGGCATAAACGATCCGGTTGTGGTCGACATGACGTTCGTGGGGCCGGAGCGTTCGTTATACAGATTCCAGCCGGTGAATGTGGCGACCGGGATGATCATCTCCGGCATGCGGATGCCGCCGAGATCGTTTCCGTCGGCGTCGGCCTGCGGGACGAGCGCGGGATAGGCCGAGCCCAGCTTGGGCGGTTCATTCGTCGCGATGCCTTTCTTCAGGAAGTCCGGACCGTAGTCGGCGCGGCTGGCCGCAAACGCGGCGACGGGCACGTTGACATTCGGGATCTTTGGAAACTTCAGCTTGTCACGTGCGATGAGCGTGCCGTCATTGATGCGGGGGATGGTGCTGGGCGGCGGTTCGGTGCCGTCGACAATCCAGCGATTCATCGAAAGCAGCAGCTTGCGCATCGACCATCGGTACTCCAGCGGATTGTTCATTTGCTGTCCGACAGTGCGCGGAGGCGGGAACGCGGCCGGACCATGCTGCGCTCCCGCGAAAAGGTACGCTCGCACAGTCGGCATCATCCGGACGTCTTCCTTGCCGTCAATTGTCGTGTGCGACAGTGATGCCACGCGGCCCCAGTATTCATACGACGAATTCGTGTACATGATCTTCGGATAGAACTGCTCTTTAATGCGGTGAAACAGCATGCCATCACGGCGGCCGGTTTCCGGCTCCGCCTGCAATGCGTCGGTGAATGGAAAAACACTGACCGGGTAAAGGAAGTTCGCCCACGGATCGCCGTCGCGTGACGGTTGAGCGAAGCGGATGTTGAAACTTCCACGCGCGCTGGCTGCCCGCTCGACCATCATTCCATCAAAAACTTTGCGATGTGATTCGTCTTCGTTGAAACCATCGTAGATATACGAGCGCAATAAGCGCCCGCTCTGAGATGCCCCGAACGCGATCGCGCGCTTCAGGGCGCCCGCAGCGATGGAAAGGTCGGGCGCGGTGCCATATTTAAAGAGCGAGATCGTGTCGCGAATGGCGGCCAGGCCGAGACCGGCAACCGGCGGGTCCTGTGATTTAAAGACCACCTCATAAATTTTCTTCGGCTCGAAGCCGGATGCCATCTTCACGCTGCGCCCGTCGGCCGTGAATTCCCACTGATCGCGAGGAATCGTGCGGCGCGCGCCGTCTGCCGAGTCGCGAACGGTGAGGACATTCGCCGGATCCTTTGGATCAGCGACTGCATACGCGATGTGGCCCCGATCGGCAAGAGACGCTTCGAAAATTTTCTCGACGGGTTCGAAGTCGCTGCGGACCAATCCTCGAATCGCACGGCCATCGGCCTCGTGCGCTATGGGTACGTACGTGCGCATGCTGCCTTCGCGATTCGGGACATCGAACTGCCACCCAACCCAGAGAAGCGTGAATCCCTGTTCCAGAAGGAAACCGTCGCCGAAATCTGAAGCGTTTTTGGGATCGGTGCTGCCGGAGGCGAAGTCAAAGAATGCCAGCATGCCTTTGTTGCCCCGATTGGAGACTTCATAAAGCACAGAACCGTTGCCGCGAGTGAGATCCTTCGGCTTGATGATGTAGAAGTCGGAAGAGAACTCGACCTTGCCGGATGCGTTTTTCGGGGCGTTGTCGATGTCTGCGACGATCTGGTTCGCGCTGTTGCGAGGATCGACGGCAAAGTAAATCCTGCCCGACAGCTTTTCATACGCGCCCACATTGCCGAACGACTTGCCTGCGAGAGCATCGGCGCGCGACTTCACTTCGATGCGAACGACTTCAGCCTGGAGCGGCATCGCGAAAAGCCCGATAAGAAGGACGAGAAGCAAACGTTTGAACATCATGGGAGCCTCCTGGGTTTCCGGAAGAATATACTGACTTCTATGGCGAGTCCACGATCTGCAGCGGCAGTGATTCTGGTACGGCGGCCAACCGATCCCGAGGTCTTCTGGGCCCGCCGCGCGGCGCACATGATGTTTCAAGGCGGCTTCTTCGCATTCCCCGGCGGGCAGCTCGATCCTGACGAAGAGGTGAAGGTGTGCGCGGCCCGCGAGGTGGCCGAGGAAATCGGCGTTCGAATCGATCCGAACAGTTTGATTGATGTCGGGCGCTGGATGACGCCCGCATTCTCCCCGCGGCGATTCGATACGCGTTTCTTTCTCGCCACGTGCCCGGCAGGCGAAGAGCCTCACATCCAAAATGACGAGCATGACTTCGGCGAGTGGACCCGGCCGAAAGATGCTGTCGCGAAATGGATGGAAGGGCAGATCCTCGCCTCGCCGCCGGTGCTGCATGCGCTGCGCTGCCTTTCCGAAGGACTCGATGGTATCGAACCGAGAATGAAAGCCGGACCGTGGGCCAACGGCGAACCGATCCCGGAAATCGAGATGCGGCCGGGCATCGTCCTCGTGCCGCTACGCACGCCGACGTTGCCGCCGGCGACGCACACGAATTGCTACGTGATTGGAGGTGACGAGGTTGTCGTCATCGATCCCGCGTCGCCCTATGAAGAAGAGCAGGTTCTCCTTGATCGCATTCTCGAGCGCCGGCATATCCGCGAGATCTGGCTCACGCATTTGCATCGAGATCACGTGAGTGGCGCAAATCACCTCAAGCAGAAACGCGGTCTGAAGATTGCCGCGCACCCGATCACGGCGCGCGATCTGGACGGCGTCATCGAAGTGGATCGCACATTCGCGGAAAACGAGCGTCTGGAGCTGCGGGGGAGGCCGGGCTGGGATCTTCACGTCCTTCACACACCCGGACACGCGCGCGGCCATGTATGCATCTTCGAGCAGAAAAACGGGTCCCTGATCACCGGCGATCTCATGGCGGGACTCGGAACGATTGTGATCGATCCGCCGGAAGGTCATATGGCCACGTACTTCGATTCGCTGAAGCGAATGCAGGCGCTGCCGGTGACAGCGCTGTTTCCGGCGCATGGGCCGGTGATGGCGAATGCGAAATCAAAAATTCAGGAGTACCTCGATCACCGCCTTGAG
>Ga0070707_100005805_pt1 | contig 11514 bp, 10 predicted proteins | sample KBSK5502metaG_FD_65468 | JGI IMG/M metagenome (GOLD analysis project Ga0070707, IMG submission 65468) | Corn, switchgrass and miscanthus rhizosphere microbial communities from Kellogg Biological Station, Michigan, USA - KBS K5-50-2 metaG | ecosystem: Host-associated > Plants > Roots >... | reverse complement strand
CAGCTCGATCGCCGCGTGCCCGTACGCGGCCGCGACGAGTTCGCCGACCTGGCCGGCTCGTTCAACTCGATGGCCGATCAATTGCGGACACGGCTGCTGGAGCTCGAGCTGCAACGAACGCGGCTCCGAGAGTCGCTCAGCCGCACCGGCGACCTGCTGACTGCGACCCACGACCTCGACCAGCTCCTGTCGCTGATCGCCTCGGCCGCGGTCGAAGCTGCGGATGCCGAGGGCGCGGTCCTGCTCGGCGAGCACGGAGCGGTCATCGAGGTCGGAACGCTGGCGGACGACGCGAAGACGTTCGAGCTCCCGATCGCGACGCGCGAGTCCCGTTTCGGGATCCTGGTCCTCTACGCCGCCGAGCTCGACGAAGACAACCTGCTCGCAACAAGGGCTCTGGTCGCGCAGGGCGCGAATGCGCTCGAGAACGCGCGTCTGCACGAAGCGGCCGCCCTGCAGGCGAGATCCGACGGGCTCACCGGACTTGCGAACCGGCGCCACTGCGAAGAGCGTCTGCTGGCCGAGGTCGCTCGCAGCGAGCGCTACGAGACGCCGCTCGCAATCATCCTCTGTGACATCGACGAGTTCAAGGCCGCGAACGACACGCACGGCCATGCCTTCGGCGATCTCGTCCTGCAGCGGTTCGCAGACGTGCTACGCGAGACGCTCCGGGAGATCGACGTTTGCAGCCGCTGGGGCGGCGAGGAGTTCCTGATCGTCCTGCCCGGAACGACGCTCCCCGGGGCGACCGAGGCGGCCGAGCGGATCCGGACGGCGTTCGCCGCGCTAGAGCTCGCGGCCGGAGACGCGACGGCGCAGATGACGGCGAGCTTCGGCGTCGCCGGCTTCGTGGCGGGAGTCGATGCGCTCGAGCTGATTCGGATCGCCGACGAAGCCCTCTACGAGGCGAAGCGTCGCGGCAAGAACCGCGTCAGGGTGACCGCCGAAACCGCTGCAGCCGAACGCTGACCGGGCTCCCGCTGCCGCGGATTCCCTCGGATGAGGGGGTTGACGGGTGACAAACAGATGCTGGAACTTCGGCAAGAAAACATAGTCAAACCTGCTTGAGGTTTGTAAACGGGCGCTTCCCGGTGGGGTGATGCCGGCACGGCCCCGTTCGGGCTACCTGCGACTACTGATGGCACCGCCTATCACGCAGCCCGCAACGACCGTTTCGCGACCGCAGCTTCCCCAGGCGCGCCTGGTCCTCGGCGCCGCGGCCGCCACTCTCGGGCTCTTCGTCGCGCTGCACTGGATCGTGCTGCCCGGCGACCACCTCTCGCTGAATCAGAAGAACCGCCGCACAGAGTCGGTGGCCGCGCTCGACTCGGCAACGCCCGCCGGGTCCCGCCGCAACGCGGCTGCCGATCACGCCACCGGAGCGCGTCCCGCCGCGCACCGCCGAGCCGCCACCGTCACGGCGCGGAGGGGGCAGGCCGCAAAGGCGGCGCCCCGGACGGCTGCCAAGCCGATCGGGCCGGCGCCGGGGAGGAACCGGCCCGGCGCGCCTGCTGCCGGCGCCGCGCCCGCAAGCGGAGGCGACAGCTCGGCATCGACCGAGACGCCGTCCGCCGACCGGACCTCCCCCTCACGCCCGCCGCCTCCCCCTCCATCGCCGCCTCCGCCGGTCGGACTGCCGCAGCTTCCCCAGGTGCCCCAGGTCCCGGTCCCGAGCGTCCCGGACCTCCCGAAGCCGCAGGTACCGACCGTGCCGATCCCTCAGGTGCCGGCGCTCCCGTGAAACGGGCCGGCGAGAGCAGCGCAAGTTTTTCGGGTCCGCTGTCCCACACCTATGCCGACGCCAGTAGTGAGGAGGTAAGCGTGGGCAAACCGATGGCCCCGGCGCCAGCAGGCGGAGGTACTCCGTCGACCCGTCGTAAGCGGGGTGGCTCGTGAGCGCTCTGCTCGGCCACGGCCCGGTCGCTCGCCCTACCGACCCTGCCGAGCTGACCCAATACCTCTACGAGCACTACGGCCAGCGGGTCTTCACGTTCTGCTACAGCCGCCTTCGCAACCGCGAGGAGGCGCAGGACGCGGCGCAGACGACCTTCATCTACGTCTTGCGATCTCTTCAGCGCGGCGTCGAGCCCGAATTCGAGCTGGCGTGGCTGCTCAAGATCGCGTTCAACGTGTGTCGAGGTACCCGCCGGTCGAGCGGTCGCCACAGCGCCGTCACCCAGGAAATCGAAGACATGGACGAGCTCGCCGCGCCCAGGCCGGCCGGCTACGAGGAAAGCGAGCGCCTCGCCGCGCTGCGGGACGGGCTGGCGCATCTTCCCGAACGCCAGCGCCGGTGCATCCTGCTGCGCGAGTGGCAGGGCCTCTCCTACGCGGAGATCGCCGACGAGCTCGGCCTCAGCCTTGGAGCCGTCGAGACGCTCCTCTTCCGCGCGCGCCGCAACCTGGCGTCGCGGCTGCAGCACGTTCGCAGCGGTGTCGGCGCGATCAATGCTGTCATGCTGGCGCCGTTCTTTCGCTCGCTCGGACGAGGCGGGCTCGGAAAGCTCGGATTGATCGCCGCCAGCGCGACCGTAGCGCTGATGCCGGTCGTCGCCACCGAGATCGCGCCTGCGCTCGCGGGCGGCAAGCCCGCTGTGAGACTTCGCTCCGCGGCCCCGGCCGAGCCGGCGAGGGCTCCGCGGCTCGCGACCACTCACTCCCACGCCAACGCCGCCGCGCCGCGGTCCCGAGGCTTGTTGCCGGCCGCCCGGCAAACGCGGCCACCGCAGCGGCCTCCCGTCGCGACAGAAGTCGTCGAATCCACGCCCGTCGCGGTTACCGCCTCCCCTGCCACCGGCTCCCAGGCGCCGCCGGCGACAATTCCGAACACGCCGTCACTCTCCCCTCCGCCGCTGCAGGCCCCGGCCCCCGGTGCCGCCGGCGTTCCCGTTCCCAACGTGCAACCGCCGGCCGGGCTGCCGCCGGCGGCGACTCAACCGCTCGATGCGCTCACGAGCGTGCTCAGCGGCGCAACCGCCGCCCTTCCTCACCCGTAGCCTCGCTGCTACCGGTGCCAGGCGGCGACGAGCGGCAGCGCGATCAGAGCGACTCCGCCGCCGGCGAGCAACGACGCCGCGACGGCTCGCCGGCGCAGCCGCCCGCCGAAGGCCTCCCGCTTCGCTCGCATCCAGTCGGCGAGTGCGAGCTTCGGGAGGTGCTGCAGGTACGCGAGGACATGGATGCCGATCGCTCCGAACCAGACGATGAAGCTGGCCTTGTGGACCGTGTAAACGAACGAGTTGGGATGCTCTAGCAAGAGCAGCGCGACGCCGCTTCCGAACAGGCCGATCGTCGACGCGACGAGCGCCGGCGCGACCAGGATCCGCATCGCGAGCTGCGGCGGCCCCTTCTCCCGGAAGATCGCGCTGCCCGTGTAGTAGCGGAAGAACCGGTAGAAGGTGCTGCCCAATTTGAGCGCGACCGGCGGGATCAGGGCGACGCCGACGAGCATGTGCACGGACAGCAGCGAGCGGAGCGAGAGAAGGGTCACCCCCTCGATCGGCAGCAGCACCAGGAGAACGAGCCCGGTCGTGGCGGTCAGGCGCGCGTTTCCGTCAGCCCCCGTGAACACAGACCGGCGGGTGGTCGGTTGAGGCGAGCGACTTCGGCGAGTGAGGGTTTCCAACGCTCGAAGAGGAGCAGCGCCAGATGAGAAAAGCGTGAAAGCCCTCATCGCCTTCTCATCCGCGGTCGCAAGAATGAGGCGATGCGTGTGCTCGTGGTCGAAGACGAGCCGAAGATGGCAACCCTCGTGGCGCGCGGCTTGCGCGAAGAGGGTCACGCCGCAGACGTCGCTTCGCGTGGCGAGGACGCCCTCTGGATGGCAAACGCGGCTCCGTACGACGCGATCGTCCTCGACGTAATGCTGCCCGGCCTCGACGGTTTCGCCGCCTGCCGGCAACTGCGCGAACAGGGTGTCTGGGCGCCGGTGCTGATGCTGACCGCACGCGACGCGGTCGGCGATCGCGTCGACGGCCTCGACGCGGGCGCGGACGACTACCTCCTGAAGCCGTTCTCGTTCGAAGAGCTGCTGGCGCGCCTACGGGCCCTCGTCCGCCGGGCGCCGGCCGAACGCCCGACGCTGCTCGAGGCAGGCGATCTACGCCTCGATCCGGCGGCCCGGCGCGCCTGGCGCGGAGAGACCGAGCTCGATCTGTCGACGAAGGAGTTCGCCCTGCTCGAGCTGATGCTGCGCCGGCGTGGCGAGGCCCTGTCGCGAGGCCAACTGCTCGAGGGCGCCTGGGAGCTCGGGTTCGAGAGCCGCTCGAATCTCGTCGACGTCTACGTCCGCTACCTGCGCGACAAGATCGACCGGCCCTTCGGCCGGCGCTCGATCGAGACCGTGCGCGGGATCGGCTACCGCCTCCGCACGGATGGCGGGGCATGAACCGCCTTCCGATCCGCCTCCGCTTGACGCTCCCGTTCGCCATCGGGATGGCGATCGTGCTCGCGGCGGTCGGCTTCTTCATCGATGCGCGCGTGGGGGGCGCGCTCCTCGGCTCGGTCGACCAGAGCCTGCGTGTTCAGGCTGAGGAAATCGCCACGCACGCCGACCGCCCGCAGGCGCCGGACCGAGACCGCGCCGACGCGCCGCAGGTTGCTCAGTTCCTGGGCGCAGACGGCTCGGTTGCGCAGTCCACGCCCCGTGGGCTGGCGCCGATCCTGTCTCGCGCCCAGATCGGCGCCGTCGCCGCCGGGGCCCGGCGCTGGCACAGCGGCTCGATTCGCGGTCTCGACGGCAACTGGCGCACGCTCGCGGTACCCGCGAACGTCGGCGGACAGGCCGGAGTTGCGGTGATCGGACGCTCCCTCGAGCAACCCGACGAGGCGCTCGACCGGCTCCTGAACGAGTTCCTGATCGGCGGCCCCGCCGCGCTCCTGCTCGCGATCCTCGCCGGCTACGCGGTCGCCACGGCCGCTCTCCGGCCCGTCGAGGCGATGCGTCGCCGGGCAGCCGCGATCACCGCGTCGACCGCCGGCCAGAGGCTGCCCGTCCCGCCGACCCGGGACGAGCTGGCCCGCCTGGCCGAGACGCTGAACGACATGCTCACGCGCCTCGAGGCCGCCCTCGAGCACGAGCGCCGCTTCGTCGACGACGCGAGCCACGAGCTGCGCACGCCGCTGGCGCTGTTGAAGACGGAGCTCGAGCTCGCCCTTCGCCACCCGCGCTCGCGCGAGGAGCTCGAGCAGACCCTCCAGTCGGCGGCGGAGGACACCGACCGGCTCGTTCGCCTCGCCGAGGACCTCCTGCTCGTCGCAAGGTTCGACCAGGGGCAGCTGCCGATTCGGCCTGAGCGCCTGTCGGCGCGGTCCGTGCTCGAGCGGGCGGTGGATCGGTTTGCGGCGCGCGCGGCCGAGCACGGGCGGTCGCTCACGTTTCGGGGCGGCCCCGACGCGTACGTCGATGCCGATCCCGCGAGGCTCGACCAGGCGACCGGGAACCTCGTCGACAACGCCCTCGTGCACGGGGCCGGCCCGATCGTCCTCGAGGTGCGCTCGGAAGACGGGGAGGTCGCGCTGCACGTGCTCGATTCGGGGCCGGGCCTGCCCGGGGACTTCTCCGCACGGGCACTCGACCGTTTCAGCCGCGCCGACGGTGCGCGGAGCGCCCGTGGAGCCGGGCTGGGGCTGGCGATCGTCGATCTGATCGCCCGCGGACACGGCGGCCGGGTCGAGCTGCGAAACCGGGTGGAGGGCGGCTCCAACGTCGCGATCGTCTTGCCGCGCAGCGCTGACGCCGCTCCGGCCGTACGCACCGAGCCGAGACAGCTGGTAGAGCGAACTTAAAGGCGCTCGCTTGCGACGTCGACCTGGAGGACGTTCGGGCTTTGCCCGAGCGTCCGTCTGATCCCGGGTGGCAACAGCGGTTCTCGCTAAGTCTTGCTGCAGCGGCTCTTAAGAAGCTCTCAGCCGGGACTCATCGTCTTCTCATCTACGTCTGGTCAGCTTCGACGTGGATGAATCCAGCCCCGACGCCCTCGGCCGAAGGACGACGTCGCGCTGCGGTCGATCGCGATGCCGCGATCGCTCGTGTTCGCCGCGCCACCACGGCCACGCTTGCCGTCGCTACCGCGCTCGTCGCCGCCTTTGCCGGTCTCGCGGCCACGTCGACGCATGCTCGCAAGGTCGTCCGACGGGCCACGAGCAAGGCTTCGACCGCCAACGCGACCGTGCAGACACCCTCGGTCTCGCCGCCGCCGGTTCAGCCCAGCGGCAGCGCGACGCCCGCCCCGCCGGCGCAGACTCCGACGCCGTCATCTTCACCCCCGGCTGCCGTCTCAGGAGCCACTTGAGCAGGCCCGCTCCGACTTCGGCGGCGCTGCGTGCGTTGGGAACGACCGCGCTCGTCGCCGTTCGCCGAGCTGAGTCGCTCGACCGGGCGCGAGCGGTGCTCGAAGCCGAGCTCGAAGCTGTCGATCGCGCCTGCAGCCGCTTCCGCGACGACTCCGAGCTCGTCCACTTGAACCGGGCCGCGGGCGAGGGGGTGGCGGTCGGCCCCTACCTCCTCGGGGCGCTCGAAGTCGCTGTGACGGCGGCCGCGGCGACCGACGGGGCGGTCGACCCGACGGTCGGAAAGGCGCTCCGGCTCGCCGGGTACGACCGCACCTTCGCGCTTGTCCGTCTCCGAGACGGGCCGCTCGTCCAGGTGTCTGCCGCGCCCGGCGGCGCCTGGCGTGGAATCGAGCTCGATCGCGACCGAGGGATGGCCAGGATTCCCGCCGGGGTCGAGCTCGACCTCGGCGCGACCGCGAAAGCCCTGGCGGCGGACCGTGCCGCCCGCGCGGCGGCCGAGGCAACGGATGACGGCGTCCTCGTCAGCTTGGGTGGAGACGTCGCGGTCGCCGGGGACTCACCCGAAGCAGGCTGGTCGGTCGGTCTGGCCGATGATCATGCCGCGCCGTTCCCGGCAGACGGCCCTGCCGTGGGCATCCGGTCGGGCGGGCTTGCCACCTCCGGGACGTGCGTCCGCAACTGGAAGACGGCCGCCGGCCACGCTCACCACATCATCGATCCGCGCACCGGGGCGCCGGCGGAGACGCCCTGGCGAACGGTCAGCGTCGCCGCCGCGTCCTGCGTCGACGCGAACACTGCGAGCACGGCGGCGATGGTCCTCGGGGACGAGGCACCCGACTGGCTGGCACAGCGGCAGCTGCCGGCGCGGTTGGTGCGAAACGACGGCTCGGTCGTGTGCGTTGCCGACTGGCCCGGCGAGGCGGTATGACGCGTCGCTTGCGATGCCGACCTGGAGGCCGTAGCGCTGAGGCGTCGCTTGCGATGCCGGTTGGAGGCCATGCCGGCTTTGCCGGCGTGGCCGTCCGAGTTCTTGCCGCTGCGGCCGTTGAAACCCGGCTGTTGGATATCCATGCGTCGAACGACGGAGTTCGTCCCGTATGACGCTCGCGGCCGGCAACGGAACCGCGCTCTGGTACATCACCCGCGCCTCCGGCGTCGTCTCCCTGCTGCTGCTGACTGCCGGACTCGTGCTCGGCGTCCTCGGCACGGTCCGCTGGCGAAACGACCGCTGGCCCAGGTTCGCCGTCGTCTCGATCCATCGCAACCTGACGCTGTTCGCGATCGCGTTCGTCGCCCTCCACGTGCTGACGACGATCGCGGACGGCTATGCCCCGGTCGGGTTCAAGGATGCCGTGATCCCGTTCGTCTCCAAATACCGGCCGTTGTGGCTGGGCTTCGGAGCGGTTTCCTTCGACCTGCTGCTCGCACTGGTCGTGACGAGCCTGCTGCGCGCGCGGATCGGCTACCGCGCGTGGCGCGCCGTCCACTGGCTGGCCTACGCCTCGTGGCCGTTTGCCCTCGTACACGGCCTCGGCAACGGCAGCGATGCGCGGTTCGGCTGGCTCGTGATCGTCACACTCGTCTGCGCCGGCGCCGTCGGCGCGGCGCTCGCCTTGCGCCTGCTCCGCTCACCAGGCCCGCTCCCTCTGCGGGCTGGAGCCGGAGCGCTGGCGGTCGTGCTCGCGGTCCTGGCCGTGGTCTGGTACCGGGGCGGGCCGGGAAAGGTCGGCTGGGCCGCACGCGCGGGCACGCCCTCGTACATCCTTCGCCGCCACGGGTCATCCTCGGTGGGACAGCGAGCCGTCGACCTCTCGACCGCGCTCCCGAAGTCGTTCGACGGGCAGCTCAGCGGCCGTTTCGCGCATTCGAGCGACAACGTCGGCGACGTCGGTGTCGCGTTCGGCGCCGCTGTCAAAGGCCGCGTGCCCGCGGTCCTGCGCCTGACTCTGTGGGGAACGGCCGCCGGAGAGGGCGTCTCGATGAGCGCCAGCAGCGTCACCTTCGCTCCCGTGGGTTTAGGCGGCTACTCCGGCAAGATCGTTGCGCTCCAGGGCAACCAGCTCGCCGCCGACCTCACGAACGCGTCGGGGGCGCGACTCCACCTGACGATCGTCTTGAACCTCGACAGCACGACGAGCACGTTCACCGGCTCGATCCACGGGGACGGCTCGGCCTCCGAATGACAGCCGCGAGGGCCATGAGCGCACCCGACCTAACCGGGCCGCCGAGACTGCCACGTCTGCTGGCCGGCGTCACCTCGGCCGAAGGTCCGTCGACCCTGGACGAGCACCTCGCGGTCTATGGCCAGGTCCCCCCCGCAGGCGCGATCGACTTGCCGGCGCTCGCCGAGGCAAGCGGACTCCGGGGACTCGGCGGAGCCGGCTTCCCGACGGCGACGAAGCTTCGTGCGGTCGCTTCGCAGCGGGGGCGGCCCCTTGTCGTCGCAAACGGCGCCGAGGGGGAGCCGATCAGCGGCAAGGACAAGGTCTTGGTCAGATATCTCCCCCACCTGGTTCTCGACGGAGCCGCCGCCGCCGCGCAGGCGCTCGGAGCACGCGAGGCGATCGTTGCCGTATCGCGAGCCGACCGCGAAGGGCTCGATGCGCTCTCGGCCGCAATCGCAGAGCGCGGAGGCGGGCTCGACAAACGGGTTCGCCTGCGAACCGTCGCCGTGCCGGATGGATTCGTCGGCGGAGAGGAGACGGCGCTCGTTCAGTTCCTCAACCGTGGGGTCGCCAAGCCGACCTTCACCCCGCCGCTGCCGTTCGAGCGAGGGGTCGGCCGCGCGCCGACGCTCGTGCAGAACGTCGAGACGCTGGCGCAGCTCGCGCTGATCGCCCGTTTCGGACCGGAGTGGTTCCGCGCGGTCGGGACGGCGGAAGAGCCAGGCTCGGCGCTGGTGACGATCTCCGGCTCGGTGGCGGAGCCCGGCGTCTACGAAGTCGCGCTCGGGACTCCCTTGCGAGAGCTCGTCGCTCAAGCCGGAGGGGTGACCGAGCCTGTCCGCGCCTTCCTTGTCGGCGGTTTCTTCGGCAGCTGGCTCGGTGAGCGCGAGGCCGCCGACGCCTCTCTCCTCGAAGCCGACCTGCGCCCGAGAGGCGCCAGGCTCGGCGCCCGCGCGATCGTCGTCCTGCCGACGAGCGCATGCGGCATTTGCGAGACGGCCAGGGCGATGAGGTATCTGGCGGCGTCGAGCGCCGGTCAGTGCGGTCCCTGCGTGCACGGCCTCGACGCGATCGCGGGCTCGTTCGAACGTCTCGCGGCGCAGCAGGGCCGAGACGAGCCGAAGCAGCTCGGACGCTGGATCGCCCAGGCTCGGGGCCGCGGAGCGTGCCGGCATCCCGACGGCGCCGTGGCCTTCGCAACCAGCGCGCTCAGGGTGTTCGCGCGCGAGGCCGAGCTCCATCTACGGGGCCGCTGCGAGGGCCAACGCCGCGTACTGCCAATACCTGCTCTCGGCGCAGAGGCAGGGCGATGAAGCGCGTCCGGGTCAACCCGATCACCTGCGAGGGCCATGGGCTGTGCGCGGAGCTGCTGCCCGAGCGGATCCAGCTCGACGAGTGGGGCTTTCCGATCGTCGATCCCGAACCGGTCACAGGAGAAGCCGCGCGTAACGCAGCCCGCGCGGTCGAGGCCTGCCCCACGCTGGCCTTGCTGCTCGAAAGCGATTCCTAGGCGGCGCGCCTCGCGACTTCTAGCTGAGGTGCCACCGCGGGTGCCTCGAGAACCGCGACCGTCCCGCGCGAGGTCGTAAGAGCGCACCAGTCGACGGTCTCCAGCCACGTCCGATCGCTCGCGACCCTCCCGATGTGAACCCGGCTCTCTTCCGCCGGGAGCAACCCCGCCCGCGCGGCAGAATCGACCGCGGCCGCTGCAGCAGCGAGGACTTCGAGCCAGCGACGCTTCAAGTCAGTCATCGGCCCAAGGAAAGCCCTCCGATCGGGCGATGGCATCCGCGGGCGCGCTGACGGTCGATCTGTAGTTCTCCGCGCATCAGATCGGCGTCTTGCCCGATGCCCCCGGACGAGCGACCGGGGACGCTGCGGATGAACCGGTCTCACGAAGGAGGCTCCATGAAGAAGATCCTGATCGCAACCGATGGCTCGGACTCGGCCCACGAGGCGCTCGAGTTCGGGCTCGATCTCGCCGCCGAGCAAGTCGCGCAGGCATTCGTCGTCCACGTCGCGCCGCGTGTGGATGCCATGCCCTGTGCCAGCTTCGCCGTCATCACGCCGACGATCCCGCACGAGCTCACCGAGCACGATCGGGAGCCTTTGGACGAGGCCGTGGAGACTGCGGCCGAGAAGGGCGTCGACGTCGAGACCGAGCTGCTGAAGGGCAATCCGGCCGACGAGATCGTGGCGTTCGCCGACACGATCGACGCCGATCTGATCGTGGTCGGCTCGCGCGGCCACGGCGCGGTCGCCAGTGCTCTCATCGGCAGCGTGTCCCGAGGCGTGCTTCACGAGAGCCGGCGCCCGGTACTCGTCGTCCGCGGCACTCACGTTGCCGTGGGAGCGGGTGTTCCGGCATGAGCAGCGGTTCGATAACGCGTGAGCTCTACGCCTGCGCGGCTACGGAAAACCCGCAAGTCGAGCCGGGTGATGCCGCATCAAGGTCGCGGAGCGACCCCGATGGCAGGGACGGCCGTTGCACCGAGACTGCGAAAAAAGTCGAGGCAGGAAGCAGACCCCGACGCGACGGAAGGAGAATCATGCGGAAGGTATTTGAGATCGGAGGGGTGGTTGCAGCCGCGGTCCTGATCGCATTTGGGATTACCGCGATCGTGATGGGCTTCAACGGCCGCTCGACGGTCACAAACAGTCTCAAGCAGGAGCAGATCGTCGGCACGCCCGACATGACGCCGGCAGCCATCAAGGCCGAGGCGAAGGACGCGGGCCTGGCGGTCAACAAGATCAGCTTCCCGACGCTGGCTGTCGAAGGGAAGGCGATCAACAGCGGCCCCCGGGCGCACGCGTTCGCGGGCTACATGCGCATCCACGCGCTCGAGGCGACGCAGGGTCTGCCGTACGCACAGATTGGTCGCTATCAGGCACTGCCGAACGCTCCGAAGCAGTTCACGGACGGGATCGGCGGGACGAACGACACGAAGTACGCGGTCGTCGACCCGAAGACGAAGCAGCCGGTGGACAACGGCCGGCGCAACGTCTGGGTGACCGAGACTGCGCTCTCGACAGCGCTCAACGCCAGCTACATGGC
>Ga0070707_100005804_pt1 | contig 11515 bp, 8 predicted proteins | sample KBSK5502metaG_FD_65468 | JGI IMG/M metagenome (GOLD analysis project Ga0070707, IMG submission 65468) | Corn, switchgrass and miscanthus rhizosphere microbial communities from Kellogg Biological Station, Michigan, USA - KBS K5-50-2 metaG | ecosystem: Host-associated > Plants > Roots >... | reverse complement strand
CAGGACGTGGCCCCGGGCCAAGCCGGCATCTCCGCGACGGTGCCGTCCATGATTGCGAGATAGCTGGCGTTGTAGATGGCGAACACGAGGTTCACGAGTCCGACGGCGGCCAGGACTGTGAACAGGGGAAAATACAGGGAATTCCCTTGATTTCGGGGCTTCAGGGCGAATCCCTGCGGCCGATGCTCGTGGCGCTAGCGCGCGTGAGAGCGGACGGATTCCTGGAGCTGAGCTGCGAGGTGATTGAGCTGATTGGCCACCTCGGCGTACAGATGGTCGTCGCTGCGGACCACGATGCGCGCCGCATAGTCCCCGCACCGCAATGCGCGCAGGCACCGCTCGAAAGCGACAAGCGGACCGAGCAGCCGGTGCACGTAGCCGATCGAGACGATCAGCACGCAGAATGCGAAACCGGCAAGGAGCGCGAGCGAGGTTTGGAGATAGTCCTGCGTCTGGTCCAGCACCTGCTGCGTCAAGGACGCGGGCGCGAACGAAAGCGTGTTTTCCGCGAGGCGCGCATAGGCCGCCCAGCTGTTGAAGACCTCGAGTGAAACGAAGGCGACGCTTGCGAGGATCAGGTAGGCGGCGAGCTTGAGCTGCGCGCGAGGCCGGATCAGGCGAATCGTTCGGCGGCGTGTGGGTTCCGCGATGCGGTCGACGAGCGCTTCGGCAAAGGACATGGAACTCCTCCTGGGCTCCGGATCGGAGGATCGCTGTGCCGATATTGGATCGGAGATCACAATTCAGGACTCACGCTGGCGAGCGCGAGGTGAAGAAGGCGCTGCGAAAGAGCTTGTTCAAGTACAAGCTCCGAGGTGGTGCGGGTGGCGGTCAGCCGTGAGCACCACGCGCCACGCGGCGAGCCGGCTCGAACACGAAGCCTTCGTAGTCTTTGGCCACTACCTCGGAGATGCGGTGGTAGTACAGCGAACCACCCAGGTACGCGGAGAAGTAGCGGGGCTTGCCCGGGATGTTCGCGCCGGTCCACCAGGAATCGGTGCGGGGGAAGAGCGTCGCGTTGGCGATTGCGCTGACCTCGCTGGCCCAGGCCTCTTCGCTGTTAGCCGTGGGCTCGATGGCGCACAGCCCCTTCTCGCGCAGTCGGCGCATGCAGTTGCCGATCCAGTCGATCTGCCGCTCGGCACCGAGCGGCATGTTGTAGAAGACGCCGGGCGAACCGGGGCCGTGGAGCATGAACAGGTTGGGAAAGCCGCCGATGGTGAGACCGAGATAGTTGTGGAACCGATCCCGCCATCGCTCCTTCAGGCTCACGCCTCCGCGTCCCGTGGGATTCAGACGGAGCATCGAGCCACTGATCGCATCGAAGCCGGTCGCCAGCACGAGCATCTCGATCGGGTGCTCGCCCGTCCTCGTGACCACGCTTTCGGGAGTGAACCGCTCGATCGGATCCTCGCGCAGGTCGACCAACGTGACGTTGTCGCGGTTGAACGTCTCGAAGTAGCCGTTCTCGAGGATCGGCCGCTTCGTCATCACGAAGTGGTCCGGCATCAGCTTTGCGGCGGTCTTGCGGTCTCGCACGACCGCGCGGATCTTGCCGCGCACGAAATCGGCCATCGTCTGGTTGGCCTCCTCGCTGATCGCGATGTCGTTGTAGCTCTCGAGGAAGAACCCGAAGCCCCCTCGCTGCCACAGCTTCTCGTAGACCGCTTCGCGCTGCTCAGGGGTGTCCTCGAGCGCCGAGCGTGTCTGGGCGTCGGAGGGGAAGCCTCCGCCGTGCGCGATCATCGTCGTCTTGATGGTGCCCCAGCTCTCTCTCGCCTTTGCCATCTCCTCGGGCGTGATGGGGCGGTTGCCGGCCGGGAAGGCGAACTGCGGCGTGCGCTGGAGCACCGTCACGTGCGCAGCCTCGCGAGCGATCTCGGGGATCGCCTGGATCCCGGAGGAGCCCGTGCCGATCACGGCGACGCGCTTCCCCTCGAAGGAGACCGGCTCGTGAGGCCAGCGGCCGGTGTGGTAGCACTCGCCGGCGAAGTCGTGGATGCCCGGGATATCCGGCATGTTCGCCGTCGAGAGGGCACCCACCGCACAGATCAGGAACTGGGCGGAGGCGCGCACGCCGGTGCTGGTCTCCACCGTCCAGCGCTGCGCCGCTTCGTCGTAGCGGGCGTCCTGCACCCAGGTCTCGAACTGGATGTCGCGGCGGAGGTCGAAACGATCGGCGACGTGCTCGAGGTAGGCGAGCACGTCGGACTGCTCGGACTGGGTCTCGGCCCAGTCCCACTCGTTCATGAGTTCGTCCGCGAACGTGTAGCAGTAGAAGGGGCTACCCGGCCCGTCGACGCGCGCGCCCGGGTAGCGGTTGTACCACCAGGTGCCGCCGACGTCGCTGGCACCGTCGTACACCCGCACCGAGAACCCCATCCCGCGAAGATGGTGCAGGGCGTACATGCCGCTGACACCGGCTCCGATGACCACTGCATCGTAGTGCTCGATCGGTCCGCTCGTTTGCGGAGGCTGATTGCTGCTCGACATCCTTCTCTCCTGCGCACGAACTCCATCGAAACCTAGTGCGGTGAACAACGGTCCGCGACACGCCGGAGAACGTCCTTACCGCAAACTCAGAGGGCCGTTACCAGGATACTCCGGGGTCCTCGAGCCGAAAGGAGCATCGATGCTCGTGTGGGTTCCGCAGCCGTTGGCGGGATCCGACTTGCGCTTTCAGGACCAAGGCGCTTACGAGCTCTCAGTTCGGACGGACGCGCATCCGCTAGAACGGCGCGAGGCCGAAGAACCTGCGCGGATTGCGGCCGACGATCTGGTCGCGCACGTCGTGGCCGACGGCGACAAACGTCGCCTCAGCCGCAGCGTAGGCGCCGGGATATTTCGCATCGTAGTGCGGATAGTCCGAGCCCCAGAGCACGGATCCGACCAGGCCGAGCGCGACGAGCGTCTCGAGCCCGCTTCTCTCTTCGGCCTCCATCGACACGAAGCACTGCTCGCGGAAGACCTCGGTCGGTCGGCGCCGAAGCTGCGGCGCGAGGTGTCCCATCACCTCGAAGTGCTCGTCGAGCCGTTGTAGCCAATACGGCAGCCAACCGAGCCCCGACTCGAAGAACCCGACACGCAAGCGCGGGAAGCGATCGAGCACGCCGCCGCCGATCAGATCGAGCACGGCAGCCATCTGCTCGAAGGGGTGACAGATCATGTGGGTGAAGAAGGTATTGGTGCTCTGGTAGCGCGCGGTCGCGAAGCTCGGCATGCGCGTCCCGAAGCTCCCGTGCACGCAGACCGGCAGATTCTGTTCGACGGCGATCGTCCAGAGCGGATCGAGCGAAGGGTCATAGAGCGCGAGACCGTCGAAACGCTCCGGCCGGAAGCAAAGGCCTCGGAGGTTGAGATCCGCGATTCGCTTCGCCTCTTCGACCGCGAGCTTCGGGCTCTGCAGCGGTACGAGGCCGACCGCGTGGAGGCGCGAGGGGTCTTGCTTGCAGAAGTCGGCGATCCAGCGGTTGTACGCCCGGCAGCTGGCCGCGGCGACCTCCGGATCGCGGATGTCTCCGTAGAGCAGATAGATCGACGGAAAGAAGCAGGCCTCGTCGATCCCCTCCTCGGTCATCACTTCGAGCCGGGCACTCGGCTCGTAGCTCCCGGGCAGGATTTCGCTCCAGTCGACGTCGTCGGCGATGCGCCCGACGATGCACGCCGGAGCCGGATTGACGCCGAGCCCGTGCCCCTCGGCGAAGAGCTCGCTCCAAGGCTGGCCGAGCTTGCGGACCTGGAGCACGCGATCGCGAAACGCGCGCTCGGCGTACTCTTCCCACACCCGCGGCGGCTCGCAAATGTGGCCGTCGGCGTCGAAGACGTGCGTCATGGCCCCCAAAGGTAGCGGGACTGATTCGGTCTAGAGAGCCGTTGGATGGCTAACATTCAGGTTCGGCACCATCACACTCGCACGCTGAAGACACTCGGGCTGTTAACCCGGCGCTCTAGGCCCGCGGTTCCTCACGAGGAACCCTGCAGAGACGGACCATCAGATAGGCGATCGAGCCCCGGGTGAGATCCTTCATTCCCGCTCCGCGAGCGCGGCGCGCAGCGCCGCGTAGCTGGCGAAGCCGGTTTCGGGCGCCACGACGCTCGCCCAGCGCTCGTCGAGCAGCGCAAGCGTCGCGTCGGAGAGGGCGCGGCGCGTGCCGGTCTTTCCCTCGCGCACCTTCGTCGTCGCCGCATCGGGTGGCAGGTCGCAGGCCGAGTTGCGCGCCCGCGCGGTCAGATGCTCATCGAACTGCCCCTCGTGCGTTTTCATGAAGGCGAAGGTGGCCTGACGCGTCGCGACGTCGATCGAGCGCCGAGCGACGTCGGTGGCGAGAAATCGTGCGACGCGCGCGACCTGCGCTTCCAGATCTTCCTTCAGGTCCTCGAAGCTCAGGGTCAGCACCTGCGGATCGTCGCGCCGCCTCCACCACGACAGGAGATAGTTCCAGTAGGTGCTGCCCGGACCCGTGCTGAAGGCGAGCAGGCGTACGAAGTCGTCGATCGCGACCGCGCCCCGCTCCAGGAACCAACCCTCCATGAAGTGATACTGGGACGCCAGGGCATCGCCGGGCTCCCGGATGACCGAGATATAGCGGCATCCCGGCGGTGCCAGCTCGGCTCGAACATGAGTCTTGAAGAGCCGGGGCTCGGCCTTCTGCTCCGCGTCTAGATCCAAGCCCAGATCGAGCGCGGCCTCGAGCCAAGGCACCACCTCGGTGATCTCGTCGAAGGCCATGTCGCCGCCGGTGCGAAGTCCGTGCGCGATCTGCTGCACCCACGTGGTGCCGCATTTCGGATAGGTGGCGATGATCACGTCGCTCGCGCGAGGCCGGAAGGCCCTCGCCGCCGCGAAGCTCTGTGGTGTGAGGAGGAGGAGGATGCGCTCGCTGAACTCGTCGATCGAACGGGCGAGCTTCATGCGGCCCGCGTCGGAGCCGGCGATCGGAGTCGGATTTCGCCCCGTGTCCGTCATGGAGGACCGCTCAGAATAGCGAGGCACCGCTCGCCGCGGGCCGCACTTTGCGGACCAAAGGGTACCGCCGCACTCGGGCGCAGAGATGATCTGGCCATAAGCCGGCGTCTGCGACTAACTAGAGCAGTCTCTGGCCAGAACAGGGAATTACAGAGAATGGAACAGCTCGGTGGGCTCGCGTCTAATCGGCTAGAAAAGGGTGCCCGACCGAGCTGACGGAGCGTCGCGCCGACCTGGGTGTGAGGGTCAGGCCGGATATTCCAGCTTCGGATACCAGTCCTTGCCGCGGCCTTCCGGCGTCATGTCCAGCACCATCCAGAGCGGAGCCGGGTCGGGCGCGCCGCGCGGATCCTGGCCGGGGTCAGCGGTCTGGCCGGACATCTCGCCTGACCAGAAGTGGCGGATCGTCCCATCGCGCCGCGTGAACACGTTCAGCGCCGGGATCTCGTCGCCGCTTGGTAACAGGCCGAAATAGTCGCGGGAGTAGGCCTCGCTGAGGTCCTGGTGGAGCCGCAGGTTCTTCCAGCCGCGTTCGCGCTTCCAGGCGACCAGCTTCTCGATCGGCGAGCGGGCGATGACCACCAGCGACACGCGCTGGCCGATGTCGGCGGCGTTGCCTTCCCAGGCGCCCAGCAGGTTGGTGCACATCGGGCAGGGCCGCTCGCGCTGGGGCCCGAACATGTAGCTGTAGGCGACGAGCGTGTCCTCGTCCCCGAACAGACCCGCGAAGTCCGTCTCCCGGCCGTCCTCGCCCTTGAAGCGGTAGTCGCCGTCGACGTCGCCGCCCGGCGGCAGCGCCCGGCGCTGGGCAGCCACCCGCTCGATGTGGCGGCGAAGCTCGATCTCCTCGGCGAGCAGGGCCGTGCGGGCGCGCCGGTACTCGGCGCTCTCGTTCGGGATGCGCACGGGATTGTCGCGCGCCAGCTCATCGGCCGGCGTCAGGGTGTCGGTGATGGCGTTCATCGGGGGCCTCCATGGCTTCGCTTGAAAAGGGGTAGTTGTGACGGTGCCATCTGCGGGCGCGCCGAACGCGCCTACTGCGGAACCTCCGCCTCGACGAGCTGCGCGAGGAGCGTCAGCGATTCCTGCCACCCGAGGTAGCAATTATCGATCGGGATCACGGAGGGCACCCCCTCCTGAATGACCTGGAGCTCGGTTCCGCAATCGACCTTGCGCAGCGAGATCGAGACCTGCATCTCGCCTGGCATGGCCGGATCCTCGAATTTGTCCGTATAGCGGATTCGCTCGTGCGGCGTGAGCTCGACATATCTGCCGCCGAAGGAATGAGACTGGCCGCTGGCGAAGTGCGTGAACGACATCCGGTAGCCGCCTCCGACCCGCGCGTCCATCTCGTGGACCTTGCCTGTGAACCCGTGCGGCGGAAGCCACTTGGCCATCGCGTCGGGATCGAGAAAGGCTCGATACAAGCGCTCAGCAGGTGCGCGCACGACGCGGTGGAGTCGGATCGTGTGTGTGACGTTGGACATGGGGACTGGCTCCTTTGCATTCGCTTCTGAAGTCGGGTGATGGGTCGGTTCGGAGGCGCCGCCTGCATCGCTGTGCGAAGGCGCCTCTACCAGCATGACGCGCCAGGGCGCGGCCGATCGACATCCAGGACATCTCCTGCGTGTCGAGTTCTCGCGATGCCGAGCCGGGAGACTCATCGACTGGATGGGTGTTCAGAGAGGATCCGAACTGTCGAGCGCCGTCGTCGCAGCACTTTGGTAGCCTTCGTTCTCCAGCTCCGGAGAAGCGATGAAGGCCGCGGATCGGCGCCCTGGTGCGCAGGATGTGATGCTCGGGCACATCACCGGCTACTGGGTCTCGCAGATGCTGTTCGTCGTGGCGCAGCTCGGCGTCGCGGACGCGCTCGCGAAGAAGCCGCTCACGCCCGCGGCGCTCGCCGCGAAGGTCGCCGCGCAGCCGGACGCACTGCACCGGATCCTGCGTGCGCTCGCGAGCGTCGGGATCTTCGCCGAAACGGCCGATGGCCGGTTCAAGCTCACGCCTAGCGCGGCGACGCTGCGCAGCGACGTCCCGGGATCGCTGCGCAACTTCGCGCGAATGATGATCGACGGCTACAACTGGCGCGGCTGGCAGGAGCTCTTGCACGGAGTACGCACCGGAGAAGTCGGGTTCGAGCGCGCGCACGGCAAGCCGTTTTTCGCCTATCTGCGGGAGCACCCGGACCTGGATCGCGTGTTCTCCGATTCGATGGCGAGCATCTCCGGTCCCGAGAATGACGCGGTCGCGCGCGCATACGACTTCGGCCAGTTCGAGACGCTCGTCGACGTAGGCGGCGCCCACGGTCATCTGCTCGCGACGATTCTGCGCCGCCACAAGCGGCTGCGCGGCGTGCTCTACGACCAGCCGCAGGTGGCGGAGGCCGCGCGTGCAAGCGGCTTCGTCACGGCACCCGACGTGGCCGCGCGCTGCGCGATCGAGGGCGGCGACTTCTTCGCCCGCGTGCCGAAGGACGCGGACGCGTACATGATGAAGTACATCATCCACGACTGGAGCGACGAGCGGGCAGGCGTGATCCTGCGCCACTGCCGCGATGCGATGCGGCCGGGGGGGCGCGTCCTCGTGATCGAGCACGTGATCGCGAAGGGCAACGCGCCCGACTGGGCGAAGCTGCTCGACGTCAATATGCTCGCGCTGCTAACGGGGCGCGAGCGCACGCGCGAACAGTTCCGGACGCTGTTCCGTAGCGCCAAGTTCCGGCTCTCGCGGGTGCACGCGACGAAGAGCGCACTGCGTATCCTCGAGGCGGTGGCCGACTGAGCTGTCAGATCGGCGGTAGTGCGATCGTACGCGCTCGCGCAAACCCCGAGGGACTGCGATTTCGATCCAAGCGTCTAGAATCGGGCTTTCGACCGCGGATCTCCGAGGCCATTCCGATGTCACTTTCGATGACGCGCAGCGAGCGGGAGGCGTTCCTGTCCGACGTCCACGTCGGCGTAATCAGCATCGAGCGCGCCGGGCGGCCGCCGCTCGCGGTGCCGATCTGGTACGACTACGACCCCACCATCGGCGTCTGGGTGATCACCGGGAAGGATTCGGAGAAGGGCCGCGCGCTGGGCGCATCCGGCCGATTCGCGCTGTGCGCGCAGAGCGAGGCGCCGCCGCTCTACCGCTATGTGAGCGTCGAGGGACCGGTCACCTCCGTGCGGCCAGCGCGTCTCGAAGAGGATCTCCGCCCGATGGCACACCGCTACTTCGGCCCCGCGCTCGGGGATCGCTACGTGGAGAGCAGCGGCGACGAGGGCAGCGTGGTGTTCACGATGCGGCCCGAGCGCTGGCGAACCGTCGACTACGGGAAGCATCCGCAGCGGCCCTCGATCTAGGCTCTTGATCTGCTCGCGGGGGTGGCTTCGGGCTCGTCGCCGAGATCGCTGCGGAGGCCAAATTGCCCCGCGAAATACCCGGCGTCGAGAGAATTCCCTGTATTTTTCCCTGTTAGTAGGGAAATCGGGGCCGGAGACGAGTTCGCGGTAGACTGAGCCCGCCGCCAACTAGTCGGTAACCGCCGCGGCGTAGGCGGTGTACAGCCCCTACGAAGGCATGGCCTAAGCCGACTGCTCCGGCGACTCCACGGCTCGTGCTGCATCGAACGCGAGCTCGAACTCATACAACTCGAGCTCAGTACAAGCGCGCCCGAGGCGTCGCTCGAGGCACGCGAAGTAATGCGGTGCGAAGCGGATAGCCTCTCCTCCGCCCGGAGGAGTCGCGGCGAGTCAGTGACGCACGCATTCGCGAGCGCGCACCCGGATCGTCTCGGTGTCGATCAATTCCAACATGCTCAGGCGGCTCCGAGCTCGGTGATGTGACTTCTTCGGAAGTCGGGCCGAGCAAGGCAACGCGAATGATCGTCCATACGTACCTTTACCGTGTCTGCTACAGCGGATATGCCCCAGCTAACAACCCGGCTCTCTCCGGGTGACCGGATTGCTCGAGTAGCTGCAGCGAGCGATCGATTGTCAAGAAAACCAAATGGAAGCGCCCATGGGAATACCATCCAGGTGCTTCAAACAGGGAACGGCCGATCGCCCCCTAACTCGGAGGCGAGCCGTTTTCCGGGACGCCGCGGGAATGGCTCACGAACAATGGAGAGGTCTATCACCGCGCTTGCACGAGCTGGAGCGCTTCCATCGAGAGCGGAAAGTGCCAGCACTGCGCGATCGCGATTCCCGAACCGATCCTGCGCTTGGTAAAGGAGCAGGCGGACGAGCGCGGGCGCACCGCCCCGAATCGCGAGATTCAGCGGCGAACCCAGGCCACCGCGAAGTCCGACTTTCTCGACAGTTGGGTTTCCCGCGGTTGGTGGGCCCGCCGCGGCGAACGCGTTCTGGAGATCGCGCCTGCGCATGTCGCCGAATCAGCTAGCAGCAATCCCGACTCAAGGGTTCCCTCGCGCGTTCCGATCTAACTGATGTCTCCGCATTTGTGCGGCAATCGCCGACCTCCAGCGTACCTCCGCCCGATTGCGATTCGGGATACCCGACTGGGCATCGGTGAGATCGATTGCGGAAGGAGTGTCCGTGACCGCGCGCTCGCAGTTCAGCGCCGAGGATCCGGTCGAGGGCGAGCTGGCGCAGGCGGTGTGCGGCGGACTCTGGAGAGGTTTCTGACGATGGCCGACCCGCGGCTGCTCGTCGTGGACGACGAAGTCGAAATCGGCCGGTTCGTCGGCGAAGTAGCCGAGGCGTGCGGCTTCGAGGTAGCGCGCGCGGTCGACGTCGCCGAGTTCGAGCACGCGCTCGCGCACTTCAAGCCGTCCGCGATCGTGCTGGACTTGTCACTTCAGGACACCGATGGGATCGAGCTTCTGCATCGGCTCGCGACCCTGCACGCGTCGGCGTCCATCGTACTGTTGAGCGGGTTCGACGCGCGCGTGCTCCGAACGGCACTGCGCGTCGGCCGCGAGCTGGGCTTGCGGATGGTGGACGCTCTTCAGAAGCCCATCCCCTTGAACCAACTCGAGCACGTACTGAAGAAACTCCAGCGCCGAGATCCGAAGATCTCCGCCCATGACCTGCACGGCGCGCTCGACCGGAGAGAGCTCTACCTCGAGTTCCAGCCCAAGATTTCGCTCTCGACGAACGAGCTCTGGGGCTTCGAGGCGCTCCTCCGGTGGAGCCATCCCGAGCGGGGATTGATCGCGCCGGGACAGTTCGTGGTTCGCTTCGAGGAGGAAGGGCTCGCAGGGCCGATGACCGACGAGGCGCTCCGACTCGCGGCCGAGCAGGTCGTCGCGTGGGACGCCTCCGGCTCCCCGTTTCGTGTCGCGGTCAACCTGTCGCCCGCCGTCGTCGTCGACGCGTCTCTGCCGGACCGCATCGCCGATCAGCTCGCCGCCGCAGGCGTTCGCCGCGGTCTGATCTCCTTCGAGGTCACCGAGTCGGGCGCGATGAGCGACGTGGTTCGGGCCTCGGACGTGCTGGCGCGCCTCCGGATCAAGGGATTCGATCTTGCACTGGACGATTTCGGCACGGGCTACTCGTCGCTCGTGTGGCTGCATCGGCTGCCGTTCGGCGAGCTCAAGATCGATCGCAGCTTCGTGATGGAGCTGGAGGAAAACGAAGAGGCCCGGATGATCGTGCGCTCGACTATCGAGCTTGCGCACAACCTCGGCCTCGAGGTTTGTGCGGAGGGCATCGAGACGGAGGGCAGCCGTCGGCAGCTGCTCGCGCTCGGCTGCGAGCGGGCGCAAGGGTATCTGTTCAGCCGGCCGCTAATCGCCGAGCGGGTTCCCGAGTGGGTTCGGGGCTGGCAGGCCCAGCCGCAGTCGTTGGCGGCTGATGTCCGAACACGGGTTGAGAGGAATCCAATCATGCCTATCCCGTCAGGCCCGGGAACACCTCCAACCCCGCCGAGCCATGGTCGTGCACCCGCGCGAGGCGCCGACGGCCGCGAACCGAACTTCCGCGCCCTCTTCGAATCCTCGCCCGGTTGCTACCTCATTCTCGAGCCCAATACGTCGCGCTTCACCATCGTTGCGGTGAGCGACGCCTATTTACGGGCGACGATGGCGGTACGCGAGGAGATTCTGGGGTGCGGCCTCTTCGAGGTCTTCCCGGACAACCCCAAAGACCCAGCCGCGACCGGTACCGCGAACCTGCGAGAGTCGCTCGAGCGTGTCTTGGCCCACCGGATCCCGGACACCATGGCCGTTCAGAAATACGACATCCGTCGCCCCGACGCCGAGGGCGGAGGCTTCGAGGAGCGCTACTGGAGTCCGGTGAACTCGCCGGTCTTCGGCGAGGACGGCCGCACCATCGACTACATCGTTCACCGCGTCGAGGACGTGACGGATTTCGTGCGGCTCAAACTGGCAGGCAGCGAGCAGCAGAGGATCACCGAGGCGCTCAAGACCCGGGCGGGATCGATGGAGACCGAGATCTACCGCCGGGCGCAGCAGATCCAGGATGCCAACCGCCGGCTGCGGCAACTGCAGGCCGGGCTCGAGGAACGCGTCACGACGCAAACCGCCGACTTGCGACGCGCCAATACCGATCTCCAGCGGGAAATCGAAGAGCGGGAGCGGGC
>Ga0070707_100005801_pt1 | contig 11518 bp, 10 predicted proteins | sample KBSK5502metaG_FD_65468 | JGI IMG/M metagenome (GOLD analysis project Ga0070707, IMG submission 65468) | Corn, switchgrass and miscanthus rhizosphere microbial communities from Kellogg Biological Station, Michigan, USA - KBS K5-50-2 metaG | ecosystem: Host-associated > Plants > Roots >... | reverse complement strand
ACCGGGTCCGTCCATTTCGCATTATTCGCAGTGATTGCCATTCCGCTCGGACTGGCGATCGGATTTATCCGATACAGCTTCGCTGCTTCAAAACTGTATCCGGCGCCGCTCCTGTTTCTCGGCATCTTTTTCTTCACCGCACTGCCCGAAGAATTTCTTTTTCGTGGTTTGATTCAGAACTGGATCGAGCGCGTGACCGGACACCGCACCGGCAGCCTCCTGGCAGCGTCGGTCATTTTTGGCGCGTCTCATTTGAACAACGGGCCGCCCTTTCCCAACTACAAATACTTCCTGATGGCGACGATCGCAGGATGGTTCTACGGTCGAGCGTGGCGAACCACGGGCAGCCTGATGGCGTCATCACTCACGCACGCGCTCGTCGACACGTTGTGGAGCGTAATCTTCCGCTAGGCTGGATCAGTCGGAATTACCTTGTTGCACAGAGAGGCTGCCGCTAAGATCACACGGATACTCATGGGACTTCTTCAAGACGTGAAATTCGGTATCCGCATGATGCAGAAGAGTCCCGACGCGGATCGTTTGCTGCGAACACTCGAACGAGCGCGGTGGCTGCCGAAACAGAAAGCCATACCCTGTCTCGAAAAACTGGCCGAGCATCCTGCTCGGCGCGTGAAAACACGCGTTCGCTCACTTCTGTCCGAATTTGGTTCGGACCGCTGACGGCTTACTTGTTGGAGATCAGGCGAACCAGCGCGACAGGGTCGATCAAGAAACCGGCCGATGGCCACAGATCATTATCCGCGTGGAAGGTCGTGCCCGGTTTCGGCCGAAAATTGGTTTCGTTCAACTCACCGAGAATGAATGATGCCTTGTAGTACGCCTGGAGAAATCCGAAACCGCCATTGCGCTTTTTCTGCAAAGCAGGAATCAGGAACAACGGCTTCAACACCACTCGCGGAGCATCGATAATCGCACGATTTGTCTTGATGCCGGCGCTGTCGAAATGAACCACACCTACGCCCACTCCAATCTCGAGCGGAGCCCACAGACGATACGTCGGGCCGGCTTGATATACCTCTGCTCGGACAGGAAACCATCTTGGATCGTCTTCATGTTTAGAGGTCCGGAACGTTCGTAGATCAAAAAAGATGCATGGCCCCTTCGCCTTTCTGTCCTGAAGCAGATGGAGCCACTTGTCATTACCGCCGCGGTCATTGCCGGTTTTGCCCTCCGTCGGATCCGCAGTGAAATCACCGTGCCAGCAGTACACCGTTAGAGTGCCGTTACCGCGGCCCTCGAACCCTCCGGGGCCACTTAATTCAGCAGCCCAATCCCATATGTCAGCGTGAGCCGGTCTGTTGGAGATCGCGAAGACCAACAGGAGTAGACTGAAAACGCGTTGCGCTCGCGACATCTCGCACCTCCTCTTGCGTTCGAGTCACCGAACATTCTGTCGTGACTCCGCCTCTTGCCGACTTACATTTGAAAAGATACTTTCACGAGTCCCCGTGTGTATTAAGGCGGGATCGTTCAGATCGATAAGCCTGCTCCAGGGCGGCTCTTGCAGCGGGCAGAAAAGCGCGACATTGTTTCCACTCTTTCCAACCAGATAACACCTCTGCGACTGATACATAACCCGCTCGCCTTTGCTTTGGAAAAACAATCGATATGGAGCAACCGTCAGGACGAAGGTCGAAATCATCACGGCGACGCCAGCAGCCACAGTGACAGCGCTTATAGATTCACTGATGCGCCGCCTTAATTTGAAAAGGCGGAACCAACCCCATCCAAAGCCAAGCACAAGGAGAGAAAGAACACGTATGTATAGCTTATGTTCCTCCCGGTAGGAAGGACTAAAAACTGCCAGACGCCCGGAATTCAGTATGAAGTTGGTAAGGGATTCGATAACGGCACCGAATCTCCACCAGAACAGGGCAAGCGCAACGACGTGCGCGACTAACAGTAAGCCGGCAAGCGTACGAATTGGAATTGCGTGAAACCATCTATTTAGTCTTCCGTTCACGCGATGGACGCGCTCATAACATCGCCTGAGCGGACCAAACGCCGCGAGCGCTGCACGCCACAATTGGCTTGCGATTCCGATAATGAGAAGAGCTCCGCCGATTTGTGTAAGTGGAAGAATCAGCGAACGCAGCCCCCAAACAGGCCACCACAGCGGTGATTCTCCTTCAAAAGAGATGCCGAGTCCGAGAGGCGAGCCATAGAATGTCGAACTGATGAAACCGACAAACGTCAGACCTGCGATCGTCGCCAGGACCAGGCCAACGATGAAAAGGACTTTGGAATAAGGTCGCGCGGACGGCCCCTCTGAAACGACTCCCGCGCCATCGAGCGCCTTTAGCACCTCCCGCAGATCGCTGCAAAACTCACGCGAGGACTGGTATCGCTCCTTCGGGTCTTTCGCGATCGCACGAGAGACAACGGCGTCAAGAGATGCAGGACTCCCCGGCCTGATGGACGAAACCGCCGGCGCCGTTGTCCTGAGGATGGCGCCTACGAGTGCAGGAAAGTCGCCCTCCACAAAAGGCAGACGGCCCGTCAGAAGTTCGAAAAGAGTTATGCCCAGGCTGTACACATCTCCTGCGACGCTCAGTGTGCCGTGCATGAAGCGTTCCGGCGGCATGTAGGCGGGCGTGCCGATTAGAAGCACTTCGCCGGCCGGCGTGCCGGCCTCCGCATCACGCTGTTCATACCTGGCGCAGGCGAGTCCGAAATCCAACACCTTCGCGGCGCCTTCCGGCGAGACCTGGATATTTGATGGTTTGAGGTCGCAGTGGATGAATCCACGGTCGTGTGCATATGTGAGCGCCTCACAGATTTGAATCGTGAGTCGGACAGCGTATGCAGCAGGCACCGGCCCTTCCGCGACCAAAACGGCGGCCGTACGCCCTTCCACATATTCCATCACCAGCAGCAAATGCCCGTCGTCTTCTAAAACGTCGTACAACGTGGCGATGTGGGAATGCGACAGCGCTGCTGCAGTCCGCGCTTCGCGAAGCAGTCGTTGGCGCGCCGTCTCAGACTTCAGCCATGATCCGGCCAGGCTCTTGAGTGCGACGCTGCGTCCGAGACGCCTGTCTTCGGCGAGATAGACCTGGCCCATTCCACCACTGCCAATCAGCCGGACAACACGATATGGCCCATAGTTCTTGCCGGCATGAATGACTTGCTCGGCCGGGGCCGCCGGCTGCGTCGGCGCCTGGGGGTTTTCCAGAGCGCAGAATGCAGCAGTCTGCTGGGGAGTCAACGAATGCTTTATCTTGTCGTGGACCTCGAGCAGGGACAAGAGCTCGAAACGAAGCCTGGGCTCGTTGGGAAACCGCGCTTCGACCAGACGAGTTCGTTCTCTCCCCCCGAGTCCTGCAGCGACCGTCAGAACATCTTTCGCACGGTGCCACTCTTCGGGAGACACGACTGCCTGGGCGTGGTTTTTCTCTGCTGAGCCGACCATATCTCTCCATTCGTACTTCCTCACAACGTCCGTTTTTGTGGAAAGACGTAATATGCCTGGAACTATCACACCGGATTGCCAGAAAGCCGGCAAGCGAAAGAAACCGAAATTGTCCGCTAGGCGGGGCGTCAAAGGAACTGGCGTTCATGCTGCGATGAAGGTAACTTTAACTACCCACTGAACGTTACGAGCCAGGATGAAATTTCGGCCTGGCTCGATCCGAACCCGCGAGGTGAATTTCGATGAAGGTCACAATTCTGGGAATCGCCCTCTGCATGAGTTCCCCGGCTCTTGCGCATGCGCAAAGTCCCGATTCGTTTGAAGCGCTGCGCGCTGAAATCCAGGAACTGAGAGAGGAACTGGCCGCCGTGCGGAAGCAGTTGGATTCGATTCAAGGCACGGCGAACAGCCAGTCTCCGGCATCGACGCCGGCTATCGCGGAAGAGCAGGAACTCCTGAAGGCGAAGGTGGACGATCAATATCAGACAAAAGTCGAAAGCGGCTCCAAATATCGAGTGCGGCTGTCGGGATTGGCGCTGATGAACGCTTTCACCACCCGCGGCGCCGTCGACAATCTGGATTTACCGACGATCGCATTGCCACGAAGGCCCGGAGACACCAACGGAGCATCTGCAGCGTCGGCCCGCCAGTCACGACTGAATGTCGAGGTATTCGGCCCTGAGTGGAAGGGCGCCAAAACCAGCGGCGAGATGAGTGTCGATTTCTGGGGTGGCTTTCCGATTTCGAGCAACGGAACCGCGTCGGGGTTCCTCCGGCTCAGAACCGCGACGCTCAGCCTGGATACGGCGCGCACTTCCGTGGTCGCCGGCCAGGATGTTCCGTTCTTTTCGCCCCGCTCTCCCACCTCATTGGCTTCGTCCGCCTATCCTCCGCTATCATCGGCCGGGAATATATGGACGTGGACTCCGCAGATTCGCGTCGAGCGCCGTTTCGCTCTTTCCGAAAACGATACGTTTTCCATTCAGGGCGGCGTTCTCGACCCGCTCACCGGCGAGTTTCCGGCGGAATATGATCGCACTCCCACTGCGGGAGAGCGCAGCCGCATACCCGCCTGGGCAACACGAATCGGCTGGCAGCGCGCGGCGAGCGACCATGTCAACGGCTTTGGTGTGGGATCTTATTATTCGCGACAGAATTGGGGCTACGGCCGAACCGTCGATGCATGGGCCGTCACAGGAGACTGGGACTTCACGCTTGGCAAAGGCTTTTCGCTGTCCGGCGAACTGTATCGCGGCCGCGCACTGGGAGGTCTCGGAGCCGGGGTGACCGGCAGTGTATTTTTCAGTGCAGCGAATCCATCCACGGTGCTGCCGTTGAATAACGTTGGCGGCTGGACCCAGTTGAAGTACAAACCTGTTGAGCGAATGGAGTTCAATGCCGCCTTCGGCGAAGACGAGCCTTTCCGGCCGCGCGCCGCTGGACGGCTCGTGAGCCAGTACACGACTCCAGGTTCCTTTGTGAGCCGGAACGCGAGCGGTTTCCTCAACGCGATCTACACGGCCCGGTCGAATTTGTTGTTCTCGGTGGAATATCGGCGGCTTTGGACAACCGGTTTTTACAGCCCCAGACGAACTGCCGATCAAATCAGTGTCACGACGGGGATTGCTTTCTGAACATGCGTCGATTGAATTGTTGCGTCATCGCCATGGCCGCGCTTGTTTGCGGATGGATCCTCTCCGTGCAGGCTCAAACTGTGACGGTGACGGGCACGGTCTCCGTCGTTCGCGCGAACGGCGGCACCGGCAAGGTCAGCAATGGAAATGGTGTCGTCTGGCTGAAGTCCACAACTTCGGGGAGCGGGCACACCGCTGATCGCAGGGCATCGTCCGGTCAACACTTCAGGATGCTGCAGCAACACAAAAAATTTGACCCCCACGTCCTCGCGGTTCCCATCGGCGCTGTCGTCGATTTTCCAAACCTCGATCCGTTCTTTCATAACGTCTTTTCGTTATTCGAGGGAAAGCGATTCGACCTCGGACTCTACGAGGCCGGGACTTCGCACGCGGTCACGTTCGACTCTCCAGGGATTTGCTACATATTCTGCAACATCCATCCGGAAATGAGCGCGGCGGTCGTCGTTGTCGACTCACCCTGGTATGCGATGTCGAATCAGGCGGGACAATTCTCGATACCGAACGTTCCCCCGGGCTCCTACCTTCTTTTTGTGTGGCACGAACGAGGCAAACCGGAAAAGCCCGGTGACTTCCCACGTCAGGTCACCATTACGCCGGGGAATGCTTCTCTCCCAACAATCCGTCTTATCGATTCCGGTGACTTGTTCGCGAATCACAAGAACAAATACGGCCGCGATTACGATCACGACAAATCCCTCTCGCCGGTGTACAAGTAGTTAGCCGAATTGCTCCCAACATCGCACATCTTAGGAAGAATTACTTCCGGATCCCGATCGAGAGCTTGTCTTGAATCGTGTAGTCGGGCGGCACCTGGAACAGACTGAGTGGTGGGTCGGCCCGGCTGATATTCACCAGAGAGTAGACGGTCTCGCCGAATCGCGGATCGGTGTGCTTCGAGAGCACGATGACTTGCAGGTCGGGCGACCGCCACTGCTCGTCAACGATATCGATCGGCCGTTCGTTTCCAACTTCGCCGGTGGGGATCGTGATCGTGTTGCGCGTCCCTTCCGCCTGCACGCCTTCAATTAATTTCCATCCGAGTTGCTCGGTCTTCGGCGCACGTGCGCTAACGTTAAACGTCTTGTAATTGATGATGGCGCCAGGCGCGCCGCCTGGAGGAGGCACCGCCGCAACAAAGGTCTGGACCCTCTTCAGTTGGTCCGCTGCTACGTTTCCCTGCGAGAGCGCCGGCAATTTGATCGCGGTGTGCTCCCTGGAATTCAACGAGTAGTTCACGCCGGCAACCGGATCGAAGATGGATATGATCTGCGGCGCATCGCCTTGAGCCGTGAATGGGCCGATCACCGGCAATGTCTCTTCACGGCGTTCGCGGCCGAGGGCATCGCGATAAACCATCGCCGTCGATTTCTGCGTGATGCGATTTCCGTCGGCCAGCGTTTGTATCGTTTCGGTCACGGCCTGCGCCGAATATGGCGCCCCCTTCACTGGAGATCCGCCGATCAATTGCTCAGAGATGAATCCGAATGCAGCATTGCCGCCTGTGACAACTTTCGTCTGTGCGAAGACACCGGCCACCGGCTCCTGCGCCTGAACCGCGACGGCAGCCGCTAAGATGATCATGATTACGGTAAGAGTCTTCATATTTGTCGCTCCTCTGCTATTTCGTCTCGAACTTCACGAATCGAATCGCGCGCGGCAATCCTTCTTCCCCGACCAATACATCGGCCTGGACAGGATCGGACAGGCGTTCGGCATGAACCGGTAATCCGACCATTCGCATGGCCGAAGCCGGCACTTCCACTCGCAGAAGCCGTCCTCGCTCGAATGGTGGTGCGGGATTCACCAGTGGGTAAAAATCCGTGACCACCTCTTCGACCGCGGCCGGTGCCGCCAGTGCCGGCGGCCGCTGCCGATAATGTAATGTCGCAGCGAATACGAGCACTACGGCGGCCGCACTGGCGCACCACGCCAGCCGCCTGACAGTACGTGTCCGCTTCCTCGACCGGAACTCACGGGTCAGCCGCAATTCGATTTCAGGTGGTGCTTCGGCGGCAGCATCGGCGTCGGCCAACGCCCGCAACAGATCCTGAATGGGGTCCTCATTCATATGCAATCCTCGCCGTTTTTTTTACCAGCCTGGCTTTTTTTTCCAGCTTCGCTGCGAGCATCGCTCGCGCGCGGCTCAGCCGTGATCGAACAGTGCCCATCGGGCAATCCAAAGCCGCGGACGCGTCTTCGTAACTCGCGTCTTCCAGATCGCATAGCACCACGACCTCGCGATAGATCGGCGGCAAGCTGACGATGGCCCGTCGCACCGTTTCGATGGCCTCGCGGCGCGTCAAATCGTTCATCGGGTCGACAACACCATCGCTGCCGATGCAATCCTCGATTTCGGCCGGCTCGGCCGGCTGCTCACGCGCGTCCTTCTCGATCCGTCTCAATATGTGGTTACGCGCGATGCCGTACAGGAATGACAACAGCGTCCCACGAGAGGAATCGAAGCGCCGGCCGCTCTCGAGCAGCATCAGAAATACATCCTGCGTGACGTCTTCGGCCACGGCAACACTGCGAGTCATATGCAGAGCAAAACGATAAACCGGCCCCTGGCGCCGGCGATACAGCGTCGTGAAAGCGTCTTCGTCACCCTTCAGCATCCGCGCCAGAAGTGTCTCGTCGCTGTCGCTCATTGGGCCTCAGTATGTATTCCGGCGTGGGGTTTCAAAAGTTCCAAAAACACGCTACGCTGGGCCTCTATGGCACTTCGAAAATCGCTCTTTTTTGTATGCCTGCTGCTCACGGCATGCCAGGCGGGGACGCAAAAGCAGACGGAGCAAACTGCCAAGGCGGCGCAGCAGGCTGCGCCGAAACAGGATTTCCTGATCGCCAACATGGACACCTCGGTTAATCCCGGCGACGACTTCTTCAGTTATGCGAATGGAGGCTGGATCAAGAAGAATCCCATTCCGGCCTCGGAATCCGCATGGGGTATCGGCAATCTTGTTCGTGAAGAGCTTTACGTTCAGCTCCGCACAATTGACGAAGCAGCCGCTCAGAAGAAAGCAACGCCCGGAACGGATGAACAGAAAATCGGCGATTTCTGGACAACGGCGATGGACGAAGCGAAGGCCGAGCAACAGCGTGTGATGCCGCTGAAGGCCGAACTCGATCGCATCGACAAAATCGCCAACGCCCAGGATGCGCTGAATGCCGGGTTCGCGCTTCAACCCGTCGGCGTGGATGCCTTCTTCAGTTTCTTCATTTCGCAGGACGAAAAGAAAAGCGACGAGATGGCCGTGCATCTCTATCAGGGTGGTCTCGGCTTACCGGATCGCGATTTCTACTTCAACAAAGAAGAAGGTGTGGCGCGGATTCGCAAGGAATACGTCACGCATATCACGAACATGTTGAAGCTGCTTGGCAGCGATGACGCATCGGCGTCCGCAGCGGCATCCAACATCATGGAATTCGAGACCGCGCTGGCGAAGGTTTCGCGAAAGCTGGAAGATCTCCGCGACCCTCAGAAGAACTACAACAAAATGACGCTCGATGAGATCAAGCGCCAGCGCACTCCGTCGATCGACTGGCCGGAACGCCTGAACGCGTGGAATCTCAAACCGTCCTTTATTGTCGTCGGCCAGCCGGAATTTTTCAGCGGGCTCGAGTCCCTGTTGAAGAAAACCCCGGTTTCCACGCTGCGCGACTATCTGCGGTTTCATCTGGTGAGCGAATACGCCGCGTTTCTCAGCAAGGACATCGATACCGAAGATTTCAACTTCTACCATAAGGTTCTTTCCGGCCAGAAGGAGCCGCGGCCTCGCTGGAAGCGGGTCATCGATGCCGAGAATCGTGCGATGGGTATGGTGCTGGGCCGGATCTTCGTCAAGGAGTACTTCCCGGAGTCGGCAAAGAAGAGGTACTCGGATCTTGTGGAAGCCATCCGCACGACGTATAGCGAACGCATCGATCACCTCGATTGGATGAGCGATGCGACGAAAGCCAGGGCGCATCAAAAGCTGGCGGCTGTAACGAAGAAGGTCGGCTACCCGGACAAGTGGAAGGACTATTCGGCCCTCGTCATCGGCCAGAATTCTTTTTGCGAAAACATGATGAACGCGTCGCGCTGGCGCTTCAACGACATGCTGTCGAAGTTCGGCAAGCCGGTGGATCGCACCGAATGGACGATGACCCCGCAAACCTACAACGCGTATTACAACCCATCAAATAATGAGATCGTCCTTCCCGCTGCGATCTTCGAAATTCCCGGCGTGAAGGATTCGGAAATCGATGACGCTGTCGTGTACGGCTACGTGGGAGCATCCACGATCGGACACGAGATCACGCATGGCTTCGATGACGAAGGACGTCAGTATGATGCGGCAGGTAATCTCACGGACTGGTGGACGAAAGAAGACGCGAGCAAGTTCCAGAAACGGGCCGATGTCATGGTCAAACAATTCGATGCCTACCAGCCGCTGCCCGGCCTTCACATCAATGGCCGCGCGAGCCTCGGTGAAAACATCGCGGATTACGGAGGAATCCTGCTTGGCCTCGATGCCTTCAAGAAGACCGAGCAGTACAAGAAAGGAGAGAAGATCGCGGGCCTGACTCCGCTACAGCGGTTCTTTCTCGGCTACGCGCTCGGCTGGCTCGACGAACGCCGTGAAGAACTCCTGCGCCGCGGCCTGCTCAGCGATGTCCACGCGCCACCGAAGTGGCGCGTGAATGGCCCGTTTGCAAATATCCCGGAGTTCTATGAAGCGTTCGGCGTGACATCCGGTAAGCCCATGTGGCTGCCGGACGAAGCGCACGTGCATATATGGTAGAAATTTAATTCGACGAGGTGGTGGGCCACTTGAGGTTCATTGCCTCCCCCACAACCACATCCCGGAAGAGCGGGAGTGCCCACCCCTGCTTGACCAGCGCGTCATAACTCTGCTGAACCTTCGTGACGTAGTCTTTCTTATCCTTATACAGCTTCCGTAATTGCGCCGGAGTCAGAGAGACTTCGTAATTCGCAAGGCCACACAACTGGTCATCGGGATCCGCGCCGTTCACGCGGCGTGCGGCGATGAAGGGATGTGGATTGGGAATCCGCGGCTCCGCGCCCTGATTCGGAGTCCGAAAACTCTTCACCGGGACATCGACGTAGGTTGTGCGGATGCCGCCTTTGACGTTTCCGAACTCGTCGAGCGCGAACATCGAACCGTCGTTTTCGGTGTTCAGATCGACGTAGAAGCGGTCGGCGTGCGGCGGCGTCATGCCCTTATCGACCCACTTGAACAGATAGTCGAGTGCGACTGACATATAGATTGCCATCGGAAATCGGCTGATCGGCATCTTGCACGGGTCGGGATAATACGCCGCGGCGTCGCGCGAGTCGATGTGGGCCATGCCGGCGAATTCAAACACGCGAAGCTGGCTGCCCGGCATGTCGTTGTCCTTCTGCATCGTACCATTGCCCTGGAAAACTTCGCGCTGAGTTGGAACGAGAATGGTCGGGACGTCGATCGGCGGAATCTGCTGGTTGGCGCTGGTCGGCATGAAACCGTCGTAGATGGGCTTCAAGCCTTCCTGTCGCTGAACCATATGCGCATCCGACAGGTAGTTGAATGCGACGCCCGCCGAAGCCGACGAACCGGTCAGAATCATCTTTCGAAGCGGAAGCCCGTTGAGGGGATTGTCCGCGCGCTTCGACTTAATCAGCGCTCCCACCTGCGCGATGATGTCGTTCGCCGAACCGTTCGGAATGACGAGATCCTTGTAGCGTTCCGGATTGGCCGCGGCGAATCCCGCCGGCGTGCTGGTCAATATCTCGAGGCCGATGACGCCGTTCGTCATGCTGTAGACGTGCGTGAAGTGGAAGACCCACGGATTCCCGCTCGGGTGCATCGACTCGGCGAGAATCAATCCGTTGAATTTGCTGTCGTCCGATGGCTTGCGGATCACGATGCGCGTTTTGTATGGCTGGCCATTGGATGTGCCGGAAACGAAATATTCCTTCGTGACGTAGCCGAAGTGGGCGAGATCGTCCGTCGGTTTCAACGTCATTAACGTTTCGAAGAACTTTCCAGGCCCGGTGACTTCGGGGGACGGTGTGGCCAAGGGAGCAACAACCATGGGTTTGGACTGTGTGGCGGGCGTGGCTGGAGCGCCGCCGCGTTGACCACCGCGCTGGCCGCGCTGACCATCATTCTGACCGGGAACCGGAATGGGTAATTGTGCAAATACGGTTATCACGCCAATCGCGGCGACTATCGCCGCGATTGGTAGGAGTTTTCTCGTCATTACGTTTCTCCTTCAGACTCGGCTAAACTAAAGATGAATAAATGACCCAGCCGCAGATAAAACTTTCGGCGAACCGCGTCAAATCCGGCGACCTGGTATTCATGACAGGAACCGGTTTCACTCCCGAGCACACTGCGATGTCGCACCTTCAGCGGCCGGACGGCACTGAGTATAACCCACTGCG
>Ga0070707_100005799_pt1 | contig 11520 bp, 12 predicted proteins | sample KBSK5502metaG_FD_65468 | JGI IMG/M metagenome (GOLD analysis project Ga0070707, IMG submission 65468) | Corn, switchgrass and miscanthus rhizosphere microbial communities from Kellogg Biological Station, Michigan, USA - KBS K5-50-2 metaG | ecosystem: Host-associated > Plants > Roots >... | reverse complement strand
GCCGAGGAGACGCAAGACACCTTCGGCGCGCGCCTGTCCACCGGTGGCGGGCCGTTCCTGCGCACCGGGGACCTCGGCGTCCTCGTCGGCGGCGAGCTGTTCGTGACCGGCCGCATCAAGGAAGTGATGATCGTGCGGGGTCGCAACCATTACCCGCAGGACATCGAGCGGACCGCGGAGGAGAGCCATCCCGCTCTGCGCCCCCACGGCGGCGCGGCGTTCCTGCTCGAGGGCGGCGGCCGGGAGCGCCTGGCGGTCGCCCACGAGGTCCAGCGCCCGTACGGAGAGGACCCGCCCACCCGCGAGATCGCGCGCCGCGTGCGGGAGGCGGTGTCCCGTGACCATGGCCTGCAGGTGGCCGTGCTCGTCCTGCTCAAGGCCGGCGGCATCCCCCGGACCTCCAGCGGAAAGATCCAGCGCCGCCTGTGCCAGGCCCGCTATCTCGGCGGAACCCTCGGAGTGATCGGAGAGGACCGGTACGGGCTGCCGAGCGTCCCCGCCTTCTCCATGCAGGAGGAAAACCCATGACCGTGCAATCGGCTTCCCTGCCCGCGCTGCCCGAACGCTCGAGGATCACGGTCGAGCACGGATCGCTGCGGCAGTTCCAGAAGGTCCACGCGGTGGCCATCGTCGTCGTGCCGGCCGTCGGCCTCGTCGTCGCGCTCGGGGTGGCGTCGCGGATCGGAGTCACCCGGCTCGACCTGGCCCTCCTCGTCGGCATGTTCGTCGTCACCATGCTGGGGATCAGCGCCGGGTACCACCGCCACTTCTCCCATCGGTCCTTCCGGGCCCGCCGGCCGGTCCGGGTCCTGCTGGGGATCTGTGGATCGATGGCCGCGCAAGGCTCTCTCTCCTACTGGGTGAGCAACCACCGCCGGCATCACCACTACGCGGACCGTCCCGGCGACATCCACTCGCCGTACTACGTGGAGGAAAGGGCCCTGGGCTGGCTGGAGGGGTTCTGGCACTCGCACATGGGCTGGACGTTCAACCACGATCTCACCAACCCGCTGCTGTTTGCTCGAGACCTCTACCGCGACCGCGCGATCTCGCGGGTGAACCAGCTCTACCTGTTCTGGGTGGCGCTGGGCCTGGCGATCCCGTTCGCCCTGGGCGGGCTCCTGTCGGGGACCTGGACCGGGGCCGCCACCGGCCTCCTCTGGGGCGGCCTGGCCCGCATGTTCCTCTGCTATCACTTCACGAACGCCATCGACTCGGTGACGCACATCTTCGGCCGCCGGACCTACCAGACGCAGGACCACAGCACCAACAACGTCTGGATGGCGCTACCGACCATGGGCGAGGGATGGCACAACAACCATCACGCCTTCCCGAGCTCGGCCGTCTTCGGGTTCCGCTGGTGGCAGGTCGATCCCGGAGCCTGGCTCATCCGCGGCCTGGAGAAGCTGGGCTGGGCGTGGGAGGTGCAGCTCCCGCCACGGAACGCGGCCGCGGAGAAGGCCGGCCCGGCGACCTGAGCCGGGAACGCGCCACGGCCTTCTGCGCCCGAAGAAAAGGGGGAGACCAATGGATTCCATCGAGCAGCTCGCCGGCGCTCCGGCCGGCATCTCCGTCCGACACGTGGTCGTCGACGACGACCGCCTGCAAGCAACGCAACGACGCCTGGCGTGGACCATCATCCTCGTCCCCTTCCTCGGCACGGTGGCGGCGATCGCGTTTGCGTTCTACCGGCCCGTGAGCCCGGCGGACGCCGCGCTCCTGGCCGTCATGTACGTGCTGACCACCCTGGGGATCACGGTGGGCTTCCACCGCCACTTCGCTCACCGCGCCTTCCAGGCGCGGCCGGCCCTGAGCGCGGCGCTGGGGATCCTCGGCTCGATGGCCGCGCAGGGGACGCTCGTCTACTGGGTGGCCACGCACCGGCGGCACCATCAGTTCGCCGAGCAGGGGCTCGACCCCCATTCCCCCTACGTCCACGACGGGAAGCCGATCGGGCGCTGGCGGGGCTTCTGGCATTCGCACGTGGGGTGGATGCTCGAGAGCCGCATGACCAACACGGCGAAGTTCGCCCGCGACCTGATCCGGGACCCCCTGCTCTTCCGCGTGAACGAGCTGTACGCGGTCTGGGTGGCCCTGGGCCTCGCGTTGCCCGCCGCGGTGGGCGGCGCGTTGACCGGGAGCTGGGAGGGCGCGCTCTCGGGTTTCCTGTGGGGCGGGATGGTCCGCCTGTTCCTGGCGCATCACATGATGTGGACGAGCGGATCCACCGCCCACATGTTCGGGACGCGGCCGTTCGTGACGGCGGACCAGAGCACGAACAACGCTTTGCTGGCGATACCGACGCTCGGCGAGGGGTGGCACAACAACCACCACGCCTTCCCCGCCTCGTCCCGCTTCTCGTTGCGGTGGTGGCAGATCGACATGGGCGGCTGGGCCATCCGCGGATTCGAAGCGCTCGGCTGGGCCTGGGGCACGCACGCTCCCTCCGAGGAGATGATCGAGCGCCGGAGAAAGAACCCCGTCGCGGGGTGAGGCGGCCCGGAAAGGGCAAAGGAGGAACGGGAATGGACCGCAGCAGCGCAGAACAGGACCTGGGGACGACGGAATCGCCGGAAGAAGCACCGGGCTCCGCGGCCGGAGCCGCGCTCGGAGCCGCCGCCGGCTCGGTGTCCGCCGCGGAGATCCGTTCGTGGCTGGTCGAGCACCTGGCCAGCCTGCTCGACATTCCCGAGCGCGAGGTGAGCGTCACGAGCACCTTCGACGAGTACGGGCTGGACTCGGCCGCGGCCGTGGCCATGACCGGAGAGCTGGCGCGTTGGCTTCGCGTCGACCTCGACGCGAACCTGGCCAGCGAGCACCGGACGATCGAGGCCGTGGCGCTCCATCTCGCGGGGAAGCCGCGCCCGCAGCGCTAGGTCTTGACACACCCCGTCGAGGCAAGCCTGGCGAAGCCGGCTCCCGGCTGGCCGCCCGGCCGGCCGTTCCGCAGCCTCGTGCAGCTCCTCGATGACAGGCAGGAGGAGCCCCCCCGGCTGGCGTTCGTCTACCTGGAGCGCGGGGACTCCCCGGCCGCGCAGCTGACGATCGCCGAGCTGACGCAGAGGGCGCGAAGGATCGCGGCGCACCTGCAGGCGCGGGCGAGTCCCGGTGACCGGGTGTTGCTGGTCCTGCCGCACCGCCTGGAGTTCATCGAGGCGTTCCTGGGATGCCTGTTCGCAGGCGTCATCGCGGTGCCGGCGGCTCCCCCGGCGACCCGGCGGGCCACCGAGTCCTGGACGGCCGTGGCCAGGGCGACCCGGCCGTCGGTCGTGTTGACCCGGGAGCGCTCCCGCCCCCTGGTCGAGGGCCTCCTCCAAGAGATCGGCCCGGGCCGCCTGGAATGCCTCGAGAACCTGCTCGCGGGCGCCGCGCCTGCGTGGCGCGTGCCGGAGCTCCGGCCCGACACCGTCGCTTACCTGCAGTTCACGTCCGGCTCGACCGGCGCACCCAAGGGAGTGGTGGTCACGCACGGCAACCTCCTCCACAACTGCGGGCTGCTGGCGGCGGCCGTCGACCTTCCGGCCGGCGCCCGCATGGTGAGCTGGCTGCCGTTCTTCCACGACTGGGGGCTGGTGGGCTGCGTCGTGTTCCCGCTCTTCCTGGCGATGCCCTGCTACCTGCTCGATCCCGCCGACTTCGCCTACGCTCCCGCGCGCTGGCTGCACGCGATCACGCGGTTTCGCGCGACGATCAGCTGCGCACCCAACTTCGCCTACGAGGCCTGCGCGATGGCGGTCGGCGAAGACGAAAAGCGCTCGCTCGAGCTCGGCTGCTGGAAGGTGGCGATGATCGGAGCGGAGCCGGTGCGGCGGGAGACCCTGGGGCGGTTCACCGATTCGTTCGCCGGCTGCGGGTTTCGCCCGGAGGCGTTCTATCCGACCTACGGGCTCGCGGAGGCGACGCTCCTCGTCAGCGGGGGGGAAAGGACCCGGCGACCCCTGTACCTGGCCGTCGACCGGCGGGCCCTCGAGGGACGGCGGGTCGTGGTCGTCCCCGAGCAGGACCCGGCGGCGCGGGTGCTGGTGGGTTGCGGCCGGCCGGCCGGCGACCAGCGCGTGCGCGTCGTCGACGAGGAGACCAGGCGTGGCTGCGCGCCGGGCGAAGTGGGAGAGGTCTGGGTGTCGGGGGGCAGCGTCGCCGGCGGCTACTGGGAGCAGCTCGAGGAGACGCAGCGCACCTTCGGGGCCACGCTGGCGGACGAGGACGGCGGCCCCTACCTGAGGACCGGGGACCTGGGCTTCCTCTGGGACGGAGAGCTCTTCCTCTGCGGGCGATCGAAAGACGTGATCATCAAGGCGGGCAACAACTACTTCGCCGAGGACGTCGAACACTCGGCCGCGGGCAGCCACTCTTCGCTGCGCCCCGGTTGCGGCGCGGCTTTCGCCGTGGACGCCGCGGGGGCCGAGCGCCTGGTCATCGTCCACGAGCTGGAGTTCGGGAAGAAGGTAGACGAGAAGGTGATCGGGTCCATGCAGAAGCGGGTCTTCGACGACGTCGGCGTGCTGGCCGATGCCATCGTGCTTCTCCGGCCGGGAAGCCTGCCGAAGACCACCAGCGGCAAGATCCGCCGCCAGCGGACCCGGGCCCTGTTCCTTCGTGACGAGCTGGAGGTCCTCGCGACGTGGAGATGCTGGTAGCGGGATCGCTCGCGGAGCCGGCGGGCTCGCTAGCGCGCCTTCAGATACGCTTTCAGGCGGCGCTGGTCGCGGGGGTCGACGCCGACGAACTCCACCCCCACCTCGTAGCCCCCGCGCGGCGCGGGCCGGCACCGGCGCACTTCGGCCTGAACCGACACCGTCTCCCCGTCCAGCTCGAGGGCGAAGTCGTGGATCTCCCCCTCCGCCAGCGCGGCCTGGAGGTGGAGAAGCGCGCCGCCCAGGCTGAGGTCGAGCAGACGGCCCGGCACGTCCGCGCGGGCCGTGCCCCGCAGGCGCGACTTCAAGGCGAGCTCCGGCCCTCCCGATCCAGGAACGCCTGGAGCAGCGTCTGGTCATCGGGGTCCATGGTGAGGAAATCGACGTTCACCCGGTAGCCCGCATCGCCCTCGGTCACCGCTTCGACCTGCACCACGCGGGCCTTCAGGTCGACGGAGCCCGGGCCGAGGCTCAGGGTCAGATCGCAGAGCGAGCCGAGCGCGAGGGGCAGGGGAAGCTCGAGGGTGCCGCCGTTCTCCCAGAGGCCGACCACCCTGAACTCGGCCAGCACAGTGGCCCGCCCGACGGCGCGGCCCTCGAGGCGGATGCGGGGATGGCGCCGACGCTCTTCCCCCTGCGGCATGGAGAGCGCACATTCTACGCTATACTCCGCGCGAGTGTCCGGGTGAAGGGAACCCTCGGCGAAGGCGTCCTTCCCAGCGTCCTGCGCGAGCTGTACGTGGGGCGCAAGACAGGCGTGCTCCGTTTCACCCAGGGATCGGCCCGCCGCACCATCCATTTCATCAAGGGCAGCATCGTCAACGCCGCCAGCGAGGTGCCCGAGGAGCACCTGGGCGAGGTGCTCGTCCGCCTCGGGCGGCTGACCCGCGCCGACGCCGACCGCGCGGGCGAGGCCGTCCGCCGCGAGCACAAGCGCCTCGGGGTCCTCCTCATGGAGCTGGGCCTGTTCAGCCGGGATCAGCTCGAGGACGCCCTGGCCTTGCACGCGCACGAGATCCTGCTGCGCATCTTCGAAGCGTCGGAGGGGAGCTACGAGTTCGAGGCCGCCGAGAGCGAGGTCGCCCAGGGCGAGTTCACCCTCAAGCTCTCCACCGGCGAGATCATCCTGGACGCCGTGCGGCGCGTGCGCGACCCGGACGTGGTGCGCTACGCCCTCGGGGACATCGATCGCGTCCTGGCGCTGTCCAACGACCCCTTGCTCCGGTTCCAGCGCATCAACCTCAGCCCGACCGATGGCTACATCCTCTCCCGCATCGACGGGACGGTGAGCGCGCGCGAGGTCATGCAGCTCCTCTCGCTGCCGTCGGAGGAGGTGCAGCGGAGCCTCTTCGGCCTGCTGTGCACCGGAGTCGTCGAGCCGGCGGCCGGCCCGCCCAAGGCGCCGCCGAAGGCGGTCCCCATCCGCCCGCGGCCCGTCCCCCCGCCCGAGCCCGCGCGCCCGGCGCCGGCGACCTCGTCGGCCGCCCCCGTTGCGCCCGTCGCGCGGCCGGAAGCCTCGCCCGACACGCAGGCCAAGCGGCGTGAGATCGTGGAGGCCTTCGAGACGCTGCGGGCCAAGAGCCACTTCGAGGCCCTCGGCATCGAGCGCACGGCCACCGACGCGCAGGTGAAGGACGCGTACTTCCGCCTCGCCAAGCGGTTCCATCCCGACACCCACCACGACCCGAACATGGCGGACCTGCGCGACAAGCTGGAGACCGTGTTCATCCGCCTCGGCGAGGCCTACGAGGTGCTGCGCAGCCCGCGCAGCCGGGCGGCCTACGAGAGCGAGACGGCCAGCCGCGCGCCCCGCGCGCCCGCACCGGACGCCCGGGCCGCGGCGCCCGCGGCCCCGCCGGCCGTCCCCGCCCCCGCGATGGACCCGGCGATGGCCGCGCAATCCGTGCGCCGAGCGGAGAAGCACATGGCCGAGGAGAAGTACTGGGACGCGATCCAGCTCCTCGAGGCCGCCGTGCCCGTGCTCGAGGGCAAGCCGAAGCAGCGGGCCCGCCTCGTCCTGGCCCGCGCCTACACCAAGAACCCGAACTGGGTGCACCAGGCCGAGGAGACGTTGCACGACGTCGTGCGGGATGACCCGAAGAACGTGGAGGCGTATCTGGCCCTGGGACAGCTCTACAAGGCCGGCGGGCTGCGCAGCCGCTCGGTGAGCATGTTCCGGAAGGCGTTGGAGCTGAAGCCAGACAACGAAGAAGCACTGGCGGAATTGTCGGCCCCCGGCCCCGAGCCGGAGGCCTCCGAGCCGGGAGGCTTCCTCAAGAAGCTGTTCGGGCGGCGATGACCGCCCCGGCACCGCGGCGGTGCCGCGCCTGCCGGCGCGAGATCAGGGAGCCGGCCGGCGTGGGATGGGAATGCGAATGTGGCGTGATCGTTTGCACCGACACGGAATGCTTTGCCGAGTACTTCAAGCACGTCGCGGCGGGGGAGGGGACCCGGTGCCTGACCTGCGGGCTGGTAACGTGAATCGGCGCGGCTCGGCGGCCTGGACGGCGCTCGCCGCCGCGCTCCTGCTCCTGCCGCTCGCCTCCGCGCACGCCGACGTCTTCGTGCTGCTCGCCGGCGATCGCATCACCGGCAGGCCCGTCCTGAACGGCAAGCGCGCGATCACGGTGGAGACGCCATTCGGGCGGCTCGTCATCCCGCGCTCGCGGATCGAGCGCATCATCCGCGCCGACGGCAGCGAGGAGGTGGTGAACCAGCCCCTGATCGTGGCCGCGGCCACGCCCGCCCCCGCGCCGCCCCGGCCCGTCACTCGCCCGCGTCTCGTGCTCGTGATCCAGGGTCAGACCTTCTTCCACGCATGGGACGGCAAGGCCGCCGCCAGGGTCGATCCCAGCCTGCGCCTCGAGGTCCGTCTCGACGAGGACCCGATCGCCTCGTGGGTCGATGCCAAGACCGATCCCGAGATCAAGGGAGTGCTGCTCAACACCTTCTCATTCGCGCCCGAGGACGTCGCCGCCTTCGCCGGCCGCGGGGTGGAGCTGGCTCCGCCCGAGGTCCAGCCCGGTCGCGCCGTGCTCAAGATCGGGATCGCCCCCCAGACCGCCCGCCGCAAGCTGCGCCTGGCCTACCAGATCAACGAAGGGGACGCGGACCACCCCTCCTGGCGGGACCTGGCCACGGGCGCGACCGAGGTCGACCTCCGTCCCGCCGCGCCCACCATCGTCCAGGTGCGCCAGAACCGCGGCAAGATGGAGTTCTCCGGTTTCCTGCACCGGCGGATGAAGAACGTCGACACCTTTCGCATCGACCTGCAGACGGAATAGCCTGTCTTGACACCACGGGTCCGGGCTCCTACTCTCGGAGCATGGACGGTCCGATCTGGACGGGCATCGTTCCCTCCCTCGCGATGGGCATCGGCCTCGCGGCCTGCGCCGGCCTCCGCGCGTGGCTGCCCCTGCTCCTCGCCGGCCTCCTGGCGCGCGCCGGAGTGCTGGAGCTGGGCCCCTCGTTCCGTTTCATCGCCTCCAACCAGGCCCTGATCCTCTTCGGGGTCGCCACCGCCGTCGAGATGCTCGCCGACAAGATACCCGCGGTGGACCACACGCTCGATATGCTCTCGACGGTGCTGCGGCCGGCGGCCGGATCGCTGCTCGTGGCCTCCGTCATGTGGAGGATCCCCGATCCCCTGACCGCCCTCGCCCTCGGCGTCGCCGTGGGGGCGCCCACGGCGCTCGTGCCCCACGCGGCGAAGTCCGCCCTGCGGGCCGCCTCCACCGCCTTCACCGGAGGCCTGGCCAACCCGCTGCTCAGCCTGCTCGAGGATCTGGCGGCGGTGCTCGTGTTCGTGTTCACGATCGTGTTGCCGGTCGCGGTCGCCCTGGTGATCCTCCTCGTCGCCGTCCTCCTCGTTCGCCGCTGCTCGCGGCGGCGTCTGCAGCCCACCGTCTCCGTCACGTGATCCGGCCCCGGGCGGTCGCCGCCGTCGTGGGCGCGCTCCTGTGCTCCGCGGCCGTCCGCGCCCAGGCGCCTTCCCCTTCACCGTCCCCGTCGGCGTCCCCGTCCATCCGCCCGTTCACGCTCGAGGTGGACGTGGACGTGGTGTCGGTCACGGCGGTCGTGCACGACAAGGCCGGACGGTTCGTGCGCGGCCTGGGCCCGCGCGACATCGAGGTGTACGAGGACGGCGTGCGGCAGGACGTGTCGTACTTCCGCGAGGTCTCGGGCCCCGCGGCCGAGAAGACCCCCCTCTCGGTGGTGCTCGTGCTCGACGCCAGCGGCAGCATGCGCAACAACATGCACTTCCTGCAGGAGGCCGCCATCACCTTCGTGCACAAGCTCGAGGACGTGGACTCCGCGCTGGTGGTCGACTTCAACGAGGGCGTGCGGGGCAGCGCGGACTTCACCGGCGACACCGACCGCCTCGAGCAGTTCGTGGAGGCCCTGCAGGCCTGGGGAGGAACGGCGCTCTACGACGCCATCCACTACGGCCTCAACCACGTCAAGGACCAGCCCGGCCGCAAGGCGGTCATCGTGTTCTCCGACGGAGCCGACAACCGGAGCAGCATGAAGGAAGAGGAGCTCCTGGACTACGCGCACTCGGTGGAGGCCACGGTGTACTGCGTGGGGATCCGGGGGGAGTCCGGGCTGCTCGCGCGCAGCCCGCGCGGGTTCATGCGCAAGCTGGCCAAGGAGACGGGCGGAGAATTCTTCTTCCCGGACCGGGTGGGCGACCTCATCAAGGTGTTCGCGGGCATCTCCGACGAGCTGCACAACCATTACCTGCTCGCCTACACGCCGAGGCGGGCCCCGGACAGCTCCTGGCGGGCCATCGAGGTGCGCCTCAAGAAGAGCGACGCCGAGATCCGCGTCCGCAAGGGCTACTTCGCCGTCAAGCGCCGCCGCCCCGCCGCCCCGCCCGTCCCCACCAACAACTGACGAGCAACCGCCGCGAGCGGAGCGGGGGTTGCCGCGAGCGTAGCGGGATTCACTCCCGCGAAGGGAGCGGGGGTTGCTGGGCACCTTCGCAAAGCGAAGCTGCCCCAGCGCGCCCTCGCTTACGCTCGGGCGACAAGGGGGTGCGCCGCTAGCACCCCCTTGCGGCAAAAGCTGCGAGCGTAGCGGGATTCACTCCCGCGAAGCGAGCGGGGGTTCAAGGGGGTGCGCCGCTAGCACCCCCTTGCTCGATTGAAGTATCGTCAGCTTCCCAGAACGCCATGGCGGAGCTGAAGATCCAGACGGCCGACGGGTCCCGCGAGCGCTTCCCGCTGTCGAAGCCGCGCATCACCATCGGCCGCGCGCGCAGCAGCGACGTCTTCCTCCCCGACCAGTGGCTCTCCCGCCACCACGCGGCCATCGAGCAGAGGCTGGGCAGCTACTACCTGCTGGACCTGGGGAGCAAGAACGGCACGCTGCTGAACGGCGAGCGAGTGAGCGGCGATCGCCGCCTTCGCGACGGGGACGTCATCACGCTCGGCGAGCACCTGCTGGCGTTCTCGCTCGAGGACGAGCTCGAAGAGCGCCCGCCGGAGGGCACGCGCGTCTTCTCGGCGAAGGAGCTCTCCGACATCAAGACCAAGCCCAGCATCGACCCCGAGGAGCTGGCCCGGCAGAACCGCATCCTGGGCGTGCTCAGCGAGGCCGCCAAGCAGCTCATCGTCCATCGTCCGATCGACGAGCTGTTCGAGAAGGTGCTGGACCTGCTCTTCGAGGCGGTGCCGGCCGAGCGCGGCGCCATCATGCTCCTCGAAGGCACGCCGCCGGCGCCGACGATCAAGGCCTCCCGCAGCCGGCAGGGAGGACCCATCGCCAGGCTCAGCCGGTCGATCGTGCGGCGGGTCCTGGAGAAGAAGGAGGCCCTCCTCATCTCCAGCGTGATGGACGACGCGTCCTTCAGCACCCAGGACAGCATCCTCGCGACCGGGATCCGCTCCGCGATGAGCGCCCCGCTGTGGTACACCGCCACGGGCACCGAGGAGGACGAGGTCATCGGCCTCGTCTACGTCGACTCCCTCATGGCCTCCCATTCGTTCAACGAAGAGGACGTCCGCATCCTGACCGCGCTCGCCAACGTGGCCGCGGCGAAGATCGAGAACGCGCGCCTGCTCGAGGAGAACCTCGAGAAGAGGGTCCTCGAAGAGGAGATGCGGATGGCGGCCGAGATCCAGCGCGGCCTGCTCCCGGAGCGTGCGCCGATCGTGCCCGGCTACGGCGTCGTCGGCTCCAACCGGCCCTGCCGCACGGTCGGCGGCGATTACTACGACTTCGGGATGGACGGGGGCCGCCTGCACTTCGCGCTCGGCGACGTCTCCGGCAAGGGGACCGCCGCGGCCCTGCTCATGACCGTGCTGCGGGCGGCGGTCCGGGGCCACTGGGGCGTGGGGGAGCCGGCGGAGGCGGTTACCCGGATCAACCGCACCGTGTGCCAGAACGTGACCCCCGGCAAGTACGTCACGTTCTTCATGGGCCGCCTCGATCCCGACACCGGCACCGTGGCCTACGTCAACGCCGGGCACAACCCGCCCATCGTCGTCCGCGCCGACGGGCGTCTCGACTCGCTCACCACCGGCGGCGTGGTCCTGGGCCTGTTCGACGACGGCACGTACGAGCAGTCGGCCACGAGCCTCGGACGGGGAGACGTGCTGGTCGTGTTCTCGGACGGGGTGACCGAGACCTGGAACCGTGACGACATCGAGTTCGGCGACGCCCGCCTGGCCGAGCTGATCCGTCAGGGACGCGAGCTGGACGCGGCGGCGCTGCAGGCCGAGATCCTGCGCGAGCTGGACCGCTTCTCCCAGGGGACGAAGGCCACCGACGACCGCACGCTGATAGTCATTAAACGGAACTAAGCTGGGGGGTGCTAGCGGCGCACCCCCCAGACCCCCCTCGCTCCGCGCGAGTGAATCGCGCTCCGCTCGCGGCGGTGGCT
>Ga0070707_100005797_pt1 | contig 11523 bp, 7 predicted proteins | sample KBSK5502metaG_FD_65468 | JGI IMG/M metagenome (GOLD analysis project Ga0070707, IMG submission 65468) | Corn, switchgrass and miscanthus rhizosphere microbial communities from Kellogg Biological Station, Michigan, USA - KBS K5-50-2 metaG | ecosystem: Host-associated > Plants > Roots >... | reverse complement strand
CTGAGTACCGCCTAAGGTTAGAAAAAAGCATTGCCGGTTATTGTCGTAAATCAGGCCATTCCACCAATTGAGAATTACCGCTGAAATGACGATTCGTAAAAAGGGCGATGCGACCAGTACCGTTCGGCAATACTCCACGTCTGTATATATCGCTCAAACGCGATGCGCCGAAAACCACTGCCGCTACACCCAACGCCAACGGAACGAGCCACGATTCGAGCGCCGGAAGCTTCGCAGCGTATCGGTCCAACAGTTTACGTTGGAGCTGCTTCGTCCGAACAGATACGCCAATTCCCAAAGCCCAAAATCATCCCAGGAGCTAGCAGTCAATACCGCTGGACGTGGCATCCATGGGTCGTGCTCATGAATGGCATAAAGCAATATCAGGATGACAACAGCGATTCCGAACAGAATCTCAGCCGCGAGGACCAGTAGCCGTCTACGAACCGAGCCGCTCTGTATCCGTTTTTGCTTCATATCGACAACAGACTAATCTAAAACAGGTTCAGGTTATTCTTTGCCGGCCTTAGTCCGCATAGCTTTGACAATCTCCGGCAATTTGTTGAACGCCGCTGAGCAGCGCAGCCACAGCTTATTGTCGATCGCGGGATAGCCGCTGACTACCGCTCCGGCAGCGACATCGTTGGGAATGCCACTTTGCGCCGTTGCTATTGTGCCATCACCGATTTTGCAGTGTCCGGCAACCCCCACCTGACCCGCAAGAATGACCTTATTCCCGACCTTGGTAGAACCGGCAAGACCTACCTGTGCGCAGAGCAGAGTGTCCTCGCCGACTCGAGAGCCGTGTCCGACCTGCACCAGATTATCAATCTTTGTCCCCCGTGCAATTTGGGTTTCACCCACGCTGGCGCGGTCTACGCAGGCATTGGCCTGCACCTCAACCTTATCTTCGAGAACGGCCGGCCCTGACTGCACGATTTTGTACCAGTGGCCGGAGTCGTCCTTGGCGAAGCCATAGCCGTCTGCTCCAATTACCGCACCGTTCTGCAGCACAACATCGTTTCCCAAGCGGCAATATTCACGTACCACTGCGTGTGCATGGGCGAAGAAATGATCGCCAATCTGCGCCCCGCGATAAATCACTACGTGAGCCAGCAGAACCGCATTTCTGCCGATCGAGACATTTTCGTCGATAACAACGTAGGGGCCGATGTGCGCGTTCTCCCCGATCTTCGCCGAAGGATGGACCACCGCAGTGGGATGCACGCCGGGCGCATACCTCGGCGGCTGGTAGAAAAGTTCGATAGCCCGCGCAAAGGTCAAGTACGGATTCATCGAGCGCAGCATGGCTGTTGAAAGGGCAGGGAAGTCCTCGGCCAGGATCACCGCCGAAGCCAGTGTGGTCCTGGCGGCAGCCGCATACTTTGGATTGGCCAGAAATGTGATCTGGCCGGGTCGGGCTTCTTCAATACCTGCGACGCCGGTGATTGCGGTGTCCGGCGAGCCGTTCTCCAGTCGGGCGTTGAGGGCGGAAGCAATCTGTTCCAGTTTCATAGGCGTAGTCCGCTAAGGTCAGAGCGCGATTGTAAAGCAGGCGGGATGCGTGGTGCTTATACCTTATGGGATGAAGTAGAAGGGATTCGGCAGCTTGACTGACAGTTCTGCTGCAGGCTCTCCGCTTAAGTCGCTAACTTGATCGCCCACATTCACGATGATGCGATATCCCTGATCGGCTACGCGCTGGCGCGCCGATGATTTGAACTCTGCGGTACTCCTGCTGTTGTCCTCCATCGGTCGCAGCACCAATCCAGACCAACCGGCATATCCTTGTGTTTGAAGGTTCTGCTGCGTTGCCGCCCTGAGGGCCTCTCGTCGTGCGCTGATGAAGAAGACAGCCACCTGCAGCTGTCGTGCTTTCTGAAATAGTCGCAACGTGCTTTCGATCGCAGGGGCCTGAGCCGCCCGCACCCACTGATCGAACAGGCTTGGGATGTAACCCAGGTCGGTTCGTTTCGCGGAACTGGTAGGTGGAAAGCGCCGTCTCATCGATGTCCAACACGATGGCAAGTTTCTCCCTGGGTCGTCGAGCGGCTGCGCGACGTTCCAAGAACGCGATTGCACGACCTGCTTGTTCGTTCATCTCGGCGGCGTAGCAGCCACATTGGCATCTGCAATCGTGATAGTCCTTAAGCAATTGCTTGATTTTCCCGAGATTGGGTACGCGCTCGGGGGGAAACACCACGGTGCCATTGCTGGACTTGCGCTGCGCTGGGAGGGGCGCACATAACATGCAAACAACTAAGATCCTCAGCAGGTGTGTGGAAGGCTTCACGATCTTATTTCTCCAGTTAACTGGGTCCGAGGAGAGACCCGGCCGGTCAACATAGGAAAATAATCCTACACCGTTGTAAGGATTTGGGGGCGGCGGGCAAAAAAGTGGCGATGCAAATTCCAAGAGCTCCGAAAAACCAGGCGATTACGAACTATTCCTTGTCCTTCCTGGGCGGAATCGCGCTTCTGACATAGGTACTAGCACACAAGTTTAGGACGGCACTCGGGCGCTGGTGGGAGCGAAGGTTTCAGTTCGACCCCACTTGGATTGTCGAACATTTTCGGTATCGAGCGTGCTTCCTACTCTCCAAACAATGGCACCTGTCTGACATCGGCAGCGGCCTTACGCCGCCGGTGTGTACCGCCAATCACTGCGAGCACAGTGAGAGAAGTCAATGCGCTACGGGGGACGAAAATCCTTTGCGTGTTCGAGCGCAGGTCGGGGGGATTGATTAGGAATCCGTCACTAATGGCTTGGGTGAGGTCATTGGGCATCATGCCCTCAAGCACTTCGTTATCTTTGAATTTGAGCCGCACCCACAGACCCTCGGTTCGCGGGCGACTGGTGAAGGTCTTGCGATTGAGCGATTCCGAATCGCTGAACTCACGCACGAAGTAGACGCCCTTAATGTCCTTTAGGTCGATCCCAACCACGTTGCCCGCGGTGTTCAGCAATTCCAGCTTGCCTTCATGCACAAAGTTGGCCGGAGCCACGTAACCGGAAACGGAGTCCCGATCCATTTTTCGGACGATTACTTTCTTGTGGGTTGAGGGCATGGAATCGTCTTCAGAGCCAAGACGGAATGGCGGTTCAGCCAGCCCGCCTCCCGGATTCTCGCACTTTTCCTTGGAAAACAGGGAATCCGTGCGTTCCCTGTAGCCAAAATGTAAACGTTGTGTTATTTTCTGTAGCTTGCCACAAACCATCTCATGTACTCTAAGCCTAATGGGTAGAGTAACTTACATCGAGGTGCCGGCCACTGGTTTTCCCCAGAGGTGTGTCTGAGGAGATCCTGTAGGTAAGTGTGGTTCCGCGGGCCAGGGGGCGTAACTCTTAGAAAACGCATGGCCGATTACATTTACACGATGGAAATCCGGCTGACGCCGGACCAGCAGAAAGCCGTCACTCTGGTTCAGGACGTTGCCCGGGCCGCCAATATGAACGTTTACCTCACCGGCGGCGCTATCCGTGACATTATCAGCGGCTTGCCCATCCGCGATTTGGATTTCACCGTACAGGGCAATCCGCTGCGTTTACAGAAGGACTTGGAGCGCGTCGGAGCCAGGATTGGCCATGCCGATGACGATCTGAAGTCCGTCCACCTGGTTTTGCCGGGAAATGTGCGGGCGGAGATCAGCATGGCTCGTACCGAGCGGTACGAGAAGGCGGGCAAGCACCCCCTCATCTTGCCTGCCACGATTATCGAAGATCTACGCCGGCGCGATTTTACGGTCAACGCTATGGCGCTATCACTGAATCCTGGTTCCCGCGGCCTGCTGCTGGACCCGTTCAATGGGGCGGCCGATATCGAAGCCAAGCTTCTCCGCGTCCTGCACAACTACGCATTCGTAGAGGATCCCTCGCGCCTGATCCGCGCCAGCCGCTTCGCCGCTCGCTTCCATTGGCCACTGGAGGAGCGAACGCAACAGCGCTTCCAGTCTGCGACAGAAAACAACTATATCGAGTACATCACCGCCAGGGCAACCGGTTACGAGATCGAGCAACTGGCCTATGAAGAAGACCCGCTGCATATTGTGCGTGTGCTGGAAAAAGAAGACTGGCTGAAGGTGCTGAACCCACACTGGACCACCGCCAAAGTGGACACAGCGGGGCTAGCTCAGCTCATGAAAATGCGCCAGCAGATGAACGAACTCGGCTATTTGCCCGATCCGGCGCCAGCCGTGCTGTATTTTCTGACCGCGCGCCTCGGCGACAAAGATATCGCGGATATGCGCAGGCTCATCCCGCGCAAAGATCTGGTGGAGGCCTGGCGCGACCTGGAAGAAAATGCCAAACAACTGGCCAAGATGCTGACAGGGAAAGAAGCGGCCACTCCATCCCGCACCTGGAAAGTATTATCGGAGGCGCGGCCCGAGATGGTACTGTTCCTGTCAGTGACGGCACGCCAGCAGGCCGTCATACAGAAAATCAGAAACTTCTTCACCAAGTGGCGGCAGCTCCAGCAAAAGGTTCCGCTGCCCGAAATGGCCGAGCTGCGCATCACGCCGCAATTACCGGAGTATCCGAAAATCGCAAATGACGTATTTATGCTGCTGCTGGACGGCAAATTACGTTCGCGTTCAGAGATCCTGAAATTTCTGAAGCCGTTTGCGCCCCCTCCACCGCCACCACCTCCGCCTCCCAAGCGTGGCCGGGCAAAGGCAGCTGCAGCTGCTGCCGGAAATGCGCCCGGGGCTCCGATAGGGGCTCCTGCGGGCAAGAAAAGGGGAAAGGGCGAAACCGCTCCTCCCGCGGCTCCTCCACCCCAGGCGGCGCCCAAAATGGAATCAGTCAAAGCCGGTAGGGGGCACAAAATATCGGACAAGGCAGCAAGCAAATCCGCCAAGAACACACGAAAGAGAACCAAACAAGAAAAGAAGAAGCGGAGGTGACGGATAGGGACACATTCCGCTAAGGTCGGCTACTCTGCCTTCAAGAATGCAATCTGGTCTGGCCTGCTAAACCGATTCCCACGAAAATCGCAGCACTGAACAATCAAGAGTACACATGACACTGGCGATGCTGAGTCCACTTCCTAGTCATCACCCACGTTTTGAGAACGTGATTTTCGAGCATGGACTCGGGCGCGTTCCCCGCGCACTGACCGCAAGCTTTGGCGGATGAGGCACGGTGGCGGGAACTTGAACTAGAGCTGGCTGGAATGCGCCACAACAGGGCTATAATAGAGCCATGCGTCGCCTGTTCCTCATCGCGACGTCTGTGCTGATCGCGCTTGCTCCCGCCTGGGGCCAGATGCGCGCCGCACCACGCTTCGGTCGGATGGGGCGACCTGGGTTCGCTGCTCACACTTCAGTGTTTTTCAGCGGAGGCGTTGCCTTCGGTCACAATCCCCGCTTTCATGTGTTCTTTGGTCCGAATCACTTCTTGTTCCACCGCCGCGTCTTCTTTGCCGGGGGATTTTTCTACCCCTCCTGGTACGGCTATCCTTACTACCCAGCCTCCTCCTACCCCATCGTGACCGAAGCTTATCCCTCCTACGATGCTGCTGCTGCCTACGACCAACAGCGCGAAATGGCACGCGAGATTGATCGATTGAGCGGAGAGGTCGAGCGCCTGCAAGAAGAACAGGAGAGACGTCAAGCGGCGCCTCCGCAAGCTCAGCCCTCACTACAGGCGCACACTGGCACCGAACCACAGCGATCGACAGTGCTAGTCTTCCGTGATAAGCGCACTCAGGAAGTGCAGAACTACGCCATCATCGGTCAGACGCTCTGGATCTTCAGTGAGCAGCGGGCGAAAAGAGTTCCACTGCCGGAACTTGATGTTCCGGCAACGACCAAATTGAATGACGAACGCGGTGTGGAGTTCCGGGTTCCGGCTCGCTAACTCACACCGGCGGGTTATTGATAAGGCATCAGTATCGAAAGTGTAGTGCACCAATTTGCGGCGTTGCGTCCAGCCCTACACCCGTTAGAATGAAAGCACCGGAAATCCAACAGACCTGATCATGTCCCAATTCGTCCACCTGCACCTGCACACCGACTACTCGATGCTCGACGGCGCCTGCGACGTGGAGAAGCTCGTGCAGTGTGTCAAAGAGCTCGGCATGCCCGCCGTCGCCATGACCGACCACGGCAATATTTTCGGTGCGGTGAATTTCGTGAATGCCGCGCACAAAGTTGGCGTCAAACCCATAGTCGGTTGTGAGCTCTACATCTGTAAGAAACAAGATCACAATATCGAGCGCACGCCTCCTGACGGAGATACATACAACCACCTCTTGGTGCTGGCTGAAAACGAAGAGGGCTACCGGAACCTGATCAAGATTACATCCGAAGCATCGTTGCATGGCTTTTATTACAAGCCTCGGGTGAGTAAGAAGTTTTTGGCGGAGCACTCGCGAGGACTGATAGGGCTTTCGGGTTGTTTGAAGGGCGAGGTGGCCGAACGTTTGATGGAAGGGAATTATGAGGCCGCAAGCCAGGCCGCCGGTTCCTATCGCGATATCTTCGGAAAAGAGAACTTCTATCTCGAAATACAGGACCAAGGCCTGGAGATGGAGCACCGCATTCATCCCGATCTGTTCCGCCTCGAAAAAGATCTCGGCCTGCCCCTGGTGGCGACTAACGATAGCCATTATCTCTGCGAGAACGACGCGCATGCGCAGGACGTGATGATCTGCATTCAGACTGGCAAGTCCATTCAGGACACCAATCGCATGAAGTTCGATGGCACACAGTTCTACGTAAAGAGCCACGAAGAGATGGCACGGGTCTTCAAAGATGCGCCTGATGTGCTCTCCCGTACGCTGGCGATCGCCGAACGCTGCAATATGCGGTTGGAAAAAATCAGCAATCCGTTCCCCCATTTCGATGTGCCGCCCGGATTTACGCTCGACACTTACTTCGAGCATGTCACCCGTGAAGGGTTTGCACGCCGCCTGGAGTTGCTGCGGGAACTGGAGCTGACGGGTCGCCTGAAGCACAGCATTGCGGAATATGAGCAGCGGCTCGCGCGCGAGCTGGCCATCATCCAGCAGATGAATTTTTCAGGGTACTTTCTCATTGTTTGGGATTTTATTCGCTATGCGAAAGAACACAATATTCCCGTAGGACCAGGCCGCGGATCGGCAGCCGGTTCGCTCGTCTCTCATTCCCTGGGCATCACCGATCTCGATCCGCTACAGCACGAGCTGATCTTCGAACGATTTCTCAATCCTGAACGCGTCTCTATGCCTGACATCGACATTGACTTCTGTATGAATCGTCGTGGCGAAGTAATCGATTACGTGACGCGTAAGTACGGGCGGGAAAACGTGGCGCAGATCATCACCTTCGGCAGCATGGCCGCCAGGGCGGCAATCAAGGACGTCGGCCGTGCCATGGACATGCCCTACAGCGACGTGGATCGCATCGCGAAGATGGTCCCCAACCAGCTCAATATCAAGCTCGAGCAGGCTGTCCACGACTCTCCTCAATTGCAGGAGGCGTATGAGAAAGATTCACAAATCCGGCAGCTCATCGACACAGCGAAGAAATTAGAGGGTCTGGTGCGCAACGCGGGAGTACACGCGGCGGGCGTGGTCATCGCGCCGCGGCCCCTGACAGATTTAGTCCCACTACATAAGACCAAGAACGACGAAATTGTTACCGCTTTCGACATGCTCGCGATTGAGAAGTTGGGCCTGCTGAAGATGGATTTCCTCGGGCTCACAACCCTCACGATTCTGGATGACACGCTCAAACTAATCGCGCAAACTCGCGGCGAGAAAATCAAGCTTGAGGGTATTGCGCTCGAGGATCAAGAGACCTACGAAAAAGTCTTTCATAAGGGACTGACGTCCGGCGTGTTCCAGTTTGAATCGCACGGCATGCGCGACGTGCTGCGGCGGTACCAGCCGAATTCCATCGAAGATCTCACCGCATTGAACGCGCTCTATCGGCCCGGCCCAATCCAGGGTGGCATGATCGACGACTTCATCGATCGCAAGCACGGCCGCAAGAAAATCGAGTACGAATTGCCTGAACTAAAGGAAATTCTGGAAGAAACGCTCGGTGTCATCGTCTATCAGGAACAAGTGATGCAAATTGCCAACCGGATGGCCGGCTATTCTCTCGGTGAAGCCGACCTGCTGCGCCGCGCCATGGGTAAGAAGAAGCCTGAGGAAATGGCCAAGCAGCGCGAGCGTTTCGTCGAGGGTGCTGTGCAGCGCGGTTTTCCCCAGAAGAAGATTGAGAAGATCTTCGACCTTATGGCGCAGTTTGCCGGATACGGATTCAACAAATCGCACTCCGCGGCGTACGCACTTCTGGCGTATCACACGGCGTACCTAAAAACCCATTATCCGGTTGAATTCATGGCTGCGCTGCTAACCTCGGTTACGGGCAACACCGACGATGTCGTGAAGTACATCAACGAGTGCCGCGAAACGGGAATCGGAGTTGAACCACCAGATATCAATGTCAGTGACGCGAACTTCACGCCTCACGGCAGCGCCATTCGCTTCGGTTTGGCCGCGGTCAGGAACGTGGGCCATAACGCCATCGACTCGATCATCGCTGGTCGTAGGGAATTGAGGTGTTATCGCTCCATTTTTGAGTTCTGCGAAGAGGTCGACTTGCGGCTGCTGAACAAGCGTGTCCTCGAATCGCTGATCAAGAGTGGCGCCATGGATTCCCTCGGCCGCCGCGCGCAACTGATGACGGTGATCGACCGCGCCATTGAACGCGCGCAGAAAGTACAGCGCGACGTCGAATCGGGCCAGCATGGATTGTTCGGAGTGTTCCAGGAGGAAGAAACGCAGAACCGGAACGATGAGCTTCCTAATGTGCCCGACTGGGACGAGCACACGCGGCTGGCTGCAGAAAAGGAAATCCTCGGCTTCTTCATCACCGGTCATCCACTGGAAAGATACCGGGATAAGCTAACGGATTTCCACGCGCTTTCCACGGAGGACATGGCAGGGATGAAGTCCACCACTGGGAAGGATGAGATTTGCGCGGGCGGAATCATTACCACTGCGCGCGTGCTCAAATCCAAGCGAGGCGACTTTTATGCGCAGGGCACGCTCGAGGATATGTCCGGTTCAATCGAGATGCTCGTTTTCCCGGAAGCGTACAAGCGCTTGCAAGACAAGGTGAGGCTTGAAGTGCCGGTGCTTATTCGCGGAGGCGTGCGAATTGAAGAAGGTGCCAATCCCAAGCTCACGGTCAGTGAGATTACCCCCCTCGAAGAAGCCAAGCCGCCGCTTCCGCGTTCCCTGCGTATTCGGATTCCATTGGAGAGCGCAACCGAGTCTACCGTCGATGCCCTGCATACGCTGTTCACCGAGCGCAAGGGCGAGGCCAAAGTGTTGTTCGATGTGGAGCGGCAGGGTGATTTCATGGTGGTCATGGAAGCGGGAGGCTATAATGTCCAACCAGACCATACCTTTATTGCGCGCGTGGAACAACTCTGCGGTAGAGGCAGCGTGCGCATCATTAACTGAAATCTGAGTCGCATGAAGCCTTCAAGGAGCAGGAGCGTGAGCGTCGGAGGGGCGGCTGCCGCAGCAGGAGCCAATGGCAGGCAAATGGTGGTCGGCGCTGACTTCCTTCTGTCTATGGTGGAGACACATTGGACCGCCAGGAATCGTGACGCCAGCAAAATGGAATCAGGATTGAGAGCGCAACAGGAACTAAAAAAGATCGAGCAGCAGATTGCCCATCTTGAATCGGCGGCAGGGCAGGATGAGGAGACTCGCCGCGAAATTCAGCAGCTTCATCGACGCGTCGATGCCCTGCGGCGGGAAGTGTCTGCCCACTTGAGCGCGTGGGAAAAGACTGAGTTGGCCCGACACCCACAGCGTCCTTACACGCTGGATTACGTGGAGCGCATCTTCACCGACTGGAGTGAAATCCACGGCGATCGGGGATTCGCCGATGATCCCGCCATTGTTTGTGGCATGGCACGTTTTCACGGCGAGGACGTGATGGTCATTGGACATCAGAAGGCACGCGACACCAAGCAGAAGGTTTACCGCAATTTCGGCATGCCCAATCCGGAGGGATACCGCAAGGCGTTGCGGGCGATGCAAATGGCGGCAAAGTTTCGCCGTCCCGTGTTCACGTTTGTAGATACTCCTGGGGCATATCCTGGGCTGGGCGCCGAAGAGCGCGGTCAGGCCGAAGCCATTGCTCGTAATCTAAGGGAGATGGCCCGTTTGGAAATCCCCATTATCACGGTGATTACCGGGGAAGGCGGCAGCGGAGGCGCACTTGCCATTGCCATCGCGGATCGCGTGCTGATGATGGAGAACGCGATCTATTCGGTGATCTCGCCCGAAGGCTGTGCCTCGATCATGTGGCGTGACGCGATGAAGAAGGACTTGGCCGCCCAGGCGCTGAAGATCACTGCCAAGGACTTGGGCGATCTCGGCTGCATTGATGGCGTGGTGGCAGAACCAGAAGGCGGAACACACACCGACCACGAGGCCTCGGCCGCGCTCCTCGATGCCGCGCTGCAAAAGCACTACGCCGAGCTGAAGAAAATCCCCGTGCCCGAATTGGTCGCATCACGATACAATAAATTCCGCAACATGGCGCAGTGCTTCCGTGTGGAAGCCTGATTCAAAACTTAGTTCCAAACCAGGTACATCCGGCTTGGGACATGGCCTTCCGCTTCTGTCCGTGCTGCCAGTCGGTACCGTATAATTAATATTTAACTCTGCCATATCAAAGAAGCTCGAGCAGGCGATGCCTGCTCGCCTGTAAGGAAGGAATTGGAATGGCCACTACGGATGTCGCGCTCCATGATGCTACTGGGCAACTGGAGCAGAAGCGCATCGTCAACGACATGAGTATTCAGGTCGCGACGGTCAACGGTTCAGGCTCGCAGAGCTCCAATACTGTCCTGCTACGCAGTATTTTTCAGATGGGTGTACCGGTTTCCGGTAAAAACCTCTTTCCCTCGAACATTGCGGGACTGCCCACCTGGTACACCATCCGCGCCAACAAAGACGGTTACATTGCGCGCAAGAAGGAGATCGATTTCCTGGTAGCCATGAACGCGGAAACGGCTCAGGAAGATGTCATGTCGCTTGCGCCGGGCGCTGCTGTGCTTTACGACGAACCCCTGAATCTGCGGACTTTGCGCAACGACCTCGTGTTTTATTCCGTTCCGTATGACAAGCTGGTGGCGCCCGTTTGTCCCGAGGCCAAGCTGCGCAAGCTGGTCAAGAACATGATCTATGTGGGTGTCGTGGCCAAGCTGCTCGAGATTGATATGGCCGAACTAGAGAAGGCCATCCGCAAACAGTTCGCCAAGAAAGTCAAAGCCGCCAACCTGAACTTGTCCGCCGTGCAAGCAGGATTCGATTATGCGGCTGCAAGCCTCCCCAAGCGTGACCCGTATTACATCCAGCGCATGGACAAAACAACAGGGAAGATCATCATCGACGGCAACTCTGCTGCCGCGCTGGGCTGCATGTTTGCCGGTTGTACAGTGGTGACCTGGTATCCGATCACCCCTTCCTCCTCGCTGGTGGAGACGATGATCGAGTACATGAAGAG
>Ga0070707_100005794_pt1 | contig 11525 bp, 9 predicted proteins | sample KBSK5502metaG_FD_65468 | JGI IMG/M metagenome (GOLD analysis project Ga0070707, IMG submission 65468) | Corn, switchgrass and miscanthus rhizosphere microbial communities from Kellogg Biological Station, Michigan, USA - KBS K5-50-2 metaG | ecosystem: Host-associated > Plants > Roots >... | reverse complement strand
GTGTACTCGAGGCGCTGGCGCGAGCCGATGGTGCCGACCACGGCGTCTCCCGTGTTGATGCCCACGCCGCAGCGGAGCGCGCTGCCGTACTTGGCCGCGAAGCGCTCGGCGAGGGGCTGCAGGCGCCTCTGAAACTCCAGCGCCGTGCGCACGGCCTGGGCGGCGTGGTCGGCCGCCTCGAAGGGCACGTTGTAGAGCGCCATGATGGCGTCGCCGATGTACTTGTCCACGGTGCCGCCGTGCAGGAAGACGGCTTCCGTCATCTCCGAGAGGTACTCGCGCAGGAAGGTCACGACCTCCTCCGGTTCCATCTTCTCGGACATCGACGTGAAGCCGCGGATGTCGGAGAAGAGCACGGTCATGCGGCGCCGCCCCGCCCCGAGCCCCGCGTCGTCCTTCTGCCGGACGATCTCCTTCACGACCGAGGGAGAGAAGAAGCGCGAGAGGCGACGCTTCTCGACCTGCTCCTTCGCGAAGTTCTTGGCGACGACGCCGACGTAGGGCACGAGGAGGGCGATGGGCACCGGGAAGACCTCGACCCAGAAGCGCCCCCAGCGGAAGGCCCCATGGGTGCCCGCGATGTGCGCGAGGGCGACGGCGGCTACGAGAAGAAATGCCGTGAGCGGTCGGAAGGCGGTGGCCGCCCAGGCCGCGCCGCCGCCCGCCACGGCGGCCAGTGACGCCACGAACCAGATGGGCGACCGTCTGATCGGGATGCCCGAGAGCAGGGTGTCGAGGACGTTGGCGTGGATGAGCACGCCCGGCATGGTGCGGCGCGGCGCGAAGGGGGTGGGAAAGACGTCTTGGAGGATCTGGGTGGTGGCGCCCACCATGACGATCTGCCCCTCGAAGACTTCCGGAGGGATCTCGCCGCTGACGATACGCGAATAGGCGACGCGGGGGAAGGTGCCAGGCGGACCCGCGTAGTTGATCACCAGCTCCGGATCCGTCGGCAGCGGCGCCGCCGGGATGCCGCGCGCCTTGGCGAGGCGATAGATCTGGAGGTCGAATCCTGCCCAGTCCCGACCCTGGAAATTCAAGGTGAGCCGGCTCCGGCGCACGAACGCGTCGTGGTCGGTGACGATGTTCACGGGACCCCAGGCGGCCGCGCCCTCGCGAATCAGCGGCAAGGGAGGGTTGAGGTCCTGCTTCTCCTTGATCCACCCTTGCTCCTGCACTTCGCTGAGCCCGGCCGCGAGCACGACCCTTCCCGAGCGCGCGATGGCCTTGGCCAGGGCCTGATCATCCTCAGGCCCTCGCGCGGACGGCTCGAGGAACAGGATATCGAGCGCGATGGCGGCGGGTTTGCCACGGCTCACGATGTCGACGAGCTTGGCGTGGAGCGCCCGAGGCCAGGGCCAAGGCATATTGAGCTCGGCGAAGGAGTCCTCGTCGATGGTGACGATGACGATGGGGGACTGGGGGGCCCGGAATCCTCGCAGCGAGAACTGCTCGTTCAGGGCCTTGAGCTCGATGTTCGCGAGGAATCCCGAGACGTCGTAGGCGTCGGCCAGCGCCACGGCGAGCCCGATGAGGCCGCCGACGAGGATAGCGCGCCAGGGGATGGCACTGAATGACACGGCGCTGACACCCTACCACGCGCGCTCGGCGCCGGCCAAGGCGGCACTGGGTCAATTTGCTTCGCCATAGTGACTCAGCCCTCGCCTCGCAGCTGCGCTGCTCAGCTCGAGAGGTCACGTTGCGAGCGGGCCGGCAAGCCCTCAACGTACGTTCAATTCAGCCCTCGCCTGGTGGCTGCGCCCCTCAGCTCGAACACCCACGTACGCCTCGGGCTGCCGGCCCGCTCGCGCGTGGCCGTTCGAGCTGAGGGGCGCAGCCCGAGGCGAGAGCTGAGTTGACCTGGCTCGCAACTTGCCCCAGTGCCAGCGCCAAACTGACCTACTACCACTCTTGCTTGGTCGCGCGGCAGGGGCTTAGAGTGTGTCAGCGCATGACGGCTTCGGGGAACGCATGAGAATCCGGACGTTCATCAACCGCGTCGTGTCGCTCGTGGTCCTCGCCGGTGCGGGCTACGCGGTCATCGCGGCCGGCTCCAGCTACCTTCAGGTGCGCAGCCTCGTCGACCAGGCCGTGGACGAGGCGAGCAAGCGTGTCCGCACCACCGCCGCGCCCACCCAGCCCGGGGCCGCCCTGCAGGAATTCGTCGCCGACACCCGCACCGCCCTCCTGCTCGGCGCTCGCCGCGTCGGATTCGACCTCCAACCGCAGAAGCTCTTGATCGAGACCCGCGACGGGGGGATACGAGTCAGGTTCCACTGGAGCTACGTCCTGTGGACCGTGGCCGACGAGGCGGTCCTCGCTTTCCCGCTCTGGATCGACCGGATGTACACGCTGAAAACGTGACCGACCACCAGAGGAGTCCCTCGATGGCATCAGTGGACTGGAGCTATCACCGGAACGGCTGACAGACCTGCGCCAGGACGCAAGAGTTTCTTGCGAAGCGACGGATCACGGCCAAGACGCAGGTCGACGCCAAGAAGCAGACGATCAAGGGCGCCCAGGCCCTGAGCGTGCTCGGCGACGTGGACGAGATGTACGTGGCCAAGGGCAAGCGTGTGGTCCACGTGGATCTGCGGTCGGGCCGGCCGCCCAGAAGCGATCTGCTGGAGCTCCTGCTCGGACCGACCGGCAACCTGCGGGCGCCTACGCTCAGACGAGGGCGCACTCTGATCGTTGGCTTCGAGGAGGCGACCTACAAGAAGGTGCTCGGCTAGCGCCCGCCGTCGAAGGGCGGCGCCGGAGGGGCCGTGGGGCCGCGCTGTCTCGTTAAGGAAGGTGGCCTTGGGCTGCCTTCCTGGCGAGCGGGCAAAGGCCGATGGAGAGGCTGTAGGGGCCCTGGGTCAATCCTGTCGCGCTATCGATGTGGCATGAACCTTGTACGAACGCACAGATAGAGCTCACCGACCCCCCACCAGTAGGGGTCATTGGCCGCTCCGACGGTTGACTTGGCGGCCAGGGTCGAGTTAGCCTCCTCGAGTGCCTTAAAATTGAGTGATCTGTCAACGCTTTGCGGGGATAGATTACGTAGATTTGGCCCAGGGTGAAGGGGGTTTGGAGACGGTGCGTAGGGTCTTTCCCAGCGTTGAAAAGGTTCCTCGCACCGACCCGGGTTCTGCCCGACACGGTGGCGGGCGTCCGGTCGGGCAGCGTGGGTTCACGCTCGTCGAGGCTCTCATCGCTGCCTTCATTGTCGGCATCGCGGCCGTCGCGACCGCCATGCTGTTCGGGACGGCCCAGAATTTCGTCCACGCCGAAGGCGACAACCGCGTCGCCTTCTACGTGGCGCAGCAGCGCATGGAGCAGCTCCGCTCGACGGGCTTTGGCTCGACCAGCCTGCCGGATCCCAGGGAGGAGACGGCGGCGACCGGCGTGCAGATCGACAACTTCAGCGATACAGACGCCGTCCCCGGTTTCAGGCGGCAGACCGTCATCACCGGGGTGTGCCCGACGGACTATTCGGTGGCGTGGAACAGCGGCGGTTGCCCGACGAGCGGCCAGCTCCTGGCCAAGCTCGTGACGGTGTCGGTGCGCGTGCTCGACGGCCCCACCGCCTTTACCGACCCGGTGACTCAGCCGGTGGTGATCCAGGCCGTCCTGGTGAAGCGATGACCGCGCGCTCACTGGCCGGCCTCTTGCGCGATGCCCGGGGGTTCACGCTCCTCGAGGCCGTGGTTGCCTCGGTCATCTTCATGACCATCGTGTTCGGCATGATGACGCTCTACAGTACGTCGCAGCAGGCGTACAACTACGGGACCTCCCAGGCCTATCTCCAGCGGGTCGGCACGCTCCTCCAGGAGCGGATCCAGCGAGAGCTCGTCGGATCGGTCGCGCTCCAGACAGTCGACTGCGGCCCGAACTCGACGGCCAATCTGTCGGTGATGTACGTGACGCCGGGAGCGGGAGGGTCGGGAGCGGCAGGCAGCCAGAGAGTCTTCTGCCTCTGGGAGCAAACCATCAGCACGCCGCCCGGCCCCCAGCTCTTTCGCTGCCAGCTCACGAATTTTGCCGTGGCCGACAACTGCCAGGGCGGCACCACGGAAAACATGCTGACGCTCACCCAGAGCCAGATCTCCACGCAGATCGATGCCCCGCTGCGGGTCGCCAACACCCAGTTCATGCGGGTGGCCTGTCTACCGGCTTCGTCCGGCAGCTGCGGTGATCCGGGGAGGCAGGTGGTCTCGCCGCTCGTGGACGTCCGCTTCGATCTGAGCGACGGCGTAAACTTCAGCGCCCAGGCCGGAATCACGGGTGTCCGGTTCGCCTTCAGCCTGACGCCGAGGAACTGAGCATGGGACCGAGCCACGAACGCGTCGGCATCTCGGCCATCGGGAGACGGTCCCGTGAGCGGGGCAGCGCGCTGATCATCAGCCTGATGCTGCTCCTCGTCATCACCATCCTGGGCCTCGCCCTCTTCGACCTCGCCCAGATCGAGAACAAGTCGGCTGCCGCGAGCCTCGCCGACTATCGCGCCTTCGAGCTGGCCCAGGCGGGCATCGAGCGCGGGATCCGCGAGCTCCAGAACGGCTTCATCAACGACGTCTACGGGTCCGAGAGCTGGAACGATGGGGTCAGCCCGACGTGTACCCCCGCCTGCAACGTCAACACGTACAGCACGCTCAATATCGCCAACACGACGATCCCAGCCCAGACTGTCACGAACTTCGGTACCGATCCGGGCGGGAGCTACACCGTCGAGCTCAAGCTGCTCACGGTCGGCGAGGCCAACAATCCGATCAGCGCGGGGTACACCTACCCGCACGGCCTGACGTGCTTCTCCGCCAGCACCAAGGCCCTCATCGATCCCGTGCCCGCCACGGATGTGTGCGACAACCTCGCCTTCCTGCGGAGCACGGGCACGGTCAACGGGCCCCCGGGATACTCGCGCTCTCGCACGATCCAGGTGCTGGTCCGAGCCAGCAGCACCTCTCCCTTTGCCGCGGGAATCACCATGGGCGGGGGTGACGGCCTCGGCAACCCCGTGATCGTCGGCCAGGTCAACATAGCGGGAAGCGTCAATGTCCTGGGCAACGTCAACAGCAACCCCGCCATCCGACTCGTCCAGGGCAGCCAGATGTGGAACCACTGGGGACAGATGGATGTGACGAGCCTCACGGCGATGAGGCGGCGGCAGAGGATTTGCCCCGTCGGCGCCGACTGCACGGGCGGGCTGAACCTCGTCGAGTCGCTCGAGGCGGACCTCAGAGTCTACGGAAACATCACCAACAATCTCGTGAGCCTCTTCAATGCCTCGAGTCTCGGCCAGCCCGGCGTCACCGCCTGCTATGGCCCCGGATGCCCGGGCTCGGGGCGCGTCGGCAAGGGCCCGCTCGACGCCATCTACGTCGCCGACGGCTGCCCATTGCCCTGCACGGCCACGGCCTTCAGCTTGAACAGCGGCTCGACCCTGACGGTGGACGGGAACAACATCACCAAGCCCTACCCCTTCCGCTTCCCGGGTCCACCGCTCGCCCGGGCGGACATCGCCACGCCGACATTCCCCGATCTCACGAGCCCCGTGACCATCGCCGGGACCGCGTATGCGAACTATCAGGCGAACTTCTGGGCCAGCCACGCCCAGGCCATGAATGGCGGCACGTACCCGGACATAGGCAATTCTCTAGGCGGGAATGGACCGAGCGGTGGGCTCGACCTTACCGTTCTCGACTTCGCTGACGCAGTGAGTTGGACGGACGCGGCCGGTAATCCCCAGACCGGATGGATCTGCTGGTACCAGGCTAGCGCCACGCTCGGGTTTGTGGGGAATGGGAACAACTGTGGGACCCCGAATACCACGCCAGGAAAGTACCTGACCCCGGCCAATCCGATGCTTCTCAATGGCAACCACCAGTTCAACGTCAATCCATTCGGCATCACTTATCGTGGAGCGGCCATCTGGAGCACGCGGCAGATCAGGCTTGACGGCGGTCTCACTGCCTTCAACGACGGAACCGGCGCCTCCTTCTGCAGCACCGATTGCTTCCCGGACAACCATCTCCTCGTCCTCATGAGCGACTTCCAGATCGACATCGCCACAGGCGCCCTCCCCCTCAACCGTGTCATGGCGTTTATCTTTGCCAACACCTCCCTCGTCAACTCCCAGCGCGGAGTGCACATCGTTGGCGCCCTGGCGGCCAAGAACACCCTCTGCTTCAACGGCGCCGCCGCGGGCTCCTGCACCACACCCGCCGGCGGCGGCCCCCCGCAGTTCTTCCAGGCCAACATGTACGATCCGAGAAACCTCCCCGCCGCGCTCTTTGCCCCTTCGGGACTCTCCGGGGAGCGCTGGCGAGTCACCCCCGTGCCTCGCTTCTGGCTCGAATGCCGGGTGGGCCCGACGGACACCCTGCCGACGACCCCGTCGGGAATTTGTTCCTACCAATAACGTGACGTATTTCTTGGGGTTTTTCGGAATCGGCTGCTATAGTCGAACCCCTTAAGCAAGCTCACGGAGTGAATTGGCCGGCCCCTCGCGGGAAGGGTGCGGGCTCGCGGCTCGGGGGGTTATGCTCGGGAATTTCCTGCGACGACGGCGGGTGGTCGGACTGGACATCGGATCCGGTTCGATCAAGGCGTTGGCTCTCGAAGGCCGAGGCGCCGACGTCACCATCACCGGTCTCGGCAGCGCTCCGGTGGCGGCAGAGACGCAAGCTCAGCAAGTCAACCAGGCCATCCATCTCGCCATGGCCGACGCGGGCGCCGACGGCGAGCCCGTCATCGCCGCCGTGGGCGGACCCGAGGTCGTCATCCGGCAGGTGACGTTGCCGCCGCTCCCGCCCTCGCGCATCATTCCCGCCCTCGAGATGCAATACCGCGAGCTCGGATTGCTGGCGCCCGACGAATCCGTGCTGGACGCCCAGATCCTCAGGCAGTCCAAGGATGACAGCACCAACGAGATCCTGTCCGTGAGCGTGCCGCGCGGCCTGGTTGACGAGCGAACGCAGCAGCTCAAGCAGGCCTCCGTCAACCTCCAGATGCTCGACGTCGAGCCGCTCGCCATCCTCAACGGCGCCCTGGAGTTGACGGGCATGGAGTCGGGCGAGCTGCTCGTGGTCGTGAATATCGGACGCCAGAGCTCCGTGCTCTGTCTGTTCAGCGAGCAAGGGCCGGTGGTCGCGCGCTATCTCGACGTGGGCGCCGAAGCCTTCACCGAGCAGATCCGCGTGGCCTTCCAGCTCTCGCCGTACTCGACGGAGACCTTCACGCGCACCATCGCGCCCGCCGAAGCGCCCAAGGCCGAGACGGCGTGCCGCGAGGTGGTGGAGCGGATGGCCGAGGACATCCGGCTGTCGCTCACCTTCTATCGTACCGAGTACGATCGCGAGAGCCTGCCGCGCTACGCGCTGGGCGGCTGGGCGGACATCCCGTACATCGGCCGCTGGCTCTCTGACCGTCTCGGCCTGTCCGCGCCCTTCGAGATCATGGATCCCCTGCAGGCGCACGAGGTGCGCGCGGCCTCGATGGGGGATACGCCGCGACTGCCCGGCCCGCAGTTCCTTCAGGCGTTTGGTTTGGCCCTGAGGGGGCTATGAGCACGCGCTTCAGCATCGATCTGGCCCATCCGGGCCATGTGGCCGACACCTGGCAAGACTGGTTCATCGGGCCACAGGGCCGTCGCCGCTGGGTCATCGCGGCCGCGGGCTGCGGGGTCGTGCTCGTCGTCATCATCGCGCTCATCCTGCCCACGCGGATCCGGCTGTCCACGGACGTGAGCGCCATTCCCAAGCTCCGCGCCGATCTCGCCTCGCTGGAAGGGAACCTGAACGTCATCCGGGCCGATCTCCAGGCCCTGGCCCTGGAGGCCAAGCGGCAGGTGCGATGGGCCGAGATGCTCAACGCCTTCCGGCAGCAGATTCCCGCAACCCTCAAGCTGCAGAAGGTCGAGGTAGGTGCTGCGCCGGCGACGAGCGCGCCGGCTCCGTCAGGCCAGGCGCAGCCGGTGGGCGCCCCGCCGGCGGGGGCGGGCGACCTTCGCATCGAGGCGGTCACGCCCCTCCGGCCGGGGCCGCCGCCTCTCATCGAGATCGCGCAGTTCATGGGCGGGCTCATGAAGGATCCGACGGTGGGCCGGCGCTATCAGCTCAAGAGCTGGGAGATCAAGCAGGCGGCCGCGGCGGGCTCGCAGCCGGCGGGCGAGCGCGAGCAGCTCCTCGTGCTCATCGTCCTGTCAGAAAAGCCGCGATGAGAGAGCGCGAGCTGGCCATCCTCTGGATCGCGCTGGCCGTGGTCTTCTTGGGGAGTCTCCTGGGGCTCCTTCAGTACTCGCGGTCCCTCCGGACGAGCGGCATCCAGGCCGCCGCGGAGCGGGCGCGTCTGACGGCGGCCATCGACCAGAAGCAGAAGGAGATCCTGATCGAGATGAAGTCGAACGCGGGCGTGCTCCAGGAAATGTCCTGGTCGGGCACCACGGGCGATCCGGCCGTCTTCCTCTCGCGGGTGGCCGAGCTGGCCGAGGGCTCGCGGCTCCGCGTGCTGGGCGTGGGGCCGCTCGAGCAGCAGACCACGCCCCAGTTCAGCAAGTCGTGGCACGCCGTGACCGTGCAAGGGCCGTTTCAGGATCTCGTGGAGCTGGCCAGCCGGGTCGAGGGCGACCGGGGCACGCTCGAGGCCATGGCCATCGACGTGCCGCAGCGGAGCAGCCAGGCCGCGTCCGCTCCGGGGCAGCGGGCTGCCGTGATCAACCCTGAGATCCAGGCGCGTTTCCGCGTCACCGCGCTGCAGTTGACTCCCCAGGCACGGAAGATCATCGACGACGCCGCCCGCGCGAGCGGGGTGTCCCTCACGTCTCCCACGCCGCAGTCCGGGCTCGCTCTGCCCGTGCCCTCGCCGGCCTCCGAGTATCGGGATCCCTTCGCCTTCGGCGCCTCCGCGGATCGGCCACGCGCCGAGCAGGCCTCGGTGCCGCGCGCCCTGTTCAACCTGCAGGGCATCGTCGGATTCCCGGGCGGCCACCTCGCCATCCTCAACAACCAGATCGTGCGAGCGGGCGATCGCCTCGCCGGCCACACCGTGGAGCACATCACGGACTCGGCCGTGCTGCTCCGCCAGCCCGACGGGACGCCACGCCGCCTCTCGCTCGCGGACATCGGCGCCGTCAGCAGTCAGAAGCAGCCCCCCGCCGCCGGCAAGCCGGCAGAGCCGGGCGGACCGTCTGGTCCGCCGCCGTCAACGCCCCCGCCGCCGGCCGGTGGCGCTCCCGCACCTCCGGCACCCGCGCCCCCGACCCCGGCTCCGCCTGCTCCCGGCGGACCAAGGAGGTAAGTCGAGCCATGCGTTCGTGGACGAAGACGACCCTGGTCCTCGCCGCCGTATTCGTCCTGCCGCCCCTCCTGTCTTCTCAGGCGGCTGGACAGGCTCCCACTCCATCGGCCCCGCGGCCCAGCACCTGCTACGACCGGCTGCCCACCGATCCCATCAACCTGAGCCTGCGCGATGCGAGCACCCAGAGCACCCTCCGACTCCTCGCGCAGAACTACAAGGTCAACATGGTGGTCACGGACGACGTCACGGGTACGGTGACCCTGGACTTCTTCCGCGCGCCGGTGCGCGACGTGTTCCAGGCGATCCTCGACGCGAGCAGCCTCGTGTGCGTGCGTCAGGGCGAGCTCTTGCGCGTGAGCACGGCCGACCGCCTCGTCAAGGACGAGAAGGGCCGGGCGGACGCGCAAGTTCTGGGCGCCACCCGTGATCTCGAGGTCAGCAAGCGCATCGCCGACATCCAGAAGCAGGCGGCCGACGCCGCGATCCAGACGGCGGCCTCGGAGGTGCAGAGGAAGCAGGCGGACCTTCTCGCGAAGCGAGGCGACATCAAGCAGGAGATCATCCGGCTGAAGTATGCCGACGCCGGCGTCATCGCCAAGACGGTGGCGGCCATGGTGGGCATCGGTCCCAACGTGACCGTGTCGCCCTGTCGAATCAGGAAGCAGGATGACAAGATCGCCGTGGAAGGCGTGGATCCGCAGGGCGGGGGCGGGACGAGCCTGACCGCGGAGCAGGAGCGGAGCGTCGTCAACCTCGCTCGGGCCAGCAATCCGTACGCGCGCTTCCAGGGCCAGGCGCAGCCGGGAGGCCCCGAGCAACAGCCTGGGTACACGGGACCGCCGGGAGGTCTGGGAGCCCTTCCTCCATTCTCCGCGCTGTTCGGACCGCAGCCAGTCGCGCCGGCCCCGCCCACGGAGCTTCAGCCCGGAGGGACCGGCTTCTCCATCCTCTCGAGCAGCGAGAACACGCCGGTCGTCCGCACGGATTGCCCGACCAATAGCCTGATCCTGCGGCTCTATGACGACCAGCTCACGCGCGTGCGTGAGGCCCTGGATCGCCAGCTCGACTTGACGCCTCACCAGGTGAAGATCGAGTCGCGTATCGAGAACTTGAACCGCGAAGATCTCTTCGCCATGGGCGTGCAGTGGGGTGGCGGCGGTCTGTTGGGGGTCAATAGCCGCACCGTGGTCGTGGGCCGGGGCTTCACGACCAATCAGACGAGCACGACCGGGATCGGGACGTCGGGTATCGGAAGCAACCAGATCAATCCGAACCTCACTCTCGGTTCGGTGATTCCGGCGGACCCCGCGACGGGGCTGGGCACCGCCGGGAACCTGGTCAACCTGCCCATCGGGACCCTCCTCGAGTCGACGGTTCCGGCGGGTGGCGGCGGCATCGCCTTCGGGATTGTCGGCAGCCGCATGAACCTCAACCTCGCCCTCGAGGCGCTGAAGACGCAGGATCGCTCGCAGACCTTGGCCCGTCCGGAGGCCGTGGTCGCCGAGAACCAGAAGGCCCTCATGTCCCTGGGCGAGCAGATTCCCTACGCGACGGTGAGTGCGGCGGGAACCCAGGTCCAGTTCAAAGATGCCCTCCTCCAGCTCGAGGTGATCCCGACCGTCATCTGCCGCGACGAGGTACAGGGCGCCAAGAACGGAGGGTTCTACAAGCTCAAGATGGCGGTGCTCGTCACGAACAACTCGCGCGGGCCCACGGTCAACTTCGGGACCGCACTGGGTACCCCACCCGCCATCGACACGCAGAAAGTCCAAACCGAGATGGCTATGATGGAGGGCCAGCGCCTCGTCATCGGCGGCGTCCACCGCACGATCAACCGAATACAGGATCGCAAAGTGCCGCTCTTCGGCGACATTCCAGTCCTTGGCTGGCTGTTCCGGCAGAAGGCCACCGACGACGCGAAGCGCGAGCTGGTCATCTTCCTGACGCCAACCGTGATCTCGACCGAAGCTCCAGCCCTCACACCGGCCTGCGCGGCTCCCGCGCCCACCCGGGCCATGGCCAAGTAGGAGACGCTCAATGCCGCGCTCCAGAACCCGTTCGAGGTAGGCGCCGATGTACGAGGCGTTCTACAGCCTCGACGATCCGCCGTTCGTCCTGACGCCGGACCCGCGGTTTCTCCTCCGGTCGAAGGGACACCACGAGATCCTCGCCGCCCTCCTCTACGGCATCACGAGCCAGAAGGGGCTCATGGCCCTCGTGGGCGACGTGGGCACGGGCAAGACCAC
>Ga0070707_100005793_pt1 | contig 11525 bp, 6 predicted proteins | sample KBSK5502metaG_FD_65468 | JGI IMG/M metagenome (GOLD analysis project Ga0070707, IMG submission 65468) | Corn, switchgrass and miscanthus rhizosphere microbial communities from Kellogg Biological Station, Michigan, USA - KBS K5-50-2 metaG | ecosystem: Host-associated > Plants > Roots >... | reverse complement strand
GGAATGGACTGATAGCCCTCGCGGGCGAAGCGCCGGATCGCCTCGACGTGCTCCCAGGGGTTCATCTCCCGCTTGAGCCGCTCGGTCCGCTGCGACCTGGTCTCTTTCTTCACCTCGGGAGGGGCCGCGGGCGGCACGGCGGCGACGTCGGTCCCGCGCGCCCAGTTCCGGAGGATCTCGGCGACCTCGGGGCGGGCGAACTCCGTGGGCACCAGCTCGCCGCGCCCCAGCAGTTCGCGCACTACCGCGCCGCTCAGGGCCATGCGATCCTGCGATCCGTGCGGGCAGGTCTTGGGCGAGGTCACGGTTTCGCAGCGGCGGCAGTAGAAGGTCTCGTCGAAGAAGAGGGGAACGATGCCCAGCTCGTCCGGCGCAAACGCGCGGAAGATCTGGTCGACGGTGATCGGCGTGAAGGCGCCTTCGATTCCCGCGTACTCCCGCCCCACAATGAAGTGGGTGCAGCCGTAGTTCTTCCTCACCAGAGCATGGAAGAGCGTCTCCCGGGGCCCGGCGTAGCGCATGGCGCCGGGAAAGACGGCGAGCACAACGCGGTTCTTCGGATAGTACTGCTCGACGAGCACCTGGTAGCAACGGACGCGCACCTCCGACGGCAGCTCGTCGAGCTTGGTCTGGCCCACGAGGGGGTGGATGAACAGCCCGTCGAGCGGCTCCAGCGCGCACTTCTGGGTGTACTCGTGCGCGCGGTGCATCGGCTGCTGGCTCTGGAAGCCGACCACGGTCCGCCAGCCGAGCTGGCGGAAGCGCGCCCGCGCGTCGGCAGGATCCAGTCGGTACGCCTCGAAGCCCCTGTGCGGCGGCCGCGCGATCAGGTCGACAGGGCCCGCCAGCAGGGCGTCGCCGCGCGTGAGCTGGTACTGCGCGCCGGGATGGCGTGGGTCGTCGGTGCCGTAGACGAGCCGCGCTTCCTCGCGCCCGTCGTAGGGAAAGCGCTCCTCGAGGTGGAGGATACCGATCGGCTCCTCCCACGGCGTGACCAGCGCAATGTCCTCGCCCTCGCGTAGGTCGTCGGCGGCGGCCTGCCGAACGGCGAGCGTGATCGGCAACGTCCACGGAAGCCCGCTCGCGAGGCGCATCTCGCCCAGGACGGCCCGGTAGTCGGCCTCGCCCATGAACCCCTCGAGCGGGCTGTAGGCGCCGACGGCGAGGAGTTCGAGATCGGACATCATTCGGGCGTTGAGCGAGATCCGTTTGAGCGACGAGGCGCGCTCACGGGCGTCCTGCAGTGCGTCGCCGCGGAGGACCCGATCGATCAACCGCCCGCCGTGGGGAGGAGGTTCCACCTCCACCGGCTCTCGCTTCGGTGAGGCCATTGCCCGCTCAAGCTACTATTGTCGATCGATATTGTCAAGAATCCTCGCCAAGAGAGGGTCTGTATCAGAGATGGGATATGGACGGCGTCCCCCGCGGAGTTCATCGCTGCGGAACACACCCTCGCCGCTCCCCGTCAGGTCCGTAGGGCCGATTGTAGCTGCTGACCTCGCCTGCTCTCTGTGCTAGCGAGTCTTTTCCTGCATTCCCAGCGTGTGAGGCTCAGGTGGGAATCGAGTGGGAACGCCCAGGGAGTATGGGAATCCGACTGACATTCCTCTGGGGGCCTCCCGGCACAATGAAAAAAGCGATCGCCGTTCTGAAGGCGGTCGGACACCTCGAGTGAGCACTTCCGTGATCACGCATGTCCGCCCGTCACTGGCGACGCCCGATGAATCGGCGGATCTTCTCGAGGTCGTAGCCATCAAGGACGAGGATCTGACCCTCCCGGGTCAGGGCGATCCGTGCGTCCTCGTCGAGACGTTCCACCCGTATCTGACGATGGTCGAGGCGCGCGTGGATGAGTCTTTACACCACTTTGATGTTTGGCCCATCAGACCTCACGCGAGCCCAACGGGAGATGATCGCGACCGTCGTGTCGGTCGCCAACCGCTGCCATTATTGAATCGAGGCGCATACAGCGTGGCTTCGCGCTGCGAGCGGTGACGCGGCTCTCGCGGAGGCCGTCAAGCGGGACTACCGCACGGCCCCCATTGATCCAAAGACACGAGTCCTACTGGACTTCGCATGGAAGGTGACGACGGAGCAGTGGCGCTGCCAGGACTCCGACGTTGAAACCCTCCGCCGTGCCGGGTGGAGTGACGACGCCATCGTCGACACGGTCGGCATCGTCGGCTTCTTCAACTTCATCACCCGTGTCGCCGACGCCCTGGGGGTGGAGTTGAATCCGAGTATGCGGCGCTCGGCACCGCAGACCTGGGTGGTGTGCAGGCGTAGAGCATCGAGCCGCGGCGCGCCACACCCGCCACCCGCTTAAATCTTGGAGTAGGGCCAGCTCCAGCCAACCGCGTGCCGTCGAGGGCAGAGGGTGGAGAGAAGCGGCGCAACAGATCCACGTTCTCGCGGAGCGACTCCTCGTACCCGCGGACGTTCCCGCGAGGCGTGCTGTACTCGAGGAGGAGGTTGTCGTCAGTCGACACCAGGGCGCCGGCATCGAGGCCAAACTCAGTTGCCGCGCTCAGGAACCGGTCGACTCCGTCGGGCGTCAGCAGGCGCGAAGGCAGCAGGGCCCTCGCGGAGCCACCGAAGAGGGCCAAGGGCTGCTGGAGAGACCGTCGCGCGTCCAGCCGCGCGAGTGTCGCCTCGCTGGGTAGGCAGTCGTGACGGCAGGCGACGATGACGCCCTGGTTCCCCACGAAGTACAGCCACACAAAGGGGAACTCGGTCCGGACCGTGCCGAGGACCGAGACGAGGTTAGCGCTCGACAGCCGGTGCAGTTGCAGCCACTGCTGCAGCACTCCCTCCGGCGCGAGTCGGCGCGCGGCGAGCCCATAGAACTCGCGGTTGTAGAGCGAGGCCGCGCCGGCGAACCAGATGCTCGAGACTTCCAGGCTGATGAGGTCGTACGTCCGCCGGCTGAGGAGCAGCACATTCCGGCCGTCGCTGATATAGGTGTGCACGCCGGGTCGGTCGAGGACGCCGGCGTTGACGGAGGAGAAGTGCCTGCGCGCGAGCGCGATGATATCAGCGCTCAGATCGGCGACGTCAACCTGGTCGAAGCCGGCGTCGCTGATCGCCCGCGCCGACCCGCCCACGCCAAAGCCGATGACGAGCGCATGGTGGCGCGCCTCTGTGTGAAGCAGCGGGACGAGCGCAAAGCCGTACTGTGCCTTCATTTCCAGGTCGAGGCCGTCGTCGCCCTGGAACTTGCCGTTGGTGAGTAGGGTCAGGATTCGACGCCCGCGGGGGTCCGTGGACTCGGCGACGGTGGTGAGGCCGCCGTCCAGGCTCTCCGCGTGATCGATGACCGCCCCGTATTGCTGCCCCGTGAAGTACACGTTGGCGCCGGAGGCGAGCCGCGTGTAGTCGAAGGAGGCGGGCTGGACGAGGAACAGCGCCACCACCAGCGCCGCTGGCGCGAGCGCCATTCGGCGCGCCGAGCCGGACAGCCGCAGCGCCGGCAGCAGCCCGAGGATGAGGGCAATGGCCGCCAACAGTTGCAGCGTCCGGAGCGACCCCAACCGGGGGAGCAGGACAAAGCCGCCTCCCAGCGCCCCCGCGACGTTGCCGGCAGTGTTGAGCGCGATCCCGCGTCCCACCGCACTCATGTCCCCCGGTTGCCCGTTCCGGCCCGCGCAGTCCAGAGCGATGGGATAGACGATCCCGATCCAGACGGCGACGGGCACCATGGCGACCGCGCACACGACGAAGCGCACGAACTCGCGGGCGCCGAACGTGCGCGTGAACGGGTAGTCGGCGAACGCGGCAAAGTAGTCCGGAATTCCCTCCCACACGAAGACGCCCGCGAGCAGCGTGGCGGCCAGACCCAGTTCGCACCAGGCCAGGAGCACCAGCGGCCGCCCGACGTGCGCCAGGCACCATCGCCCGGCCGCCGAGCCCACGCCGAGCCCCAGCAAGAAGCAGAACAGCATGAGCGAGAACGCGTAGGCGCTGTTGCCTGCGACAACTGCCAAGAGGTGGACGTGCGTGACCTCGAGCGCCAGCGTCACAGCCCCTCCGAGCGTGAGCAGCGTGAGCCCCACCGTCCGCAAACCCTGGTTCCGACTCGCACCGCTCGACGCGACGCCTGCCCCACGCGACTCATCTACGGGTCGGGAAAGGCCCGGGCCCGCCAACCGGCTGGCAACGGCGAGGCCGACGAGCGCCGCGCCCAGGTTGGCGGCCGCGGCGATCCACGTTGTCCGGGTCACCCCGAAGCCGGGGAGCAGGACGTACCCGGTTGTCACGGCGCTGAGGGCGGCGCCGAACGTGTTCGCACCATAGAGCATCGCGACCGAGTGCCCAACGCTTCCCTCCTCCTCGACCAGGCTCCGTGTCAGAAGAGGGAGCGTCGCGCCCATCAGAACCGTCGGCGGCAAGAGGACCAGCCCTCCCAGGACGACCTGGAGCACCGTCAGCATTGGGTGGTCCGCGGCCGCCCCCACGGCGGCCACCACATAGAGGTCGCGGAGCCACGGCAATAGCCACGGCGAGGCCGCGCAGTACCCGGCGATAGCTGCCTCGCAGAGCGCGTACACACGAACTGGATCGGGCCGACGCGCCGCGACGAGGCCGCCGAGCCAGGCGCCAAGGGCCATACCGCCCATGTACGTCGCCAGCACCGTTGTCGAGGCCGTGGCGGTACTGCCGAAGGTGAGCGCTAGAGACTTGGCGAAGGCCACCTCGTAGACGAGACTGGCGAAGCCCGACAGGAGGAACACGCCGACAAGGCAGGTCAGGAGCCGGCGCCGCGTCAGGCTGGGCCCGGCTGTCTCGGTCACCGGCAGCATGCCCACCGCCGACGCGCCAGCGGTCGCCGTCGACGCGAAATCGGTCGCCGCCGCGAGTCGAGACTCAAGCGCCATCGCCGCCCCTACGGTGAGCGCGATGAGGACCCACGAGAGGCCGGGGACGCCCTGGAAGAGGGGAACCGCGTACCGCAACAGCACAAGCCACGTGGCCGTCAGGAGCACGCCGCCGCCAAGGGCGAGCTGCCGAGCTTGTGCCGTCAGCGGAAGCTGTCTGGCGCACGCCGCTTGCACCGCCAGCGCGAACGGCACCGCCACCACGAGATCGATGGCGTAGTGCAGACCCAGACCGAGTGTCGCCAGCAGCGTCAGCGCAAGCGAGAGCGCCGCCACCACGCGCACTGGCGCTGGGCTTCCGCGCGCGTGCCACCAGAGCAAGAGCGCCCACGCCGTGTGTAGCGACGGCATACAGTTGCGCAGGACCGGGGGCGCCACAAACGGAGCGAGCGGGATGGCGTCTACCGCCGTCACCCCCGCCGGGTATGCCAGCCCGAACACGTAGACAGGCCCGACAACCGGGAAGACGTGGTGCAACACGCTGCCCGCGATGGTGGCTGTGATGAACGCGGTCAGGAGATCGATCGGTGGCCGCGCTCGCCCGGTGGACTGGGCGGCGAAGACCAGCGCAAACACGAGGGGCACCGCGGTGTAGGCAAGGGAGCTCACGAGCTGCAGCAGGGGCCAGGTCTCGAACAGGCGGCCGAGCATGAAGCTCAATTGGGTCCCCAGAGTCGCATCGAACGCGTACAGGAATCCGTCCAACACGAGCGGGTGGAGCGCCGCGGTGAGAGACACAAAGAACGGCGATGCGACCACGACGGCCGGCATGACCGCGGCAGAGAGGAGCACGGTCACCGTGCGCTCGCGGTCGACGCCGCGCCGCCGGACCGCGCCGATCGCCAACACGGCGAGGCTCGCGAGCCCGAACCCAAGCCCGAGCGACCCGATCTCCACGCCCACGCCCTGCCCGTAAGCCAACTCGACCGTCCCCCGGGCGGCCTCTAGGACCAGGGCCAGCGCTATCGTGATGACCACCTCCCGGCGGGGCGGACGATGCCATACGTGGAGGACGAACGCGCCGAGGAGCGAAGCCGTGAGGAAGCGGTCCGTGGAGCTGATCATCGAACGCAGCAGCGTCAACGGCCCGGGTGCGATGCCGGTCTGCGCGGCCACCTCCGAGCCGGCAAGGACGAGCAGGAAGACCCACGGCAGCCAGCGCAAGCGAGGCGGCGGAGTTGGGAACTCTCGGGGCGCTACCGAGACGTGATCAGGGAACCCGAGTGGCTCAGGGCTCGCTGATTTCGTTAGTGGGCCGTCAACGAGCCGAACCTTGGGCCCATCGATTGACAGCCCATGCCACCATGAATCCAGCGACCGAAACAAGACGGGTTCTCCCCAGTGGCGTCGTAGTTTACCACCCTGGAATTTCTGGGGACCTCACTTAGAACCGGTATTGCTCGCCAGTCGGCAGCGCGCTCGTTCAAATTTGGCGACGGATACGCCCGAATGCCACGCGACCACAACCACTCACCGGCACGCTAACCTCGGCGACAAGGGAGGACCGGGAATAGACACTGGACCGTTTTTGCGAATATTGTGGCTGAGGTCCGCCCGACTAGCAACACACCGACTGCAACACACCATTTGACGAGGGGGGCCCCGCTTCGGGCCCCCGCGCGAGGAGATCCTGACATGGCCGCCAGATTGCCTTACATTCAGCGGGACCAGGCGCCAGGGGAAGTCCAGGCGCTCTACGACAATCTCCAGAAGGCCACGGGCCGGGTGCCGAACATGGCAAGGCTCATGGCTCACCACGCGCGATCCTTGCCCCCGTTCTTCGAGTGGTACCCGAAGCTCCGCGAAGGTGCGCTCGACATCAAGCTTCGCCAGCTCGCCTACGTGAAGGTCTCCCAACTCAACGGCTGCCACTACTGAGCGACGCACAACACGGCCTTCGGTCAGAAGGTTGGCGTCCCGAAGGAGAAGTTCGACGCGCTGGGCGAGTACGCGACGAGCCCGCTATTCAGCGAGCAGGAGCGGCTCGTCATCCGGTACGCGGAGGAGATGACCCGCAAGGTCCAGGTGGAGGGCGCGCTGGTCGAGAGCCTCAAACGCCAGCTCTCTCCCGAGGCTCTCGTCCAGCTGACCTTGACGGTCGCCGTCGCGAACTTCACCAACCGCTTCAACGAAGCGCTGGGGACCGAGCTCGAGACCTAAAGACCCTCGCGGGATTGGCTCATCCGACTGGCTCAGCAGTATCTCGCGGTTGCGCGTTCGTGGGCCTGGACCGGAGCGGGAAATCATAGGAGCAGTGGGAGCAGAACACGCGAAGGGGTTAGCGAACTGATCGCCTCGTTGGTTTGGCTGCGGGGGCCCGCAATTACTTGCAGGCGAACAGATCGGTCCAGTTCCGGTTTGAGGTGACAGCCTGACCAAGGGACATGGTGGCTCCCAACGTGATTGAGGCCACCCTGGGAGACTCTCCGCGTGCGGGGCAGTTACGGCTTATCCCCGCTCAGGCCGACGCGTGAGAACTGCTGCGATCGGACATGGCCTCCGCGTCCACCAGAAGAGGTAAATGTCTGACCTCGAATATTGCGGTTTAGATATAGAATTGGCCAAGCGCTCAAGAGGAAAGGAGTGTAGGACCATGAAGCGACTCCTGTTCGGGCTGCTCGCGTTGCTGACCAGTATTCTCCTTCCCCCGGAACTCGCGGCCCAAGGGAAAGTCTGGCACATCGGTCTCTTCCACGTGGGCCTCGACCACATCCCCGTTTCCCTGCCGACCCTGCGAGAGGGTCTGAAGGTCCTGGGGTACGAGGAGGGGAAAAACATCCGCCTGGACTGGCGGAACCTGCCCGATGAGGAAGCGGCCCGGGAAACGGCCAAGGAGTTCGTCCGGAATCGAGTGGATCTGATCGTAGCCTTCGAAGACCAGACGGTGCGAGCCGTCAAGCTTGCAACTTCGGATATTCCCGTCGTCTTTCTCCACGTGAGCGATCCGGTGGCCAGCGGGTACGTGACAAGTCTCGCCCGGCCTGGGGGGAATCTCACCGGCTTCGTTTCTTTCCTGGACGTGACCGCCAAGCGGCTGGAGCTGTTCAAAGAAGTGGTCCCCCGACTCCGCCGTGTTCTCGTCCTGATTGATCCCGAAGACCCCATCACGCCACGGGAGCTTGGAAAGGCTCGAACGGCCGCCGCGTCGCTCAAACTCCAACTGGTGGAGCGAGAGGTCTCAAGCCCATCCGATGTGGATCGAGTCTCCAGTTCGCTCAAGAGGGGTGATGTGGACGGAATCTTCGTGGTGTCGCCGAGCCTCCAGACGAAATTCTTCTCCCTCTTTGTCCGACTCGCCTCGGAGAAGCGTTTGCCTCTCGCAGGCCACCGAAAGGAGTGGGTGGAGCAAGGCGCGCTCTTCTCTTACTCGCCAGACCTCGCCGAGGTCGGTCGGGCCGCAGCCCCGTACGTGGATCAGATTCTGAAAGGCGCCAAACCGGGAGACTTGCCCGTCCAACAGGTCTCCCGGCTCGCGCTTGTCATCAATCTGAAGACCGCCAGGACCCTCGGCCTTACGGTTTCCCGAGAGATGCTCCTCCGAGCAGACCAGATCATCCAATGACTCCCTGAAGCCATCTCTTCAGGAAGTACGAGCTCCTGTTTGTCTCCCTGGTCAGGGGGCGCTGCTGGCGAGCGGCCTCCTCGAGATTTACTTCTCCTACCAGGAGAACAAAACCGCCTTACTCCTAAGGTCTCGCCTTGCGTGCCAGGAAAAGAATTTGGGAGAAGGGCTTAGAGACCGGTAGGGCGAAGACGTCGGTGAAGAAGCCTAAAAGCTGGAGCTGGCGGTGGGACTCGAACCCACGATCTGCTGATTACGAATTACGCGGTAGACTTTCGACGCGATTTTAAGACGCGTTTCTAAGGAGTTTGTAAGGATCCCTACTCAAAAACACTCGGGAAACTGGCGAGATTAAATTGATGATTTTTCGGAACTTGTTTTCCGAGCCGGCTAAGGGCCAAAAAGAAATGATTGTGGACAGCGCCTAACGCCGGCCATCACCCGCGGCCCGCGGCAAGCGCATGCGAGCCGGCGGTCCGCTCGAACATGTTGTTGGGCGACCCGGTAGAGGTCACGTATTTCTGAAGAGCTTCTGGATGTCCCAAAACGTGGGCGATGGCACTGGAGTTGCCTCGCCAGGAAGTCTCACTTCGGTCCAGGCGTGCCATTTTTCCCAAGCGTATAGCTTCGGCTGTCCGGTCTCGGTAAGTTCGCAGAGGATGTAACAGCGGTCAAAGACTGACGTCTCAAGCAGGGGCGCTGTGTGGGAGCTCAGTTGTTGACAGCTCAGGAAAGTCGTCAAAAGGAAGGTTGCTGCAGCGGCCCCCGATTGCGGCACGCCCGCGAGGATTGCTAACCATGCTTCGTCGGTTGCGGAGAGGTCGTACTGCTTGGACACTTTGGTGTGGATACGGCGGACCAACCCCTGCAGGGGGTCAGCCGGCACCGCGTATGTCCGTAGCCGTCCAGCCGCAGCGTCATTCTGCTCATGCCTCCGTATGGCGCTGCCCCGATGGGTCGCCTCGTCGCCGTGATAGTCGGTGGTTTCGATCGCGATCCGTCGGCCGTCGACTTCTGCGAACACATCGGGGTGCGGCGGGATGTCGGGGCGAACCTGAGCACCGCCACGCCCAAGCGCGTTGAGAAGTCTCCCAACCTGTACAACGGATCGTTGTTCCTTGCTGCTCATCCCAACTCCGTCACCTTGCCGCTTGGTCGCCCAGCATCAGCGGCGGCGCGAAGCGCCCGCGGCTGGATGGCTCTTGTTAGGCGAGAACGCATTCAATTCACGATTTCGAAGTTCAGCATGCGGAACTCGACTCTAGTCTTCGGGCTTTTTGCACCGGAGCGCGTATCTGTGGTCAGGTCTTGTACGCTCTTGTCTACTCGGCTGTTCACCCTCTTTGCCAGACCTGCAGGAATGAGACCGGTATACCGGACCACATCCACATCGACGGGATTGCCCCTGGCGTCATAGAAGATCACGAGGCAGTACACGTTCTTGACACTCTCACGTAACTTGTTTCGAAAGGACAGCGTGTACGCACCGCTAAGGCCGAATTCGTAGTCCCAGATCAACTGGTCCGCCACCACGCCCTCTGAACTTCGGCCGCCCAAGTCCGCCAGGATCGATCGTTGGGCCTTGTTCGGTCTCACCTCCGGCAGAGCCTTGGCAGGGCCTGCCTGTGCCAGCACGGCCTTCAGATAACTCGAAGGGATCGCGAAGTTGAGGTTCTGCCCTCCCCTGAAGGTGGCGACCGAAACCCCGATGACTTCACCCTTGGTGTTCAACACTGGGCCGCCGCTACTGCCTGGGGAAATCGGAGCCGTGATCTGGAGGAGCTTGTCGGTGCCCACCTCTCGGATGCTGCTGACGATTCCCTGGGAGAAGGTGCCCTCCAATCCCTGTGGGTTGCCTACGGCGTACACCGACTCCCCAACCTGAACAGCGTCGCTATCGCCGAGGGCTAGTATCGGTGGGCCTGCCGCGGAGATCTTGAGCACAACGAGATCCCGTTTGGGATCAACCGCAGTGATACCTTCGATGGCGTACTTTGCTTTCTGGCCAACCAGCTTCGCGTATCCTCTCGTGCCACCTTCGACGACATGAAGGTTGCTGGCGATCTCTCCGTCACGGACGAAAAAGCCGCTACCCAGCGAAAGCGGTTGGCCGCTGGCGTCTTCCATCACCAGGAGCACCGTCGACCCGAATGCCTTCTTTGCGATTTCCTGCGCACTTTGAGCTTGCGCCGAACTCGCTCCGGAAAAGAGAACTGCCAGAGACAGAATCGCCAGCGATCTCAGCGAGGCCGGCGGCAGGTGAAACGGCTGGTTAGACGACACCCTGCTCATGCTCCTCGAGGTATAGGAATCGTGGTGGCTCTCCGAAAGCCTGAAGTCGCAGGTCTACAAGGGTGAAGCCGGAGACATTTCTCAAGAACTCAACTGTCTCTGGCCAGCGTTCAATCGCGCCTGCGAGATGAAGCTCGTGACCGAGAATGCTGTAGGAGTCGATGACACTATCGCGAATGAGACGGTGCGCATCCGCGACAAAGATGTCGAAGACGTCCTGTGCAAGACCTGCTACGCCAACCGCTCTTGGCTCTCGAGTCCTCGGTTTGCTTACCTCACGGGCTGGAGGAAGGGCGAGATCATCTCCCTGAAGTGGACCGACGTGGACCGGGATGCCGGTGCGATTCGACTTCGCCCCGAGCAGTCCAAGACCGGCCGAGGCCGTACCGCCATGCTGGAAAGGTGATCTGGCCGAGCTGATTGACCGCCGCTGGCAGGCCCGGCTGTTCGAGAAGGACGATGATGTCCGAGTCGCCGCGCTGGTGTTCCACCGAGACGGTGAGCCCGTGGGAGATTTCCGAAGGGCCTGGGCTACCGCTTGCCAGGCTGCCGGGGTCCCCGGCAAGCTGTTTCACGACCTGCGTCGCACCGCGGCCCGGACCATGGTCCGGGCCGGGGTGTCCGAGCGAGTCGCCATGGCCGTGACAGGCCACATCACCCGCTCGATGTTCGACGGCTACAACATCGTCAGCGAGGACGATCTGCGGATAGCGACTCAGAAGACGACGATGTATGCGGACACCCTGAGCGAGTTCCTGGATAACCGCCTGGGAAACGAGAGGCGCAGCTCATCCCCG
>Ga0070707_100005790_pt1 | contig 11530 bp, 11 predicted proteins | sample KBSK5502metaG_FD_65468 | JGI IMG/M metagenome (GOLD analysis project Ga0070707, IMG submission 65468) | Corn, switchgrass and miscanthus rhizosphere microbial communities from Kellogg Biological Station, Michigan, USA - KBS K5-50-2 metaG | ecosystem: Host-associated > Plants > Roots >... | reverse complement strand
CGCGCCAGTCACGGTATCGTCCAACTGCTTTTTCAACTGGTCGATGGCGAGTTTGATCGGTGTCAGATCCTCGAATAGCTCCGTGTGGCTGCGCATCTGGTTGACATCAAAGGTGGCCGGAAGCACGCCTGGGTTTAGCGTCGCAACATTCAAGGCTTTTTTCACGAAACTGTGGGTCTTATTGCCCAGTTTGGACAGGCCTTTACGCTGATCCTTGCTCAGGTCGATCAGGAAAGGCAGCTTTTGTTTGATCGTTCCAATCGCCGTCATGATCGCATCATGGTCGGCCGGAGCGAGAGTTCCGTTGATTGGATTGATCGCATTTGCCGGATTGACTTCATTTGTACTCATTGGTTCCCCCTGTTGAAAATGGTCGAGAATCGTTTAGTGATCGTTCTTGTCATTTCCCTTTCAAGTCTCGGTTTCGACTCGAAGGTCCTCCTGAAGGCATGGGGGATGCCAGAGTTGATGGACAACAGCCTTCGTGAGTTTTCAATGAGTTGCAATCATCGAGGCGTTGCCGTCATTCCGTTTTTTCTGACTGCTTTCCAGAAAAAACGGAATGACGCCTTGAAACCCAACGAGTTCGTTGAACGCGGCCAGGTGACAACTCTGTCCACCGAGCTGACAGAGTTGTCACCTGGCCCGCTGCTAAAGTCTGTCTGTTGGCGTTGACCCGCGGGCATCTTGGCGCCCGCCGCAAAGTGGAGAGCGCTGATCGTGCCTGCTACAACAACAGCATCGGCAGAAATTGTGTCCGCAACCGATTCCGATGGTGCCGAAACAATCCCCTGCTCCGCCGACTGCTTGGCCAGAGCCGCAGCCGAACCTGCGAGCATCGAATCGGCCGTTGCCGCGCACGGCCGGAACTATACCTGGGCTGAGCTCATGAAACGGGCGGGCCTTAGATGTGGGCGGTTTTCTTCGAGCTATCGATCGTAACTTTGTCGATGGTCAAGCTGGCCATGTACATCTGCAAACTTGTACCATTTGGCAAGACCGCATGGCCAATCTTGCATTGCACATGGCTCAGGTCCAACTGAAACTCGGATCGGATACCTGGCTCGACAAAGTAAGTTCAGCGTTCGATGTGGAAGCTGGTGCGGTCCGCGTTCACTCCCGCGACCGGCGCCTCGGCGTCCCAATAGGTCACGTAGTTTTTCGTGGCGATTACTCCCTCAGTGATTCCATTGGGTGCCCCGGGACCATGACAGCCAACGCCGAGGATGCCCTGGCTTCCATCCGAGTACTGGATTCGAAGTACCGCGTTGCCGTTAGCCCCGGGCGCACCTGGGTCGACATTGTCGATTACTGCACCGGGAGTCTGAAGATTTGCCAATTCCCAGCTCACAAGGCTTGTCACCGAGTATGTGCCGCTCCCAGTCGATACGCATGCGGCCGGGCAGCCACTGAATGTCTCCCACTTCCCGCCCCCAGTGACGGCACCCGACTCACCCCCGCTTGCGGGCGCTATGAAGGTTCCTGAGCCCGTGAGTTTGATCTTCATCCCGCTCGGCGCACCTCCGTTTCGAGCGGACGCATAAGCCACGCCGCCTGGGGTGGCAGTAGGTGGCACAGTGAATGCAAAGTTAATGATATCCCAGCGCACAAGTTGAGCCTGCCCATGCACAATAGTTACGCCGACGGTCATGGCTATCAACGCAGCCAATGAGGCAACGGCGCTTGCCGAAATCCATCTTGACCTAGCGCGAACTTTCATATTGTTGCTCCTTGCCCCGGTTTTGTTGGAGGGGTCGAGTGGTAGGCTGGCTCCACAGTCAGATGTACGTCAAGTAAAAAGGATTGCGAAAAACCGAACGTGACTTGGTGTGGTTTAATGAGGCTGAGCTCACGCGCAGTGACGACGGCGATGGATAAAGTGACACGGCTCGTAGTTGCCACGAGGCGGTTCGTAGTTTCGGTGAGGATTTTCCTGGTTGGCGTGAGGACGACGGGATGGAAAGGGAGGCGGTCACAACACCGGCACAACGGCCGTCGTGACCGGTGCCGGCCACGGTTACGCGTGTGGCGCAGGCGAGGGTAGAGGAGGAGCCGCGCGCCCGAACGGGATCGTCATAAACCCGCCCGAAGGTGACATAAAGAGGCAACACTGTGACAGTCGGCGGCCCCCGATACATGCGGCACCCCATTTAAAGCGCCTATCCTCAGGGCCGCGAGTTAAAGGCGCTCGTCCCGAGGGGATAAAGCATCTCGATCCATCGAAACCCGGGTGCCCCGCGTCCCAATAGTTGACGAGATCAATTGCAGCGGCACTGCGCTGGGGCTCGAGTGCGCGCAGCTGGAAAATCTCGTTCACGGACAAGGCGGTCGGCGGCGGTGGCAGTCTCAATTGAGTTCCGGATGTAAGCACCCATGTCTTCCATGTCCCTGCGAGCGGCTCAATCTGCTGTGCCCACGCAGGGTGGGCGAACAGTAGGACTATGCCCGAACAAATCACGACAGCCGGTTTACGTATTTGTGCAATCATGAAAGTCCTCCTGGATTTTTCCTTAGAATGCGAGCTTCACCTGTCCCCACATGCTGCGGATGCCGCTGTCGGTAAAATTGCGATTAAGAAATCGCGACGCCGCAGAGCCGACCACGTTCCTGTCCGGAATCTGGGTGAACTGCGGATGATTGAAGACATTGAAAGCTTCCCAGCGAAAGTCCAACCTTCTTGTTTCTCCGAAGCGGAAGGACTTGAAAAGAGTCACGTCAAAATTGTTGATACCGCCGGCGTGGAGTGTGTTGCGGCCTACTGTGAAAGCATTAGGCAATCCAGTTCCCTGTATCCAGTGGACATCTCCAGGGGCAACGCACAGACCCGTGTCCGGGTTGCGATACCCGGTTACGCAAAATTGGGAGCCGGAGGGCGGCGTCACGACCGCGCGGCTGTTGATGGGCGCTCTCGGATTGCTGATGTCGGGCCGGTCATTCGCTAAGCCGTCGTTATTGCGGTCGAAGCCGTTCGCAACCGTGAACGGGGCGCCGGACTGAAACGATGAGATGCCTGCCACCGACCATCCTGCCAAGGCGTGCTTCCAGAAGCGCCCAGCCGGGCCGGGAATATCCAACACGTAGGTAATGGTGAACCGGTGCCTGCGGTCATATTCGCTTGGCCCGTGATCCAGTTTCAGCCCGCCTTGCGCGACGGGAACCGACGTCTTGTCACCACCCGGAGTCTGATTGGTGATGTTGCCGACTCCCTCGCTGGTACTGTCCATGTTCCGCGACCAGGTGTAAGAAGCATTCACTTGAAAGCCGCGCTCAAACCGGCGATCCAGCCGCCATTGCATGGCGTGATAGGACGAATTCCCCTGGCTGGTGCGAATTTGCCGCGCCCCAAAATCCGGATGGAGATATTCATTGTTGAGCTGCCGCGGGTTGACATCCGCCCAGGTCGTCAGCCGGTGGCTCTCCGAGCCTACATAGGACCCATCGAGCACGACTTTCCTTGAAAGCTCTCGCTGGAAGCCGAACGACCAGCGCTCCGTGTAAGCGTTGCGAAAGTTTTTCTCGAGGGTACCGGATTGTTGGTCCAACAGGCTGGGAGCGCTCGCGACGGCTGGCAGTTGCGCAAACCAGTTTGACGAACCGCGGCCCATCCCCGGCCCCAGAACGAGGGTACTGATGGCATTCGGTGTGGAGGTCGCCAGTAACAAGGAAAGCATTTGCGTGAAGGGGGCGTCGTAGCTGATTTGATAGCCCCCGCGCCACACGGTTTTGTCTTCCCCAAAAAGCTTCCGCCCCCAGCCCGACCTAAATAACGGCGACCAAGCCAGCCCGAAGGCCGGGCCGAAATCTTTGTTGTCCGTATTCACGCGGTTCGGTTCGAAAAACTTCTCGGGATCGAATCCGGAAAAAGCTGGATAGGGCAGCGCATTCGCCGGCTGTCCGAAATTCTCGTAGCGGAGTCCCAGTGTCAGGCTCAGCGAAGGCAGTGGCAGCCATGTGTCCTGGAAGAAGTAAGATTGATGAAATTGATCGGGATGGAAAACGGTTGCGCCAAAATCTTTCCGCGCCCCACCGGAAGGTCCGCTGAAATCGTCCAGGAAGTTGGCGAAAGCGGAGTAGCCGGCTGCGTTCGTGTAATTGAGCAGTCCCGCTGAGACGGTGTTCGGACGCTGAGCCGCCAACTGCCTCAGGAACTCCACGCCGTAGCGAAGCGTGTGGCGTCCGCTCAATTTCGTTTGCGTCTCCTGAAACAACAGATTGTTTGCATGCCGGAACTGCAGGAAATTTGATCGAACTCCAGGTGAATCCACCTGAGCGATCATGATGCGCGGCAGCGTTCGCGCCAGCGGAACAGATTGTGGTGAGATTCGCTCCGGCTCGTCCGCCTCTTGCCTCGCATAAGAGAAACGGAACTCGTTGGTCCAACTTGGCGAAAACGTGTAATGGTCGGTGAAAAGAAAATTCTGGTTTTGCGCAGCCTGATCGGTAATGAAGCCTGGAAAATTGACGCTGATGGGCGAGTTGACGCGGGAGTCATAGATGTAGCGAAACGCCAGGCGGTGCGCTTCCGAGAGGTTGTGATCCAGCCGCGCCAGCCATTCCGGTCCTCCATTGGATGCGGACAGAGCCAGCGGCGCGGTTGCAAACTGCACGACGCCGCGACTCACGCCAGTCAGGGGATCGTCGCCAAGCTGTAATCCAATCGGGCTGGCTGTGCCGCGCAGGCTGCCCAAAAGACCGAGGTAGAGATCTAGTCGCGGGTTCGAAGGAAATAAAGAGCGTAGTGCACCTACCGCCGCTTCGGTTGGAACAACAAGCGGAAAATTGGTCGTGGATCGCCGCGAGTCTTGCTGAAAGCCGCCGAAGAAGAAGGTCTTATCCCTGCGGACAGGTCCTCCCACGGTAAATCCATAGACGTTGCGGCTGAAAACGGACCGTGGGATGTGGTTCATCTTATCCACATTGGAAACAGAGTTAAAAAGTTCGGATTGATACCGCCATAGGAGCGTTCCGTGCAGACTGTTTGTCCCCGACTTAGTGACGACGTTAAAGATGCCGCCACCCGCGCGGCCAAACTCTACGCCAAAGTTGCTGGTCTGTACCGACACTTCCTCAACGGCGTCAGCGATGTTGAACGGCTGCGCGACGCCGGTGAAGGCAATGTCATTGTTGTTCGTGCTGTCCAGCAGATAGTTATTTGCGCGAAAACGCTGGCCGTTCACCGAGAACGATGACTCCGGACCCCTTTGGTACAGAAAAGTGCCCGCGGGCTCGATGGCCCCTGGCAGCGTGCGCGCCAGCGAAAGTGGACTCTGCGCTACCAAAGGCAGATCGCGCACTTCGTGTGATAGGAAGTTGCCTCCCCGCTGCGGTGTCGCCTGGATCAGTGGGGCACCGGATTCAACCGTAATGCTTTCGGCAAGCGAGCCCAATTCCATAGAGAAGTTCAGGGCGACCACATCCTGCACGTGCAATTCGACGTCGGGTTTGACGATCGTCCTGAAGGCGAATTTCCGCACGATCACTCGATAGGTGCCCGGCGGAAGATTCGGAATCGTGTAGAGACCTTCTTCATTGGTCTCGCCGGGAAAGGTCACGTTCGTTTCGACGTTCGTCGCCTCGACCTTCACGGCGCCAATCACACCGCCGCTCTGATCAGTAACCCGTCCAGTCAGCGTCGCCGTTGGGCCGGCCAAAAACAAAACGAAGAGCAGCAACCGAGGAGCATTCAATAATTGCATTCGACCTCCTTTTCGCGATACGCGAGAGTATGCCGCTCAACCTGTCGTTATGTACCAACGTGGAGTTCAGGGATGGTTGGGATTCGCTTTGAGGTAGGCGTAAAGAAATTTAGAACCCGTCGGCTTGGCGCTTCCGCCGGGCGGTTCAACCGTGACAAATACGGAGTCGATCTCCGCCAGAACGCGTGGGTCCTCGAACTTCAGCACCCACCGGTTCTGCTTTTGATCATCGACATAGAAGACGCCCAGACTTTTGGCTGGATTCCGCGTTGGGCCGTGCGTGCCCCAGACCTGGAAAGACGCATTTCGTTTTGTCGTGTTTCGATCGGCCAGGTCAAAGGCATAAAAGATCAGTGATTTTTCCTCGGTATAAAACACGCGGCCGAATGCCCGCTTGTCCTTGCCTTTACTGTCGACGTCAAACACGTCGACAATGTGCAGATTTCTCGCGCCCATTAAGTCATGGATGTCGCGGCCGGCTGCCAACAGTGTTCGTTCGCGGTCGAGGATCTCGGTTTGTTCGGCCAGCTTCTCTGACAATTGCCGGATTTGAAGATCTTGAGTTGCGAGCGTCACGGCATCATCGGAGCGTCCCCGGCGAATTCTCTGGAGCTCTTCGTTGATGCGTACTGTCGCCTGTTCGGCCTCCGTCAACTTTTGCTCCAGTTGATCATGTGAAATGCTCGCTTCTTGCTGCTTTTTTCGGAACGCTTCCAGTTCGAGAGCGGCCGCCTGCAACTGTTCTTCGAGAACCTTTGCGCGTGCTTCCGCGGCCGCACGGTCCTGGCGCATCTTGACCAGGCCAGCATCCATTGCCGGCGGCGGAGGTAAAGCGACTGGCGGCGCAGCCGCCTCCTGCGGGAGCTTCGCGGATGGATCTTCCTGAACAACGCTTCCAGCGCTTCCAGCAGACGGTTGCTCGCTAATTGTCTCTTGGGCTACTGCCAGATTGGCCGCTACAGTCCTGTAACGCGCATTACTATCGCGCAACCTGAATCCCAGAAATACGATTGCCGCAAGCAACACGGCCATCGCGACACCAGCAACCTGCGCGTATCGCAATTCAGGCCAGGGCCAAAATAGCAATCCGCCTCGGCGAGTACGTTGTGAGACTTCGGGTGAGATTGCAAGACCGGATTTCCTTGCTCGAGCCAGAAACCGTTCGCGGTAGGAAGAATTCTCAGAAAAAAAACGCGTCGAGCCGGTCACCTCAGGATCTGCCAGAGGGAGCTTGTTGTGAAGCAGGTCAATAAAATCGGCGTAAGTCGATTTGCAGTCGGCACAATTCTTTATGTGGTCCTGAAGTTCTGCGAATTCCGCTTCCGCGATCTGCCCGCTGGCCGCCAGCGCACAAAGCTCCTCGAAATATTCGGGATGAGACCGTTCATTATTCATCGTTGGCCCCCAAGAAATTTCCTGAGCCCTTGAAGCCCCCGATAGTAGTGATGCCGAACGTTCGGGAGCGATTCCTTCGTACGTCCGGCAATCTCGCTGAGTAACAAACCGTGAAAACAGACGAGTTCAATTGTCTTCCGCTGTTTCTCGGGCAGAGTTGCCAGCCCTTGCTCAATGACCCGTCTCCATTCCTGAAACGTCAAGCCTCGCCAGGAGGCATCGACAACATTGGAGTCACAAACTTCGCATTCACTGACGTGGTAACGGTCATAGAATTTCCGGAGGGCGAGATATTGCCGCCTGCTCAAACTTCTGTGATAGGCATATTGGAGAATCCATGTTTTGACGCTGCCCCTGACCGGGTCAAACTGCGCTGCTTTGTTGAAAATCTCGAGAAAGACATCTTGCATCACGTCTTCGGCTTCACCAGGATCGCGAAGGATTCTCAAGGCAACTTTCAGCACAAGCCTGTAGAACCGATCAAAGAGAACCGGTAAGGCTTCGGCATTTCCCTGGCGGAGCCGTTCCATGACATCTTCATCAGACAAGTTCGTCATGCGGACAACCGGAACGCCGAAGGCGGAAGTTACAGGACCTCGAACGACGGGCTGGTTATGCACAATTACAACTTCCCCAATTCAATATGCCTGGGAACTACATCGTTTGTACCAATGGTCGAAAGAAAAATTTCAAAGAGGAATCCGGAGCGCAAGGCAAGCTTCAGCAGAACTGAGTTTCGCGTCTTATTTTCCGAGGACGCGTTCGCGGTAATGATCGTTTTCGCAGACCACTGCAGACTGCATGAATTTCGCGAAGTGAAATTAGCGAAATCGAGGCATCTCCGCCCAATTTACTCAGTGGAACTTCCGATCTGCCAACGCACTCTATTGTCAGTTCGCCTAGGGACGCACAGTCACACCGTGTATTGCACATCCAGCACAGGTGGCCGGGTTGAAGGGTGTGGGTGGAGAGATATCGAGGAACGTCGCCGTCCCTTGATTCGACTTGACGATAGCCAGCTTGCCAGCCGCGCGCAAAGACACGAACACCGTGTTCCCTTTGACGGCGATGGCATCCGGTTGATCGTTTCCTAGTCCCGGAGTCGGGTCGAGTGCGAGCGCGCCCAGACTGCGGACGGTTGCGCCCGTGAGATCCACGCCGATCAATTGGTCGCTCGCAGGGGAGGAGCCGTACCCGATCTTCTCATTGGGGCTCATGTTGAAGCTGTGCCAGTCTGGCGCGCCGAGCGTTCCGGCATCAAAAAAGTGCATCGGTGGAGGTGTCGAGACGATAGATATGCCCGCCGCCACCGCTAGACGCAACGGTCACCATGGCGCCCATCTTGGACTTGATCATGCCGCACGCGAGAAGCCGTCGGTGGGCAACGTGCCAAGTAGAGTCATAGTAGGCACATCGACGATGGCAATTCCGCTGGGCCGCAGGGACACATACGCCCGCCGGCCATCATCTCGGTACACGGTGCAGACCGGCGACTTCGCCAGTGGTGCGAGTGACAGACTGCCTACGACACTCCAGGATTCCATAGCCTCATTGGCCGCTACCTTAATTAACGTCATTGATGGAATCTGGGCGACGAGCAGAACGGTACCATCGGGCGACGGCTTTGCCTGGTGCGTCCCGGCGGTGCCGAGAACGAGTGTTTGGACGACCTGACGGTCATCAGCGCGGATAATGAACAGAGCGCCGTTTCCCATTCCAGAAACGTAGGCATGCTGGCCGCTGGGTGAAAACGTTGTGATGTGCGGTCCGGCGCCGGCCGGGAGATGCAAGGTCTCGATGGAAGCTCCTGTGTCATGCACGACAAAGAGCCGGTTGGTACCCTGACTCGTCACCCAGAGCTCCCCGTCTTCCGACTGTGCGACGAGCCTTGCGGCTCCGCCGAGGATCAAGATCAAAAATGTAATCGCCATCAGGCCGCTTTCTTGGATAGCGGCTTTGATTGATGTCCACATATTTAGCCTCCTTCGTACGAACCAAAATTCCGTCATCATCTCTCGGCTTAGCTGGCAGATCCGGCTGTGAACTGAACTCATTGAATTGCTCGCTTGCGCCCGCACGCCCTGCTGGAAGTCCGTATCAACCTTCAATCCGTTGAAGGATTAAGAACGATTCGGCTCGATGAGGCTGGTTCCGAACGAATGGCGGCATAGACTTCCTTTCAGACGCCGTCTGCTGCGCTTTTCGGTCAGAGAATAGGGAGGAAGGTTGCTCCGGCACTAGTACAAACTTTGGACTTGGAACTCCCCGTTCCTAGTGGCAGGATGCTGCCATGCGTGAATACGAACAGTACTGCCCCGTGGCAAGGGCGGCTGAAGTCCTGGGCGACAGGTGGACACTGCTCATCGTTCGAGAGCTGATCAACGGTGCACGCCATTTCAACGACCTCGACCGCGGGCTGCCCGGGATCTCGCGCTCGCTCCTCGCTCAGCGTCTTCAGGCGCTTGAACACTTAGGCGTGCTCGAACGTCGGGTTGGATGTAGGCGTCGTGCCACTGAGTATACGCTTACGTCGGCCGGTCAGGCGTTGCGCGAGCCAATACAAGCTTTAGGTAAATGGGGCGCTCGCTGGGCGTTCGGGGATCCGAGGCCAGAGGAGCTGGACACTGTTCTGCTTCTCTGGAGAGTGCGGTGCCGAATCAACCGCGACGCCCTCCCTCCGCGTCGTGTCGTCGTTGAGTTCAACTTTCCTGGAAGCGGACGGTCCTGCTTGTGGCTCGTGCTCGAACGACATGAAGTCTCCCTGTGCTTGAAGCACCCGGGCTTCGAATCGGACTTGGTAGTGACCGCCGACCTCGCCGTCTTTTATCAGGTCTGGTTAGGGCGTCTGACATTTAGCGAGGCTTCGCATCGAGGAAAGATACGAATTGAGGGTTCGCGAGCGCTTGAGCGAGTGTTTCCCCATTGGCTCCAGTGGAGCCCGATGGCCCCCGTCGTCCGTGAGGCGCTGGCAGCCGCGCGCGCTGGCGCGTAAGCCGGTATAAGCCGGGGCGACAAGGTCAGGTAGTTGAAGCCCGACGCCTTTCCGCCCGGGGGTGTCCGGCGCGTTTGAATCCCCACTCCAGCGTCTTGAATCCACCGCCCGCCCAAAAAGCCTCTCTTGAATCACGGGCTTGATTTACATAACACCTCACACAGCGACACTCCCGGCCAGCGGCCGTACTTCGCCACCTTCGCTTGAATTTCTTATCCTTCGCTTGAATTTCCGCCCGCTGGGCAGAAGTTTCCCTCTTGAATCCGCCGCGCGCCCGAACGGGATCGTCATAAACCCGCCCGAAGGTGACATAAGAGGCAACACTGTGACAGTCGGCGGCTCCCGATACATGCGGCACCCCATTTAAAGCGCCTATCCTCGGCCAGGCACCAGGACCAGTCGGGCCGACAGCGGATGTCTCCGCCTGGTAAGACTGGGCTCGATGGGTCTTGCGCACTGTTGCAACCAGTTCACCGCCGTGTCCATTCTTCACACTGAGAATCGTGGGTTTCTCCAGCGGCGAGCTTGCACCCTTGGCGGGAACGACGGAGAACCCGCTGGACAGCAACGTTGCTTCATCGTTTCCGCAATTCGCCTCAACGTAACGGGCCAGCGTCCGCAGGATCGCAATCAGCGCCGCGCGTTTTTTCTTCTTCTCCGCGGTTGCCGCCCGGCCGCCGTGTACCTGCGCCGCCATAGCTGCCGTCATATCGTCGGCGGCGGGTTGCAATTGCGCCAGCTCAGGGGGCGGGTTCGAGAACGCTTTGTTGCCGGGCAGTCCTTTGAGAACCGCACCGGTGGTTCCCATAAGTTCCGGATCAGTAAAAGATCCGAATCCTACTAAACATCGGATGTGGGTCATGGTTTTTTCTCCTTTCGGTTTGTTTGTTGATCGTGGACAAAAACATCACCGGCGCGTCGCCGATGATCTCCTCAGCGACAGATGTGACGTGATCCGTCGTAAAGAAAGCTGCGTCCGAAGCGCACGTGGCAGCCGTCCCGCGGTTGCCGCCGAACGTTTAACTGCACTACCCGACGGCCGCCTTCCGTCATCCCGGATGGACTCCTCGCGGGTGCCGGGCCGCAGGAAAGCTATGGCTCGGTCGTTCAAAACATCTGGACCGCGGGCCGGATCGCCGATCCGCAAAATCCGAGCTCGCTTGTCTGGGATCTCGGCCGCTCGCCGTACGATCCTGAGGACTGCTACATCTCGGAGCTCGTGGCGTGTTTGAGCGAAATCAGCGAGGGCATTACAACGGGAACCGACACGTCGCAGTCGTCTCACACGCCCGCGCACACCGACGCCATGATCAAGGGGCTCATGGACTGTTCTGGAAGGGCAAGCTCGTTGGGTGGAACGTCGATGCGTTGCTGCGCCAGATCGAGCAGGCCCGTGACCGCGTCCTCGCCCGAATCAACGGTTCCGCGAAAGCCGGAAAGCTTCCAC
>Ga0070707_100005784_pt1 | contig 11535 bp, 4 predicted proteins | sample KBSK5502metaG_FD_65468 | JGI IMG/M metagenome (GOLD analysis project Ga0070707, IMG submission 65468) | Corn, switchgrass and miscanthus rhizosphere microbial communities from Kellogg Biological Station, Michigan, USA - KBS K5-50-2 metaG | ecosystem: Host-associated > Plants > Roots >... | reverse complement strand
CGTGTCTGGAGCGCGATTGAAGGCACGCCCGATTTCTGGACGACGCTCAGGCCGTTGGAGAACGGCGCGGTGCAGCGGCTTTATGATTTGACCGGCGAGCACAACTGGGAGGTGTTTTTCATCACCCAACGGCCGGCAACGGCGGGCCACACCGTGCAATGGCAGACCCACAAATGGCTGGTCGAGCACGGATTCAAAACGCCCAGCGTCATTCCCCTATCGGGAGGGCGCGGGAAGGCCGCGTCGGCGCTGCGCCTCGATTATCTCGTCGACGACACGCCGCAAAACTGCGTCGATGTGCTGTCCGATTCGTCGACTCGCGCCATTCTTCTTGTCGATGCGGACGACCCGCATGCCGAGACCAGCGCGCGAAGAATCGGCATCGGCGTGGCCCATTCGATGCACGAGGCGCTCGACCTGCTCGTGCAAGCGACTGCCGCTCGCACGAATCCCTCGCTGTTTGAAAAGCTCAGAAAACTGGTGGGCTGGAAGTAGTCGACCGTCGATCGCCCATGGTGGATCGCCGTGACGATGGACGATGGACGATGGACGATGGACGAATTACGCTCGCCCCGTATCTTCCACCGAACGCGACATCGCGATCGACGGTTCCGGCGCCGGCTTTGGCTTAAGGTCGGGCACCTGCTCGCGCGACTTCGCCTTGCCGCGTTTCGACAATTTCAGGCGCGTGCCCTCGATGTACACGTAATACACCGGCGTGATGTAGAGCGTGAGCAGCTGCGACACGAGCAATCCGCCGACGACCGTCAAGCCGAGCGGCCGGCGCGACTCGGCTCCAGCCCCCCATCCCAGCGCAATCGGCAGTGTGCCAACCAATGCGCACATCGTCGTCATCATGATCGGCCGGAAGCGGACGAGGCAGGCCTCCTGGATCGCTTCCGTCGGCGTTTTCCCGTGCTCGCGTTCGGCGACGGCCGCGAAGTCGACCATCATGATGCCGTTCTTCTTCACCAGTCCGACGAGCATGATGATGCCCACGAATGCGTAAAGGCTGAGCTCGGTTTTGAAGATCAACAGCGTCAGCAGCGCCCCGAAGCCGGCTGCGGGCAGTCCGGACAGAATGACGAGCGGCTGCGTAAAGCTCTCGTAAAGCACACCGAGCACGATATAAATCACGACGATGGCCATGACGAGAATCAGGCCCAGTCCCTGCAGCGAGTCCTGGAACGCCTGCGCCGCTCCCTGGAATTTGGTCGCCACAGTGGCAGGCAGCACGGCGGTGGCGGTTTCCTCGATTTTATTGACGGCGTCGCCCAGCGCGAAGCCCGGCGCCAGATTGAACGAAATATTTACGGAAGGTAATTGTCCCGTGTGGCTCACCGACAGGGGGCCAGCGGTAGACGTGGCAGTCGCCACCGTGCTCAACGGAATCAGCCGGCCTGATTGCGCGCGCACGTACAACATCTGAAGCGCCGCCGGATCCTGCTGGAATCGCGGGTCCACTTGCAGGATCACTTGATACTGGTTGCTCGCCGCGTAAATCTGGGAAACCTGCCGCGACCCGTAGGCGTTGAACAACGCCGTCTCCACCTGATTGACCGTCAAGCCGTGCGCGGCGATCTTGTCGCGGTCGAGGCTCAACTGAATCTGCGGGCTGTTGAGCCGGAGATCGCTGTTGACGTCCTCGATGCCCGGGATGTTCCGCATCGCCTCTTCCATCAAGGGTGCAGATCGATAGAGCTCGGCGGTGTCGGTATCCTGCAGCGTGTATTGGTAACTGGCTCGCCCAGGTCCGCCGCCGCCAACGTTGATCGGCGGAGGATTCGACATGAACACGCGCACGCCGGGCACTTGTCCGAGCTTCGGCCGCAGCTCGGCCATGATCTGGTCAACCGACCGTTTCCGCTCCCTGCGCGGCTTCAAGTCGACGCTGAGGCGGCCTACGTTGGAGCTCTGGCTGCCGCTGATGTTCCCGCCGACGCCGATGCTGCTGCTGTATCCGCTGATGTCCGGGTCCTTGGCGACGATATCGGAGACTTCCTGCTGATGACGAACGAGCTCCTCGAATCCGATGCCCTGGCTTCCCTCCACCGTCATCTGAAAGCGGCCTTGATCCTCGCTCGGCAGGAAGCCCTTTGGAATCAGAAGAAAGAGATACGCCGTGCCCACGATGAGCGCCACGGACAACGCCATCACCACGGCGCGATGCCGCAGCGTGATGCGCAACGTGCGATCGTAGCCACGCAGCCACGCGTCGAACATCCGTTCGATGACGTTGTACAGAGCGCCGTGCTTCTGACCGTGCGGCGATTTCAGAAACCGGCTGCACAACATCGGCGTGAGGCTGATCGAGACGAACCCGGAGATGAGAATCGCGACCGCGATCGTGACGGCAAACTCGTTCAGCAGGCGCCCGACGATGCCGCCCATGAACAGTACGGGGACGAACACCGCGACGAGCGACGCCGTCATGGCGACGATGGTGAAGCCGACTTCTGCAGAGCCCTCGAGGGCGGCCTGCATGCGCGGCTTGCCCATCTCCATGTGGCGGGCGATGTTTTCGAGCATGACGATCGCGTCGTCGACGATAAATCCAACGCTGAGCGTCAACGCCATCAACGACAGGTTGTCGAGGTTGAACTTCAGCAGATACATTGCCGCGAATGTCGCGACGATCGCGACGGGCAGCGTCACGCTGGGAATTAGAGTCGCCGTCAGGCTTCGCAGGAAAATGAAAATGACGACAATGACCAGACCGAAGGCGATCCACAGCGTCATCTTGACGTCGTGCACGGATTCGCGGATCGAAAGAGAGCGATCGGTTCGGACATCGAGCGAGACGCCTGGCGGTAATTGCGCACGGAATGACGGCAGCAGCGACTTGATCTCGTCGACGATCCCGACGACGTTCGAGCCCGGCTGCTTCTGGACCGCCAGCGAGATGTTGCGATTCCCCATGTACCAGCTGATGGCCTTGTCCTGTTCAATGCCGTCATAAACGCGCGCCACGTCCGACAAGTGAACCGGGTTGCCGTTCCGGAACGCCACGTTCAGCGTCCCGAACGCGGCGGCTTTCATCAACTGCCCGTCGGCGAGCACCGTGAAGGTACGCTCGCGCCCGGCCATGGTGCCGGTCGGCAGGTTCACGTTCGATGCCTGGATCGCATTGACGACCTCGTCGATCCCGATCCCGCGTGCCGCCAGTTTCCGGGGATCGATATCGATGCGCACGGCGTATTTCGCAGGGCCGAAGACGTTGACCTGCGCCACGCCGTTCACCATCGACACGCGCTGCGATACCGTCGAGTCCGCGTATTCGTTGACCGTCGACAGCGGAAGCGTCGAAGACTTCAGCACGAGGAGCATCACCGGGTAGTCGCCCGGATTCATCTTCACGTAGGAAGGCGGCGCGGGCATCTGCGGCGGCAGCGACCGTGCGGCTCTGGCGATCATCGATTGCACGTCCTGAGCGGCCGCGTCGATGTCGCGGCTCAAATCGAACTGCAGGCTGATGCTCGTGCTGCCTTGCGTGCTCGTCGAGTTCATCGAGTCGAGACCCGAGATCGCCGAGAACTGCTTCTCGAGCGGCAGCGCCAGCGCCGAGGCGACTGTCTCCGGGCTGGCGCCCGGAAGGCTCGCGTTCACCGAAATTGATGGGAAGTCGATCGTCGGAAGATCGCTCACCGGAAGGAGTCGATACGACATCAGGCCGAACACGAGGATGCCCAGCATGAGCAGGGTTGTCGTGATCGGACGCTTGATGAACAGGGCGGCGAGATTCATGACTCTTCCTTCGAAGCGGCGGACGTTTTGATGTTGATATGGCTGCCTGGCACGAGCCGCAGTTGCCCGTCGGTGACGACGACGTCGCCGCCGTTCACTCCACTCTTGATCACCGTCTCGTTGCCCGCGGTGCGCGCAACCTCGATCGGTTGCACCGCCACTGTCTTATCCGGTTTGACGAGGTACACGTACTGTCCCTGCGGGCCCATCTGCACGGCAGAGGTCGGAACCACAATCGCCGATCGATCGGTCGCCAGCCTGACGACGATATTCACGAATTGCCCGGGCCAGAGCTGCCTGGCGGCATTCGGAAATGTCCCCTTGATTTTGATGCTGCCGGTGGTCTGATCGACCATGTTGTCGACAAACGTGATGTGTCCGATTGACGGCGGGCCGTCGTCGCCGGCCGCGCTGGCTTCTACTTGCAGGGTGCCTTGTGCCATGTACCGCCTGAGGTCGGGCAAGATGTTCTCGGGAATCCCGAACGACACGTAGATCGGCGAGATCTGGTTGATCACGACAAGAGGGGTCTGATCGTTCGCTCGGACGAGATTGCCGACGTTCACCATGAGCGCGCCGGTTCGGCCCGCGAGGGGCGCGCGGATCGTCGCGTACTGCAGCTGCACTTTGGCGTTTTCCACCGCCGCAGTATTTGCACCCACCGTCGCTTCGAGAGCTGTTGCGGTGGCCAGCGCGGTGTCGCGTTCGGCCCGCGTGCTGATACCTCGTTCGACGAGGTCGTCGAGGCGCTTGGCAATGGCCTTGGCATTGCCCGCCTGGGCCAAGTCGCGCCGCAGGTTCGATTCGGCCTGGCTGAGCGCGGCTTCGAGCGGCCGCCGGTCTAACGTGAACAGCACCTGTCCCGCCTGAACATCCTCGCCCTGACGGAAATTGACTGACGTCAGCTCGCCGGTAATCTGCGCCCGGACGGCGACACTCGAAAAGGCCTCGGCGGTGCCTACGACGTCAACTTCGAGCGGCATGGGCTTGATGGCCACCGTCGCGACAGTTACGGGGACAGCCGCCGGGCCGCCCTGCCTGCCTTGCCCTTGCCGTGGTTGCTGCGCTTCGGTGCCCGAACAGGCCGGAAGGGCGGCAGTTGCTGCCGTCAACGCTCCGAAGACGAGAAAATCGGAAACCCGCATCGTTCAGAAATCCTTGATTAAGGGGCTAGTGCCGCTATTTACATTCTAGCTAATGGACAGCCTTTGCGGGGGCGATTCTACTGGATATCCGCATTCGCGTCAGGCAAGAGAAAAGCGGCTGCACTACATATTACGGCCGGCGGATGGGGTCTATTTACCCGACCAACCCGTGAACGCTGTTCTGCGCAACCGGGTGCCTTGTCCGGTGGTTTTCGTGATCTATGATCAGAACCATGAGCACGATCGCCGAGGTGCCCCGCGCACGCACGAGAGAAGACATCCCCGAGCATTACACCTGGAATCTCTCCGATATTTACCCGGACTGGGACAGGTGGGAGGAGGCCCTCAAGCAGTTCGAGGCCAGCCTGGGAGGGTATGCCGAGCTGAAGGGCACCCTCGCCCAGGATCCGGGCCGGCTGCTGAAAGCCTTCAGGTTCGAAGACGAGCTGGGCCAGCTGTCTTACAAGCTGTGGTACTACGCCGGCCTTTCTTACGATCAGGATCAGCGCGACAACGCCGCCAACGCCCGGCGGCAGCGCGTCCAGATTCTCTTTGCGAAGGCCGAGGAAGCGCGCTCCTGGTTCACGCCGGAATTGCTGCGCATCCCTCTCGAAACGGCGCGCGCGTGGATGAACGCCAATCCCGAGCTGGCGGTCTACCGGTTTGCCATCGAACGGCTGTATCACCAGCAGGAGCACGTGCTCGACGAGAAGGGCGAGCACCTGCTGTCGCTGTCGACCCGCTTTGCCGCCACGCCGCACGATACGCACTCGATGCTGTCGACGGCCGACGTGAAGCACCCGACGATCACGCTGCACAACGGCCAGCAGGTGACCCTCACGTACGGGCAGTACAACGCGCTGCTCTCCACCAATCGCCATCAGCCCGATCGCGCCGCTGCGTTCCACGCGTTTCACGAGACGTTCGCGAACAACGCCAACACGTATGCGTCGATCTACAACAGCGTCCTGCAGCGCGACTGGTTCATTGCTCAGGCGCGCGACTACAAGAGCACGCTCGAGGCGGCTCTTCACGAGAACGACATTCCGACCTCCGTCGTCGAGAACCTTGTCGACGCCGCGAGACGAGGCGTGGGCCCGCTTCAGCGGTACCACAAGCTCCGCAAACGCGTGCTCGGCCTGGAGACGTATCACGCCTACGACCAGCTCGTCCCGCTGATTGAGTTCGACCGCAAGTACGAGTACTCGCAAGTGCTCGACGAGATCGTCGAGGCGATGAAGCCACTCGGCGCCGACTATCAGAAGAATGTGCGGCAGGCGTTCGAAGGGCGCTGGATCGACGTCTACGAGAATCCCGGCAAACGGAGCGGAGCGTATTCGGCGCCCGTCTACGGCGTTCACCCGTACATGTTGTTGAACTACAACGACACGATCGATGCGGTCTTTACGCTGGCTCACGAGATGGGGCACTCGATGCACACCATCCAGGCCGACGCGCACCAGCCGTTCGTCTATTCGAACTACACGATTTTCGTGGCCGAGGTGCCGTCGACGCTGAGCGAAATGCTGTTCTTCGACCACATGCTGTCGCGCACGACCGATCAGCGCGAACGGATCGTGCTGCTGCAGCATGCGATCGACGACATGGTTGGCACGTTCTACCGGCAGTGCCTGTTCGCGGACTACGAGCTTCAGACCCACCGGCTGGCCGAGCAGGGAGAGCCGGTCACCGCCGACGTGCTGAGCAAAATCTATCTCGAACTGTTCAAGGCCTATCACGGCGATTCGATGACCTACGATGACATCTCGAAGGTCACCTGGGCCCGCGTGCCGCATTTCTTTGGGACGCCGTATTACGTTTATCAATATGCGACGTGCTACGCCTCGTCGGCGCAGCTGATCCAGCAGATCACGAGCGGTCCTGTCGACGCCCGGCGTGAAGGTGTTGAGAAGTTCCTCAGTCTGCTGCGTGCCGGCGGCAGCGACTATCCGATGAACCTGTTGCAGCGAGCCGGTGTCGATTTGGGCACGCCGGGCCCTGCCGCCGCCGTGGTGGCGCAGCTCGACAAGCGCGTGACGCAACTGGAAGAAGAAATGTCGCGGCTAAAATAAAACAATCAACGGTTGGCAATCGACAATCGTCAATCGACAGTCGACAATCAATCGTCAAATCAGCAATCTCTCAATCTTCAATTCTTCATGGCCTTGTCCACCCTCCACCCGATCGTCCGCGACTGGTTTGTCGCGCATTTCGGCGCTGCCACCGAGCCGCAGGAGCGCGCATGGCCTGCGATCCGGTCGGGCGAACACGTTCTGATTTCTGCGCCAACGGGCTCCGGCAAGACGCTCGCGGCCTTCCTGATGTGTCTCGACGACCTGGTCCGCGCCGGCATCGACGGAAGTCTCGGTGACTCGACCCAGGTTCTTTATGTCTCTCCGCTCAAAGCGCTGAGCAACGATATTCACAAGAACCTCGACGTGCCGCTCTCCGGAATTTCGTCGCTGGCGGGCGAGCGAGGGTTGCTGCTGCCGGCTGTTCGCACGGCTGTGCGCACGGGCGATACGCCGACATCCGAGCGCCAGAAGATGCTCAGGCGACCGCCGCACATTCTGGTGACCACGCCCGAGTCGTTGTTCATCCTGCTGACAGCCGAGCGCAGCCGGCAGGCGCTCCGCGGCGTGCGCACCGTGATCGTCGACGAGATTCACGCGATGGCCGACGACAAGCGCGGGGCGCATCTCGCGACGTCGCTCGCGCGGCTCGACGATCTGGTGGAAAAAGCCGGCGGTCAACGTCCCCAGCGGATTGGGCTATCCGCCACCGTCCGGCCGATCGAGACAGTTGCCCGCTTCCTGGCACCTGATGACGCTGCCCAGGTGACAGTGATTGATCACGGACATCGCCGCGCCATGGATCTCGCGGTCGAGGTTCCGAAGGACGAGCTTGGACCAGTCGCGTCGAATGAGATGTGGGCGGAGATCTACGATCGCATTGCGGCGCTGATTCAGGAGCATCGAACCACGCTCGTGTTCGTCAACACGCGGCGGCTCGCCGAGCGCGTTGCCCACCATCTGGGCGAACGGCTTGGCGAGGAGGCCGTCCTGGCGCATCACGGCAGTTTGTCGCGGAAGCTCCGGCTCACCGCCGAGGAGCGATTGAAGCAAGGCAAGCTGAAGGCGGTGGTCGCGACGGCGTCGCTCGAGCTCGGCATCGACATCGGCACGGTCGATCTGGTTTGCCAGATTGGCTCTCCGCGGTCGATCGCCGTGGCGTTGCAGCGCATCGGACGCTCGGGCCATCAAGTCGAGCACACGACCAAACCCAAGGGGCGAATCTTTGCCACGACACGCGACGAGCTGATCGAGTGCGCGGCGCTCGTCCGCTCGATCCGCGGCGGCGATCTGGATCGATTGATGATTCCCATGACGCCGCTCGACGTCCTCGCGCAGCAAATCGTGGCGATGGCAGCCACCGAGGACTGGAACGAAGAGGATCTGTTCCGGCTCGTGCGGCGGATTTACTGCTACCGCGACCTCACGCGCGACGACTTCGATGCGGTCATCGACATGCTGTCGGAGGGGATCAGCACGAAGCGCGGCCGCAGCGGCGCGTTTCTGCATCGCGATCGCGTGCACGGCATCGTTCGGGGCCGGCGAGGCGCCCGCCTGGCTGCTATCACCTCTGGTGGTGCGATTCCCGACAACGCGCAATATCTCGTCCTCGCGGAGCCGGATGAAACCGTCGTCGGCACCCTCGACGAGGATTTCGCCGTGGAGAGTCTCGCCGGCGACGTGTTCCTGCTGGGAACGACCTCGTGGCGAATTCGTCGTGTCGAAGCCGGGCGCGTGCGTGTGGAAGACGCGCATGGCGCCGCTCCCACGATCCCGTTCTGGCGCGGCGAGGCGCCGGGCCGCACCGCCGAACTGTCGTCTGCCGTTTCCGGCCTGCGCTCCCAAATATCGAGCTCCGACTCGGCCATGGAGCTGCTGACGGGCGAGTGCGGGCTCGACACTCGTGGCGCAGAGCAAGCGGTCCTCTATGTGAGGGCCGGCGCCGCGGCATTGGGTGCGCTGCCGTCGCACTCGACCGTCATCGCGGAGCGCTTCTTCGACGAAGGCGGCGGCATGCAGCTCGTCCTGCACTCGCCGTTCGGCGCCCGGATCAATCGGGCGTGGGGCCTTGCGCTGCGCAAGCGGTTCTGCCGCTCGTTCAACTTCGAGCTGCAGGCGGCTGCCACCGACAACGGCATCGTCATCTCGTTGAGCGATCAGCACAGCTTCCCGCTCGAGCTCGTGTTCAAGTTCCTCAGCAACGAAACCGTTGAGGAGGTCTTGACGCAGGCCATGCTCCCGGCGCCGATGTTCGAGGTGCGCTGGCGATGGGACACCTCGCGGGCCCTGGCGGTGCTGCGATTCTCCGGCGGCCGGAAGGTGCCGCCGCCGATTCAGCGCATGCGCGCCGACGATCTGCTGGCTGCCGTGTTTCCCGACCAGGCCGCGTGTCAGGAGAACATCGTCGGCGACATCCGAGTGCCCAACCATCCCCTCGTGAACGAGACGATCAAGGACTGCCTGTACGAGGCGATGGATCTCGATGGGTTGAAGCGTCTCATCGAGCAGATTGGCAATGGCAGCGTGAAAACCGTCGCCATCGATACGCCCGAGCCGTCGCCGTTCTCGCACGAAATTCTGAACGCGAATCCCTACGCCTATCTGGATGATGCGCCGCTCGAGGAGCGCCGCGCGCGCGCTGTGCAGATGCGGCGCACGATCGGGCCCGACGTCAGCGGCGTGGCCGCGCTCGATCCCGCGGCGATTGCGGAGGTGGCCGCCGAGTCGTGGCCGGCGGCTCGCGACGCCGAGGAGCTGCACGATGCGCTGCTCACGCTCATCGTGCTGCCGCCGGTGCGCGAATGGGAAGATTTCTTCATGACGCTGCGCGACACCGGGCGCGCAACCGTGTTGAGCGCCGGCGGCGCGAACTTCTGGGTCGCGGCCGAGCGGCTGAAGTCGGCTCGCCTGCTTTACCCGGACGGCGTGATCTCATCAGCCATCACCGATTTCGATCGCACGGCCACATCGGACCAGGAAGGGGCCGCGACCGAGGCACTGCGGGGCTGGCTCGAGTCGACCGGTCCGCAGACGCAGAGCGGACTCGCTCAGAGGTTTGCCCTACCGGCACAGGTGATGGAGTCGGCCCTTCTGCGCCTGGAGGCCGAGGGTCAGATTCTGCGCGGCCGTTTTACGAGCCGCGCCGCCGCAACGGCCAGCGAGATCGAATGGTGCAATCGCCGCGTACTTGCAAGGATTCATCGCCTTACGCTCGGCAGGCTGCGCCGCGAAATCGAGCCGGTGAGCTCGCGCGACTTCATGCGCTTCCTGTATCAATGGCAGCACCTGAAAGGCGGATCGCAGCTCTACGGACCGGACGGCGCGCTGCACATCATCAAACAGCTTCAGGGCTACGAGATTTCGGCGGCCGCATGGGAAGTCGATGTGCTTCGCCGTCGCGTCGGAAAATACGCCCCCGAACTGCTGGACCAGCTCTGTATTTCCGGCGAAGTGGTATGGGGACGATTGTCTCCGCATCCGGCGTTCGACGAGCAGGACAGCACTGGGCACGGAAAGCGCGGTCACGTCCGGCGTGTGAAGCCGACACGTTCCGCGCCGGTCGCGCTCTTTCTGCGGGATGATGAGCAGTGGCTGCTCGAGGCAGCGAACAGCCGGCAGTCGACGGTGATGGCGCCGGATCACCGTTACGGGTTATCCGAAGCGGCGACGCAGGTGTTCGAATCCCTCAAGCGTCGTGGTGCGTCGTTCCTGGCCGACCTCGTGAAAGACACACGTCAGTTGACGAGCGCCGTTGAGGACGCGCTGTGGGAGCTCGCCGCGGCGGGGCTGGTGACGGCCGACGGCTTCGAGAACTTGCGAGCGCTGATCGATCCGAAGAGGCGGCTCGCGAGCGCACGCCATCATTCGCGCCGGGCGCGTTTCGTGCCTGGCCGCTGGGCATTGCTGCGCTCCGGTGCGTCGGAGGCCGCGGTCGATGGATTGAAAACCGAAACGCTCGAGGCGATCGCGCGCCAGCTGCTGTTGCGATGGGGCGTGGTCTTCCGCGACCTCCTCGCGCGCGAGACGATCGCGCCGCCGTGGCGCGATTTGCTGGTGACATTCCGCCGGATGGAGGCCCAGGGGGAGATTCGCGGCGGACGATTTGTGTCGGGTTTCGTCGGCGAGCAATTTGCGCGACCCGAGGCCGTCGAGCTTCTGCGCGAGATTCGCCGCGACCGCACCTCCGGCGACGCCCCCGGCATCTCGGCCGCCGATCCGCTGAACCTGGCCGGCATCATCACGCCCGGTCCTCGCGTCAGTCCGTTGTCGGGCCTGTTGTTGCCGTTGTGGGGAGACGCGGAGCCGGAGAAATTCCGCGACGACCCGCCGGTGCTCGGACCTCACGAACAGCGCATGTAGAATAGTTATCAGTTCTCAGTTCGCGGTCATAAGAATTGAGGATTGGCGATTGCGGATTGAGGATTGACTGTGGATTGTTGATTTGGGATTGATGATTGAGAAAATCGAAAATAAATCACCAATCGTTGAATCCTGCAATCATCAATCAATCTCCAATCCCCAATCCTCCAATCCCCAATTCTTCTTCTCTTTACCGACAACTGACGACTGACAAC
>Ga0070707_100005783_pt1 | contig 11537 bp, 13 predicted proteins | sample KBSK5502metaG_FD_65468 | JGI IMG/M metagenome (GOLD analysis project Ga0070707, IMG submission 65468) | Corn, switchgrass and miscanthus rhizosphere microbial communities from Kellogg Biological Station, Michigan, USA - KBS K5-50-2 metaG | ecosystem: Host-associated > Plants > Roots >... | reverse complement strand
GCCGTCACCGCAAGAGCTCGTCGATCACGCGCGCGCGACACGATTGAACGTGATCGCTGTCACCGATCACGACACCATCGAAGGCGCCCTGCGCGCCGCCGATCATGCGGCCGGCGTGTCAAAGCTGCAGATTGTGATCGGCGAGGAAGTCTCGAGCCGCGACGGCCACATCGTGGGGTTGTTCATCGAGCGGCGCATCCGGCCGGGCATGTCCGCGGCGGCCACCGTGCGTGCGATTCACGATCAGGGCGGGCTCGCGGTCGCGGTCCATCCCTTCTGGCGCACGCAGAGGCGTGCGCGCGACGGCATGGTGCATGGAGTCGGCTGGCTCGCCGCCGAGCTTGACTTCGACGCGATCGAGGTCGAGAACGCGACTCCGGGCTTCTACTTCTTCAACCAGCTCGCGCACCGCCTCAACATGGGCCTCGGCCGTGCGGAGCTTGGCGGCTCTGACGCTCACATTCTGGACGCCGTCGGGCGTGCGTTCACCGAGTTCCCGGGCAAGACGCCCAAAGCCCTGCGCACCGCGATCGAGACCGGCACGACGGCGGCTCGCCGCAGCCGCTACCGAGCGATGGGCCTGATGCGCTACGCGGCGTGGGGATTGAACCACCAGCGGTACGCGGTAGGCTGATCGGGCCTTAATTAAGCCTCGCTGACGCCACCGGAGCCAAATTCCTACCCTCGATACGCTCCGTTGGATACAGCGGTACGGAATCAGTCCCCTGGAGCACGGACATACCATGAATGTGCGCCCGCTTAGCTCAATGGATAGAGCGCCTGACTTCGGATCAGGAGGTTGCGAGTTCGAGTCTTGCAGCGGGTACCAGCCCCATCCTCGTACTGCCGGACCCCGCTTAACGGAACGTCGCCAACCGACTTAACGCAAGTGTCCTGGAAGGTGCTGACGATCGATTCAATGGATCGCTGGAGCTACGCTTAACGCTCGAATGAACAAATCGCATTCCAACCAATCGGCGTGAGCGTGCCTCCGGACCAATTGGCACCGATGCCGGGCTCTTTGTCACCCGACGGCCGTTATCGATGGGACGGCGGTACTTGGGTGCCGGCACAAATGGTCGGCGTGTCGTCACCGCTGCGGGTCGTGGTATCGGCCGGAACCGCGTTCAAGCTCGGTTTCTTTGGGTTTTGGGGCGCTGCTGTGGCGAGCATCGTTGTCTGGATTTTGGCTTTCATCGTCCTGGGGGCCTGCGGCGCTATGCTCGCGGGCGCCCTCCGCGGAACTCCGGCGCCCTAAGGCCAGGACACGACGCCCGCCTGAATGGCCCGACACGTAGTCCTGCTGCGCGGGGTCAACCTTGCGCGCCGCAACCGAATCGCGATGTCCGAGCTGCGCGCCGCCCTCGAGGCTGACGGTTTTCGAGATGTGAGCACATACGTGCAGAGCGGCAATATCGTGATGTCCAGTCGAGCCTAATCCGAACGAGTAATCGAGCGGGTGCACGCGGTGATCAAGCAGCGTTTTGGATTGGGCATCGTCGTGATCGTTCGGTCGCATGCCGAGCTGGTTGAGGTTGTACGAAGAAATCCGCTTGCGAAAGTCGCAGTCGATCCGAAGCGTTACCTCGTCACGTTTGCGTCGAGCGACATTCCGCGAGATCTCGTCGACCGGATGCGCGGCGCGGCTGGACCTCGCGAGCAGCTCGCGGTGATCGGACGTGAGGTGTACTCGTGGCATCCCGCCGGTGTGGGTCGCTCACCGTTATGGGCGTGGCTCGCGGGGAAGGCTCTCGGCATCCCAGCGACATCGCGGAACTGGACCACCGTGACGACGTTGCTGACGATGGCGGACGACTTAACCTCCGGGTAGAATCCGTAGGCTGCAGCCGGGCGGCTGGCGGAACTGGTAGACGCGCACGTTTGAGGGGCGTGTGGGGTAACCCATCCGGGTTCGAGTCCCGGGTCGCCCACCAAGCATCCCCAGGTGCGGCCATATGGGCGCGAATGGTCGTATCCCTAGCCACTCATGCAGCCACTCGGGCACACTTGGTCGTTGCGACGTCTCGGGCCCCGGCGCGGGCCGTCAAACTTAGCGGGTGCCCGACGGCGAGCAGCTAGATCCCAAGACCCAGTTCCGCCAGCTCTACGACCAGGAGTTCACCTCGGTCTACAGGTCGATTCGGGCCGTCGTGCTCGATCCCGCGGCGGCCGAGGACCTCACCCAGGAGACCTTCGTTCGCGCCTACCGCGCGCGCCACCGCTACACGCCGACCGCGCCGCCCGGCGCATGGCTCCGCCGCATCGGCATCAACCTCGCCATCTCCTACCTCCGGCGGCAGAAGCTCGCCCGCTTCCTGCCGGCCCGCCTCTACGTCGCGCCCGACCGGCGCGACTACGATCGAGCCGAAGCCCGCGACGTCGTGGAGAAAGCCCTGACCGCGCTCAGCCCCAAGCTCCGGGCCGCCGTCGTCCTCCACTATTACGAGGGATTGACGCGGGAGGAGATCGCCGAGGTCCTCGGGGTGCCCGCCGGCACGGTGGCTTCCAGGATCGCAAAAGCGGTGGCGATCATGAGAAAAACCATAGGCAGCGACCAGCAGAGAGATGCCGCGCGTTCGAGTAGTGAAGGTGCCCTACGTGGAAGATAAAACCACTCAGGGGGGGCGGAACACGCCCTCCGAAACAGACGTCAGCCGGATGATCCGGGCAACTCTTGACACCTGGAAACCCCGGCGCGGCCCGGACTGGTCGGACATGATGATCCGTCTTGCCGCCGCCGGGCCATCGCCGTGGGTGGTGTACACGACCGCAAGCGCCGCGCTGGTCGTGATCCTCGTCACCGCCTTTCTCGTCGGCTCCTGGCTGCAGATCGGCGCCCTGGCTCAGCCGATCGACAGCCACATGCACCACTAGGCCAGGAACTCGATCTCCTCGTAGCCACCTCGACGGCGAGCCGCAGCCACCACCCCCGTGGCTGCGGCCAGGTCCCACAAAGCGAGGCCGTGTGACTCGAACAGCGTGATCCCCGGCCGGTCGGGCCGCTCCCACCGGCCGGCGACCACCGAAGCGAGCTCCACCGCCTGGCTCCAATCGAACTTCCCGGCCTCCAGGGCCTGGATGAGGTCGCCGCTCTCGAGCTGGGCCGCGGCCAGCTGGTCGACGACAACCGTCTGCGCCCGCTCGACGAGCTCGGGTGACACCTCGGCCCGGTTGCGGTAGTTGGAGCCTATGGCGGCGACCAACGCGTGAGGCTCCACCCACTCGGCTTGCAGCACGGGCGTGTGGCTCGTAGTCACGGTGACGACGATGTCCGCGCCTCGGACCGCAGCTTCGGCGCTCGGCGAATCGACCGTGGGCACGCCGAGCTGCTCTTCCTGCTCGATCGCGAACGCTGCTCGGCGCTCAGCGCCGCGGCTGAAGACGCGGAGCTCCTTGATCTCGAGCACGCGGGACAGGGCAAGCGCCTGCGTAGCCGCCTGCCAACCGGTGCCGACCAGGGCCACCGTCGCCGAACCCGACAGACCCAGCGCCCTGGCCGCCACCGCCGTCGCCGCGCCGGTGCGGTACGCGCCCATGAAGTCGGCTTCGATCAGCGCCTCCAGGGCGCCGTCCAGTCCGAACATGGCGACCAGGAAGCGGACGTGGCCGTTGGAGACTGTGTACGCCTTAAGCCCGGTGCACTTGCCGCCCGGGTACGACGCGAACATGACGTTGAGGAGACCGCCTGGCGCAAAGGCCCGCCGCCGTGGCTCGTTTTGGGCCTCGCCCTCGCCCAACTCCCGCATCGCATCCTCGACTGAGGCGATGACCTCGTCCATCTCGATCAGGTCCTGGACGTCGTTCTCGCGCAAGATCAGCGCCACGGCAGGGAGAATAGCCCCCTGAGATGACCACCACCCGCCCCCTGAACGTCGGCCTTATCGGCCTCGGCACCGTCGGCTCGCAGATCGCCGAGCGGATGCTTACGTGGGGTCCGCAGCTATCGCGCCGGGCCGGCGTCGAGCTCTGCCTGCGAAAGGTGCTGGTCCGTGACGTCAACAAGCGACGCTCGATCGAAATTTCGCCCGACCTCCTGACCTCCGACCCTGGCGAAATCCTGGACGACCCCAAGGTCGAGGTCGTGATGGAGGTCGCCGGCGGCGACGAGCCGATGCGGACTTACCTCGAGCGCGCGATCCAGGGCGGCAAGCACGTCATCACCGCCAACAAGGTGGTCATGGCCAAGCACGGTCCCGAGCTGCTCGATCAGGCGGCGGAGAAAAACGTCGACGTGTATTTCGAGGCTGCGGTCGGCGGCGGCATTCCGCTGATCAGCACGTTCCGGACCGACCTCCAGGCCAACCGCATCGAGAGCGTTTCAGCAGTCATCAACGGAACGACCAATTACGTGCTTGGGCGCATGGCCACCGGCCTTTCGATGGCGGACGCAGTTCGGGAGGCGCAGGACGCGGGCTACGCCGAGGCTGACCCGACAGAGGACGTCGGCGGCTATGACGCGACCTACAAGCTCGCCATTCTCGCTTCGATCGCGTACGAGATCAAAGTCCGTCCCGGCGAGATCTACCGCGAAGGGATCGAAGGCGTCGCACCCGTCGACTTCCGATACGCGCGTGAGCTCGGCTATGCCATCAAGCTGGTCGCCCACACGCAACGCCACACCGGGAGGGTGGAGGCGCGCGTCCATCCGGCGATGATCTCGCTCGATCATCCGCTGGCTCGGGTCGAGGGCGCCGAGAACGCGGTGTTCGTCGAAGGCGACCTGGTGGGGCAGGTGCTCCTGGTGGGACAGGGCGCGGGGGGAAGGCCGACCGCTTCCGCGGTCGTGGGCGATCTGATCGACCTTGCCCGCTCGATCCGTCGCGGCGTGCAGAGCCGTCCCTCCTTCAGCTTCGACGACCGCATCGGCGTCGTCCCCATCGGCGAGGTGAAGACGCGCGCTTACTACCGGATCCGAGTCGACGACCGGCCCGGCGTGCTGGCGGCCATCGGCCAGGTGTTTGCTGAAGAGGGTGTAAGCATATCGAGCTTCATCCAGAAGGACGCCTGGTCGCACGACATGACCGCCGAGCTCGTGGTCACGACGCATCCGTCGCTCGACGCCAGCCTGCAGAACGCGCGCGAGCGGATGGAGCGGCTCGAGCCGGTCCACGCGGTCTCGTCGTTCCTTCGCGTCTTCTAGGTCTCGCTGCACATGGGTGTCATCGCTCGCTATCGCGATCACCTGCCCATCGGACCCGCCACTCCCGAGGTCGACCTCAGCGAAGGCTCGACGCCGCTCATCGCCAGCCGCAACATCGGCCGCGCCCTCGGCCTGAAGCATCTCTACTTCAAATACGAAGGCCTGAACCCGACCGGGTCCTTCAAGGATCGGGGCATGGTCGTCGCGGTCGCGAAGGCGCTCGAGGGTGGCAGCCGGGTCTTCATGTGCGCGTCGACCGGCAACACGTCGGCGTCGATGGCGGCTTATGCGGGTCGCACCGGGGCGCGTGCAATCGTCGTCGTCCCCTCGGGTGAAATCGCGCTCAACAAGCTGTCGCAAGCCTTGATGTACGGAGCCAAGGTGATCGCACTCAAGGGCAATTTCGACTTCGCGCTGAAAACGGTCCGGGACCTGACCAGCCACTACCCTGTCGCGCTGATGAACTCGATCAATCCCCACCGCATCGAGGGTCAGAAGACCGCTGCCTTCGAGATCGTCGACGCGCTGGGCGACGCGCCCGATTACCTGATGCTCCCGGTCGGGAACGCCGGCAACATCACCGCGTACTGGAAGGGTTTTCGGGAATACCACGCCGCCGGTCGTGCATCACGCCTGCCGCGTATGGTCGGCGCCCAGGCAGACGGCGCGGCGCCCATCGTGACCGGTACTCCGGTCGCCAATCCCAGGACTGTGGCTTCGGCGATCAAGATTGGCAACCCCGCGTCATGGGAGGGCGCAACGTCGGCACGCGACGAGTCGGGCGGCATCATCGCCGCGGTCACCGACACCGAGATCCTGGCCGCCCAGACCCGGCTGGCCGCCAGCGAGGGATTGTTCGCGGAGCCGGCCTCGGCAGCCCCCTTGGCGCTGCTCTTCCGTCTCGTCCGCGACGGCAAGATCGAGAAGGACTCCACGACGGTGGTCGTTTTGACCGGTACGGGCCTCAAGGATCCTGACGCCGCGCTGAAAAACGTCGAACCTCCGATAGAACTGGACGGAGACGCGCGCACACTCGCTAAGGTCTTGAAGCTGTGACGTGCCGCTCCCGGTGAGAATCAAAGTCCCCGCCTCGATCGCCAACATCGGCCCGGGCTTCGACTGCATGGCGATGGCGATCGACCTTTGGCTCGAGGTCGAGGCCACGGAGGCCGAACGGCCGGCCTGGGACTACGAGGGCGAAGGTTCCGACTATCTCTATGCGCACGAAAACCCGTTCACACGACTGAACATGAAAGGCCGCGTCCGTAGCGAGATCCCGATGGGAGTCGGGCTCGGCAGCAGCGCCGCCGCCCGGCTCGCTGCGTCGGCGCTCAGCAGCCCCTGGGACGTCAAGAGTCACGTCGTCGACGCCGGCGCCGACGAGGGGCACTACGACAACGTCGCTGCTGCGGCGTCGGGCGGCATCCGGATCGTGTCGGAGAAGGTGGACGAGAAGCTGCCAAACCCCGGCTGGGGACTGGCCCTCTTCGTCGCCCACCAGCCGCTGCCCACCGAGAAAGCGCGGTTCGTGCTGCCCGATTCCGTGTCCCTGCCCGACGCGACGTTCAACTCGGCTCACACCGCCCTCTTGGTTCGGTCGATCATGTCGAAGCGACCTGGGCTCCTGGGCGAGGCTCTGCGTGACCGCCTCCATCAGCCCTACCGCCTCCACCTTTATCCGTGGGCCGAAGAGGTGATCCACGTCGCGGAGGCAGCCGGCGCCTACGGCGCGGCGATCTGCGGCGCAGGGCCGAGCGTCTTTGCGTTCTGCGCGGCGTCGCAGACGAACCGGATCGCGAAAGCGATGGAGGAGGCCCATCCCCTCCGCGGCCGTGCCCTGGTGACCAAGATCAGCGACAAGGGCATGTTCCGCACGTTGTGATCGTCCAGAAGTACGGCGGCACCTCCGTCGGCTCCGCCGCCCGCATCCGCCGTGTGAGCCGCCGCATCGCCGATACCGTCAGAGGAGGTCAACAGGTCGTCGCCGTCGTATCGGCGATGGGCCACACGACCGACCGGCTGATCGCCCTGGCTCAGAGCGTCAACCCGGAACCATCCGCGCGCGAGCTCGACATGCTCGTCGCGAACGGCGAGACGATCACCGCACCGCTCGTGGCGATGTGCCTCCAGGGGATGGGCGTGCCGGCGGTGTCGTTCTCGGGAGCGCAGGCAGGTGTCCGGACAAGCGAGCACCACTCGCGCGCCCGGATCCGGGACATCAAGCCCGACCGCATCATCGAGGCCCTGCGCAAGAAGCAGGTGCCTGTGGTGGCCGGCTTTCAAGGCGTGACCGAGGAGCTGGAGATCACGACACTCGGCCGGGGCGGTTCGGACACCACCGCTGTCGCGCTCGCGGCGGCACTCCAAGCTGAGACATGTGAGATCTACACCGACGTCGACGGCATCTTCACCGCCGACCCGCGGGTGGTGAAGTCAGCGCGCAAGCTGACCCATATCCAGTACGACGAGATGCTCGAGCTGGCCGCGGTCGGCGCGCGGGTCATGCATCCGCGCGCGGTTGAGATCGGCGAGCTGTACGGGGTGCCGATCCATGTCCGCTCGAGCTTCCACGATGGCGCCGGTACGATGATCGTCGCTCACGTTCCGATGGAAGACCGACAGCGAGTGCGCGGCATCGCGCAAGAGACCAACGTCGCGAAGATCACCGTCGTCGGTGTGCGTGACCGCCCAGGGGTCGCGGCGGCGATCTTCGAACCCCTCGGGGCCGCGGGGATATCGGTCGACGTCATCGTGCAGAACATCGGCCGCTCCGGCCATACCGACCTCACGTTCTCGGTCGCGGAGTCGGACCTGAAGGCGGCGGAGAAGCTGGTCAAGGTCGCGGCCAGGACGGTGGGCGCAACGCGGGTCTCTTCCGCGGGCGGCATCGCCAAGCTCTCAATCGTCGGCACGGGCATGCTCGGAGCGCCAGGCATCGCGGCTCGGATGTTTCGCGCGCTTGCGGACGCGGGGGTCAACATCGAGATGATCAGCACGTCGGAGATCCGGATCACCTGCATGGTCTCGCGCGATCAGGTCGAAAAGGGCGTGCGCGTCCTGCACAAAGCTTTCGAGCTGGACCAGGAACTCGCGTAGTTGCCGGTCAATGTTGCGATCGTCGGCCCGGCGGGGGCCGGCAAGACCACGCTGTTCAACGCGCTGACCGCGGGCCGCGGCGCGGATGGTGTCGGGATGGTCGACATTCCAGACGAGCGTCTGATACGGCTCGCTGAAGCTGTCCAACCCGCCAAGGTCACGCCGGCCCAGGTTCGGGTCGAGGACTCCCCTCCCGGAAGTCGCGCCCAGCGAGTCGCATTCGCGCGCCAGGCCGACGTCCTGCTGAAAGTCGCGCGGTGCTTCGGCCCGAACCCGGACCCGGCGGCGGAGCTCGAGGAGTTCGCCTTGGACCTCGTTCTCGCCGACCTCGCGTCGGTCGAAAAGCGGCTCGAGGTAGTTGCGAAGGAGGCGCGCGCCGGCAAGAAGGACGCGCAGGCCGAAACCGAGGTTTTGACAGCCGCCAAGCAACATCTCGACGCGGGCCAGCAGCTGCGCACGATGGCGCTCGAGCATGACCAGCGAGCGCTTCTGCTGGGCATCTTCCCTGTCACTCTCAAGCCGGCGGTTTACGTCGCCAACGTCGCCGAGGAATTGCTGCCCGCGGGTGGCGAGTCGGCCGCGAAGGTGAAGAAGCTTGCAGACACCGAGGGGGCTCCGTCGATCGCCCTGTCCGCCCGCCTGGAGGCGGAGCTGGCGGAGCTCAACCCGGCGGAACAGGTCGAAATGCGCACCGGCTACGGTATCGACGAGTCAGGCCTCGGCCGGATCGCGCGCGCGGTCTGGGAGGCAGGCGGCCTCATCACCTACTTCACCGCCGGCGAGCCCGAAGTCCGAGCCTGGCCATGTGAGCGCGACGCCCCCGCGCCTGTGGCGGCTGCGAAGATCCACACCGACTTCGAGAAGCACTTCATCCGAGCCGAGGTGACCTCGGTCGATGAGCTTGTAGCGGCGGGTTCGATGGAGGCGCTTCGCGCGGCGGGCAAGCTCCGTGTGGAAGGCCGGGACTATCGCGTCCAGGACGGCGACGTGATCTTCTTCCGCATCGGGCGCTGAAAGATCCAGAATTTGCCCATGAGCCAACTGATGTTCAGTGGTGCTCACGTTTGGGTGAAGGTCGAGGGATCCGACGCGATCCTGGGTCTCAGCGATTACCTCCAGGACCAGCTGGGAGAGATCACCGCACTCGAGCTGCCGGACGTCGGCGACGTCATCCGCGCGACTCGCCGCATGGGCAACCTGCGTGCGGAGGAAGCGTCGTCTCCGATCGAGGCGCCGATCACAGGTGAGGTCATCGACGTCAACGCCGAGGCGCTCGAGAACCCCGACCTCGTCAACTCCGACCCTTACTCAGAAGGCTGGCTTCTACGGGTGAGGATCGACGACCCGAGCGAGCTCGAAGACCTGATCAGCGAAGAGGAGTACGCAGAGCTGACGACAGAGGTTTAGGCCCCTACCTGAGCCCGTAGGCCTCGCGGGTCGAGCGGCGCAGCAGGAAGACAAGGACCGGAATTCCGACGATGACGACTGACCAGGCCGCGGACACGAAGACCGCGGTGATCCAGCCCCAAACCCGCAGTCGTTTCAAACCGTAGTAGGCGGCTCCGTGGAGCACGACTGCCGTCGTGCCCAGGAAGAAGATCAGGATCGACTCGGTCGTCAGCGTCGAGTTCAGGTTGCCTTTGATGCCTCCCTCGACCAGCGCTTGCTTGAGGACGTCGCGACCGGCCGGCGCTACGAGGTAGGCGGCAAACCGCGTCAGCTCGACGAGCCACAGCACCGCGCCGGCGGCGAAGATGTAGGGCAGCCAGCGCGGCGGGCGGTTCATGCTGTTATTGCGCAAAGGTCTTGACAGCAACTACATTCGGGGTTATAACTCCACTCGGGACACAACATATCGTAGCCAACGACCCAGCACGTTGAGTCCCGCGGCCCAACGACAGGCAGGCGGAACCCTTCCCGAGTCGCACCCCACGACCCAGAACCAGCTTCCCCAGCCGCCTGCCTGTCCCGAACTTGGCCACGATGCCCAACTAGACTTGCAGATCTATGAGTCGCAAGGGCAAGAAGCGAGCGAAAGGCAAATTCCGCCAGCCTATGCGGCCGGCCGGACCGCTCAGCAGCGTGGCCGCGCCCGGCACCGGGGCGCAGACCGCGGCGGCATCGCGCAGCGTTTCCCAGGCCCGAGTCGGCGGCGACCAGGCTCTGGTGCGAGCCGTCGAGATGTCGCTCGGTGCACGCAACCAGATCACGAAAGGACGCGGCGGCCGCTTTATCGTCGAGTCCGCGGACCCGTCGATCCCGCTCGACCGCGTGCCTTACTTCACCAAGGACCTGGTCCGGCTGGTCGTGGTCGGCGCCGCGATGGTCGTACTGCTTGGAGTGGGCTCGCTCACGGTTCCACTGCTCGTCAAGTAATTACGTAGACACCGCCCGGACGAAACTCTAGAGTTCCATCCGCCATGTCAGTTCGCACCGGCGACTCGGGTAACGTGGCCGTCCGCCAGGCGCTGCAGCGCCGCAAGTACCAGACCGACGACCACCAGCATCCCGTCAACGTCATCCATCACGAGCAGGCCACGTTCGGAGAGCGGCTGGCGGACGGGATCGCATCCTTCATCGGGTCGTGGCGGTTCCTGATCATTCAGACCTTCCTGGTCGCCTCGTGGGTGACGATCAACACGCTGGAGATCACGGGCAGGATCCACATCGACCCGTATCCGTACATCTTGCTCAATCTCGCTTTCTCGACCCAGGCAGCGTACACAGGGCCGGTTCTCTTGCTGGCGGGCAACCGGCAGTCGCAAAAAGACCGTTTGACGCTGGAGCACGCGGCTCATGAGGCCGACAAGGCGGATCGCCAAAATGTCCAGATTCTGAGGGCGATTCAGAAGGACACAGAGCTGACCGAGAGGAACACCGAGATGACGCTCACGATCCTGCGCCACGTCGAGTCGCTCGTCGAGGGAAACGTCGCGGAAAAGTCAGGCGAACAGCAGGGGGAAATCGGCCCCACGTAGACTTCGCCCGTGCGGGTAGTCCTCTTCACTGGCAAAGGGGGCGTCGGCAAGACATCCGTGGCCGCCGCGACGGCCGTCAGGTGCGCGGCCGCCGGCTATCGGACCCTTGTCATGAGCACCGACCCGGCCCATTCACTGGGCGACTCCTTCGACGTCGAGCTGGGCAGCGACGCGGTCAAGGTTGCGCCCAATCTATGGGCCCATGAAGTTTCGTCGCTGCACGAGATGCAGCGGCACTGGGCGAAGCTGCACGAGTACGCGGTCGAGGTCTTTTCCACCCAGGGGCTGGACGAGGTTCTAGCCGACGAGGTCGCCAACCCGCC
>Ga0070707_100005782_pt1 | contig 11537 bp, 8 predicted proteins | sample KBSK5502metaG_FD_65468 | JGI IMG/M metagenome (GOLD analysis project Ga0070707, IMG submission 65468) | Corn, switchgrass and miscanthus rhizosphere microbial communities from Kellogg Biological Station, Michigan, USA - KBS K5-50-2 metaG | ecosystem: Host-associated > Plants > Roots >... | reverse complement strand
GCGACGAGATGTTGACGATCGATCCGCCACCGGCCGCTCGCATGGCACCGATCACCGCGCGTGAGCCGAGGAAGACGCCGGTCGCATTCACGGCCATCACGCGGTTCCAGGCCTCGAGCGACGTGTCCTCGACGCGGCCCTGGGCGCCGATGCCCGCGTTGTTCACGAGCACGTCGAGCTTGCCGAAGCGGCTCGTTGCGGTCTGTACCGCGCGCGCCCAGTCCGCCTCGCTGGTGACGTCCAGGCGGACGAAAACCGCGTCACCGCCGGCGGCACGGACCGCCGCCTCCACCTGTCGCCCCTCGCCCTCCAGGATGTCGCCGATGACGACCGTCGCGCCCTCCCCGGCAAAGAGCCGCGCCTCGACGCCGCCCATCCCGCGCGAACCCCCACTGATCAATGCCACCTTGCCCGCGAGTCTCATCGCTCTCCTCCTTGCGTGTCAGACGAGGGCCGCATCACGCGTCCAGCGCCGACGGCCCTTCGATCGCCTCGGCGGCTGTCCCCTCCCCGCCCGGCGCCCGCTTGCACGCCGTCCACCGTCAGTTGGCGTCCGCCCGCGCGGGGCGCGGCAAGGACTTCGGCCGGGGCTCCGCGTCGCCACCGCCATCCCGAGATTGATTCCGAGTCGGCCCGGCGCAACCTTGAAGGTGAGAACTTGCGCTCCTCGCCGGATCATCAGGATGCGGGTCGCGGACCCGCTCAGCTCATTGACCAGCTTGACGACCTGGTCGACCGACGTCGGTCTCTTGCCGTCATAGCTCACGATGCGATCCCCGGGCGCCAATCCGAGGCGTTGCGCCACCGACCCCGACACGACGCTGAGGACCACGACCTCCGCGGGAAGCTCGCGATTCTTGGCGTCAGGTCGGACGAGGCCGGCGCCTCGTCGACGTCGCGGAAGACTTTCCGTAGCCGGGGGGGATAGCCCTGGTCCTGCAGCGCTCGAGGGACGCGATACCGCTCCAGCGCCTCGATCAGCCATTCCGCCCATCGGCGATCACGGTCGACATGTCGATAGCTGATGAAGGCGTCGTAGAGGTACGGCGGCTCGGGACGCTCGGCGCTCTCAGCCATGCCAGGAAGGCGAGCGAGGGTGGACACCCCGCCGTCCGCTCAGATGATCCCCTTCTCGCCGAGCGCGCGCTGCTCGGCATCGGTGTAGCCGCGGTCGGTCAAGATCTCCGTCGGGTGCCGGCCGAGGAGCGGGGCCGCGCGATCCACCGCGCCCGGCGTCTCGGAGAGCTTGACGGGGATGCCGAGCGCCTGGCTCATGAGCCGCCGTAGGCTAGCACGAATCCGTGCTTGGATGGTACCATCCCGCCGACCATGTGTGGCATCACGGGCTTCCTCGAACACGGGACACGAGAGAACCGGCGCGACATTCTCGGCCGGATGACGGGCTCGCTTCGGCACCGCGGCCCCGACGAGGAGGGTTTCTTCCTCGACGCGCACGTCGGCCTCGGCGTGCGGCGCCTCTCCGTCGTCGACCTGCGAACCGGGCAGCAGCCGATGGCCACCGAGGACGGGTCCGTCCGCGTGGTCCAGAACGGCGAGATCTACAACTTCCGCGAGCTGCGCGACCGACTGCGGCGCCTCGGCCACCGCTTCCGTACCGAGTCCGACACGGAGGTCATCGCCTGCGCGTACGCCGCGTACGGCGACAAGTGTGTCGAGCATCTCGACGGCATGTTCGCGTTCGCGGTCTGGGATGCCGCCCAGCAGGTTTTGTTCCTCGCCCGTGACCGCATGGGGGAGAAGCCGCTCTACTATCACGCGGGGCCCGACGCCTTCGTGTTCGGATCGGAGCTGCGGGCTCTCCTCGAGCACCCCGCGGTGCCGCGGCAGCTCGATCTCAAGAGCCTCTCCCGCTACCTCGCGTTCGAGTACGTCCCCGCCCCCGACTCGATCCTCACCCATATCGGAAAGCTGTCGCCCGGCCACGTATTGACGGTATCCCCGGGTGGCAAGCCGTGCGTCGCTCGCTACTGGGACCTGTCGTTCGCGCCCGATCGTTCCCCGAGCGAATCCGAATGGGCCGAGCGGCTGCGCGACGCACTCGAGAGCGCGGTACGGCGACAGCTCGTCAGCGACGTGCCGCTTGGGCTCTTCCTGAGCGGCGGGATCGACTCCAGCTCGATCGTGGCGACGGCGGTGCGCGTCACCGGCGCGCGGCTGCGCACGTTCAGCGTGGGCTTCACCGAGCCGAGCTACGACGAGCGCACGTTTGCCCGCGCGGTGGCCGCCCACTGCGGCACCGAGCACGAGGAGCTGGTGTTCTCGCCCCAGGACGTGACGGGGCTGATCCATGACGTCGGCGGACTCCTCGATGAGCCTCTCGTCGACGGCTCCTTCCTGCCGATCTACGCGCTCTCCCGCATGGCGAGGCGAGCGGTCACCGTCGTCCTGAGCGGAGACGGCGGGGACGAGCTGTTCTGCGGCTATCCGACCTTCCTCGCCGACCGCGGCGCCCGCTGGATCGGTCGGCTCCCCGCGTGGAGCCAACGCCTGCTGACGGCGGCGGTGAGCCGGTGGCCGCCATCCTCGCGATATGGGAGCGTCGAGTTCCTGCTCAAGCAGTTCTTTCGCGGCCTTCCGCACTCGCCCGAGATCCGCACGCAGCTCCTCCTCGGGGGATTGGCCATGCCGGAGCAGTCGGCCCTGTTCTCGTCGTCGGCCCGGCAGGCGTGTCTGGGATTCGATCCCTACGAGGAGCTCGCCCGCGCCGTCGCCGAGGTGCCCGGGCTCGATCCGATCGAGCGCCTGATCTACCAGCATTGCAAGTTCTACCTGGCCGACCAGAACCTGGCGACGGTGGATCGCGCCAGTATGGCCTGTGGGCTCGAGGTCCGCAGCCCGTTTCTCGACCGTCCCCTGGTCGACCTCGCGAGCCGGATGCCGGGACGCCAGAAGCTCCGCGGGTGGACGACCAAGTACATCCTCAAGCGCGCGCTCCGCGAAGACCTCCCCGCTACGATCCTCCACCGGCGGAAGCAGGGCTTCGGCGTCCCCCTCGGCCCATGGCTGCGTGGGCCACTCCGCCCGGTGCTGGAGGAGCGGCTGGCGCCCGAGCGAGTCTCCCGTCTCGGCCTCTTCGACGCAGCGACTGTGCGCCGGCTCGTGATCGAGCACCTGAGCGGTAGGGCCGACCATCGCAAGGTGCTGTGGGCGCTCATGATGTTCGACGCGTGGCGAGAGCACTATCTGCCCCGCGCGCAGTGGACCTGAGGTCGACGGGTGGGACGGATCGACGGCAGCAACCCTGCGTTCAGCCTCAGGGCGGGATCGCCACGACGTATCGCTCCCGAAGCCGGTCGAGCATTTCCGCCGCGTGGCCAGTCAGGATGACGCGCCACAGGCGGTCGAGGGTGAGGCTTTCCATGCCCAGGGTCACCTCGCGCGTGCGATAGCCGGACAGGTCGAGCCGCGCTGCGTCCGCGACTGGGAGGATCGTCGCGTCGGGCCACGTGGCGTGGCTCGGATCGGGCGGGAGCGGGGATCGCACGATGTTGACCCGGCCCCCGCTGACAAGCCGCACTCGGCTGGCGGTGTTTTCGCCACCGACGAACAGGACGGGACGAGACGGGTCGTCCCGGTGGGAAAGTTCCAGGGCCGCCGCCCGTACGCCCGCGTCAGGGGCGAGGACCGGGCGAAGGCTGATCGCCGTCAGTGGAAACACCGCGAACGCCATCAGGGCGACCGCGGTGGCAGGCGCGAGCCAGCGCGATCGGTAGGTCGCCAGCGCGACCGCAGTGGTGACGGAGGCGAAGAGCGCGAGGACCCAGACCCCCGCCATCGGTGGACCCACCCGCGCGCGGAACGCAGACAGCACGAGGCCCAGGCCCGCCACGGCCCAGAACGACAGGGCGAGCAGGTGCCGCAGGACGCGCTGCCTCGCTACCGGATCGGCGCGCTCGATGATGCCCGCCAGCACGATGGCTCCCAGCGGGCCGACCGGGAGGAGGTATCGACCATCCTCCGAGTCGATGAACCCGGAGATGACGGCCACGGTCAGGCTCCACAGCACGATCAAGCGGACTAGTGCACGTTCATGGGCGTCCGGGACGGCCACGCTGCGACGATCGCGCCACCACAGCTCGACCGGCGCCAGGACCCACGGCAGGAGGTTCACCAGAAGCAAGGCGATGTAGATCGGGATGCGATACAGTGGCTGGCCGCCGTAGATCTCGGTATCCTCGCTCAGCTGATCGGTCAGAAAGGCGCGCCATAGCAAGCTTCCGTGCGTCCACGTCATGGCCGCATACCACCAGCCCGCCACGAGCCCCGCGACGAGCATGCTCGGGAGGTGCACGAGCGCGCGCCACGGCGGCGGCGGTTGCCCGTCGATCCGATAGAGGCGCGCGAAGAGCCAGGCGAGCGCCGCGAAGACCACCGCCAGGAGCCCCTTGGTCGCCACAGCAAGCGCGGCGCCGCCGTAGGCCGCCCAGAATGCGCCGGGCGTCCGTCGCCCGCGCGCGATGAGGCTCAGGAAACCCCAGCCACTCACGAGTATGAACGAGCAGAGGAAGACGTCGGGAATCGAGCGAATTGACGCGACGATGAGCTGATGTTGCGAGAACGTGATGACGGCGGCCAGGAACGCGCGGTCCGGATTGCCGGTGAGCCCAAGCGTCGCACAGTAGGTCAGCAGGATGACGAGCGCGCCCGCGAGCATGACGGGAATCCGCGAGGTGAAGAGGCTGATCCCGAGCAGCGCGTAGCTGGCCGCCGTGACCCAGTAGGTCAGGATTGGCTTCTGCAGGGCCGGCGAGCCATCGAGCCAGCGTGGGGTGAGCGCATCGCCGCTCTGCAGCATCGTGATGGCGGCGTTGGTGTAGAACCGCTCGTCCATGTGGTGTTGGAAGAAGCTGTCCGCGAAGGGGAGGAGCCCCGCGACGAACAGCAGGATCAGCCCCAGGAGCCTGAGCCGAGCGCTCACGACGCTCGTGCCTTCGTCACGGCCGGGCGTAGTTGCGCGGCAGCCGCTCTGAGGCGAGGACAGTGGCTGCTGGGAGGGTCATGGTCTGCTCCCTTTCACGACCGAGGTCGCGGTCGCTCTGACCGTACCCCGCCGCCGTCGGCTGCGTCAATGCGGTAAGCGCAACCTCCGCTATGGAGCAAGCTCGAACGGGTGCTAGAATCGCCGACGACGCCGAAAGCGGGGAGACAGGAACATGTCCAGGACGTTGTTTCTCTTCTCTCAAAGCCGCCTCCGTGAGTGATCCCAGTCCCGTGCCCGACGAGACCCTCGTTACGCGCGATGGCTCGATCGTCACCCTGACCTTCAACCGACCGGAGGCGCGCAACGCCATCACCTGGGGCATGTACGAGCGCCTCGGGCAGATCTGCGACGAGGTCGACGCCGACGACTCGGTCCGCGTGCTGGTGCTGCGCGGCGCCGGCGGCAAGGCCTTCGTGTCGGGCACCGACATCAGCCAGTTCGCGGTCTTCGAGACGGCGGAGGACGGCCTCCGGTACGAACGCGAGCTGGACGCGCGCATGGACCGGCTCGAGCGCGTCCGGAAGCCGGTGATCGCCCAGGTTGAGGGCTACGCGGTGGCGGCGGGCTTTCGGATCGCGGCCGCCTGCGATATCCGGATCGCGACGCCGGACGCCCGCTTCGGCGCACCCATCGCGAGGACGCTCGGCAATTGCCTGTCCATGTCGGCCTACTCCACCCTGCTCGACCTCTTCGGCCCCTCCCGGCTCAAGGAGCTGATGTTCACCGCCCGCCTAATCGAAGCCGAGGAGGCGCACGCCGCCGGCTTCGTCAACGAGATCGTGCCCCGCGAGGCGATCGGGGCGCGCGTCCGCGCGCTCGCCGTGGAGATCTCCGCGCACGCGCCCCTCACGCTCCAGGTCACCAAGGAGGCGGTGCGGCGCATCCAGGCCCAGCGCCGCGCCCACGGCGGGGACGACCTGATCGCCCGCACCTATGCCAGCGCCGACTTCAAGGAGGGCGTCCGCGCGTTCCTGGAAAAACGCAGACCGCGCTGGACCGGCGCGTAGCGGGCCGGTGAGCGCGCGCGCCACGCTGCTGAGCCTGCTCCTCGTGTTCGTCGCGGGGCTCCTCCCCTTCGCGGGGACGTTCTTTCAGCACTACCCGGACGAGCGGAACTACACCAATGCCGCCATCACCATGGTCACGACGGGCGAGTACGTGACCCCGCGATGGCCCGACGGCCATCCGAACGTGCACAAGCCGATTCTCGTCTACTGGGTGGTCGCGGGAACCTACGCGCTCTTCGGGGTCAGCTTGCCCGCGTCGCGCCTCCCCTTCATGGTGGCCGGCGCCCTGATCGTCGCGCTCACCTACGCGACCGCGCTCCGGCTCGGCAGCAGCCGGGAGACCGCCCTCCTCGCGGCCGTGATCACGTTCTCCCAGCCCGAGCTCATCCTGGCCTCGATGCGCGCCATCCCCGACGTGCTGCTCTGCCTCTTCATGCTGCTCTCCGCCTACGGCTTCCTGAGCCTGGTCGTGCTGGATCGGCGCACCCTCGGGGCCTACGGGACCGCGTACCTCGGCGCCGCCCTCGCCGTCCAGACCAAGGGGCTCCTCGCGGTGCTCTTCGTGGTCTTCGCGTGGCTCTTCGCCGCGCTCGATCGGAGCACGGAGCCAACGATGGCGCGGCTGCGCGCGTTGATCCACGTCCCCAGCATGCTCGCGGCCCTGATGATCGCCGGGAGCTGGTATGCCGCGATGTACGCGCTCCACGGCCCCGGGCCATCACAGGTGTTCCTCGGAGACCAGATCACGTGGAACCTGAAGGTCCTCGACGGTACCCCGCTCTACCGGATCCCCGCGTATCTCGCCTTCCTCCTGAGCAATCTCTTTCCCTGGAGCCTCCTCCTGATCCCGCTCGCGCTCTTTGACCGGCGGAGTCTGGTGCCGGCCGACGAGCGCGCGCGACGGGCGCAGCGGTTCATCATCCTATGGAGCGTGCTGATGGCGGTCGTCTTCGGGCTGGGCAACAAGATGGAGCCGCGCTACGTCCTGCCCGCCGGGCCCCTCGTCGCGATCCTGCTCGCCGAGGCGCTCGGACGCGCCGACGCGCGGCTGACTGCGCGCGCGCTCGGCTATCTGCTCGCGGCCGCGCTCATCGCCCTCGCTGCCCTCGGCCTCGGCCTGTCGTTGCTGGACGGCTTCGTCATCGGAGTGGGGCCGGCGCTCGTGGCCCTCGCGCTCGTCGCGGTGCTGGCGGCGACCATCGCCCTCGCGACCCGAGACGGCGGGCTGTCGCCCGCCATCGCCATCGCGCTCGCCGTCTTTCTCGTGTTCCCGCTCACCGTGATCACGCTCGGCCCCGCCCTCCGGCCCGATGCCGGCGTCCACGCCATGGCGAGAGATGTCGAGCGCGCCGCGCGCGCGGGGGCCAAGCCGGTGCTCGTGACGGGCCCCGAGTATCTCGCGAACAAGCTCCGGGTCATCACCGGCGGACGCGTTGCCATCGACTCGTGGAGCCGGCTCGGGCCCGCACGGGAGTCGTGGCCCGCCGCGATGATCCTGCCCGCCGCCGAGGCCGCGCGGGTCGACCTCACGGGCTACCGCGTCCGCGAAGTCCCTACCGAGGTGCGCAGCGTGCCCCCGGTGGGGCTCATCCGCGCGATGCTGGACCGGCGCGTGCCCGAGTTCCTCGACGCGCAGCGCGACCGCTACATCATCGCGATCCGTGGGGTCACGCCTTGACTTCTTAACATTTCCAGGGCCGGGCCGGGGACTTGTCAAGAAGTCAAGGCCTGACCCCGCTACAGAGGCTTCTTGAGGGCGCGCGCTAGCTCGCCGACGATGCCGCGGCGGAAGGTGAGCACGCAGACGACGAAGATTGCGCCCTGGATGATGGTGACCCAGGCTCCGAGCTGGACCAGGTAGTGCTCCAGCATCACCAGGGTCAAGGCGCCGACCACGGGCCCGAACACCGTGCCGAGGCCACCGAGGAGCGTCATCAGCACCACCTCGCCGGACATGGTCCAGTGCACGTCGGCGAGCGAGGCGAGCTGGAAGACGATGGCCTTGGTGCCGCCCGCGAGCCCCGACAGCGTGGCCGAGAGCACGAAGGCGATCAGTTTGTAGTGCTCGGGCCGGTAGCCGAGCGAGACCGCGCGCGGCTCGTTCTCGCGGATCGCCTTCAGCACCTGGCCGAAGGGCGAGTGGATGGCGCGGTAGGTCAGGAGGAACCCGCCGGCGAAGATCGCCAGCACGACGAAGTACAGCGTGAGGCTGTTCCGCAGATCGAAGAGGCCGAACATCATCCCGCGCGGCACCGCCTGGATGCCGTCCTCGCCGCCCGTGAACTTGGCCTGCACGCAGAAGAAGTACACCATCTGCGCCAGCGCCAGCGTGATGTTGGCGAAGTAGATGCCCTTGCTGCGGATCGACAGGAAGCCGATGGCCACGCCGAGCGCCCCCGCCACGACGGCGCCGCCGAGGATCGCCAGCTCCGGCGGCCATCCCCAGACCTTGGCGGTATGGGCGCTCACGTAGCCGGCCGAGCCCAGGAAGACGGCATGGCCGAAGGAGAGGAGCCCGACATAGCCGATGAGGAGGTTGAAGGCGCAGGCGAAGAGGGCGAAGCAGAGGGCCTTCATGAGGAAGATCGGGTAGACGAAGAACGGCATCACCGAGAAGAACGCCACCATCACCGCGAAGCCGACCGCCTGATGCCTCTGCGTGACGGCGGCGGGGACGGCCGGCGCCTCGACGTACTCGCCGACGGCGGCCATCATGTCACGACGCCCGCCCGAAGAGTCCCGTCGGCCGTACCAGGAGCACGATGGCCATGATCACGAAGATCACGGTGTTGGAGGCCTCCGGGTAGAAGACCTTGGTGAGCCCTTCCACCAGCCCGAGCGTGAACCCGGTGATGATGGAGCCGAGGATGGAGCCCATGCCGCCGATCACCACCACCGCGAAGACGACGATGATGAGGTCGCCCCCCATCAGCGGGTTGACCTGGTAGATCGGCGCCGCGAGGACACCGGCGAGGGCGGCGAGGCCGACCCCGAAGCCGTAGGTGAGCGTGATCATCCGCGGCACGTTGATCCCGAACGCGCGCACGAGCGTCGGGTTCTCGGTGGCGGCGCGGAGGTAGGCGCCGAGCCGGGTCCGCTCGATCACGAGCCACGTCCCGAAGCAGACCACCAACGACAGGACGATCACCCAGGCGCGGTAGTTGGGGAGGAACATGAAGCCGAGGTTCTTGCCGCCTTCGAGCGCGCGCGGAATCGGATACGGGAGCCCCGAGGAGCCGAACTCATAGCGGAAGACGCCCTGGATGATGAGGGCGACGCCGAAGGTCAGGAGGAGCCCGTACAGATGGTCGAGGTGGTAGAGACGCTTGAGCGTGACGCGCTCGAGCGCCATCCCGAGGAGCCCGATGATCACGGGGGCGATCAGCAGCGCCCACCCGTACCCGAGCCCGGCGTACTGCAAGAGAAAGTACGCCGCGAAGGCGCCCATCATGTACTGGGCCCCGTGGGCGAAGTTGATGATGTTCAGCAGACCGAAGATGACGGCCAGCCCCAGGCTCAACAGGGCATAGAAGGAGCCGTTGATCAGCCCGATGAGGAGCTGACCGAACAGCGCCTGCGGCGGGATCCCGAACACGAGGGGGCCGGTCGCTACTTCTTCACCAGCGAGCAGTCACCCTGGTCCAGGGGGCGAAACGCCTGGTCGGCGGGAATGGTCGCCCGCAGCTTGTAGTAGTCCCACGGCCCCTTGGACTCCGCCGGCTTCTTGACCTCGAAGAGATACATGGGATGGACCTTGCGCCCGTCCACGCGGACCGTCCCCTTGCCGAAGACGGGATCGTCGGTCGGCAGCTCCTTCATCCGGGTGATGACCTTGGGCCCGTCGTCCCCCTTGAGCGAGTCGATCGCCTTGAGGTAGTGCGTGACGGCGGAGTACACGCCGGCCTGGACCATGGTGGGCATCGCCCCGCGGTGCCGCTCGGCGAAGCGCTTGGACCAGGCGCGCGTCCGGTCGTTCTGGTCCCAGTAGAAGGACTCGGTGAGGACGAGCCCCTGCGCCTTCTCGAGCCCGAGCGCGTGCACGTCGCTGATGAAGACGAGGAGGCCGGCGAACTGCTGCCCGCCCTTCGCGATGCCGAACTCCGCGCCTTGCTTGATGGCGTTGATGGTGTCGGCGCCCGCGTTGGCGAGCCCGATGATCTTGGCCTTCGAGGCCTGCGCCTGCAAGAGAAACGACGAGAAGTCCGAGGTCGGGAACGGATGGCGGACCTTCCCCACCACCCTGCCCCCGCTCTTCTGGACCACCGCCTCGACGTCGCGCTCGAGCGCGTGGCCGAACGCGTAGTCGGCCGTCAGGAAGAACCAGGTGTCGCCCCCCGTCCTGACGACGGCGGTGCCCGTCCCGTTGGCGAGGGCCCAGGTGTCGTAGGTCCAGTGGATGGTGTTGGGCGAGCACGCCTTGCCGGTGAGGTCCGACGTGGCGGCGCCGGAGACGATGAAGGCCTTGTTCTTCTCGCGCGCGATCTGATTGATGGCGAGCGCGATCGACGACGTCGGCACGTCGATGATCAGGTCCACCTTCTCGGCGTCGTACCACTGCCGGGCGATCTGGGATCCGACGTCGGGCTTGTTCTGATGGTCGGCGAAGACGATCTCGACCTTCATCCCCTTGGCGGTGGCGCCGAAGTCCTCCACCGCCATGCGCGCCGCCACCACCGAGCCCGGGCCCGTGATATCGGCGTAGGGGCCCGATTGATCGTTGAGGACGCCGATCTTGATGACGCCGTCCGAGATCTGGGCCTGCGCCGTCCCCGTCATGAGGCACAGCGCCAGCAACGCGACGAACGATGTCTTCCCCATGAGCCTCGTCCTTTCCGCGGTTGGTGAGTGGTTCGGTCCCCGGGTCACACCCCGAGGTAGTCGTGGATCTCTGCCATGCGGGCCTCCACCTCGCTGTCGAGCACGGTATCGACCACCCGGCCGCGCTCCATGATGTAGTGACGGTCGGCGAGGGTCGCGGCGAAGCGGAAGTTTTGCTCGACGAGCAGGATCGTGAACCCCTCCGCCTTGAGCCGCCTCACGGTGGCCCCGATCTGCTTCACGATCACCGGGGCCAGGCCCTCGGTGGGCTCGTCGAGCAGCAAGAGCCGCGCGCCCGTGCGCAGGATGCGCGCGATGGCGAGCATCTGCTGCTCGCCGCCCGAGAGCTTGGTGCCCTGGCGGCGGAGTCCCTCCCGCAGGTTCGGGAAGAGCGTGAAGATGGTCGCCCGCGGGAGCCCGCCCGGCGCGACGGTCGGCGGCAATGTCAGATTCTCCTCGACGTCGAGGCTCGCGAAGATCCCGCGCTCCTCCGGACAGAAGGCGATGCCGAGCCGCGCGATCGCGTTGGACGGCCGGTTGATCAGCTCGTGGGGGCCGAGCCGCACGGAGCCGCGCCGGTCGGCGACGATACCCATGATGGATTTCAGCGTGGTCGTCTTGCCCGCGCCGTTGCGCCCGAGCAGGGTGACCACCTCGCCGGGACGCACGTCGAAGTCGACGCCGTGGAGGATGTGCGACTCGTCGTACCA
>Ga0070707_100005780_pt1 | contig 11538 bp, 16 predicted proteins | sample KBSK5502metaG_FD_65468 | JGI IMG/M metagenome (GOLD analysis project Ga0070707, IMG submission 65468) | Corn, switchgrass and miscanthus rhizosphere microbial communities from Kellogg Biological Station, Michigan, USA - KBS K5-50-2 metaG | ecosystem: Host-associated > Plants > Roots >... | reverse complement strand
GCCTCCACCAATGAGCATGGCTGGAAGGGTGCCCCACCGCAAGGCGACGGGGAACGAGATGGCAACCAGCAGCAGCAGCGGGCCAAGCCAGTCAATCAAGGCCGCATAGACCTCATGACAGAGAGGAACGATGACAAAAATCGCAGTAGGATATCGTTGAAATTTGACCTCTACACATGAGGAGAAGAGAAAAGCCATTTTCCATCCTCATTGACCACATACGTAAACCATGCGTGGCGAGGTTTCGACCAGTAGTGGTGAATGTCCTGCTTGATGCCATCCTGAAACGCTGGACTAGACGAAACTCGCAACCGTTCGGGCGGTTGCGAGCCTAACACTATGACACTCTACTCTACGTTCCAGAGGGATGGGTCAATGTCGCGTAACCAGTGCGGTTGATAATCGTAAACGATGGCGTGGGCGACCTCCTCTTCAACGGTAGGTTGTGTGGCCTGTTCAGATTCAATCCACTCACGTGCTAGCCCCTCTTCCGGGATCTGGTCTTTGCGAAGCTCCCATTCATAATGCAGCTTAGCATGGCAATTTGCGCATAGTACCGCGCATTTTGCGACTTCCCTCCGAATTTTATCTAGTGACCAGCCGCGATGTGCTGCGTCAGAGACGCTCAGAACTTTCGCTTTCGGATCTCGGTGATGAAACTGCAATGTTGCCGGGTGTCGCTCACCGCACCGCTCACACCTGGCATTCTGCTTGAGAGACTGATAGAAGTCCCATATGGCCTGTTTTCGCTCATACTGTACGGCTAACCTCTCGGTTCTGTGGCGTCGATAGAAACTCTTATCATATTGCCGCCTGCGCTCATAATACAATTCGTCCTTGTCCATTACCAGTGCTTCCCCCCATTAGGAAAACGGGCGAACAATTGCCTGTTGCCCATCTCGCCATAGCTCTTCTATCAGACATCTTGCAAAACGATCGTGCGTTCCCCTGGAAGGGCACTCCTGAAAGTCTGCGGGCGGTCTCCATGAGGGCTTCCATCCAGCCTGTGATGCGTCCGGCCCTCCAGAGTTCGGGGCAGGTTGGCTCGGTCAAGATCGCCATAAGATGATCTCGGACAGCTTGGCTGGTCAGGGGGAAAAGTGGCCGGTGCCGTTCATCGTAAAACTCCAGGTAACCGGTGGTACGTCCGTCACTAAAGAGGTCGTCGATGCTGCTCAAGACAATGGTCGCGTTTCCTACCGTTACAGTTTGCTCTGCCATGACGCAAGTACTCCTTTTACTTGACGACTGGATCTCCTCTCGCCGTGCTTGCAAGTGCGGAGAGGCTAGAGTTGCTTTAGCGTCTAGTCTCTCTCCAGGCCTGCGTACCAGCGTAGGCCTTTATGTCTACAAGTTTTCGCACCCCTGAATGAAATACCAATTATCACCCGGCACTGACTTGTGGTAGCTTTACCATCACACTTATAGTATAGTAGTTAAGCCACTACACGTCAATTGTAACACTCTTTTTTGTTGCGGTCAAGTGGTCCACCTGCTATACTGAAGGCAATCCACTACAAGTGAGGTGTCGTATGCTTCGGCTTCGTGTCAAAGAAATAGCGCAACAGCAAGGTCTTGGTCAGGGGAAACTTGCGCGAATGGCTGATGTTGATATTAAGACGCTTGCCCGCATCTATAAAAACCCGTATGCAGAAGTTTCGTCTGTGACGCTGGAAAAGCTTGCCCGTGCTTTAGCTGTCCCTATTGCGAACTTAATTGAGGAAGTTAACGAAACCAAGCAATAGACGAGCCTTGCTGAAAAACGCTATAGTATTTAAAACAAGTTACAATGCAGCACGCATCTGGAGCAGCCGTTATGCATAAAAAAGCCGTAGTGCTCTTGTCGGGAGGCTTAGATTCCTCCACAGCACTCGCCATCGCACACCAGCAAGGATTTGAACTACATGCACTTTCTTTTGACTATGGACAGCGCCACCAGCGCGAAGTAGATGCTGCCGCAGCCGTAGCCCGGCATTATGGGGTACAGTATCAAAAGACGGTTACTATTGATTTGCGCGCCTTCGGTGGCAGTGCGCTCACCGCTGATTTTGACGTACCTCACTCAAGAAGTCTGGAAAAAATGTCGCAGGAGATACCAATCACCTACGTCCCGGCCAGGAACACCATTTTTCTCTCCTTTGCCCTCGCCTACGCCGAAGTCACAGATGCCGATGATATTTTCCTGGGCATCAATGCCATCGACTACAGCGGCTATCCCGACTGCAGACCGGAATACCTGGAAGCATACGAACGTATGGCGAACCTTGCCACCAAAGCAACCACCCAGGATGGGCGCGTCTTTCATATCCACGCCCCGCTGCTGCGCATGAACAAAGCCGAGATCATACACAAAGGCATTGAACTCGGTGTTCCTTACGAACTCACCTGGAGCTGCTACGAGGGTGGCGAACTGGCCTGTGGCACATGCGACAGTTGCCTGCTACGCCTCAACGGATTTGCCGAAGCGGGACTACAGGATCCGATTGGCTACCAGTCGCCCACCTAGAAAAAAGGAGCTACACTTGAAAGTTTCATTCTGGTTTGTGGTCATCGCCTCCGTCTTTGTCACAAGCCTCATCACAGCAAACATCATCGCCGTAAAACTCATTTTGTTTCTCGGATTCCTGGTACCTGCTGGCATCATCGTCTTCCCGCTCAGCTACCTGTTCGGAGATGTACTAACGGAGGTTTATGGCTACGGAGCCGCCCGGCGAGTCATCTGGCTGGGTTTCGCCTGTAACCTGCTCGCCGTCATCGCCATATATATCGGTGGTATTGCGCCCGCTGCCCCTTTCTGGACGCAGCAGGCGGCCTATAACAGCATCCTTGGCTTCACCCCACGCTTGCTGCTGGCCTCCTTTACAGCCTACCTGGTCGGAGAGTTTGCCAATTCATTTGTGCTTGCCAAATTGAAGATTGTTACAAAGGGCCGCTGGCTGTGGACACGCACGATTGGCTCAACCTTAATAGGTGAGGGACTCGATACGTTAATCTTTATCAGCATCGCTTTCTGGGGAATCATTCCGGCAAATATGATGCTCGAAGCCATTCTCACACAATGGATCTTCAAAGTTGCCTACGAAATCGTTGCAACTCCATTTACCTACCTGGTAGTGGGTTTCCTCAAAAAGCGCGAGAACCTGGATACCTACGACTATCGTACGAACTTCAGTCCGGTCCTCTTGCGGCGTGCCCTGTCTGGAAGCCGGAGCAGTTAATCGAACGCACATCACTGGTTCGCGGGCAGGTAGCGCCGGTATTCCGGGCGTGGTCCCTGGTAATCAGGCGTTGCATGCTCGGCAAAGATGATCGTCTTGATATTGCCGCGTACGGTGAAATCGGCGACCACGCGCATCCAGCGCGGCGAGATCAGCGCAACCAGGTCATCCAGTATGGTATTGGTTGCCGACTCGTGGCTGATCTGGCGGTTGCGATATTTATTGATGTAGAGCTTTAAGCTTTTCAGTTCCACGACATACTGAGCAGGCACGTAATCTATGATGATCGTGGCAAAGTCAGGGAAGCCCGATCTTGGGCACAGGCAGGTAAACTCTGGAATCTCAAAGTGAGCCACGTAATCCCGCTCCGGGTTGGGATTAGGCCATGCTTCCAGCTGGCTTGATTCGATCTCCTCTATGCCATATCTTCCAGGCGTGCGTGTTTGGTTATCCATGATTGTCTCCTGAATGAGTGCTTGTTTATTTCAATTCCACCAAAAGTAAGGTCTCTATCCTTCTGATACGAATTTGTGAAAGATTGAGACCCTAAAAATACACCGTAGCAACGTCATTATGGTAAGAGGATAGTATCACATGGCAAAGTGCTGCACAAGTTCCAGTGATCACTACAATTGATGAGTTAATTGCCCTTGACAAAGCGCTAACGTAGCAGGTATACTCGTTACAGTGAGATTGCACAGGCAATCTCAAAATCATCTAGTTTACCAGACAAATCTCATGAAAGGAGATTGGCGAGCATGGCTTTAGAAACCAAATTCCTTAGCATCACGCGCTTGCGCAATGATTCTGCCTATTGCGGCCATGCTATGCCTTGCGACCTGGTGATGAAGCCCATCATCGAAGCCACAGGAAAAATCTCTGCGCTTCTTTTCGTCTTCGCCCAGGGTCGTGTTGTGCCCATCTCCAGGGGGTCTCCACCTACACCATGATGTGTAGCTAACAATTGAAGAGATACCCCAACCGTGGGCACTGACGAAAACGAAAATTCAGTCCCACGGTTTTTTATTGCTCTTTTAGATTTGTAGGAAAAGAATTGTACAACAGTAGCCGCCAGTGTGTGGGTCATTCTGTGGATGAGGAATGTGCCGCTGCTGTCCAGGATTCATGACAGCAGGTGTCAGGAAGTAGTTTTAAAATGGGTCCTGGCAACGACGCTAGCGCGTCTACGGACTCCGTCCGTCAGCCAGGACCATAGGAAGTATATGTTACGCTTATGCGTCCAACCTGCACGAAAACTCGTCAAGAGGGGGTGATGAGATGTCATGGAAAAGCGTGTTTGTCCTGTAGTCTTACCCTGTTGTACAGGTACACGTCTGTTCGAATGATCGATGTAAGGGCCAGGGACGGGCAGTAAGCTTGAAGTAATACTCAGGCGATACGCCACTGGCGGTATGAAGAAGGAGATAAACTCTTGGCTATCCATAATCTCGAGGAGATGCAATTAACAGAAAATGTCGTCATCGATACAACCAGAGATGCTGTAGTGATCGATGGCGTCACTAAGATATTCAAAAAGCATCGCCCGTTGCTGCGCTGGTCCCGGAAAGAACAGAAGGACGAAAAGCGCGAGGTGCATGCCGTTGACAACGTGACTATGACAGTGAAGCGCCGCGAGATTATGGGTATCCTCGGCGCGAATGGGTCCGGTAAATCAACCCTGGTACGCATTCTCTCGACGCTGCTGATCCCCGATACGGGGCGCGTGACGATCTTTGGCTACGATGTCGAGAAGGATGAGCGCATGGTGCAGCGGCTCATCAACCGCGTGAGCGTTGAGGCCTCGTTCTTCAAAAAGTTGTCGCCGATGGAGAATCTGATCTACGCGGCGCGGCTCTACAACATGCCTGGAGCAGAAGCGCGCGCAAAGATCAAGAGCATCCTGACGCGCCTGGGCATTCCCCGGGATCGGATTGGGCAGCCCTTGGAGAACATGTCGCGTGGCATGCAGCAGAAGGTTGCCATTGCGCGTGCGTTTCTCACCGCGCCCATCGTGCTGCTGCTAGATGAGCCTACAACAGGGCTTGATCCGCGCTCAAAGCTCGATGTGCAGACCTTCGTCAGGGAACTGCGCGCGGTGCATGACGCAACCATACTGATCACCACCCATGATATGGATGAAGCAGAAGCGCTATGTGACCGCGTCGCCATCATCGACAAGGGACGTATCGTGGCTATGGGTACGGTTGATGAACTCAAGCGTGCTGTCGCAGAGCGTATGGAGCGTACAACGCCCATCACTATGAATGAAGTGTTCATGCATTACACCGCCGCTCATCTGATCACTGATGCCGACATCGAACGCTACGGAAGCTGGGAAAAAGCCTTCGAAGCGTTTGAGGCTCAAAAAGAGGATGAGGAGGAATAAAATAGGAGTATCAGACCAATGTCTTCACTAATGCATGCCGGACGAGCAAGCTATGCGTTCTTTGAACGCAATTGGAACTTAACTAAGCGCTATTGGGGCTGGGAAGTCGTCTTCCTGGTGTACAACATCGTTAACGCCATCTCGGTTACCCTGATTGGTGCGGCCGCTCCAAAGCTACCAGGAACGAAGGATCTAAAGATAGATACTGCTCCCTTGATCCTCTTCCTGCTCATTGGAACTGCGGTCTGGTCCTACCTCAGCGTGACCTTTGATGGTGTGACCGAAATCATCACTATAGAGCGTTGGGAAGGCACAATCGAGCATACCTTCATGGCCCCTATCTCGCGTTTCACGCATCTGATAGGTAGCTGCTGGTACGCTGTGGTGCATGGCATGCTCTTCACCTTCATACAGTTGTTCGTGATGGCGGCATTTTTCCATCTCGACCTGAGCAATGCGAACTACCTGACGGCCGTCTTCATCTTGCTGCTGGGTAGTATCTCATTCATCGGCTTTGGCATCGCCGCGTCCGCGCTGCCGCTGCTCTTTACCGAGAGAGGCTCACAGATGTCCTATATTATACGCGCGGTGCTCTTACTGGTATCAGGTGTCTACTACCCGATATCAGTGCTACCGGGGTGGATGCAGCCACTGGCGCGCGTCTCGCCAGCAACCTACGTGCTGCAGGGCTTACGAGCCGGGCTGCTGGATAACAGGGCTATCTGGTCGCCTGAGATCTGGAGCAATACCTGGCCGCTGATTATTACCGGTTTGGTGAGTGTTCCTCTTGGCTTCTACATCTTCAGGATTGCTGAACGCTATGCTAAACGGGCTGGCAAACTGAAGAGAAATGGCTAAAGTTCGATTTCTGAAAGGAGATTACATTCATGTCTTTTATGCATCCGGTGAACTTTCTTGGGGGCGCGTCAATCGTGGGCGGCCCAAGAACCGTAGTTATGCCGCTTGAAGTAGGCGTCACTGCGAATATGGTGAACTCAAAATCACACTTGACAAAATTGAAACCATCTCCTTTGAGAAGGAGTCGCGTGCTGGTATAGCACTAAGCACGCACACTATTGCGGTCCAAATCGTGGATCATCCCACTCCTTCTCAGGGTAGGCCGAAGAACGGAGAAACTGGCCATGGCTGTACTTTTAAAGAACCTGTTGGCACGTGCCCCGAAGATAGAAGACCTTGTAGCCGTTAAAGAACTAGTTGCAGCATGTGACGTTGCGGAGTATGGTCTGGTGGGTAGTACGATGGAGGATCTGACCTCCAACTGGCAGAAGTCGGAGTTCAACCTGGCGACCGATGCCTGGGTCATAGTCACGAATAAGGGACAGCTTGTAGGATTCGCGTGTGTGTGGCATAGAGACTATGAACAGATCTATACATTCGTGTGTGTCCACCCGGAGTACCGTGGTCGCGGTATCGGTACGCTCCTGCTCCGCCTGGCGGAGGAACGAGCGCGCCAGTACGCTCGTAATGCATGTTCTGGCTCTCGCGTCACCTTGAACGGCACTGTGAGTAGAGTCAACGAGGAGGCAAAACGCCTCTTCGAGCGCGAAGGCTACACACCAGCACGGCAATTCTGGCATATAGCGGTCGAGCTGGACGAATCATCCGACCAATCCTCGCAACATGGCAAACTCGAGGGTGGTCTGGATGTCGAGTCACGACGCCTGGTCAATGCCACACAGCTCTATGATCGGGATGCAGTATACGTTATCCGGCAGTATGCCATCTATGAGAAGGAACTGCGCGCGGGCGACGGCTCTTGCGCATCTATAGGCGACGAACCCGAGTCACTTATGGCGGTGAAGTGAACAGGAAACAATTGAAAACACACCACGGGATGTGCTGCGTGTTACAGCATGTCCCGCTGTAAAGCATAAAGGATAGCATCATGACAGCAGATTTTCCCACCGGCTTTCTTGTGCGTCCACCTGAAATGGATGACCTTGAAGCCGTCCATAAGTTAATTGAAGCGTGTGACATCGCGGATTATGGCGAGCCCGATATCACACTTGACGAACTGCGAACTGAGTGGCAGGGACCCAACTTTGACATGGAAAATGATGCCTGGATGGTGAGTGCACCTGGTGGTAGAGTTGTTGGGTACGCCGACATGGGGCAGAGGGAGCATACCCGCGTCTATGCACTTGTACGCGTATTGCCTGAATACGTTGATCGAGGAATCATGGAACCTCTCTTCTACCTGTCCGAGCAGTGGGCGCGGCAGCAGATACCCCAGGCGAAACCCGAGGCGCGTATCACCCTGAATCACTTCGCAAGCAGCCGCAATCAAAAAGTACAGCGGCTTTTTGAGCAGTTAGGCATGAAGGAAATACGTCGTCACTGGCGCATGGAAATCGAGTTGGATGAAGCTCCACCTGAACCACACTGGCCTGAGCAGGTCTTCGTCCGTACATTCGTCCCGGGTCGGGACGAGCGTGCCGTTTTCGATACGGATGACGAGGCCTTCCAGGATCACTGGGGTCACTTACCCGGTAACTTCGAAGAGTGGAAACACTGGACGGTCGAACGCGAGAACTTCGATCCCTCACTGTGGTTCCTGGCGTTTGATGGTGTCGAGATGGCCGGGATCTCTTTGTGTACCTACCAGTTGGATAGCGGCTGGGTAGACACACTGGCGGTACGGCGTCCATGGCGACGTAAGGGGTTAGGAATGGCCCTGCTGCAGCACTCTTTCGGCGAGTTCTACCGGCGGGGTACACACAAAGTGGGCTTAGGTGTCGATTCGCAGAATTTAACAGGCGCGACACGCCTCTATAAGCGAGCAGGGATGCATGTTGCGCGAGAATACATCGCTTATGAAAAGGAACTCCGTGCAGGCGTGGAACTGAGCACGCAGGCAATCGAGATCTAGCATGGGAATGCCTCACCCCTTCCCTCTCCACTTGTGGAGAGGGAAGGGGTGAGGCCCCGCGCCCACGTGCTGGATAAATCCGCACTCTACGACTGAGGATGACGCTTCCAAAAACCCTCCCTATATCTTCCTCAGTATTTTTATGGTACTGGCCCGGTTACTTTGTCTATAACTGTCCCGTCTTGATATCGTGGGAAGTAAAACCAAATATTTGTAACACTGCATAGAACAATGCGGCAAGGATAGGGTATCATGCATGTCCTGGGGATACTGGCATTGAGCGCACTAGATAACGGGGGGATGCGACCAATATTGCTATTGCTGCTAGTAGTAGCTGTTATCCTGCTACTCGTGGGCTGTGGTATCGCATTGCTAACCCTGCGAAGTCAACGGAAGGACCATCTTGCTTTCATCGCCATGGAAAAATCGGACAGAGAAAATAACTGAGATGTCACCACACCGTGGCTCGGTGACACCGCTTCTTATTGGCACATTTATCTTGCGCGTAAATGGTGCTGCTGCGAGTATTATTCTCGGGCGCTTTCTGGCTCAGCTGGCATCAGTGCATGGCCACTCCATTTCAAGTATTCATGTTGGATTAATCGCAGTAGCCTATTATGCCATAGAGCTATCGCTCGCACCTTTCATGGGGGCGATCAGCGATCGTATTGGACGCCGTTTTTTCTTGATCGTGGGTCCGATCGTCGGGCTGATTCAGGTGGCTCTGATCGCCTTTACTCCTAGCGAAAGAGCCTTTCCATACTTACTAAGCTTGCAGGTATTAGCTGGCATCTCCTCCGCGATGCAGATTCCCGCCGTTCTTGGGTACCTGGCAGATTATACTGGAGGAAGCCAGGCGCTCCGGATGAGAATCATGAGCTTCTATGAGCTTGCTACAAGTGGTGGCTTAGCGGCCGGTGTCGTGGTGGGTGGGTTTGCCTGGGACCGTTTCGGTCGCTCCGCCTTTGGCTTGCTGGCACTTGGCTATTTAGTCGTGGCGTTCTGCATGTTCCAGGTACCAAAGGTGAAGCAGGTGATTGAACAAGGTGAGTTAAGTTCGATAGTCGATCGCTATTGGCGAGTTGTTCGCACACCGCGTTTATTCATCTTCATTCCGGCCTGGATATCGATCACTGCACTTATTGGCATCTGGGTAGGCCCACAGCTCACGTTCATCCTCTCGTCGAACAGGCGTAATCCCCACCAGCTATTGATGGGCAGTTTGAGCGGGCATGGCGGCGGAGGCCATTTGAGCCTTGTCCTGGGAGCTATAGTGTTGTTTTTTGGACTGTGTTTACTCTTCTGGGCCTTTTTTCTCAATCGCGCGCCTCGTTTACTGCTGATGCTCTCCTCCATCACAGGTGTCTACCTGGCGTGCATCGCGCTTGCAGGTATCAACCACTTCGGCGCGAGTAGTGTACCATTACTCGTAATATGGGTTGTGCTGCTACTGGTTGGAGTCTTCGCGGAGAGTAGCTTTGCTCCCGCTGCGCTGGCTTACCTTGCTGATGTCTCAGAGGATGCCGCCAGAGACCGTGGACTGCTGATGGGTCTCTACTCCGTTTTCCTGGGGCTGGGCCAACTGCTTGGTAACGGCCTGGGTGGCATATTTGCCCAGTTCCGTGGCTTCGATGGGTTGATCTACTTGACGGCCCTGCTGGCATTGGTCGCGTTGATCTCCCTGCTGATGCTCTTCCGCAAGGAGAAGCGCATCGCAGCTATGGAATAAATTATCCTGCCGGATGTGTTTGCTTTGTTATGCGCTCTAACACCTCTAGAAACAGACAGGCAAATTCAGGTATGACAAAAAAGGCTAAGATCGTTGTTACCATTGCGCTCATGCTCGGCATGTCACTGGCCTCTCTTGATACCACCATCGTGGGTACAGCGCTGCCAACCATCGTTGGAAAGCTGGGCGGTATTACAACTAGTGGGTCAGTTGCCAAGTGCAGCGGCAATGTGATAGAATGGAACATGAAGAAACACCGATCCACGAAAGGAATAGCTAAGAACCATCCCTATGTCTCGTCCTATCGCCCAACCCCTTCGTCCCCTGGCTGAATCCGAACGCCGTGAACTGCAGCGTGTGAGTCGTGCCCCAAGTGAAACCGTGATGCGCCATCAGCGAGCCATGGCCCTGCTGGCCGTCGATGCGGGCCAGAGCCTGACGGATGCGGCCAGAGCAGTAGGCTGGAAAGTCCACGATACGGTCACCCGTCTGATCCGTCGGTTCAATGAGCGCGGACTGGCCGCCTTGGATGACCTGCCGCGCAGTGGGCATCCCCGCAGCTATGGCCCAAGCGAACGCGCCCGCATCGTGGACGAGTTGCAGCGCAGCCCGCAACTGCGGGAAGATGGTACCGCCACCTGGTCGACTTTTCACGCTGCAACAGGCTCTGCGCGATGCCCCAGATGGCTTCCCGCAGGTGAGCACGTTCACCATCTTGCACCTGCTGCATGAAATGGGCTACAGCTGGCAGAAGGACCGCACCTGGTGCAAGACCGGGACGACGCTGCACAAGGGAAAGCATGGAGTCGAAGAGCACCATGATCCCTACACGCAGGAAAAAAAACGGTCATCGAGCGAGCGTATCTGACCGCTGAACGGCTCGGTCTACAACTGTGGTGTGAAGACGAGGGCGGTCCCTATCAAAGTATCCCGCAGCCCGGCTACGCCTTTCAACCCGAAGGGCAGCCGGCACGTCGGCCCCACGAGTACCTGCGAGGGGAAACCGCCAAACTGCTCACCTTGTTGCGACCAGCGACTGGGGAGGTGCGTGCCCAAGCAGTGGAGCACACCACCAATGCGATCTTGCACCCCTGGCGGAAGCAGCGAACTCGAGGCCATTCTTAAGCAGTGTCCAAGAGCTCCAGAAGTGGTCCCAGCGGGTCGACGCTGGCAGGACTGGGATAGCTATCCGTCTGCCGAGCAGTTGGACCGCTTTTTCCCACCGGTGCGGGTGTTGCTCATCTTAGACAATCTGGCCGGCCATAAGAGCTACCGTCTGGTGCAGTGGTGTGCTGAGCACGGCATTCTCCTGCTC